>Ga0114996_10007260_pt1 | contig 12603 bp, 2 predicted proteins | sample ArcticOcean_MG_C_4_FD_87039 | JGI IMG/M metagenome (GOLD analysis project Ga0114996, IMG submission 87039) | Marine microbial communities from western Arctic Ocean - ArcticOcean_MG_CB4_134 | ecosystem: Environmental > Aquatic > Marine > Oceanic | place: Arctic Ocean: Canada Basin | collected... | reverse complement strand
TACCATTCCATGCAATACTCAAAGATTCCCAGAAAGAGGCCGTTTCCGGATATTTTTGAAAAATATTAGAAGTAGGAAGGGGTAAATTATTTTGACTATCTTTATAAAATCCATAGTTATAGCCCGCATCCGGATTAGGCTCCATATCAAACAACGGAATGTTATTGGCCAAATAACGATGGGGCTCTACCAGAGCTTCAAAAGGTACTCGATAATCAAATCCGCCGGTTCCAAGAGATCCAGTCCCGAGGGCCCACATTAAACTTCCAGTGGCGGTTCCAAATCCAGTGCCGGTTCCAGTGCCGGCCCCAGAAACAGCGGTTTGATAATTAACGTTAGCATAAGAGCCTGTATAAACGGGGTAATCTACCGCCATCCCGGATTTAATAGAATTATATAAAAGTCCCGGGCCAAAGAGAATGCTCCAAAAGGGGCGCTGAGTCCACGATACCGCAGACGCGCTGGTGGGATTACTCAAGAGTTCCCCAACTATATTTCCTACCGCCTCGGCGCCTGAAATATGAGGCGTGAGGTGGGAACCATAATCCATTTTAGCTAAATGGGCTATTTGAAGTGTTCTGTCAGCTGGATAAAACCCATCATAAGGATTTAATTTTAATAAAGCTTTGCAGGTTAACTTAATGGTTGTGGGATCTACAAAATCTTCGTGATCATGTCGGACGCGACTAAACTGTTTCATAAAATCCGAATTAGAATATATTTTATAAAAATTAGGTTGTGAGCTATTCTGAAGATTTTGGGCTTCGACTTGCTCGGCAATGTTGTTTTCCCCAGATATCCAGAAAGTTTCACTTCCAGTCACCCCCGGAATCTCGAATTCCGATGCATTGATGGCCAAGAAGTTTCCTTTTCTTTCATTTAAATAAAAGGGCAAATGTTCACTTATACGAAATTCGGGTATAATAGAATAATCCTGGTTTTTAAGTCGCATCAATTCATTATATTTAGGATAATCATCATAAAAGGGGTTTACAAGATTTTCGACACCAGCTACAACGCCTTGCGCGGAACTAGATCTAATAATAGGATAATAGCTCTCACAGTTAGCTAAACGATCTGTTTCCCAGAGGGCATTGCCGGCGTAAAGCTGCGGGAAACCTATGGGGTGAGTGCCGCTTAATGGATTGGCGTCTGAATATGCTGTTATTAATTGTACCTCGATACTTTGAGTTTGATAAATATGCATACCCGTGGGTTGCGAAAAAGATTGATTGGCCGACAAAGTATGAGTTCGATTATAAATCGGTCCGCTTCCGGGATTCCCGGGAAGATTCTCTATAGAAGGTATTAAATCTGGGCCGAGGCCTGGGTCTCCCAAAGGGGATAAACCACTACAAGTAACGGCTGCATAAATATCACCATGATTAGAGTGAACTATAGTATAATGATTTTGTAATTCACCAGGGTCACCCGCTAAAGGGTTAGCACTTGCTGAACAATAGCAGCCCATGGGCACGTTCATTAATAAAAAGTGGGTAGATGCATCTAGAGGCCACGCGCTTTGAGAGCATACTAATTTAAACTGTGAATTTAATGGCATATTGTCTCCTCTCCCCATTTGGTTTCTCCAAGTTTTGATCGATCTCGTCGATTATCTCTCCAATATCCATTTTTATATCCTATTCTTTCTCTATTTTGTTTTAAAAAGGAGTTATTAGCAGCAGGAAATATTTTTTCCTGATATCTCATCTCTATGAAACTATAAATGGGCAGCGAATTTTGTTCAAGTTGGCCATTTAAATACCATTTAGTGATTGTATCATAGTCTTGGAAATCACATTTTCCAACTTCTGCACATTCATTCAACTGGGTACTTGTAAATAGTTCTAAATTATTTCCAAAGGAATGTTTTACCGTAATCGGGTGCATTGTAGTGAAAGGTTTAGTTCTATTATCCTCCCCCGCATTAATCGTGCGGCACCCCAGTGTATGCCTTAAAATAGCCGAATCCGAGGTTAAGGCTGGTTCCTTAAATATCTTCAACGGTGCGAAGCGATCTCTTACGAATCTTACACTTGCGGGCGGCGGACGTAAAACCGTGCGTGTGATACCGGGGGTTCTGTTACATGTTATAAGATTATGATTATTATAATAGCGTGTTAAGGCATTATCTTTTCCGCGTATCTGTTTCCATGTAGGCCAGCCGCCAGGTCCATCGCGGTGAAGAAGAAGAGCATGTAATTCATCTGGCGACGGGCTATTCTGTGGACATAAATAAGCAAAATCAGTATTTTGATAGGAATTTCCCGAAGAACTTAATAAAGCCATCTCGGGATACACGGTATCTACAATAATGCTATTAATTCCCGCAAAATCTTGATAAAAAGTGGTGGGGATTGAGCACGAACATACAGTTCCGGGTACTTCTCCGGGACGGAGAAAATCTACGCAGTCATTATTAATATTAATCCCATCATTTGGTCCAATGACATCGTATATAGGATCTCCATTCATCCCTCCATCCCCCGGAGCGTCTCCCATCCGGTACCATGAAACCAGCGTCGGTGCTGCAGCGTGAGTTGTAAGATCAGTGGGGCATCCCTCGTTATAAAGGTCAACAGCGTATGTATTGGCAAAGGGAAGTATAAAATCTTGGCTCCACCAGGATATTTCGTCCAAGTTACCAATAGGCCATGCGTTTATAACACCCTCCCCATAAGGACCGCCGCCGGCGAAGGAGTCAAACTGGGCCCCGATGACGACGCGGCCGTCATTGGATGCAGCGCGTGTTTGGCCTCCTGCAGGGTTAAGGCCGTTGGTGATTATACCGTCTACCCATATTCTCATGCTCCACCGGCACGTCAGCCCAAAGGCGCGAGTATCTAAGCTAGCTATCACATTATGCCATTTATCATCAGCCCAAGAACCGGCTGGAATTCCGGATGTTCCAATGGGATTGTTTGGTGACAGTACTGTTCGCATGGATAGCGTTGGTCCATCTATTATATCAAATTGTAGAAGTCCGTGGCGTTCAACACCGAGGCGCCAATCAGAATTTTGGAAATCAGTAATGCCGCCATCACTTTTCCATCGGGACATGATTACTACGGGGTCTGTGCCGGCGGTGGGTAATTGGTTCTGATGTATCTTAAACCAAGCCGAGACCGTAAAGTTACTTGGGTTACATCCTGGAGGGTAGGGAGTTGGACTTCCGAAAGGAGGAACGCCCAAATCATTATTAGGAATGGCAATAAAAGGCGTTAAAGCAGTTATAGGGTCGGCAGAGGAAGATCCCCATGATTTTTTTTCATTCGCAGAATACCAATCATCTTCAGATCCTCCGCTGGCATAAACTACTTTGAAGGCACTAGAGCTTACGAAGTTAACAGCGGGTGCATTTCCTTCCATTCCACTATAAGGCCAATATCCCGTAGTACAAACATCTCCTTGACAATCAAGAATCGAGGCAGTTGTCCATGTGTATTGGCAATCAGTCTGGGGAATGGCGTGTTGAATATAATAATTATCATATATTTTTTTACATCCGGTGGGCTGAGTGTAAGATATACAGGCTACTGGCTGCTGCTCGGCTACCACTATACCTATATTTATGCCTTCGGCACTTGGGAGTACAGGAAGATTTGGTTCCAGTCCCCCCGCATAATTCTTTATATTTCCCGGAATATCGGTCGACCCGTCACCCATAAGATAATATCCGAGTAAATTCCCCATCGGATTAGTTGGTCCGGGCCAAACGATCTCAAATATATTTCCTGGTGCGGCAACAGGTGGGCCAGTGCACCCCGGAGTCACCGGTCGAATATATAATGCTAAGACCTCATCGGCCGAAAAATCTGTTTCCCAGATAGTGACATCATCGATAAAGCCACTAAACCCTCCACCTGTATTAGGAGGGATAGAGACGCTTGTACAGGGGCGATAAACACTATTACATGCGCCGGCCGTGTTGTCATACTCTGCGACGGAACCAATAAAAATAGGACTACTACTGGCGCCGCCGGTGATATCGTCCATGCCGGCTGTTCCTAAATGTATTCCATCTACATAAAAATCAAAGTTCCCCCCACCAGAGGCGCCCTTCGTTAAAAGACAATGATGCCATTCCCCATCATTAATTTGAATAGTCGGGGAGGTTATAGTTGTTATTGTCAGAGGGCTGACTCCGGCGCCGCCAACTGTGCCATAAATCCTGCTTTTGAGGGGATCAGTTCCGTCGGGTCTAGCAAATATCGCCCATTTCCAATGTTTTATGGGTGCTGGTGCAGGGCCATGAACGGCATTAGAAATAATATAATCTGTTTGGCCTCCACCGATAATAGTATGTGTTGTTTTAACCCATACCGAAATAGTAAAATTTTGAGTAGCAAAATTAAAATGATAGGTGGGGATACTGGCGAATTGGCCGGGGAAGTTATATCTGTCAAGACTCAAATAATCAGCAACGGGGTTGCAACCTGGGCCCGTATTCGGGCTCGGGTTGACAGCGCTAGCATCAAATGCCGAACAACTTAGACTAAAAGTGCTTGTGCCCGAAACCATTGTTGTTTCATTGAGACGACGTGAAACAGGATTTCGATTAACTTGATATATGGACCCAGTTCCATTGTAGTTAAAGGAGTTAACAACAGATCCGCTTAGTCCATTAATATGTTGGGAGTTAGTATAATAGCCAAATTGCCCTACATGGGATGTCTGGAATAGTTGTAAAAATTTGCGCACAGTGGAATTGCGATAATTAAGATTGTTATAAGCTGAGAACTCTGCCGAATAGCGATCTAGGCCTGGGCCTCCATTAGAATCGCCGGCGGTTTCTGGTCCGCCAGGAGAAGAAAATCGGTTTACAAATACGTGTGGAGTCCGGCCGCGTTGGACTTCGGCATATTGAATGGCCGCAATATCCAAAACCCAATCCGAATAAGAAAGCGGGGGTGCGATGTTAAAGCCTCCAGCTTTTACGAAAGCGCGGTTATTAGTATACCTTCCACATGTTTGTACAACATCGTATATGTGGTCATAATTTCCTAAAATGGTAGACCCTGTTCGATGATGAATATTTCGAATATTAACTGGGCGTTTGGCGATTTCATCGCGATAATAAACCCCTCGCGGATTATGAACCTCCGGATGCAACAAAGCGGTGCCGCCCGGGAGAGGAGCGACTTGAAACCCTTCCATGCGATTGGTTACATTATCTGTTCCGTCGTTGAGGGGTACGTGGCGGTATTGGTTGCCTCCAACTGCGTAATCTGTAAAGGGCCCTTGGGCCGGGACTTCATAATCATCGCCGTAAGTATCTTCGTGGTAATTGGTAATGACAGCCTGTGTGTCAGGTAAAACTTTGGTTAGTGTAAGAGGGGCAAAGAGACTTAATTTATTAGTTTGATATTCTACTTCAGGAATAGCTCTTATTCCCATGCCATAATAAGGAGTATTGGATCTTAATGCTAAATCATCTACACAATCTTTTATATTATCATTACTATTGCCTGGTAAATCAAATAATTGTAATCCATCGCTCGTTCCAAAAGAAATGGCCGAGCGAACAAAATCTCTTTTTTGATTTTTAGGTCGGTTATAGCCACCTTGAATTTGTCTACTTCTATTTATATCCATGCGATAGGGGGTCGTATAACTCCTCTCTAAAACTTGAAGAGACGCGCTGAGATACTGATTTTTATCAAAGTTTACAGCGCTATCTGGTGATGCTAATCCTGGGCGCTGGCGTGACGCTCGTTCTTTCCACCAGAAACAGTTTTCATTCTGAGGAGACGGAATACCGATATTCCCATTTGGGGCATGACCGAATTTCCAGTTATAAAGAAGCTCATTAATCCCGCGCAAACCCGTTTCTGGGTCAGCTGGGATCATCTCTAAAGTGGGGAACTTATTATCATATTTATTCCTTTCTAAAATATGCCCCTCTACCATATTACGAATATTGTCACTAAAATTCGCCGAAGCTGGTAATAGTTGTTGTAACATGATATTCAGAGAGCCATCAATCCACTCATAAAATTTAATATATTCATTTAATTTGGGCGTATTTTGAACTCTTTTAAAGAAAAGTTGTCGTAACTTTTCCATCCTTTTATATTTTAAGCGATATCGGTTAACTGGATCCCCTATAAGATTATTAAAATCTACAATAGTGGCAAAAATATTTAACATTTCATCCGAAATGGTTTGATACATACTCTTTTCAATTTGAAAATAATAATCAATAGGGCGACTATCTTTAGTAAAAACAATGTCGTCAGTACTAAGGATGTCAATCATATCTGCGCTTTGAACCACTTCGGGAATGACTTGTTTACCACTATAAACAAACCGTAGATCCACTACTTTGGGGTCATTCGCTCTAAAGAAATCCCCACGCCCTGTATGCTGAAGATGGATAATCCCCCCAAAATTTCCATCCGGGTTGCCCGCTGTGTATGCGGCAAGATCAGTCAAAGACCCAGAGGATAAATCTTGTACCGCGAATCCCGCGTCGGGAGCGTTGGGAACAAGGCCATCTCCTGAAGAAGATACATTATTAAAATCCCATTGAAGAGCTAATGTCTCCATTTGGGGAATCTGAATATCTGCTAAGTCAGTAAGATATAAATAGGTACTTTTATATGGCTGATGAGTTCCAAAATTAGCCGCATCGCGCGCGTGTGCTTTAATAACATCATTGTTTAAATAACTCGCCCAATATCTTACTGAAGAAAGCTTAACATCAGTAAAATCTATAATTGAGCCTGTAAAATTAGTATGATGGCTTCCAGCATAAATGCGCTTCGGTTGTACGAGATGCCCCCCAGCGAGAAGATTTAATGATCCCGTGGAGATATAAAATTCGTTAGCTACTACATCTACCTCAGAGTTGACTCCATAAAATTCCACCTGAAAAGTGGTTTCGGTAGCTCCTAGAGTACCTGAAACTAAATCTCCTCCCACCTTATCGGGAGATACCCGGACAGCGAAATTCCATTTTTCATTCTCATACACGTCATAAAATAAACTGCTTGTTAAAGAAAAAGAAGGAGTCCCTCCGGGCCCTTCAGCCAACAATTCAAAATATACATTATGCGATTCTAATTGATCTCGAACTGCATATGCTCGCATACTCCAATCATTTACTGGCCATGTAAAATCTTCTGGAGTGGTTGGGTCTGCACTATGCCAACCGAATAAAGAAGAGCTTAAGAAAGGAGTGGCAAACCATTCAGGGTCGGATTTCCCCCATTTGTGAGGAAAAATAACTTCAGTTTCAAAAGTTAGAGATGAGAATCCCTCTTGACTGAAATCTCCAAACCCGCTACCAGTGATAAAAGAAACGCTATTCGGATTACCGCTAGCTGTTTGCTCATAGATGGTAGATGAAAATCGATCAGGACTATTGAAATCAATATATTTTTTGCGTTGAGACTTAGATCTAAAATTATCTTCGAAAGTATAAACAACATTGTTACCATATGTATTAACTCGAATTAAGTCTTCATCTATTCCATAACAATGGATTAGATTTCTAAGAGATTTCATGGTCCCTTTAGATTTATAGATATAAATAAGATTATTATAGATATTTTTATAAATCAAGTTTTTAATATCTTCTAATTGATCATCAAACTGAAGATTTTCATCTCGATTAAGTATTTGTGAAATAATGTCCGCATTAACAAATATTTCTGGAGCTTGTAAACCATATGATTCTAATAACTTATTAGAAAAAGGGGCTGGCTTTATATAATCCTGGTCATAAGTCATATCTTTTATTTTCGACACGGCCTGGATTTGGAGATATAAAGTATCAAAATAACTTGCCATTATTTGAGTTAAATCAGAAAGATTTCCCGCTCCGGATTCATCTTCGTCTATAATCCAATAAGGTAGCGATGTATAGAGGCCCGCATTATTATTACGATCGTAAATAGACCCTGTAACACTTAATTTTTCTTGAAGGGTGGCGACTGCGGGATGAAAAGGATAAATAATAGGATCTTTAAACTCGAATTTAGCTGCCTTGGATAAAACCATGGCTGATTCGATGGAGCGTGCTGCGGAACCGGGGTATCCTATCCAATCTCCATTAGTAATACGTCCTGAATAATCTAAAACCTTAGAATCGGTAGATCTTTGACCGGTGATACCTTCATTAAATTTATAATAAACTCCAAGATTTACGTTAGAAGGATCCGTATTTGCTCCTCCTCCCACTTGGGTAAACCAATAGCGCCCTATATCTTGAGAAGACCGTTTTGTTTTCCAATAACGGAATTCATCAAATGATCCAGAGGTTTTGGCGTCTCCTTTAGATACGCCGGCGATAGTTTCCATAGACAGGGCGCCCAAGGTCCCCGATATGTAATTTATGGGCACCGCCTGATCAACATCGAAAGTGGTTTGAACTAGGGCACCGTCCATATAAAATTTCAGTTCGGTTCCGGAGCCGGAGTTTATAGCAGTAAAAGCATAGTGATGCCAGTTTTCTAGAGAACCTATGGGAGTTGGGGCGGTTGTGAGGATCACTCCGGGGGCGCCGAGGCTTTGAATAGAAAAATTAAATTGATAGAGATTCGGGGTAGCGGCAGATCGATCTATATTAATATTCAATCTAGAGGGGAGGACAGCACTCCCAGATACTAAATCCACAATAGTTTCTACAATGGTGGGGGAACCACCGAAAGGTGCATAGGCGGTACCGTGCTTGAACCAGAATTCCACACTGGCGCCGCCTGTCAGATTCATCTGAAGATTAGATTCTTGATTGGACTCCGCATTATATACATTAGCATATGAGAACTGTTTGGATATGGGATCTTGGATATATTGGGAAGGCGCTGCGTGGGGGCCACCTATAAATTCCACATATTCTTCTGAGCCCGGGGTAGTTAAAGGAATAAAGCCAACGGACGCTCCGGACCATGCCGCTCCGTTGGAGCCCAGAACAATGAATCCATTAGTTCGGGGATAGCGTTCCGAAAAGATATATGTATCCAAATAGGTAGATTTATTTAAAAATTCTGTTCGCTCTTTTAGAGATCCATCATAAGGATATTGATCATACATCCTTGTTAATGAATCAAGATAATATTTTTTAGCAGAGCCAAATTTAGCGAAGTTAGCTGGATTTTCATAACTAACTCCTGGAATGAAAGTTTTCCTTTCGATATATTTTTGTTTAATATTATCGACTGATTCTACTTGATCTCCGAGCTTAACCGTGTCTGTAAGGGAAACTACGGCATACGGCGCTTTTTTGTCAAAAAGGTCTCTAATACTCATCTAATTCATTAACCCTAAATTTCCATATATATGGTTGTTCCACATAGGAATTTTCATCATAAAAAGCAATTTTTATTCCATATGCATATCCAGGCTCAAAATAACTCATATTTAAATCAAAATAATTTCCCGATATATCATAAGATAGGAGGGTACAGTTATCACTTCCTGTTCCATAGGGAATGATCGGTAGATCGTCGATAACTCTATGAATTTGATAAGAGGCACTGACAATAATGGAGGTTTCAATGAGCGAGTTGGCGACGGTATAAATGGTGGGAGACCAGTTTTTTAATCGTGTGAACAGTCTCAAGCGCACTGTATCATCTGGAGTATAGCCGGGGTCCAAATTTGTAATATTTGAAACATATTTCATACTTGCTGGGTGGTATCCATCGGACCGGTGGATTGATGGTGTAAAGGCTCCAGTATGATAACATGTAGTTCCCGCTGCGTCGTACCACCTGTCATACACGGTATCAAGAGTTTTCCCAGTTGAATCAATATAAAAAGAAGAAGAATATAGTCCCGCAGATGCATGACCGCCAGTAATAGGGTAATTCCCGTTACTATCAGCTGCAAAAGCTGATAACTCTGTACCGCCGGCTGCCTCGGTGAAAATTCTCATATAAATAGGGCCCGTACCTACAGCCGGAATATTTCTTAGGCGTCCTGCAAAAATATTATAAATATAAAGATTGTAGAGATTTTCTTCGCCAGTTAATAAAGAACTGCTTAGATGTATGCGGCCGCGATCATCTTTAACAGCTGAATCCCAACAGGCTTCTAATATAGGACGTTTATAATAATATTGGGAACCTCTTCCGAAGAATTTCTTGGTATAATAGCTTGTTTGGGCGCCCGCATAGTTAATAAGCTCTCCAGTCGATCTGTTACCTCCTGGTGCTTGCTCTGCGCAAGGGCCCGAAACGATTTTCATTCCGCCGCTGCCTGTTGCATAGAGGTTTTGACTTCCAACTTGATCATAGATGCTTACTTCGGTGGGTGGCTCCCCTAATCGAATGGCATCGCTGGGACCATCTCCGTTGATCCACCAATTTGCCAGCGAGGAAACGCTATCCAAAGATTTAAGATCGACAGGGCACCCATTGTTATAAATTTCAAGAATCTCAGCTGCGGAAAGGACTGAATTATAGTAGGCTACATCATCAATTGACCCACTCCAATTGCTTGCATCGTCTCCCCAGCCTCCTACCGAGAAGCCAACGGCGTCTTGGGGTGTCCCTGTCGGGGGAAAGGTCAGCAGGGTGAAAGAGGATGATATCCCATTAATATATAGGGTGGGTAAAGCGGCAAGATCGGATGGATTATGGCTAAGTGCTATATGAGTCCACACGTTTTGGGGCAGCGCGCCAATCGGGGTGTATGCATTCACGTCGACGCCAGTATACCTACTAGTAAAAAGCAGACTTCCAGCGGAATTTCTATAAAGATAGCGCTGGCCGCTGGTTAAGGAAGGGGCTGTCCAGAAACCAATATATCTGGTAGCTGTTGAATCAGTAGGGTATAACCACGCTCCAAAAGTATAGGGTTGTGTCGCAGTCATTGCCCCCATACTGGCTGACAAATAAGCCTGCGTGTCATAATTAACCGATTCTCTTTCATCGAACATAGCGTAATAAGCTTCTTGGCTTGCTGTCAAATGAACACCAAAACCATAATTTTCTTTAGTGCCGGCGATCCATTCTTCAACGAGGGGGGTAATATCAACCTTCATATCTTCATATCCGCGATCAAAGTAAGCGGAATAGCTTGGTTCGGTATGATAATCTCCACCCATTACAGTCCATGCTTCAGTGCTCGAAGCTGACATCCATGTGGCTCCGATATTGCCAGGGTATACAGTATCACTATACTCTGACATGTCCAAACCTATACCTTCTTGCCAGGATCGGGAAACTGCATAAATATCCAGTGTCATATGGCGCGGTATAGTTTCATTGTGGGGGGCATTATACATTTTTAAATAAAATTTAACTGAGCCGGCTGCCGGTATTTTATTATGAGTACGTGATGAGATTATTTCATCGATCGGGAATTGGATTAACAATCTCTCTAGTTCTGTGGAGCCAGAAGACGCTTGACCATATATAGAAAAAGTTTCTAAAATATCCGAGGCGCCCATATTCGCATTTATCCCTCGGGAAGTTAAATTAGATTTAAACGCATTTGTTATGGTTGTATCAAAGTCTGCAAAGTATTTTTTAACCGCCATTACCTAATCGCTCCCTTAATATTGATCGATGGAAATTTGATTTCAAAAACTGCGTTCACGGGGGCTCTTAAGAATCGACCATCCCCAGATTTAAGTTCATTTATATTAGTCAAACTTGTGTCTGCGTAATCTCCCCCCTGTTGTAAAGTTATTTCGACCTTTTTAGTATCGACAACTCCAGGGATTGCATTGAGCAATGTATAAATATCTGTTATATAAAAGGGTTCTCCGAGCATTAATGGTTCTGCATATTTAGTAGATAAGGCACTTGAGCATCGAGTTAATACATCATACTTATTAACGTCCGGATCCGAAAAAATTTCAAAATTAATTCCAATATTAATGATTTGGCCATCTAAAATATCAATAGTATCATTCATCATCTTATATTGAGTTAGCCAAATTTTTAAATTTTCTTTTAAACTTTGAGGGGCAGCTGCCAAAAATCCATCGGCGCCTTCTGCTAAAACATATAAATTTAAATTTCTTTTGAATGAATCAGGATCCTGTATTATAGAAACGCGTTTGAGGGCGCCGTATTTTGGTGGTAATGCGTACATAATAGCTTCATAATCTTTTTTGGTGACCGCGCGGTTCTGCGTGGCGAAAAAATCATAAGTACGAATACGAATTTCTTCCGCAGTAGGATTTTGAATATCTCCTAAAATAGGATCATCATTAAACACTTCCAAAGAATTCATAACTTCGGTCACAACATTCCCATTAAGTTTCCTTGAGTCTTTAAAAGAAAATGTAGGAGTAAGAACTTTACTTAAGCTTCCCACTGGCGCGTTTACATTACCGGCCAAGTTAACCCGATAAGTCACTTTCATATTAGTGTTTGCCGGTACGACGCCAAGCTTGTTGCTCTGTAGCAACTTAGACGGATCGAAAGAAGTATCTGAAATATAATCACGACCATGCATCTGTAAAACAAAGTTAGAAGGCTCCAGGGGGGAAATATTGGCGTCCTCGGCATCTGATCCAAATCCAAACTGAAGAAAGGATGCCACTCCTTCCGTAGACAGGGTAAAACGGCGGGGGACAGCGTAGGGGCGTAATACCATAGGTACTGCAATATTGTCATCTGCTCGGTTGGTGACCTCTTTATAGAT
>Ga0114996_10007258_pt1 | contig 12607 bp, 10 predicted proteins | sample ArcticOcean_MG_C_4_FD_87039 | JGI IMG/M metagenome (GOLD analysis project Ga0114996, IMG submission 87039) | Marine microbial communities from western Arctic Ocean - ArcticOcean_MG_CB4_134 | ecosystem: Environmental > Aquatic > Marine > Oceanic | place: Arctic Ocean: Canada Basin | collected... | reverse complement strand
TGGGGCGTCCCTGGAAGCCCGAGCCGCTATGCATGAAATAGTTGCCGGCCGTGTGCTCGGAGTGGTTGGCCACCATCGAGCGGATGATCGCCATCTCGTCGACGCAGGTGGCGACGTGTGGAAACAGCTCGCTGACATCGGCTCCGCATTGGCCATGTTTTTTAAACTCGAACGGAGAGCCGAAGACCAAGTTGCTGATGTTGAACACCGTGGTCGGCGTCTCCATCTTGATGGGGTTGCCGTTTTCCTTGGTCAACAGTGGCTTGGGGTCGAACGTGTCCATCTGCGACGGACCGCCGTCCATGAAAAGGAAGATGACCGACTTCGCTTTGGGCTCGAAATGAGGCGCCCTCGGCCTCATGGGGTCGGCGCCGCGGTCGCCGCCGCTTGCCGCCGAGGCCTTGCCGGCCAGCAGGGCAGCCAGGGCCAAGCCGCCGAATCCATTGGCGGTGCGGCACAGCATCTCGCGGCGCGAAACGCTCGGCTTGCTCAGGTCAATGCGGTGCATTGCTAGTCCCCCTTTTAGCAGGTACGGCAGGACCCGTCAAACGGCACATCAAGATGTCCGGCCCGGGTTGGCGCCACAGCGGCGCTTTGGGTCGTTCGTTCCCAGGTCCAGGTTCCCCCGGTTCACTGGTTGCAGTTGTAACCGCCAAGAAATTCTTGATACCCCGTATTTTTCTTCTTTGCCTTGCTGAGCAGGAAACTCATCAATTGACCCTTGTAATCGGGGACAGCAGACCAACTGACGCCACAAGGCCGCGCCGACTGGTGGCAGCCCTTGCAACTGTAGTTTTGTAGTTGGCCCGCCGGGTTGACAAGCTGCGTGTAGGATTCCAGGGCCGCATTGATCAAGATATCCAGGTTGGGCTTGGGGCAACCTGGCGACCATTTGCCGCTGACCGAGTCCCGGGAGCAATCGGCGCTCACATGCTGGGTGCCGATCAACTGGTAGTGCTGAAACACACTTCCCATTTGTCTCATCAGCGCCCGGTACTTCGCGTTCGCCTGGCGGAACGGGAGCGAAATCGGTGTGGCGCGAGAGACGTCCGGCGGCTCTCCTTTGTCCAGTTTGGCGTGGAATCGGCTATCGCGCTCAACGCTGATCACGTCGGGCTTTTCTCCCCTGAATCCCTTCTTCCCATAGGGTGGCGGGTTCTTGGAAAACAAACCGGGATTGAACGACGGGGTGGGGATCGACGAGGGGAAGTCGAACCTCGAGGGATTGATCTGGACGTTGTCGACAGGCTCGAAGGTCATCGCGACGTGTCCGAAATACGTTACCCGATGGATATGGAAGGCGACCAGTCCTACGGTAAAAGCCACGGGGGCGTTTCCGCCGTCGGTGAAGCACTCGCCGGCTTGCACCGGGGAAGAGGCGTCCTTCCTCCAAGGCAGGCTGAGAAAGAAAGCTTTGCGGGTGTAAAATCGGCCGCTCTTGCGTTCCTGCTCATCGAGCACTTTCCAAGCGGATTTGTACTCGATCATGCCCGGTTTTCCCGGTTCATCTGGCGGCAGGGCGACAAAACCTGGCGGTGGCGCTTGCTTTTCAGCTTCATAGTATTGCTCAGCTCGAACGTATTCGAAATATGATCGGTTCAGGCCAACTTGATAGCGCACCGAGTATCCGTTCTGATCGTAGAGCGGCCCCACCGGGCCGTGCTTGATGGATTCTCCCGGTTGATTGATCGCCTGCAAGAGCAGGGCGCCCTCTTTCTCGGCCCTGCTCGCACAAGGAGGCGGCGGAGGAGACTGATACGACGTGATCTTGCCGCTCTGATTGGTTACTGGAAAAGACGGTTTGACGGGCAGTTCTCTCCACATCGGGTAATCCGTCGTGCCCTTGAAGCCCGGAGTTTGTTTCCAGTTTCCAGACGGCAGAAAGACCTCACCTGTATACGGCCACGTCTCCCATACGAGCGGTTTGGCCGACCCAGGATAGGTGCCTTCAGACACATCGGGCAGGCCGCGGTTTTCGCCGCCTAGAGGTCTTCTGGCAGGCCAGTTGAGTGCGATGAACGATCTCCAGGCGTAGTCAATGTAGTCCTGGTCGGTCTTGTTGAAGACCGTTGCGGTTTCCGCCGGAGGTTTGAAGAGTAACAGGGGAACCTGCGCCAACTCCGAGGGGCTGGCGGCGTTTACGTTGAGCACCACTAGCGAGATGAAGAGTACGAGGCAGGAGAGTAAAGCGAGAGTCTGGTTGTTCGGGCGCATGGTAAATCTCCTTTCCGTGATATGCACGGGCCAAATTACGCTTCGACGAACGACGGCGTAAATTCACCTCACAAAAATAAACTCCGTCGAATTCATGAGCACATGGGCGAGGTCGGCCCAGGACCGCGCATCGTCCTTACCGGCGCCATGCTTGCCGGCGTCACCGTTGCTTGCGCCAACATGAAGCGCCCGCTGTTCGCTGAGAAATGCGCCAACATCTTCCACCTCGGCACCGCTGGCGGGCCGCCCGAAGGCGGCAAGAAACATGCCCTGAATTCGGGCGCGGGCGTCTGACGGCTCAGCGGAGACCCGTTCGGCCCAGATGCTCGCCTGCTGATTAACGAACTCGTTGTTCATCATGATCAGCGCTTGTGAAGGGACGGTCGAAGACCCGCGGCGGCCCATCGTCGAAATCGGCGAGGGATAATCGAACGCAAGAAACATCGGCGTCAAGAAGTTCCGGCGCACTTGTATGTAAATGCTGCGGCGGCCGTCGCCGTCCAGCGGACCGGTGGGAGGCTTGCCGCGGCCGTCCTGATATTTGCTGATGTGGGGCGCTACGCCGGGACCGAATTGTTTGCGGTTCAGGCTTCCCGACACGGCGAGAACGGAATCGCGGATCACCTCCGCCTCCAGACGCCGGACCGGCATGTGATGCAGCAGCTTGTTCCGGGGATCAAGTTGAGCGGCCTGCCCGCCGGCATTGCTCGACATGCCGTACGTGCTGCTCAAAAGCATCATGCGATGCATCGCTTTGACTGACCAGCCGCTATCGACGAACTGCTGGGCGAGGAAATCGAGCAACTCGGGGTGCGTGGGACGCTCGCCGGTCTTGCCGAAGTTATCGGCCGAGGCGACAATGCCGGTGCCGAAATGGTGCCTCCAGATGCGGTTGACCATCACGCGCGCCGCCAGAGGTCGCCCGGTGCTCGTCATCGTTTCGGCGAATTGCAGGCGGCCGCTGCCATCGCGGTAAGGCGCTTGATCCGGGCCCGCGATCACTTGCAGGAACCGTCGCGGCGCTGGCTCGCCAAGGTTCTGGTGGCTTCCACGCAGATGGATTCCCACGTCGTGGGGATTTTCGTCCTTGGCGATCATCCCGAAGGCGGATTCGGAAATTTCATTGGCGATCGTCCGGCGCTGTTGCTGGAGGGTGGCGAGGCGGTCGCGTTGCTCGGCGGGCAGCGATGGGGAAGCGGCATCCTCGGCGGAACCAGGCGAGCGCAAGGCCGCAGCGAGCCGGCGTGCTTCGGCGCTGGAGTTCGAAGCCGCCGAAACGTCGGCGTAGAGGTCGGTGTAAGCGCCGGCGAGCGCGCCGAGAGAGGAAAGCCCGGGCCGCCCAAGCAGTTCAACAACTCGCGCGTCGGGGGCCACGCGGGGCGGCTCCTCGGAATCGGATAAAACGATCTTGTCGACCGCGATGTGACCTATGCGGCTGCGGTCAACGATCTCGAAATAGCAGCTGCGACCGATCTCCTTGGTCATGCGGCGCGTAACCCATTGCCATACGCCGGGCTGTTTCGAAATGAAGACCGCAGCCTTGTGGCCGTCGGCGTCAAGGGTCACACGGGTGTCCGGGTTCTTGGGGAAGGGCGCGTTGCTTGCGTTCCCAGCTAGGCGAATGTGGACATAGAGCTTCGGCATCGGAAACTTCGGTGTCGTCAGACTCCCGACGAGCCGGTCGGTGCCATGGCCAAAAGAATTGGCCATGCTTTCTCCCGCATAGGCCGCCAGCGGCTGGTTCGGAGGAATCGCGTCTGCCGGCCCCGGACCGAAAGCCTGCCCTTCGACAGTCCAGCCCTCGTAGCCTTGCTTGTTGAAATCCTCGAATACGACGTCGCCGCGCTTCTGATTCTCCGGGTGATTCGGATCGGTTTTGGTGGTGAGATCCACGAGCTTCTCACGGATTTGGCTCAGCCGCGCACTGAACGATGCGGGCAAGGTTTCATTCTCTTGATCCGGCGCTTTATCTGGTGAGGCCTCATCCGATGCGACGTCATTGCGTGGGGCTTTATGCGGTGGTTGAGCGAGAGCGGCATAGGCATGGAGCGGGTGATCGGGTTGTTTGGCGGCCTGTTGAAGGTACGCCATCCATCGATCGAGCGTTAGCCGCTCCAGCCCCTCTATTTCAGCCAGCTCTTCCAGACGGCAGGGCCGATCGATTTCATTCGTCGAAAGCAGTTCACCAGCCGCCAGCAGGTACAGCTTCCAGGCGTCGGCGGGAGTCTGGCCAGCACTGGAGAGAAGCGATTCAATGTTGCGGTTGACTTCGGCGACTCGTCCATCAAGCCTCTCCACCTGCTCGGCCTGCTCGGGCGAATCAATCGATCCCTCGCGGATTGCCGTGCTGTGGAGAATTCCCGCCATCGAGTAGTAGTCCGACGTTGGGATCGGATCAAACTTGTGATCGTGGCAGCGCGCGCAGGCGACCGTCAGCCCGAGGAAAGCTTTGCTGAGTACGTCGATCTGGTTGTCGACCGTATCGGCGCGCGACTTGCCGGAATCGGTCGGCGAATTAAGGACTTCGCCAAACCAGTAAAAACCGGTTCCCAGCGGGGAATCCCAATGGGCGCCGTCGTCGCGCAGGCGTTTGACGGCGAGCAAGTCCCCGGCAATGTGCTCCCTCGCGAATTGGTCGTAGGGCAGATCGTTGTTGAATGCTCGAATGACGTAGTCGCGGTAGCGCCAGGCATCGAGCTTGTCGTTGTCGTATTCATGGCCGTTGGTCTCGGTGTAGCGCACCAAGTCCAGCCAGTGGCGGCCCCAACGCTCCCCGTAATGAGGGGAGGCAAGCAGCCGCTCGACGAGTGTTTCGAACGCGCCGGGAGAATCATCCTCAAGAAAATTGTCGGTCTCTTGCGGCGTAGGCGGCAGCCCGATCAGGTCGAACGTCACTCGCCGGATCAGTGTCCGTTTGTCCGCGGGCTGGGCGGGAGAAAGCCCGCGGTCTTCGAGTTTCGCCAGGACGTAGTCATCGATCGGTGAAGTCGCCCAGTCCTTCCGCTTGACGGACGCTTTGATTACGGTGTGAGCATCAGGCCGAAGCGGCTGGAACGCCCAAAATTTGCGACCTTCCTCAAGATCGATGCCTTCCTTCTTGGTGACAGCCGGGCCGGGCGCGCTCGTTCGCGGGTCGGGGGCCCCCATCCTCACCCATTGCTCGAAAGCCCCGATCTCCGCCGCGGACAGTTTTCCGCTCGGAGGCATCTTCAACTTGATGTTGCTGTAGCGAATCGCCTGGATCAGCAGACTGGCGTCCGGGTCGCCCGAGACCAGCGAAGTGCCGCGGCTGCCGCCGTTGAGTAGCGCGTCTTTGGAATCGACCCGGAGACCGGCCATCGGTTCGGTCTCCGAGCCGTGGCAGACGTAGCATTTTTCCGCCAGCACGGGCCGGATTTTCTTTTCAAAGAACTCGACTTCGTCAGGAGTAAGTTGGGCGGAGAGGTGAGACCCTAAACCGTTGAAGGCCAGAAGCCCGGTGGCCAGCGCGAGACGGACAGTTTTTCTAGGTTGCATGGCAATGCAGAGCCGGCCGCTAAAACCCCGCTTCCGTCCGGCTTGGCGAGCGGCCTACGTACATAATAGTACTCGCTTCAATGACTAACAAGGTGAATCCGTGCGAGGCCGGTTCGATCCAAACGCAAGGCCTGGAGGATCTTTTCGCGCGGCGAGTCGTCGCGTGCTCCCGTCGCCAGTGGTCATCTAGCCCGCCTTTGTTCGTGGCCCGTAATGGGGGCGGAAGCCGCGTTAATAATTGGGAGCAGTCGTTGCTCTATGGATGGAATCGGCCATAGTACGCCCCTTTCGCACGGTGCCCGCGGCAACTCCCTATCTTGCACGCTCGAATCCAATCCAAACAGGAGTGATAGATGTCATACAAAATCATCGGTGTTCATGGCCTTGCCAATAAACCAGAACCGGCAACGCTAAAAAAATGGTGGGAAGATTCCATCTTGGAAGGTCTTCGCCGAAACTGCGGAAATACCGAACAGAAGATCAATTTTGAGATGGTCTATTGGGCGGACATCGACTATCCGGCCCCTGTCCCGAACGACCAGAATCTCGAACCGCACACGAAACAGGACGGGATCGGCAAGTTCCAGACATACAAGGACGGCTGGCGTGACGACGTCGTTGCCGGCGTTCTCGGCATAGGCGCCAAGCCGCTTGACTGGGCCAAGAAGTACTTTGGTTTTGACTCAATCGCCGACGCCGTGCTCGCGGCTAAGCTCGACGATCTTTCGCGGTACTACGATATCGAGACAACACGGAATCAGATGCGCAGGAGACTCTCCGATGTGTTACTGCGGCCTGAAAACCAGGATAAACGACTGATGCTTATCGCCCACTCGATGGGAAGCATCATAGCCTACGATGTGCTGCGGGCTATCGGGAAGGAAGCGCCAAGCATCCGGGTGGACCACCTGGTCACGATCGGCTCGCCGCTGGGTCTGCCCCACGTCAAGAATAAGATCTACGAGGAAAACCATCTGGTCCGAACGCCATCCGTCGTCAAGAATTGGACAAACTTCGCCGACCGCCGCGATCCGGTTGCGCTGGACGCTCACCTTTCCGACGACTACGAAGAGAACGATGGCGGCGCCAGGGTGCGGGATGACCTGGTGATTAACGGCTACACCGGCAAGTCAGACGAGCCGAATCATCACAAGTCGTATGGCTACTTGCGAACCCCGGAAATGTCCAGCGCGATTCGATCGTTTCTCTAGCACGCATTTCCACCGCCCGAGCGCCGGGCCTCGGTGCCCAGTGCAAGTCGCCGCAGAAGTCCACGTCAAAACAGAGATGGCTGCCGCGCATCTGCTTGCGGCTCTTCGGCTTTTGCCTGAATCGGAATGCGGAAGTAAAACGTCGACCCTTCATCCACAACACTCGTCACCCGAACCGACCCGCCGTGGGCGAGGACCAGGTGTTTCACGATCGCCAATCCCAGGCCGGTGCCGCCCAGCGCGAGAGACCGCGCTTTGTCAGCGCGATAGAAGCGCTCGAACAGGCGGGGTATGTGCTCGGGAGCAATACCCGTCCCGCTGTCGTTGACGGAGAAGTCCACGTCGTCGCCGACGAGCCGGGCTCCGAGCTGAATCTTTCCACCCTGGCCGGTGTATTTCAGGGCGTTGTCGAGCAGATTGGCAAGCACCTGATGGGTCGCCTGCGAGTCACAATCGATCTGCAGGTCCTCAGGCAAAGGCTCGACCTCGACCGTGATCCCTTTCTTTGTGGCGATGTCGCGAATGGAATCGGCCGCTTGCGAGAGCAGATTGGCAACCGAGTGCGGCAGGAACTCGAACTCCCGAGCCTGAATTTCGATCTGTGACAAAGTCATCAGATCAGCGGTTAACCTTGTGAGGCGGTCGGCGTTCTGACGAATAATTTCGACGAACCGCCGGCTATAGGCGGGATCGTCGATCGCCCCGTCCAATAGCGTCTCGGCGTAACCCCGCACCGAGGTAAGCGGCGTCCGCAATTCGTGAGAGACGTTGGCGACGAAATCCCGCCGCATGCGGTCTACTTTTTCCAGTTCAGTGATATCGGAGAAGACCGCGACGGCTGCTTGGCGGTTACCGTCCGCGTTCACAATTGGCGCACAAGAGACTCGCAGCGCCCGCTCCGCCGGATCATCCAGCACCATATCGAGTGAGCGGGGCTCCCCGTCGAGCAGCACACGGCCGAACAGACCCGCGACCTGAGTGTTGGACCAATGGTCGAGCGGCGCTCCCGCTTCCACCTTCTCCGCCGGCATCAGCCGAACCATCGCCGGATTAAAGAGGACCACGTAGCGGTTGTGATCGACTACAAGGATGCCTTCATTGGTGGCATTGACGACGGCGTCGAGACGAGAACGCTGCTCTTCCATCCTGCCGAGCGTCGAGCGAAGCTGTTCGGCGGTCGTGTCGAGCGTGCTCCAGAGTTCGCCGAAGACGCCGCCCGAGAACGCTGGCGGCGACCAACGGTAATCACCAGCAGCCAGGCGCTGTGAGAATTTCATCACGCGGGCGAGACGGCCCGAAAGGCGGCGCGCCACCCAGACCGAAGCCCCGATCGCGGGTATCAACGCCAGCAACGTAACTCCCAAAATCTGTGAGCGCACAGTGGCCGTGCGGGCTTCGATATCGGACAGAGGTAGCGCGAGCCGCAACGCCCCGTCGCCGCTGGGAATCGCCACGTAGAGAAACTCGACTCCTACAGTGCGGCTCAGACGGGTGTCTCTGCCAACTCGTCCGGCCAAGGCGGCGGCAAGCTCGGGCCGGTTGGCATGATTTTCCATCGTCGCGGCGGCGGCCTCGGAGTCCGCTACGACGGTGCCGTCCCGCTCAACGATCGTTACCCGCGCCCCGCTGCGCTCGGCGATCTCGGCGATGACGTCCGGGTTGCTCTCAGCCGGCCGTCCGACGAGGATCGAGTGCGCCAGCCGGACTTCCTCCACGAGTGCCTGCTCTAAGTCTTTTCGCAGGTTCTCCGCCGTGACGCGGGTGACGAAGTAGTCCACCCCAACAGCCGCCAGCGCCAGCAGGGCGACGAAGATGAGGACCAGTCTGAGAAAAATCCGCTGAGTCATGACGGAGCTTCAAAACGATAGCCGAATCCGCGGACCGTTTGCAGCCATTGTGGCTTGTCGGGAGCCTCTTCGATCTGTTCGCGCAGCCGCCGAATATGGACATCCACGTTGCGGGGTGTTACATGGCGATCGTTACCCCAAACCGCACCCAAGATCTGTTCGCGCCGAAAGACCTTGCCGGCGTTGGACATGAAGAATTCCAGGAGGCGAAACTCGGTAGCGGTCAGGCTCAGCGGCTTGCCATTGAGCAAGGCCCGCCGCGCGGCGATGTGCAATAGGAAGGGGCCATAGCTGTTTGACTCTTCTTCCGGAGCCGAGCGTTGCCGCCGCAGATGAGCCTTGACGCGCGCCATCAATTCGCGAGGGCTGAACGGTTTCGTGATGTAGTCGTCCGCTCCGATCTCAAGGCCCTCGACCTTGTCGGCTTCCTCACTGCGGGCCGTCAAGAACAGGATGGGCACGTCCGCGAAAGGCGGCTCGGCCCGAAGCTCGCGACAAAAAGAAAACCCGTCACCGTCGGGAAGCATGACATCGAGCAGGATCAGATCGGGCGATACCTCGCGCACCTTATCCATGGCGCCGTTAAGGCGCTGGATCGTGGCCACTTCGTAGCCTCGCTGCGCCAGGTTGTACTCAAGCAACGCGCAGAGGTCTTGGTCGTCTTCGATGACTAGGATCTTCTGGGGCATCGGCGTCGGACTCATTGTATCGGGTGGCTGGCATGTTGAGCCGTTTTGCCGTTGAGCTGGGGAGCTGATTCTTGCTGAACAAAAAATGGCTTTGTCTCGCCCTCACGCAGCGTTCTATTTCAGATCCAGGAAATACGAAGGTTGCCGCCTCACTAAACCGGGGACCCGGTCGAAGTCCCGATCGAAACTACAAATCGAGTCGGCCCCAATCGTAACGCAGGCGGAAACGTGGAGTGCATCCCGTGCGGTGAGATGTGGATGCAGATCCATCAGCAGGCGAGCATCGTCCACGACATCCGCGGTGATTGAAACAACGTTTCTCATGATGCTGCGCGTAAGGTCGTAGGCCTTTTTGCCGTCCTCCCAGCGATTCACCGCCCGGTATCGGTGAAGAATCTCCTGAAGGACCTCGGCATCGATGGCTGCGCTAAGACTCCCATTCACCACTTGCTGGAGAAATGCTTTGGAGGAGGACTTGTTCGGGTGAGCGCGACCTCCCGCGTACATGAAAACGTTGGTGTCGACAAGGGTCACGGAAGTAGTTTGTCCGTGCCAGGTACAGATTCCCGCTTCATTGTGGCAACGTCGGAAACCGGCAAGTCCAACCGGCTCAGCTCTTCGATAGCCTTAAATCGCCGTTGGAGCGATGAAGTGCCATACTCCAGTTCACATGCACTCCGAACCAAGTCCCCGAAGCTGGTTTTGCGATCCCGCGCCAGCCGAGTGAGTTGGCGGTGCTGTTCGCGAGAGAAAAGAATCGTAGTTTTCTTAGATAACTCCACATCCACCTCCATATATGTATTGTATCGTTCCGACAAGTATCCGTACAAGCACAAGCTGGACGCAAGCGCAAGAGAATCGGGCGAGTGCATCTGGCCCTCAAAGATAGCCACGTTTGCGCAAAGCCGCTTCGTTTCTGGGCCGTGACGGGGATCAGTCGTTCAGGGATCCTTTCGTTGAACTACTGCCAGCGTGCGCATCCAGCAAGGAATAACTGACTGAACGACCGAACGGGTTTTCCCGTGAACCGGGGGCGTCCTACTTGAGGGCTTTCCCGCAAACCTCCGCTTTGAGACCGCAGGCGGGATCGTGCCGCTGGTTGTCCTCATCGCCGACACAGCGCACGTCGAGTTCGGCGAATTGCGCGGACCGGCCGTAAAGAATGACGACATCCTCGGCGTTGACAATTGTCTCGGCGGCGGGCATGCCAATGTAACTTCCGTCCCTTCGCTGGATGCCCAGCACTAATAGCCCTTCGTCATCTATCGCCGGCTCCGACAGCGATTTGCCGGCCAGCCAATCGTCGGCCTGAACCGCCATTTCGGAAACTCCGAAGTCACCCGCCAGTGACAGTAGCTGGATGAAGTCAAGGCCCTCCACGCGGGCCCATTTTCGCAGCGACCATTCGATTGCGTAGTGAACTTGCCGGTCAACCCAGCGGATCTTCGCCACCAGATACATGACTCCCAACCCCGCGATCAGGAGCGCCAAGCGCAGCCGTCCGCGTCACAATCAGGGAGATCGCCACAATCATCAAAAGAGAAACAATCGCCAGCGTCATTTCAACTCCTCCCTCCGCTTTCAGCAAATCTCACATACGCGGCTTGACATTCGCAAGCGCGACCGCCAATACTTAACAGAATGGTTAAACAAGCACCGGCTTCGATCGACGCAACGTTTTCCGCTCTAGCCGACCCGATTCGCCGCGGCATCCTGGCGAGGCTCTCCCGTGGTGAAGCCTCGGTGGGAGAGCTGGCAAAACCCTTCCGGGTTTCGGCGCCCGCGATCTCCAGGCATCTTCGTGTCCTGGAACAAGCTGGATTGCTCTCGCGGCAAAAGCGGGGGCGGGTCCACCAATGCAGGCTCAATCCGCGTCCCATGCTGGACGCCGCGAGTTGGATCGCCGATTGCCGCCGGTTCTGGGAACAGCAGTTCGACTCGCTGGAAAAATTCCTAAGCGAGTCACAAAACGAAGAATCGCAAAACGACGTATCCCAAGACAAGGAGAATCCCGCATGGCCTCAATCAGCCCCAGTATCGAAACAACGCTCCAGCTCCGCCGCACATTCCAAGCGCCGCGCGAAAAAGTCTTCCGGGCCTGGACAGACCCCGCCCAAATGAACCGTTGGTGCGCTCCAAGCGGCGACTACGAAACGATCGCCGCGGTCGATCTGCGAGTCGGCGGCAAGTATCGCATTGAGATGAAGCACAAGGACGGTGCCAGTCACACGGCCTTTGGAGAATATCAGGAGATCCGTGAGCCCGAGAAGCTGGTCTACACCTGGTCCTGGGAAGACGGCTCGATGAGCGAGACGTTAGTCACTGTCGAGTTCCGTGATCTGGGAGCGGCAACTGAGTTGGTGCTGACTCACGAGCGCTTCCCGACCGCGGAGTGGCGCGATAAGCACAGCCAAGGCTGGAGCGGCTGCCTCGGTCGCCTGGAAGAACGTCTGGCCGAGTAACGGCCTGGGTACGGGGGCCGGGTGAGGCCCCCGTGCGTTGACAGAAGTGCCAGCGCGGCAGGCCTGGGGGGCCCGCACCACATCGCGGCACGAAAATTCGGTCTTCAGGTCGATACGACCGTACCCCACCCCATCCAGAACCCGGGCGCGCTCACGATATAATGGAGCCGAATCTCTCCCCGCGGCGGATCCCTCGAACTAACTCATCGCGGGGCTGTCGCGGCGGGGTTGGAGCGCTGATCCATGGTTAAGTATCTTCTAGGCATTCTCACGGGAATCGTCCTCGTCTTTGCGCTGCTGGGCGTGATGCTGCTGATTGCCTTCACGATGGGTTCGACCGAGCCCGGCATCGAGGACGACTCGGTCTTGGTGATCCGGCTGCGCGGCGAATTCCCGGAACACGTCGGAATCGAGATGTCATTCGGTTCCTGGGATTCCAAAGCACCGGCTACCTTGCTTGAGCTTCGCAACGCTTTCAAGAAAGCAGCGAAAGACGACCGCATCCGCGCCATCGTGCTGCACTGCGGCGGCCTCGGCGCCGGCTGGGCCAAGTCCCAAGAGATCCGCTGGGCGATCGAAGAGTTCAAAGAATCAGGGAAACCCGTTGTTGCCTTCATGCAGATGGCCGGTACGCTCGACTACTTTGTCGCCAGCGCCGCCGACGAAGT
>Ga0114996_10007257_pt1 | contig 12607 bp, 9 predicted proteins | sample ArcticOcean_MG_C_4_FD_87039 | JGI IMG/M metagenome (GOLD analysis project Ga0114996, IMG submission 87039) | Marine microbial communities from western Arctic Ocean - ArcticOcean_MG_CB4_134 | ecosystem: Environmental > Aquatic > Marine > Oceanic | place: Arctic Ocean: Canada Basin | collected... | reverse complement strand
GAAAAGGACCATCGCGAAGCGTCGGTTGCACTATCAGCGATACGCCGCGTAAACTGAAAATGAGGAACAAAACTCTCCATTAGATAAACCCTACGTCTGTTCCATTTGTTTGACGACGGACAAGACACTCTTAATTGTATGCGGCATTTCAGTTCGCAGGCTCAATCAGAAAAACGTCTGTCTGTGGTGGAATGAGCCACTTCGGACCATCTTCAGTAATCTGCGCAGTCTCCTCAAACCTCGCATACCAGGTTTTCCCACCCCATTCGGGAATCGGCGTGCTCACGTGCAGCTCAATCGATGCCCACTCGTTTGCAACAAGTGGAAAACGCACGCGATCTCCGTAGGCGAATGGAAGATCCGCTGCAACACGCGCACCGATGTCATGCGCGACGTTACCGACGGAATGCCCGTAGATACCCACCTCGGGTGCGTTAGTCGTTACTGCATCGCCTCCCGAGTCGGGTCCGACAGCTCTGTAGCCCATCGCCTCGGCTTCCCTGTTAATGCTTTCCCAGTTCTCATGGCCGACGCTGCCGGGAACCATTTTGCTGGCATAAATGTCGCCCATGTCATGCGCAGCCTTCCAAGCAGACAAGAGGTTTTCCGACATGACAGACTCACCGGGCTGCAAGATATAGGCAGTACGTTTGATATCAACGGCGTAACCAAGGTAATCCAGGCCGCCATCAATACCGATGATGTCGCCGGGCTCAACTGTGATGTGGGGATCATGAACTGGAAGCAGCACGCCTTCGCGAACAACTCGCACTGTGCCGCCGCCCGTGACACCAAGCTCGAGTGCACGATCCTGTAGCCACCACGCAATGTCTGCGGCAGTTGTCTTGCCCGTCACGACGTTGGCGGTGCTCAACGCTTCCTGCATCCACATCGCGGACCATTCAAGCAACTTAGTATAAAGTTCAGTTTCGCGCTCTGTTCGGTTGAGGCGAAAGTCACGCACAATCAGCTCGGCCGAAACAATTCGATTAGCGTATTCCGGTCCGATTGTATCGACGAGAAAATTCTTAAGGCCCACGGTCAGCCCATCTGCCTCTGGCAATGTGTGCGACGTGTTGACACCAATTTTTTTCGGGTCTTTATCATAAATGAGCTTGCGAAGATGCGGGGTCAGACCTTCTTTGCTGTAACCGTAGTAAATCTTTTCATCATAAATCTGGCTGATAACCGAGTTGGCGGGTTGTTCGTGTGAACCATAGTAAATTTTTTCGAGCGCATCGCCGCCATTGTCAAAGAAGACATAGGCTGCACGAACGCCCGAAAATCTACCACCGATCTCAACATGAAGCGGATCAGGGTTGTTTTCACGATCGAGAACGATCCACAGGTCGATGTTGTGATTGCGCATCGCTGGTAAAAGCGCTTTTTCCAACTTGTCCGAAATCAATGCCTTTTGGATTTCGAACCGCTCTCGCGAGCCTGGTATACCGTAGTCCGTGGATGTAGTCACCGGAGCGATAGATTCCGTGCCCGCCACCGATACAGCATCTGTTTCTGTATCTGCCTCCGGCGCGCAGCCAATTCCAGCCATCGCGACGGCGAAGAAGAAACATGCAAACAATCTTTTTCTCAGCATTTTTATAGCTCCTTTTTCGATGTGCTGTCTTTAGACGAAGTATAAACAAGGGGCCCTGCCTTGTTACGCCTATCACGTCATCGTCGAACCCAATTCATTGGAACCGGTCGACCGAGAACGGTTGGGTATCGGTTATTTGTTGTCCGGATCTGATCAACTCGGCCGTGATCTGTCCGAGTATCGGACCCATGGTGTAACCGTTGGCTGCCACCGCATTGAAAAATCCTGGATGCCCGGGTAATTCGCCCAAAATGGGCGCGCCGTCAATCATCACACCCATGGCCGCCCAACTACGGATCATTTGCAACAAACCGATTTCGGGTATGAGCCGTTGTGCAACCCAAAGATTACCTTCAATGCTCTCCCGAAGCGTTACTGCCCGGTTGCTTTCGGATTCATAGCCGGCTGACCAACCACCACCAATAATAATATTGCCATTCGCAACCTGCTTCATCGTCAGGTGCCGTTTGGCGAGCGCCATCAATTGGCCAATGACCGGATCCGCTGGCTCAGTAACAATCATCTGTTGCGGCGCCGCTTTAACCGGAAGCATGACTCCAATCATCGATGCAATTTGTGTTGTCCACGCGCCTGCTGCATTGACAACATTGCGGCAGGAAATCTGCCCTTTGTTTGTCGTGACAAGGTATTTGCCGTTGTCGTAGTTGATATCGATGACCTCAGTCTGCTCGCGAATCGTTGCGCCAGATCTCAGGGCTTCGGCCAGTAGCAGTGGCGTTGCCAACATCGGATTGACTTTTCCTTCGCCGGGGCAATAAGCCGCACCGGACATACCGTCGGCGACCATGGGTGACATTTCTCGCAGGTCAGATCTGGACAGGATTTCGACTTCGGTTCCACATCGTCTCTCGAGCGCCGCTTTTTTGCGTAGCAGCTCGAAATCGTGTGCGTTTTCTGCGACCATCAATCCGCCAGTGAATTCCAGTTCAAAACCCGTGCCGATCTCCTGCTCCAAATCTCGCCACAACCTTGCTCCCATTGATTGCAGCGGCAGCGCACTGGCTGCAGGCAACTTGTCTGCACCTGCATCGTCAGAAAAATCGAAAGACATAAGTTGCAAGTGCAGACTGCCAGCGTTGCCACCGGATGCCTGTCCGTTTGCGACATCGCGATCCACCATCACAACCTCGACACCTTCCCTGGCAAGAAACAAGGCCGTCGAAATTCCAATGACGCCCGCACCAATCACCAACACATTTGTATTTGTCGCCTGTGACGTCGAAACGTTGTTCACTTTTTCGATTGTCGGCAGGTCGACCGTACGATAACCATGCCATTCCGGTTTTTCAGTAGCGACGGCTTTGATAAGTGTTGGTTTGACAGGCAGCTGAGGAGCGAACATTTCTCCGGTGTCGGGGATACATCCGGTCATGTCAGTCAAAATTTTTGCGATTTGTTGCTGACAATATCGTCCTTGGCAAGGCCCCATCCCGGCCCGGCTCAGACGCTTTATACTGCCCAGATCCTGAACGTCATTTTCGATCAACGACCTGATCGTAGCCAGGCTGACCAATTCGCATCGGCAAACCGGCGTGTCGGGCAACGCGGGAGCGATGGCGGGAGAAGCATACATTGACCACAGGTTGCGCTGAAATCGCCGCTGTCGACGCAGTGACTTTCGATCTCGTGCATCAGCTCTTTGACCAACATCGAACAAGTTTCTCAATGCGGCCCGAGCCGCCAGTCGTCCCTCCGACATCGCAACCTGTGCACCGCCCAAAACACCACCATCACCAATCACGAATACGCCCGCGACGTCGGTTTGACCGTCTGCATCGCGCACAGGCACCAGTACGCCCGGCGTGACAAACTCGTGCTTACATCCGAGCGACCTCGCCAGTTGGTTGGACGGGTGAAGTGCGTAACCGACACACACCACGTCAACGTCGTACTTTTTTTCTGTGTCCGGAAGCAATACTGCATCGCTCCCAATTTTCGCGATCAAGCCAGAACGAACACGCCCATCTCCATCGGCACGCATTATGTGGTGCCCATAGTGAATGGGAACACCATGTTTCCTAAGTACGCCTAGATAGCCCATACCACGCATAACCAGATTTGGCGCACTCGTCAGTGCGCCTATCGCCGCAAGCCAGCGTCGTGGTATTGCTCGGGGAGCGCTTTCCGCAACTGCCACAACATCGACGCCACCATTGAGCAATTCACACGCCAAATGAAGATTGAGTGGCCCATTTCCTGAAATCAAAACTCTTTGACCCGGTGCAACACGATAAGCACGGGCCAAACCTTGTACCGCGCCTGTCGTCATGACGCCCGGCAAAGTCCAACCTGGAAAAGCAGGCACGGATTCAATTGCACCCGTTGCGAGAATGAGTTGTTTGGTGCGAATGATGCTTGATATTGTCCCGCCGGCCAGACAGATTTCCGTCATGCCGGCCTTCGCGGGAAACGCGCCCCAGGCGGTTCTCCCGCTAATAATTCGAGCATCGGTTTTTAGTAGTTCTTCAATGAGAGCGGCGCCATGGCGATACTGGCTGTCTGATGCCCTGCTACTGTCGAACGAATATGACGATGAGATTTGCTTAAAGAAATTGCCTCCGATCTCGGATCTTTCATCCACAACGATGATGCTTGCGCCAGCTTCAGCCGCCTGAATGGCCGCGGATATACCAGCCGGCCCGGCGCCGATCACCAGAACATCACATTCGAGCATCTCGGTCTGATCCGGATTGAAGCACCGACCCGACGTGGGAAGCACCGCACGATACGCTAGCGAATTTATTTTCATTCCTGGACGAACTTTAGTCAGGCAAGCTCGCTCGGCGGGTCCGCCATTCACGGAAACCTGGCAATCGAAACACGCACCCATGCCACAAAAAATTCCACGCGGTGTGCCGTTTTTGTCACGTTTTAGCGCTAATCGTCCTGATGCCGCCAACGTCGCAGCGATACTTTCTCCGGCGACGGCCGCGAACATAACGCCGTCAAATTCGACCGAAAATGTAGAACCTTGCAGGCGTATGCTGTCGTTCTGAAGTCTCGGCATCTTGGTATCGTCGTACCCGCTGCGAACTAGGCAGAATAGCCAATCAGGTTCATGAAAGCCTGATTCAGGATCAATGCACTGGTTCTTAGCGAATCAATAGATACGGATTCGTTGCTCGCATGTCCTTCGCTACCAATGCCAGGTCCAAAATTCACGATTTCGATATCATCATCAGCAAAGTAGCGACCATCGCTCACACCAATGGCGACTGAAAAGGTTGCTGGCGAGCCGGTTATGGTCGAAATCGCGTTGGATAACGATGCCACCAATGGCCCGCTGATGTCGCCCGCGAAACCATTGGTTCCCCTAAGCTGCACCACGGAAACAGTTTCATCGGGCTCGCCGGCCGAATTGATGACAGAAACAATTTCCTTGAAGGCCTGATCGACAGTTTCACTCGGCAAGAGTCGACGATCAATCTGCGCGACGCATTCACTGGGAACAACGTTCGTGTTTTTTCCACCCTGCAATTTGCCGATATTCATCGTTGAACGCATATCATCGCCACTGCGAGATTTCAGTCGCGAAGACATTTCACTTTCAATGCAGTTGATGATGCGGATCATCCGCAGGATCGCATTGTCACCGTCTTCGGGTTGGCCTGCGTGCGCGGCGCGACCGATCGTCTTTACCTCCACCCAAAGAACGCCGCGTTCCGTGGTGATAAGCGAATTATCCGTCGGCGCCCCCAACAACAGCATGTCGGGTTTGGCGATTCCTTGCTCGCGAAGAAAACACATTCCGTTCGGACCAAGGCTTTCTTCGTCAGTTACAAATGTAAAGACCACCTCTCCTTTTGCCGGGCCACCTCGCTGCGCGATCTGGTTTGCCAACCATAACTGAACGGCACCACTTCCTTTACAATTTGCCGAGCCCAATCCAAAGACATGCGTCTCATCGACAGTTGCTTCCAACGGCGGATGAGACCAAAGGGAGAGATCGCCGGCGTCGACGGTATCGACATGAACATTGAAAACGAGCGACGGCAACCCGGACCCCATTCTTGCAACGACGTTTTCCATTCCCGATACCGCCCAATGCGTCTCAGTCGCATACCCCATTGCATTGAGTGCTTCACGAAGATAGATCGCCATTTTCGATGTATTTCCGGGAGGATACGCAGTTGGCATCGAAATTAGCTCTTTCAGGTAAGAGAGAATTTCCGGCGTCGGATCTTTCTGATTGGGGGCGGCCATCTGTTACTGTCAACTCACGCTTCGGTCGACATGGTGGTGCAACATGCCTTTCACCAGCGCCATAATGTCAGCGATTCTAATGTTCAGATCACGTTCGGACATCTCTCTTCCCTATCTGAAAGTCAATCCAAGGTCACGGACTGTCTGTTCGACCCGGATCAGATCCTCGCCACCAGCGGGCAGCCTGGGTGGGCGTGGTGGTCCGACGGACAAGCCCATCAGATTGAGCGCCTGCTTTGTCGCACTAACATACCGATGCTGCCCGACCAACTCGATGACAGGCAATATCTTCTCGTACAAATTTCTGGCTGCTTCAAGGTCCGTTTTTTCCACGCAATGACGGTACATTTCAGCAAACGGGCCCGGCATTAGATTACTGCCGACGGCGGTCCAGCCAACGGCACCGTTAAGAAATGACTCGTAACCCATGATCCCGCCGAAAACTGCCATCCGGTTTTCAGATAGGCGAATGATGTCTCGAATCCGGGTTGGGTCCAGCGTCGATTCCTTGATATAGGAGATGTTGTCGATTCGCGAGAGTCGGGCGACCAAGGGTGGCAACATATCAACATTTGACGTTGCCGGATTGTTATACAACATGATCGGTATTGAAATTGGGTCAGCAATCGTTTTGTAATGCTGATACAGCTCTTCGTCCGTTGGCGTGCTGTAAAAAGGCGGGATGATCAACACACCGTCGGCACCCAACTCTTCTGCTTCTCGACTGTAGCGAACAACGTCCCAGGTAGATTCTGCACCAGTGCCGATCAGTATCGGAACCCGCTTCCGGGCCTGGTCGATGACAGTCGCCGCAACGGTGCGACGCTCATCGTCAGAAAGCGACAGAAACTCCCCGGTGCTCGCAACCGGAATAAGACCATGTGCTCCTCGTTCAATTTGCCAATCGACGAATTCCCTCAATACCGACTCTTCTACTTTTCGACCGTCGGCCGTAAATGGGGTAATCGTGACTGTGTAAGTGCCTTTGAATGTTGCCATGCGTTTTCCGATCAGCCAGGAATTACGTTGGGCATGAACAGGTCGGGTAGAAAAGTCGCCAGCCCAGGAAAGAAAGTCGTCAGCATCAGAATCGCGAATATCAGCGCAAGTGGCAGCCCAATCTTGCGGGACACTTGCAGTACGGAACGATTGGCAACACTGCTGGCGACATACAAAGTAATTCCATAGGGCGGCGTTATCATCCCGATCGAGAGATTCATGATGACGACCACACCAAAATGCAACGGATCAATACCGAAACTGACCGCGATAGGTAGCAGTACGGGAATCATGATCAGAATTGCCGATATGCCCTCCATGAACATGCCAATGAATATGAGGAGTAAGTTCATAAGAAGCAAGAAAACGATGGGGTTGTCAGTAGCCTCATGTAGCAGATCACCAATAATTGCGGGCACATTTTGCGATGCAATAAGCCAGGAAAACACGCTTGCAGTGGCGATGATCATCATCACTGCCGCTGAAATAGACGCTGCCCGAAGCATCATCGAGGGAATCGCTCTAAATCCGATTTCCTTGTAAACAAAGATCGCAATAATCAGGCCGCAAAGCACGGCGATGGCTGCCGCCTCAGTTGGTGTAAAAATCCCGCCTATGATTCCGCCGACGATAATGACCGGCATGATAAATGCCGGCACGGCTGCAACAAAAGTTCTGCCCAGGCGACGCAATGAAAACGATTCAGTGTCCCGATACGCAGCGCCACCGCGTTTCGCATACAGATAGCATGCGACCATGATTGCGATCGCCATGAGAAGCCCCGGTATGATACCGCCCAAAAATGCCCGCCCAATAGACAAGTTCGACGTCGTCGCAAGAACCACCATCATGATACTGGGAGGAATAACCGGTCCCAGCGTACCTGCGGATGCCAACAGTGCAGCGGAAAAATCGATGTCATAGCCGCGCGTTCGCATTTCTCCCAACATGATTGAGGAGATTGCTGCTGTCGAGGCGGCACCCGACCCGGAAATCGCCGCCATGCCGATTCCAGCAACCGTTGCGACCAGCAACAAACTGCCGGTGATCCAACCCACCAATGCCACTGAAAAATCGATTATTCTTTTTGCGATGCCACCTCGCTCCATGATGATGCCGGCAAAAACGAAAAAAGGAATAGCCATGATGGTGAACGAGTCCAGGCCGGCATACATTCGTTGGGAAATAATGCTGATCGGAATATCTGTGATGTAGATCGTCAGGGCAGCCGATACACCAAGGGCGAACACTATAGGCGCACCAATAAAAATGAGTAACAGGAATGCGACAAAAGTGATTATCATGTCGCTGCTGTATCCGTCTGGACTGTCGGCCCTTTCGGGTCTTTCCACTTCGCGACGAGCGTGAGAACCAATTCCAGACCAAAGTAGCTAAGACCGATCGGTAAAGCCAAATACGGAATCCACATTGGGATTTGCAAAACCGGTGACGTCTGAATCCTGCCGATATCGATAAAAGTCAGGCTTCCGGCAATTGCCAGCCACAAAAACCACAAACAGGGAACTGCAATAACAATCGTCAGCATTCTCAGAATCTGAGCGGGCAATACATTGCTAAGCGCATCGACGCTGACGTGCAAATTATCGCGCATCGCCAGACCCGCGGCCAGCAAGATCATCCAGATCTGAGCGATGGTTGCGGTTTCCGCCGCCCAGTCAATCGAGTAATTGAATACGTAGCGACCCACAACCTGGATCAGGACCGCCAGCCCCATATACGCAAAGAACGCCACAATCATCCATCTAACGACGACCCGCAATCCGGCAACGGCCATGCTGGTCATGGTTAACAGCGAATCGATTCTTGACGCCATCAGCTTGCCTTAATTATTCACCGAAAATTATTCGGTCGGTAATCAACGATTAATAATTTGCAGGACTGCTTCCCTGCAAACCGTCTATTGATTCAAAATAGAATTCAGCAGTTCACGATCCTTTTCTGTACTGATGAATTCCTCATACACTTTTTTCGACGCTTCACGAAACGGGGACGGGTCCGGATACGTTACCTTCACACCCTTACTTTGCAGCACGCTGAGCAAGCTGTTGTCGCTGTCCGCGTAGGCCTTCCGCTCGAACTCTGCCGACTGTCTGCCAGCAGACATCAATAGTTCCTGAATGTCCCGCGGCAAAGAATGAAATTTCTTTTCCGACATGATCACGTCAGCCACTAAGATAACCCAGCCAATCTGCGCCCAATGAGGTGCCACTTCATAGAACTTTTTCAAATCGTAGTTGGTATTAGCAGCTTCAGCACCATCAACAAGTCCTGTTTGTAATCCGCCGTATAGCTCGCCGTAGTCAACTGCGACCGCGTTGGCACCAAACGCATTAAATGACGCAATGTGTGCCGGAACCGGCATCGTCCTGATCTTCAAACCCTGCAGGTCTTCATATGTATTGATCGGTTTCCTTGTGGTCATAATGTGACGGACACCCGCCTCATAGAAACTCAGGAGATGGAAACCTCTCGCTTCCATTGATTTCTCAAGTTCCTTGCCAACATCACCATCCATCACCGTGTACATATGTGACCGATCACGGAACAGGAAAGGTAAATCGAGCACACCCAACTGCGGTACAAAATTTGTTGCGGATCCATTGGCCGTCACTACAATATCGATCGTTCCGAGCAGCAAGCCCTCGATCATGGCTTTTTCACTGCCTAACTGCATGGACGGGAAAATCTGGATCTCTACCCTGCCATGACTTGCTTCATTAACGATGCGCGCCATTTCTAAGAGCCCTAAATGATAAGGCTCATTGGCATTGGCCGGGTGGCCGGCCTTGAGAACAATCTTTTCTGCCGGTTTGTCGGAATTGGGCGTCTTGGTGGAATAGAGAAAAGTTGCCAGCAAAATCACAATTAATGCAGCTACACCACCCCCAAGAAGAATGTTTTTTCTAGGCATTTACCTTTTCCATTTTCTGGTTCGAGGGCCATCGTAACCATCGCGTTAACAACACGGTGTGCGACGCTGCTCAGGAAGTTACAACCCGCTTAGTCGCTGGATATTTCTATTCCAGCGACTCTCCTACAGGCCTGAGAAATGAACGCCTACCTATGAGCAATATGGCTGCTCGTCGTTTTTCTAATTGTCATAGGGGACAGTTTCAATCGGCATCGGTCCAGAAGGAATTCCAAGGCGTTCCTTATCTGCCTGCACCATTTCACGAACGTCGCGCAGTAATTCCTTCGCATCGTAGACAATGCCGTCCTTAATTGTATAAAGGATTCCGCCGACTCGTTCGACCTCACGCGTATCGTCATTGAGCCTGATTACGCCTGTGCCACGCAAGACACTAAGGTTTTCCAGCGGATTCTCCCGAACCACAACAAAATCTGCTTTTTTACCGACCTCAATGGATCCAACCTCATCGTCTATCCAAAGTTGTCGAGCACCTTGCAACGTTGCCGAATGAATAACCTCAAGCCCTGAGAAGCCCGCCTCGCGCAATAGCTCCAAAGTCTCGATGTAGCCAAAGCCGTACAAATTGTAAGTGTATCCGGAATCCGATCCTGCCACTACCCGTCCGCCACGATTTTTATATTCGTTGATGAACTGCATCCAGAGTTTGAAATTATTTTTCCAGTCGATCTCATCCTCCAGCGTCCAGTAAAACCAATACGATCCATGCGCGTCACGATTCGGACGATAGTAATTCCAGAGACCCGGGTAGGTGTATTCCTCGTGCCATTTTGCTCGCGCCTCTCGCATCAGATCTCGAGTCGCGACGTAAGCATTGAACGTAGGTGACATGCCAAAATCGCGTTCCAACAGTGTATCCATGACGCTGTTCCATTTTTCGGAACCGGGCTCTGCGGATTGTTGCCAGAGGCGGCCCGCCTCACCAAAGCGATTTTGCTCGTCCTGATAAATGTAATCCGGCGGGTAGCGCTGGATGAGCTGACCCTCAAACATGGCTTCAGGCAATCCGTACCAGTGTTCCATCGATTGTAGTCCGGCAGCAGATGTCGCAAGGACGTTGGAATGCATAACGGCTATCTGGGCATGGTGCATGGTCGAATTCAGTTCCTGCTTTCCAGCTTCGTCCAGCGCCGCATTGAGAATGTCTTCTGGCGCGCCAATAAATTTGACGCCGGACGCGCCCAGCTTCTTCATCAGACGAATGTGCTCGCGTGCCTCATCTGGCGTATTCGCTGGCGCCAGGCCAAGCGAGGTCGTATTGAACATCGGATAGACTTCCATCCTTGGTCCGGTGATCTCGTTCCGCGCACTTCGCCGAGCCGTCTCAACCATCCAACGTGTGTTGACACTGCCGACGGTGCGGCCGCTGGTAATTCCATGTGCCAACCAAAGCTTAAGTACGTATTCGGGCGGAACATTTTGGCCTTCTTCCATGGTGTGCAAATGTAGATGCGAATCAACGAAACCAGGCAAAACAAACATACCGGACAGATCGATTTCTTCGTCACCCTCCATTGCGACCGGCCGCTTGTCAGAATCAATGGCTAGTTTCGGTGCCCCAATTACTCTGACCTCGGTGATTCGGTCATTCTCGACAACGATATCAACGGGTCCCTGGGCGGGCGCACCCGTCCCATCGATCATGTAAGCGCCGCGCAATATCAACCTGTTGTACGGCCCACTACCCTCGTCGCGATCCTCAACAGGTGCAGGCTCGGGCACATCGACTATTTCCTGTGCGAGGACAGCACTTGAAAAAAGCGAACTCGCCAGAAAACACAAGGTCATCGAATATGACCGATGATTGAAAAAAATCGAATTTCGTACGTTCTTCAACTCACACCTCCAAACTTCAACAATGATTAGCGTGCTGCAATCAACGAATAATTTTTATGTCCAAATCCAGCGTCTCGCAAGACGAATTGACTCACAGGAGATATTGGCGGCTCACCACCTATATCCGCCGCTGCGTTATTGCTTACCCTGCTCGACCTACCACTCCGCATCTCGCAAAAGCGCTTGAGCATCAAATACCTCACCGCCTTTAATGGTCCAGACTATGCCGCCCTCGCCTTCACGATCCGTGCCGTAGTAGGCGAAGCCACCGCCATACAGCACCTTGAAATTGTCCCCATGGGGATGGGCACTTCAGAATTGAGAGGCCGGGCGATGGTCTGCGCTTTTGCAATGTTAAGCGGCAATACCGTACTGAACACGCCGGCCAGGAGAATTATTTTTATTCTTGTAAGCATTTTCCTATTCCGCAAGCAAAGGCCAGCGACGGCGTCAGTTGCGAGCGCCGCCAACGCACTGGCGACATTCATTCATGAATTGAGGCGGACGATGCGCCAGGTCTCTTGGGAAAAACGAAACTGTGGCCAACCATCAGGGCCTCCCATTGGGTGGCGATCTGAGATACCGCTTGATTGTATAAAATATATTATCCGTTGTACGCCGTCAGCGCCTATGGGACAGATATAGATCTGGTTTAAGAGAGAGTTTTTGTTCATCCTAACGCAAGGAGCAGAGATGATGGGTAAGCACTACGGGCTGTTCACCGACCGCTTAGAGGCTGTGGGGACTGTGCTGAGGGATGGAGTTGCGTCTACAACCCCTCAAAGAGGGCTTTCATCACACAACAAAGATGTAAACTTTAGACCTAATTGTGTCATTCCGTCCTCCTTCACTATTGTCCAACCAAATTCAGTTATCCGGTATGCATTGCCACCGTAATTTTCGACGATTTGATCAACTCCTTCCGCTCCATTTCTAACATCGCCTCCAGCAGACAAACCAATCGGCGCATTGTAAGTGTGGTTATCAATGGCTCTGCAACT
>Ga0114996_10007256_pt1 | contig 12609 bp, 11 predicted proteins | sample ArcticOcean_MG_C_4_FD_87039 | JGI IMG/M metagenome (GOLD analysis project Ga0114996, IMG submission 87039) | Marine microbial communities from western Arctic Ocean - ArcticOcean_MG_CB4_134 | ecosystem: Environmental > Aquatic > Marine > Oceanic | place: Arctic Ocean: Canada Basin | collected... | reverse complement strand
GTCACCGACCAGCTTGGCGGAGTCGACATCCTGGTCAACAACGCTGGCATCATGTCCGCCCTGCCCAAGGGCAAGCTGCTCGACCTCGACATCTCGGCATATGAGCTGGCGCTCAAGGTCAATGCTACGAGCATTCTCATCTGCTCGAAGGCAGCAGTGCCCGCGATGCGAGCCCGTGGCGGGGGCAAGATCATCAACCAGGCGTCGACCGCGGCGTTCGAAGCCGGCGGTGGACCATACCGTTTGAGCAAGCATCAGGTGGTGGCCATCACCGCCGCCATGTCTCAGGACCTCGGCCGCGACAACTTCAACGTCAATGCCATCGCCCCGGGCATGATTCAGACGGAGGAGGGCTTTCGTTCAGCGGGCGAGGCTGGTTCCGATCGTCGAACCGCCCGCGCTGCCGGGGTGCCCAACGTCACCCCCGATCGTGAGCCCGATGCGCTGGTCGGTGCACTCTTGCTACTGGCATCGCCAGCCGGCGACTACATCAACGGTCAGACGCTCATCGTCGATGGCGGGCGGAACTGCCGGCTGTAGTTGTCACTAGCCAGGACAACCTGGGGGACCTGTGAAGGAAGAGAGCGTCACCTTCTACAGTGACGGCGAACGAGTCGCCGGCCTGCTGCGTTCACCGGATGACACCGGCGGCTTGCCACAGCCGGTAATCGTTCAAGGACCGGGATGGCTGCAGTTGAAGGAAGCGAAGCGGAACCTTCCGTACCACCGCGCTTTTACCTGCGCCGGCTTCTCCGTGCTCGTGATTGACTTCCGCGGGTTCGGCGAGTCGGAAGGGGATCCGACGCAGTTGTTGCCGGAGCGATGGCTAGAGGACCTCGAGAACGCAGTCACCTATGTGACGACCCGAGACGACATCGACTCTGAACTGATCGGCACGTTCGGCTCTGGCAGTACCGGCGGCGGAAACGCAGTGATGCTTGCGGCGCGAGACCCCCGGGTGTGCTGCGCAGTTTCCCAGGTGCCAATCGCGGATGGTGCAGATTGGCTTCGGCGCATGCGACCCGAGGACGAGTGGTTCGAGTTCCTGGCCCGTATCGACGATGACCGCCGGCATCGGGTGCTCACCGGTGAAGGCGAAAAAGTGCATCCGCGCGAAGAACTGATGGTCAAGACCCAAGAGCGGATTGATCGTGAGGCGGGCAGCAACGTCGAAGACGGCCATGTGAAGGCGGTGGCTCTGAGCAGCGCAGAGGCGATCATGGCCTACCGACCCATCGACGTTGCCGAAGCGGCCACGGCGCTGATGGTGATCGGGGTCGAAGACGATCCCGTAACTCCAACCGACCACGCAATGGCGCTGTTCGAGGCGGCCCCTCGGCCGAAGAAGCTGATTATGCAGCACAACACCACGCACTACGCCGCCTACGAGCAGTATGCCGACGAAGTGATTCCGGAGATGGTGGATTGGTTCACCCGACACCTGAGTGCTGAAGCACTCGATGTTCGAGAGATTGATTCGCACGGTGAGATCCGACTCGACCTGGGCCGGCGACCGCCCACTCCATCAACAGCCAGGAGAAGTGACAAACATGGCCTCGGACACCCTCAAGTTCTGCGCGGTTGGCGACGTCACCGCCTTCCACAAGGAGCCCGAGACCGGTTATGAGTTCGTTGGTCCGGTGCTCGCTGAGATGGATGTGGTTGTAGCCCAGAACGAGCGGCACTACACGACGCGTCGCGACATCTATCCCGGCGGAGGTTTCACGGAACTCTGCGACCCCGAGAACGCCAAAGCCCTGCTGCTCGGCAACTACGACGTGTTCACGTTTGCCAGCAACCATGGCATGGACCTAGGACCCGACGTCATGCTGGGTACCATCGAAGTACTGCGCGACCTCGGATTCCAGGTAATCGGTTCCGGTGCCAACATCGAAGAGGCGCGCAGGCCCGCGTTCGTCGAGAAAAAGGGCGTGAAGATCGGGTTTCTCTCATACTGCTCGGTGCTACGCCGCAACTATCAGGCCGGCGAAACCAATGCCGGGTCAGCTCCGATGCGGGCCTACACGCTCTACGAGCAAACTGACTATCAGCCCGGCACCGCACCAAAGGTCCTCACCTTCCCGTACCAAGACGATCTCGACGCGATGCTCGAAGACATCCGCACCGTCAAGGCCCAGTGCGACATTCTCTCCGTCTCGTGTCACTGGGGGCTTCACGGTGTAACAGGTGCGCTTGCCATGTACCAGCCCGAGGTGGCCCACAAGGCGATCGACGCCGGCGCAGATGTGATCGTCGGCACCCATCCCCACCGCTTGAAAGGCATCGAGATCTACAAAGGTGCGCCCATCTTCTACAGCCTCGGCAACTTCTGCTTCGACCAGCCCCGGTGGGCACTCGACGAGGGCCGCCGACGCAGTCCTGAGCACAAGGCGCACATGGATAGCCAACGCGACTGGACCTATGACCCCGAGTACGAGGAGTGGTACGCGATCCCACCCGAGAACCGCAAGTCGATGCTCGTTCGGATGGACGTCGACACCAAGACCAAGAAGATCACGCGGCTCTGCTACCTACCGATCATGATCAACAAGCGGGCGCAGCCGCAGATACTCGACGCCGGTGATCCTCAATTCGACGATGTGGTTTCCTACGTCCGGGAGGTGACCGACAGCCAGCAATTCGAAACCGTCTACACGGTGGAAGGCAACGAGGTACTGATCAACCTCGGCACCGAGACGTGATGCAGATCACCGATAGCGGGGTCGAACTTGCCCGTCTCTACACCGGTGACGATGGAGAATCACATCTCGAGATGGTGACGTACGCGATGAAACCGGCTCCGAACGGGTTGGTGTCGGGACCGATTCCAGTGACCGGAATGACCCTTCGGATCTGGGACAGCGGCCCGCCGGTGCGCGCAAGCCACAATTCGACGCGTCGGCAGCTGATCGTTCACCTCGCCGGTGGGGTGAGGGTCGAGGCGAGCGACGGGGCGAGCGCTGAACTCGGCGTCGGAAGCGTTCTGCTGTCTGAGAACATCGCCCCCGGCAAGGGGCATGAAAGCCACCAGGTATCGATGCCACGCCTGCATCTCATCCTCCCGTTCGCCGACGGGTCTCTTGACGCAACGCTAGATGTGGTCAGCATCGAACAGATCGAACCGGAAGCAGACAGTTCATGACAACCCCAACGAGTACCAACGTGAGTAAAGGGGTTCGAGATCCTTCACTGCGCGGCGGAGATAACCCCGACCCGGTCCACAAAGGCATCTACCTGCCGCTTGGCCCCGTGGAGGGTAAGGGGGGTGTCGAGATCTGCGGGCCCTACGAGTCGGTCATCGGATGGCCCGACTCAGCTCATCCGGGGGAATGGCGGGCGGGCTCAGGCCGTGCGTGCTACGCGGAGACCGCTGACCGCGTCATCGGAGTGTTCGGGGGCGAGGTGCCGGAGTACGACAACCCGTCGGTATGGGGTCATGCGACGTTCCGGGACCTGCGATTCACCGATGTCAACGGGAAGTACAACCCCGAGCACCGGCATTGCCACGAAATCGTGGAGTTCGACCGTGACGGGCACATCCTGGCCGACTGGGACCAATGGCTCGATGCGCTGCACGCTAACGACCTGGCTGCCGGCGTGCCTCTGAAGGCTGGTCACATCAATCGAGTTCGGGTCGATCGCTACGACTCGAAGCGCCACATCTGGCTCGTCAGCGCCGGCAACGGAGGCGTGTTCAAGTTCACCAACGACGGCGAGACGTTGGTGATGAAGATTGACGCCTCGAGTGTGCCCGACGAGTACCACCCGTTCGTGTACTCCCAGGACATGGCCTTCTTGCCCAACGGCGATTTCTGGATCGGACATCAACATCATCTGATGCGATTCTCCAGCGAGGGAAAGTTTCTCGGGGCGATCGGTGGGCAAGGAGATGCACCCGGGAAATTCGACGGTATCCACGGAATCGAGGTTCACCCGGAGACTCTCCAGCTCTATGTCCTCGACCGCGTCAACCAACGCATCCAGGTCCTCGATTCCGACGGTGGCTTCCTCGACCAGTGGGGAGGGTTTCAGGGGGCCTACACAATCCGCCTGACCGCCGACGGAGAGCACATGTGGGCCAGCAATGGATTCGTTCACAAGTTCATGAAGTACGACATGGGTGGTCGGCTCGTGCCGCACTCGACATGGGGGACGTTCGGGATCGCACCAGGCGCGATCTGGGGCCCGCACCACTTCGAAACTGACGAGGAGGGCAGCCTCTATGTCTCGGAGGACTACACGGGGCGGCTGCAGAAGTTCCGCCCTCGAGCGGATGCTGATCCTGGCGATCCAAGGCTCATCGGAGCGCTTGTTCGATGATGCCTCCGCGCCGACGAGCCGGCGATACCTGTTCGACCGGACGGTCGGGAATTCCGAATGAGGAACGGTGCCGAAAATGAAACTTGGTGTCCGTTGGCCAGACTTCGAAGTGCCGATCGACCGCGGTGTCGTCCACACCTTTGTTCAGGCTGTCGACGATCTCGGCTTCGATCACATCACCGCGTTCGACCACCTTGTAGGAATGAGTTCCCGAACGAGGCGTGGATGGCGGATGGACTACATGAACGACAAGCAGTGGGCTGAGTCACTCACTCTCTTGTCTCACATGTCCGGCCTCTCGGACAGGCTCGGATTCATGACAGCGATTCTCGGCCTGCCCAACCGACCGACGGTTCTCGTCGCCAAACAGGTAGCCACGATCGACCGCATGTGCGAGGGCCGCCTTCGCCTCGGCGTGGGTCTCGGATGGAACGACATCGAGTTCGCGATATCCGGCAACAGCTTCGAAGATCGAGCCGAACGCATGGAAGAACAGGTAGAGGTCTTACGGCAACTCTGGACGAAGGAGGAAGTCTCGTTTCGCGGCGACTTCCACCGCCTGCCCGCAATAGGGCTGAGCCTCACACCGGTGCAGCAGCCGATTCCGATCTGGATGGCCGCAACCATGGCCTCGGGTCCGAAAGTTCTGCGCCGTATCGCCCGGCTCGCCGACGGGGTCATCCCCGAGTGGCCGCCGGGCGACGAGGCGCGCGAGAAGATGGCGTTCATCTTCGAGGAGGCACGAAAGGTCGGCCGGGACCCGGCAGAGATCGGTGCCGAACCGAAGATCGCTCTTCGTGCCGGAGCGCACCGCGCCGGTACCGCTCAGGGTGAGATGAAGGCCGATGAGGAACTTGCCGCCGAGGTGGCGCAATGGCAGGAAATCGGTGTCACTCACGTCGAGTTCAAGAGCAGAAGTTGTGGATTGGTGACAATTGAAGAGCACCTCCGTGAGGCGACCCGCTTCAAGGAGATCGCTGACTCGGTACTCTGCTGACCCCGACCGTTCCCTGGCCTAGTCGACCGATCAGGTAGCTACAGCGGCATCAAGGCGTCGGGTTGCATGCTCATATATGTCGGACGGTAGTGGTCCCTTGCGGGCCGCTTCGAGATTTTCTCGCAGGTGATTGGCATTCGCCGTGCCGACGATGGTCGTGTGCAACGCCGGGAGCGAGAGCGTGTAGCGCAGGATGAACTCCATGCGCGAAGCGCCCTCGAGCAGGTCATCGAGCTGGGCCTCTTCCCAGAGCTGACGGGGCCGCTCGTCGGCGAGCTCAGGCAGGCGCTTTACACCCCACCCCTTGTCGGCAGCGGGCGTACCGCGGGCCACACCACCTCGTATTATCGTTCCCGCTCCGACATCAGCTGCACGGGTGATTAGAGCCTCGTGCTCACGTTGAATAGCCGAGTAGGGAATCTGGAACGCATCGAACACGCCCATGTCGATGTGGTCGGGTAGGTCGGGCAGGACTCCGGACATTCCTATGAAACGCACCTTTCCGGCCTGCTGCAGTGTCTGCAGCGCCTCAATCGCTCCGTGTTCCTCGAGCTCCGCCAGCGAGGGGCTCCCGTGGAACTGGACGAGGTCGATGCGGTCGGTCTTGATCCGTTGCAGACTCCGCTCGACGCCTGCGACCACGTTCTCAGCGGTGTAGATGTGCTTCGGTCGTGGGCCGTCTAGGGGGTCGGGTTGAACGTTGCAGCCGCACTTGGATGCCAGTACGTACTCGTCGCGCCGACCTGCGATCGACGCACCGATCAGCTCTTCACTCGGTCCGTAATCGGGCGACGTGTCGATGAAGTTGATGCCGGCATCCAGTACGGCATCGAGGATGACGCGGGCCTGGTCCTCGGTGACCGCAGGGCCGCCACGGTTGTTGAGCGCCATTGCGCCGTAACCAAGTGTGGTTACGCGGAGCCCAGTACGACCCAGCGTGTTGGTGGGGAGATGGCTGTCGGTCATTGGTGTCCTCCGTGGGGGATGACTGGCATGAGTAGCCGCGAGGGGTTCGATTCGCCGTGGAGAATGGTGTTGGTGGCGAGGTTGGGGAGCGCAGCATGGGACGATCCGAGGTGGGTTTGGTCGTCGCAGCTGGCGAGCTCGAGACGGATTCTGTGGCCTTGTTTGAACACGTTGCAGGCGGGCCACACTTCGATGGCGAACTCGTAGGCCTCGCCGGGAGTGAGGGGGTCTGCCCGCAAGTGGGGGTGGAAGGGCTGCCAGGGCGTCGAGAGGTCAGCGTCGAGTTCTCGGTGCGAGGCCCGCAGCCAGCCGTTGGTGAGTTCGCGTGTGCTGCCATCGGGGGCCTCATCGAAGAGAGTCGCGAACCAGTCGGTGTCGGTGGCGCTCGACGACGCCCATAGCGTGAGCGCGATAGGGCCAGTTACTTCGAGCTCGCCGTCGACTGGCGCGCTGCGATATGTCACTCGGGGTCCGCCACGGTAGGCCTCGATGCTGGACGGGTCGTAGGTGTAGTTGATGTGGCCATCGGATCCGGCGCTGGTCACCAGCTCGCCGCCGTCTCCTGCACCGCCCAGGAAGTACTCGCGCCACTCGGTCCTGGCGAGGGGCCATTCGGTTTCTGATCGCCACTGGTTGAGGCCGGGAACCCACAGCTGTATGGGTGCCTCGTCGCTCATCCCCGTATCGATTCCCTTGAGGTGGTGGTCATACCACCGCAGGGCCTCTAGATGGTAGGCGCCCATGGGTTTGCGGGGCATGGGTGTCGGTCCGATCAGCATTCGTTTCTCGACCGAACTGATTCCGTCATAGGCGCCGAACGCGCCCCGCAGGTGCGATCCGACATGACGCCAACTGCCGGCGATGTAGGTCGGCACCTCGACGCGGTCGAGGCGGGGCCATGACAGCCGTTCCTGATAATACGGACCGTCGAAGGGCTCCTCCATGGCCATCACCTTGCGATGGTGGAAGTTGATACCGGACATGTCGCTCTTGCGGCCGTTGAGCTCGTTTAGTACGTAAAACCAGCACCCCACCCCGCGTTGAAATATCCCACCGTGCATGTAGCGCTCTCGATATAGATCGACGGCGCCACACTGCACGAATATGGCTTTGAGGTGCGGCGGCTGTTCTACCGCGGCCATGAGCTGGCTCCATGCGTAGTACGACTCGCCGGTCATGCCCACGTTGCCGTCGCACCAAGGCTGGGTCGCGACCCATTCGATCATGTCGAACAGATCCTGCTGTTCGGTAGGACCCATGTGATCCCAATCGCCGTCTGACTCGTTGGTGCCACGGACATCGACCAGGACATGGGCGTACCCACGGGGAACCCAGAAGCTGGTGATGCCGCCCTCGTTCTGGCCATTGACAATGCTCGTTCGCTGCACGTGGCGCGTGTAGGGAGAAATGGCGATCAGCGCGGGGAAGCGGGCGCCAGCGGCGGCCGGCCTGAATACATCTGCCGACAGCTTCAATCCGTCGCGCATGGGAATGAGGATGTCGGTTTCCTCATGAATGTCGTAGGTCGGAGGTGAACCGTCGGGTACACCCCGATCTTCGTTGAACGGATACTGCGGCCAAGTTGACGGATTGATTGTCTTGATCTCGTCGAAACTGGGGTCTAGCGCCACTCTTTCCTCCTGCGTGTTAGCGGTGGGCAGGCATAGTTTGATTGCCGGCCATCGTCAGGCTGCGCCGCAGTAGTCGGCCGGGCAGAGCGCCGGTGTGCTCCGACTCGTGGAACGTCACGGTTCCGGCCACCACCGTCGCGAGGATGCCGGTTGCCTTCTGTGTGATCCTTGGCGCGCCGGCTGGGAGGTCGAGATCAACTTTCGGAACAGCCGGGGCGATAGTCGCCGGGTCGAACACGTTCAGGTCGGCGATCATTCCCTCGCGCACTAGTCCCCGTTCGGGGATTCCCCACTGTCGGGCGGGCACGAGCGTCAGCATCCGAACAGCTTCCTCGAGGGTGAACTCCTGCCGATCCCGGACCCAATCGGCTAGCAGACGGGTCTGGATCGACGCGCCGAGGATGGAACTGATGTGGGCGCCGGAATCAGAGAACGTCATCACCGTATGCGGGTGTTTCATCGCGGTGCGGAGATCGGGGTATTCCCAACCGGTGAACCGTCCGAATACCTGTTCGCAGTCGCTCTCGACGGCGAGGTCGATCATTGTCTCGACCGGACTCGTACTCCGCTCTCGGGCGACGTCGATGAGGCTCGGGTTGGGCTCCACTGCGTGGCGCATCACCTGTAGGTCGGAGAATTCGGGCATCTGATCCTGGGGATGCACTGATGTGGGGTCCGAGAGCTCATCGGATTCATACGCCCGCTCGGCGGAAGCTACGAGTGCCCGACGGATCTCAGGATCCCGCATTTGGCGGACCTGCTCGTCCAGCGGAAGCGAGCGAATCTTGCTCCATTCGTCGAGGCGGTCGAACGGGAGCTGGGTCTTGAACGAGATGATATGGCTGAAGGGCTCGCTTCTGCTCTGCCCGAAGATCCGCCCTCCGGCGGCGGCGGCCCGGTCGAGGAGGTCGAGTTGGTGCTGCAGATGCCACCGGCGCAGACCGAAAGTGATCGGCACGCGGGTTGACACTGCGAGATCGAACAACCGATCCGCGTCGTGAGCGAATGCTTCAGGGTCCTTGGGGTCGATCGTGACACCGAAGCCGCCAGCGCCATAGTCGGACACGACGCCGACCAAGGCGGCGACCTCGCTCCAGGCGGCGAGTCTGGAAGCGACTGGCCGTCCGTCGGTGAGGTGGTGGTTGCTGATTGTCGATGTGGTGAAGCCGTAAGCACCAGCAGCCAAGGCGTCGCGTAGCTCCGAAGCCATGCAATCCAAGTCCTCCTCAGTGGCCTTGTCGGTGAAGGCTCGTTCGCCCATGGCCCACGTGCGCAGGGCCGAGTGTCCGATCTGTGCCACGTAGTTGATGGCTTTGGGTAACTCGTCGACGACATCGAGGTATTCAGCGAATGTTTCCCAGGTCCAGTCGATGCCTTCTTCCATCGATTGGCGTGGGATGTCCTCAGCATTCTCGAGGTTGGCGATCACGAGCTCTTGCTCGTCGGCGCGGACCGGGGCGAGGGTGAAGCCGCAATTTCCGAACACCACAGTCGTAATGCCGTGCCAGCACGACGATGTACCCAGAGGGTCCCAGAATGCCTGCGCATCCATGTGGGTGTGCCCGTCGATGAATCCCGGACTGACGACGTGGCCCGACGCATCGATCTCCCGCTGTCCCTTGGCAGCAGCACGCGGTCCGACAAACACAATTCGGTCTCCGCGGATACCTACGTCAGCGTGGTATCCCGCTGCTCCGGAACCATCAATCAGTAGGCCATCCCGGATGACCAGGTCGTACGTCATTCGCCTCCTGTCAACGCCGTCGCACCCATACGGCAACGATCATTCTGTAGCACGGAACGCTGAACTGTCAATCTCGCCTGTCAGGGCCCGCCTCCCGAGCCGATCACGATTAGGTTCCCATTGACTCCGATACCAGTTAGGTGCCATGTTGAACGGCATGCCGAGTACACGACCATCCGGAAGCGAACGGCTCGAACCTCAGGTCTTTCGCTACGAAAAGCCTGGCTACCCCGAGGGGCGGGGCAAGGGCGTTCAACTCCTGGGGCGCACCGACCTCGCCTTCGTCGCCGTACAGCGTCTGAAGGCCGTGGGAGGTGAAACGAACCTCCACACCCACGCCTGGGTGGACGGCTTCTGGATGGTGCTGACCGGGAGAGTCCGTTTCTACACGACCGACGACGAGCTCATCGCCGACCTCGGTCCGATGGAGGGTGTCGTCATCCCCCGCAACTACCCCTATTGGTTCGGTGCTGAGGGCGTGGAGTCCGAGATCCTCCAGTTCGAGGCCAACATCAAGCGACAGACAGTCGACAGCAAGCACGACACGGGCCGGATCGATGTCGGTCCGCGTCGTTCCACCCAGATCGACAAACCTCCACGTGCACGCGAAGACGTCGTTGGTTCGAACTGAGCGCTTACCAGAGGAGTCCGGTCTTGGTCTTTCGCTGGGCGAGCAGGGGGACGAACATCGCCATACGGGGGAACTCAAGAGTACGAATTCTGTGGCCTTTTCCTTCTGTGTCCTCGGTCAGCAGCATGCTCCCCGTCTCGAGCGTGCGAGTCGATCCGTCGCTGGCCTCGATTTCGGCCGAACCGGAGAGGTGAATCACGAATTGGCGTTGTTTAGCGACATGGAACACGGGCTCATCGGGGTGTTTGTGCCAGATTCTCAGGATCACTTCGTCGACGGCAACGCGTTCGGCTACGAGACCGTGATTGGTCTTCGCCAGGCTGTATTCGATGTCTTCGAGATGGGACTCGCCGTCATCGGTGTTGTACACGCGCACGAACGAAATTCCGTGACTGGTAATGTTCACGGGCGCAACTTGACACGTGTGGGTGCAGTCCGTCAAGATTTTTGGATCGTTCGCATCACCTGATGAAACGAATTAAGATCGCCGCCATGGAGACTCCCGTGGTGGTGAACGGGCAATCCACCAGGGTTGAGGTTGCTGCGGAGACGCCGTTGCTGTGGTGGTTGCGTGAGGACCTCGGCCTGCGTGCGGCCAAGTTTGGATGTGGGCTCGAGCAATGTGGTGCCTGTCGAGTGCTCATTGACGGCATACCGAGGTCTTCATGCCAAGTTCCCGTAGGGGACCTCGCAGGTCGTGATGTCACGACACTCGAGCAACTGGTGCGAGATCCTGCCGGACAGCGGGTTGTCGACGCTCTGCTGGGTCGAAACGCCGGCCAATGCGGGTATTGCCTTCCCGGTATCGCCGTCACACTCGTCCATCTCGTGCTTCGCGGGGAGACGCTTACCAGGGAAGAAATCACTGACGCGCTCGACGCGCACCTGTGTCGGTGCGGCTCGCAGCCCCGCATCATCGCCGCGGCAGTAGAGCTGTTGTCGGATCGAGACGGCGCGACGCCATGAGCGGTCCCAAACCGGTCAGCGAACTCGGAGGACTCGTTGCCAACCCCCATCTTGATCGCTGGATCAGCTTCGCCACCGATGGCACCGTGACAGTGCGCACGGGCAAGGCCGAACTCGGCCAGGGACTGCGTACGGCAATGACGGCCATCGCGGCCGATGAGTTGACCGTCGACCCGTCGAGAATCCACGTTCGCTGTGCAGCCACAGGCGAATCACCCAACGAGGGCAACACCGGCGGCAGCCGGTCGATGGAGGAGAGCGCAGCGGGGATGCGCCAAGCGTGCGCCCATGCACGGCGTCTGCTTCTCGCTCAGGCGGCGGAGAAACTCGGTTGTGAGTCGGCTGGGCTATCGGTTCGCAATGGTGTCGTGAGCACGCCGGATGGTCAGGCCGTGGACTACTGGGCGCTCATGGGAGGACACAGGTTCGACATCGAGGTCACAGAGGCGATCGATACGGTCCCGATCGCAACCCGGCGCTACATCGGTCACGGCCTGGCTCGCGTCGATCTGCCGGCCAAAGTTCGTGGGGAGCCGATCTTCGTTCACGACCTGACCCCGCCCGGGGTTCGCCATGCCCGAGTCGTCCGTCCACCCCGTATGGGCGCAAGGCTTGTATCCATTGGCGCATTGGACGATGGTGTCGATGTCGTGCGACTGGGGAGTTTCGTGGCCGTTGTCGCAAACCGGTCCTACGACGCGATTGCCGCAGCCGATGGGATCGCGCTCAGCGCAGTGTGGGAGGGCGGTCTGGAGGTCCCCGAGGGTTGTGGCCACACGGACTACATGGAGCAACACGTCAGCGACAGCAAGTTGGTCGTCGACGGCACGCCGTGCGCCGATCCGCCCGGTCCTCGCCTGCGACACAGCGACGCCAGCGCCATCGTGGAGGCGCGATACACCAAGCCGTTCGTGATGCACGGCGCGCTCGGGCCCTCCGCCGCAGTCGCTCATCTGTCCGATGGGCACTTGACGGTGTGGAGCCACACTCAGAACGCGGAGGGCCTGCGTCTATCGCTGGCTCGCTCCCTCGGCATGTCTGAGGAGGAGGTCGCGGTGCGCCATGTGGATGGTGCCGGGTGCTACGGCCACAACGGCGCCGACGATGCCGCCTTCGACGCGGCGCTGGTTGCCGTCGCCCGCCCCGAGCAGCCGATCTCGCTCGTATGGAGCCGTGAGGATGAGCATGGGTGGGAACCGCTCGGGTCGGCGATGACGATCTGCCTCGATGCCGGGCTCGACGATCGGGGTCGTATCTGTTCATGGCAGCATGAGGGGTACAGCTACTCCCACGTCGCCCGCCCCCATGGGGTGATGGGGATGGGGGAGTCTGGTCTGTTGGCAGCCTGGGACCT
>Ga0114996_10007250_pt1 | contig 12613 bp, 11 predicted proteins | sample ArcticOcean_MG_C_4_FD_87039 | JGI IMG/M metagenome (GOLD analysis project Ga0114996, IMG submission 87039) | Marine microbial communities from western Arctic Ocean - ArcticOcean_MG_CB4_134 | ecosystem: Environmental > Aquatic > Marine > Oceanic | place: Arctic Ocean: Canada Basin | collected... | reverse complement strand
AGTTCAGATATAAAGTTCAATCCTCATAGCTGTGTCTTTGACTCTTTATCTACTATTGTAATAGGAGGAAGTATGATAAAAGTCCTTGGTTGGTACGATAACGAGTGGGGGTACTCATGCAGAACAGCTGATTTAGCAGCTATACTGGTAAGCAAAGGTATACAATAATCGCCTGCCAAGTAAACCCCTATTGGGAATAGTAAAAGAACCGGCAATTTTGCTAGAAGAAAAAGGAGAGGAAATTAAGTTACCTTCATCTCTTAGTTTATCGATTGAATTGATAAAAGAGTATGCCGAAATTCAAGTGATGAATATGAACTGAATTTAAATTACCCACGAATATTTATACTACAACTATTTTCCTGAATTAAAGCAAAACATATTTAAAATTAATGCCATCTTATATTAAGTACCAATATTCTAAAACTTTGTAGAGCTATATATGCAAGAATCATGGAAACCTAAGCGGGGCGATATTGTAGTTCGTCACCCAAGGCAAAACGAGATCAAACCTATTTCGGTTGAGATAAAACCGAGAAAACATCGTTCATCTAAAATGGTGGCCTCCCCAATATTTTTGATATATGGATTTGCTATATTAATAGCTTTTGGTACTGGTCTACTAATGCTACCTATATCAAATGCACAAGGTATCACTACACCTTTTATGGATGCATTTTTCACCGCAACGTCAGCTGTTACCGTAACAGGTTTAGTCGTTCAAGAATCTTCCACATATTGGAGCCAGGTCGGACAAGGAATAATACTAGGATTAATATTTATTGGTGGACTTGGATTCATGACAGGTGCCACATTCCTATTTATAATCATTGGCAGACGCATAACTTTAGTAAATCGAATGCTTATGCGGGAAAGTTTAGGCATAAACAAATTAGGCGGCCTAATACGTCTTACTAGAAATATTGTTCTATTCGCTGTTTTAATCCAGTTGTTAGGATTTATTGCTTTGCTTAGCCTGTTTCGTTCTTATTTCACAATGGAAGAAGCTATTTGGCAAGCAGCTTTCCACGCCGTATCGGCATTTAATAATGCAGGCTTTACTATATTACCTCATACAAGCAGTCTAGCAATATTTCAAAATGATGGCCCAATTCTTGGTATATTCACATTTCTCATAATTATGGGTTCAATAAGTTATTTAGTCCTTTTTGATATAATTAAGTATAAGAAATTTCGCCTTTTTACAGTAAATACCAAACTAGTACTACTTATTAGTACTGCCTTATGGCTAATTGGCGCATTAATAATTTTTCTTGCTGAACACACTAATCCAGCTACATTGGGACCATTAAGTTTAGTAGATAAGATAATCAATGCATTCTTCCATTCTGTTAGTGGTAGAACCGCTGGTTTCGTCACAGTTGGATTTGGTACCATGCGACAGCATACTGATTTCTTTATAATTGGGCTTATGTTTATTGGTGGTGCATCCGCTTCAACAGCTGGCGGTATTAAGGTTAATAGCTTTGCAATTATTTTAATAACATTATTAGCCACACTCAAAGGACATGGCCACACTAGTGCATTTGGGCGTGAGATACCTGCTAGGCAGGTATATAGAGCTTTATTAATAGGGGCACTTGCTATTACCTTTGTCTTTATTGTTTCCTTCCTCTTAGCATTCGCTGAACCAGATTTTCCGTTTGTACAACTTCTTTTTGAAACTGTCTCTGCTTTTGGCACAGTAGGCATGACTAGCGGCAAAACTGCCATGTTATCTAATAGCAGCCAATTAATTTTAATCATGGCCATGTTTATAGGAAGAATTGGACCCCTTTCTTTGGTGCTTATTATGGCGGCGAGAGAGAAACCTGCTGCCTATCGCTATGCCCAAGAAAGAGTTACAATAGGATGAATTTCTGGAGGACAGAATGAAGAGGCAAATAGTAGTATCTGGCTTGGGAAGATTTGGTGCAAGCCTATCCAAAGGCTTATATCAATTGGGCCATGATGTCCTTGCTTTGGATACGAATGGGAAAAGGGTACAGGAAATCATGGGAAACGTAACCTATGCCGTTGAAGCCGATTCTACCGATGAAGGAATACTTGAAGATCTAGGGGTAAGAAACTTCGATGCTGCAGTGGTAGCAATCGGAAGTAACATTCAAACAAGCATAATGACTACCGTGTTATTTAAGACAATGGATATGAAATTCGTGGTTGCTAGATCCAATAATAAATTGCATGGGGAAACATTGGAACGCATTGGTGCAAATCTGGTTGTAAGGCCTGAAGAAGAAACCGGAACCAGGCTTGCACATAATCTATTCCGCCCAACTGTAGAAGAATACATGGAAATAACACCGAACTTTGGTATAAGTCGCATGCCTGTACCAAAACGATTCATAAACATGACCTTAAAAGAGACTGGGCTGGGAGGTGCGAGAGATAAATATGGGTTGGCGATTATAGCGATTAAGCGAGGAAATAACGTTACACTAAGCCCAGATACAGACGATAAGCTTCGAGAAAGAGATATTTTGATAATTGCTGGTAAAGATAACCTTGTTGACAAATTTAATAGTGATTAATCATCATTTAGGAGTATGAAAATTGAACAAATTACCATTAGTACTTAAAGGATTACATTAAAGGTACAGCAATGGATTCAACCTTTCTAGTTCCTGTAAATGGAGATTGGTCAGATAAGAAAGCAGTTAATTTAGCCTGCGATTTTGCCAAAATATCCAAAGGTAAAGTTATTGTTCTTTATGTTATCGAGATGGCTCGCGATTTACCCGTGGATGCTGAAGTAAATGAGGCTACCGCAAGAGGTGAAGAAATCTTAAAAAGAATAGAAGAATTAACTCAAGACAAATCATGTGAAATTGAAGCAGAACTTCTTCAAGCTAGGCAGGTAGGGCCAGCAGTAGTTCAAGAGGCTGCGGAAAGAGGGATTGATACCATCATATTGGGATCCCAATATAAAATGAAATTCGGATCGTTTAGTTTAGGAAATGCGTTACCTTATATTTTGAAAAATGCTCCTTGTAAAGTACTTTTATGGAGAGGAGCCATAAACCAGACAGATAGTGATGATAAACAAGAATCAACTATAATAGAGTAATAACGATTGTGATCTTTAATTACAAATAGAAAATTAATGAGGTTATAATGTTAATATGCAAGTTTTAATAATGGGCTGTGGTCGAATAGGATCAATGGTAGCCTGCTCTCTTGGTAAAGAAGGTCATACAGTTTATATACTGGATCCAATAGCAGAGAAATTTCATCGTATCCCAGAAGAATTATTAATTAAAGGTATAATTAGACCTATTGTTGGAAATGGAATTGAGCATGCCCATCTTCGAAAGGCAAAAATAGACACAGCTGATATATTTATTGCAGTCTCAGGGAAAGATACTCCGAATATCTTTGCTGCACAGATTGCCAAACATATCTTCCAAATCCCTAAAGTAGTATGTAAAATCACAGATGTTAGCGTACAAGAAATGTATAGCCAACTGGGACTTATTGCAATAAGTCCCAGTAATTTTATATCTAACATGTTATTAGAAGCCATTCACAGGTAATTACAATATGTATATTTTAATCATTGGTTGCGGGATAATAGGATCATCGTTAGCAAAAGCGTTAGTGATGGAAGAACATGAAGTTTTGGTTATTGATAAAGATATATCTCGTTGTGAAGCACTAGAAGAAGATCTTGGGAGTATTACTGTAACTGGGGATGGCTGTGAAGCAGATGTCTTATCTGCTTCAGGCATCAATAGAGCAGATTTAATTATTGCGGTTACTGGTAGTGACGCTGATAATTTAGTTTCTTGTCAACTAGCTAAACATCTTTTTAATGTGCCAAAAGCAATATCACTAATAAATAATCCTGTAAATACAACCCTTTTTAAACTCCTTAACGTTGAGGTAACAGTAAGCAGTACAGATCTTATTCTATCACATATAGAAGAGGAACTGCCTGCCCATGGGCTTGTACACTTGATGCCTTTAACAGGTACTAATCGTGCACTGGTACAGATAAAGATTCCCCATGATGCAAAAGTTGTTGGAAAACAACTGAAAAACTTGATGCTTCCTGATGATACTCTAATCTCAATGATTATAAATGAAACAGGTACTGCATTTTTAGCTAATGATGAAACTATTATTGAAGGAAATGGTGACCTAATCGCTCTTACAAACACTAATGATGAGGATGCCCTTTGGGAAACCTTAACTGAAACCGCTTAGAATGAACAAAACCATTGCTTATTTAGGCCCAGCAGGCACATTCACTGAAGAAGCTTCCCTCGTTTATGCTCCAGAATCTTCTAGGATACCCTTTGGATCGATCCGATCTGTCGCTAAAGCAGTTTCTAATGGAAAAGTTGATGAAGGCATTGTACCAATAGAAAACAGTGTGGAAGGTTCTGTTACTGACACTCTAGATTTATTAATAAGTGATCCAAAATTACGAATTCGTAAAGAGATTGTTTTACATATAGAACACTGTTTATTAAGTAAATCTGCGATAGAAATAGAGAAAATTAAAAATATATATTCGCACCCACAGGCATTGGCTCAATGTAGAATATTCCTTGATACATTCTTCCCAACTTCTCAATTAATTGCAGCGCTTAGCACAGCATCAGCAGTAGAACAAATGATGAAAACCAATGCTCCATCCGGAGCAATTGGTAACTATAGATGTGCTAAATTATACGGGGCACAAATACTGAAGCGTTCTATACAGGATAGCCCTAATAACCTGACTAGGTTTATTGTTTTAGCAAAGAATGATCATTCTCCAACCGGATCCGATAAAACTTCACTGTGCTTATCCTTTGATCAAGACGAACCAGGTCTCCTATACAATGTAATGGGGATATTCGCTAACCGTGATATAAATTTAACTAAAGTGGAGTCTAGGCCTACGAAACAGAATTTAGGACGTTATATCTTTCTAATAGATTTGGATGGTCATAAGAATGATAAAATCATAAGCGAGGCACTAGCAAGCCTTGAAGATATTGTCTCTAATTTTAAAGTACTGGGTTCTTACCCAAGACATAGCATATAACCATACCAAAATCCTACCAATATTCACCTTATAGTTTTACTCTCTAAGAATGCTTTTCCTGATTGTATTGATTCTGGTCAAATGGTATGGCACTGTCATCTTCATCAGAGTATCCATCGCTCTGATAATTACTCTGATCATGGACCTGTGAAACCTCATGAATATATCGTTGGGCTTTCGAAGTGAATTCTTCCACTATTTCTCTCCACCCTTTACTATTTTGTTTTAGCTGGGCTCGTGTTTCCTCCCCAGATTTAGGGGCTATTAGCATTCCAAATAACATCCCAACTATTCCTCCAAAAACGAATCCTTTTTTACTAGACATTTTTTTCACCATCCCCTCGTTTCTTACGTGATATACTCAAAATTAAAGATAATAATTGCCCTGCACCAAGAACAAATACAGAGCGAGACACTAAAGGTTTAATCAATTTGCCTGAAATATTTTTAGTAATTTCTTCTACTGTCGATGTAGCTTTGTTAGCTGATCTAACGATTGGCACTACTTTCCTATATAGCAAAAATATAATGAACCCAACCACAAATATGAACAATAAAAGCTCAATTACTAACGCAATAATAGCGATATCCCTTATCAATGCAATTGTTCCTGAAAATGAAAGAAGTGTTATCATTTTTCGTATGCCATCAAACTTATTTTAAGTTAATAATAACATTCTGGCTTAACCATAACAATCTTTAAGCATTAATACAGATGCTACAATATTAATTTCCAATTACTTTGTATATATCTACATCAGAATTATTGTATATTTTTTCTAATTGATTCCCTTCCATAATATCAAATTTGTGAAGTCCATATTTGGGATAGTACAATCGCTCTAATTCACCAACATAAACATATTTCACCCCATATTTATTTAGTAAATTTAAAGCTTCTTCTGGAGAATCTGTAGAATAAATACGATTTACATCTTTAAGTCGTTCATCTATAGCCCACATATAGTCGAAACGTTGCTGAGTCTGATGCCATTCCCATCCAATCACGCTAGGAAGCCCTGTATATACAGAAACTCTACCTCCCCAACGATATGTTGGAGTTAAACCTTCTAATATTACAGGGGATCCTTCAATGTTTAGGCGAAGCCATTCTAATGCATCATAGTCATTCTCTAAATTAATTGGACCCTCATGATCTTGATAAGTCATACCATTAACAAAAGCAGAACCATCGAGTGTCAAAGGAAGAATTTGGAACCTATCCTTAAGTCTTGATTGAGTTCCGAGTATTGTATAAATAGAGGCACTCAAAATAAGTATAGCCAAGGTACATAACCAAATAGTCTTACCTATACTTACCACCCCCCAAACTCCTCTACCTAAATAGTACATTCTCCACAAGAAATAAGCTGATACTAGAGCAAATAGTATCCATACCTGAGTATAAAACTTGAAAACAGTATTCATACGATCTATGTCACCCTGTACTCTTACAAATTCCACTCCAAAAACTAGTAAGAGGGCTACTAGTAGTAATCCAATAGCAAAAACAAGATAAGGTGAATCGTTAGACCAACTCCATAGAGACCGTAATAGAATGCTTAGGCTTAATAAAATAACAAACCCAATAAATATTACTGTATCGTAATAAAATGAATTTACTGGCTGTTCTGGACCTAAAATGAAATCATTAAGTAAATAAAATAACCCAACCCCTGACAAACTAAAAATTGTCAAGGGAAGGCCAACTTGTTTTAATTTTACTAGTCCTTTACTAATAATTGACCAACGCAATAATCTATCTTGCTTTATCTCTAATTGTGGCCTTATAAGGATACGTTTAAACCAAGCTCTACCTTCATAAAACAAAAAAGATAATATAATGAAAATAAATAGCCCATGTATTAGCATAAATTGCCATAATGATGTTCTTACAATAGTAGGCTCAATTCCTTTGTAGAAAACTTGATAGTTCTGAATAAATGGAAGAAACAATAATTGAGAGATTGCATAAACAATACCTATTTTTACGGTTATATTAAACAACATAACCAAACTCATCCCGCCACGCCTAATATATTCCACTAAAATTATACCGCCTGCTGTCACCAATATATATGTCGGGTAATCCCAAGTATTTGTAGTATTCAGAAACCCTAATGCTAAAGAGAGTATTACAAATACTGGTATATCATCGATGTTGATATGTTGTGGTTTTAATAAATTAATAGAACTAATTAATAAACTTAATACCAATGTAATAACCAGTAAAGTGATAGGGATAGACATCATATGAGCATGTAAATCTCCAAATAAGAATGTAAAAAATGGAAATTCATTGATTTCAAATCCCGGTGGGTCAGGCGTCATCAATCTAGTACTATGCCAATAGTCAAAGTTAGAAAATGGTTGGTTGTGGATTACGAATCCCCATATACTTTGACTAATTTGTATCATTCCATCTAAATTACCAACAACGGCAACAAAAAATGCCGCTCCCATACCAGCCACTATAGGGCTAAAAGGAAATTTTCCGCCAAGTTTTACGCGAGTTGCCTCACATAGGTTATAAACTAAGCTAAAAGATCCTCCTATTGTAAGGGCAAAAAATAATGGGATTGCCATGTTATATGCGACTGTTGGATTTATCCCAACTGCTTTTATTAGCATTGCAACAATAAATTGCCCCATATAATAGTAATTCAGGAATCCCCCTGAAAACCAAGGGTCGTAAGGAGGCATATAAGTAGACTTTAGAATTGCATTAAGATAAGCGAAATCCATGGGCTTTTCCCCGCCTCGAAATGGATGCCATAAATCAGGGTTAGCCATGCGTATAAATAGAAACCCAATGAAAGCTATTAAAAATAAGGCTTCACAAGTAATCAAAAGACGCCATTTCTGTCTGAGGTAAAGAACTAGTTCTTTACCCTTAGAAAACATAATAAACATCGAGACCAAAAATAATATACCTGTTGCTAATATTATTGAGCTGGTAGAAAAAGACATCCATTTTAAGCTAGCCAATAACCACACAATGTAAGCCACTATCAATAAACCGAGGATTTTTGAAAATAAATATCCTCTATCTGGTAAACTCCTAAATACAAAGAATGTTAATGGAAGAGCCAATATTGAAATTCCTTGTATTAGAAGTAACCATGCTACAACTGGAAATCTGTTAGTCCATGAACCTAAATCTATGATTGCATTCCATGTTCCACCTGATTGTTGTAAAAGAGTTTCTTCTTCCGAAAGCATTAGCCCTACTTTTCTAGTATCAGGCAGGTCTCCAATATCATAAAGTAATGAATTTTCTATCTCTGTAGAACTAAATTTATTTATATTTCTAAAAATCAGTACTTTTGGGTGATCATATACAGTGAAACTCTCATCAGCCACTCCCATATTAATATTAAAAATGGATGGTTTAAATTGGGTTAATATAGTTGGCGTAGTTAAACCACTTCGACCAAATGTCTCATCGATAAAAGTCACACCCAAAATACTTGGATAGGAGATTTGAAAGTTCACCAGTTCATATCCTAGTTTATTAGAGAAAAGCAGCTCATAATAATTGCTACTAATTGGATATCTTTCTTTAAGCCTAGGTAAAGTTGCATAAAGACGTTGACTATATAGAACAATATAATCAGCTTTACTCAAAAGGTTACTCATTTCGCCTATCTTAGCCGCCGAATCTTCATCATACATAGGTAATTCATAAGATTGGTATTCATGTAAATTGGGAAGCCCTTCTTCCCAATGTTCCTTCAAAATTACGCTGCCCTTTGGAACATTGTTTCTTATCCAATCAGAGGCCTCTTGAGCTGTGTGTTGGCGAGTATATATGGATTGATAAGATAAAGAATATAACCCCGTAAACAGCACAACTCCTGCAATGATTATTAGGCCAATCCTGAAGGCCTTAGTCCCAATTTGTCTAAGTCTTATAACAGAATCGATTAGCATTCCAGACGCTATCAATATCATCAAAGGAGTAATGGGTAGTAAATACCTGATGAACTTGACATCAAATGACCCCACTAACAAAAAATACAGTACGATCCAGGAAATAATTATTATGTCAGACTTACGCCTCTTTACGATTACGTGTAAAATCCCATAAGGCACAGCTAGCCAAGCAATTATCCCCAATGGGATACCCAACCCCCAAATCGCAAGTTGTTTAATTTGATACCAGTATACTGGTGTATCAATATATTGCCTTGTGTAAGGGAAATCTATCAAACGATGAACCATACCAGATTGTTCAATAATATCACGTACAAATTGATTCCCATCTATGCTATGAAACCCTGCACCTGAAAATGTTTTTAAAACCTCAATTATTCCTTTAAAAAAGCCACTGTCCATAACTAGTATTGGCCAATCTAAGATGGCATAAGGTTGTATCAAAACAAAAACTGTAAAGGATGTTAGTATTGATGCCACAATTGACTTACTAGTTTTGATGAATTTGGTCTTATTTATCCTAGAAAAATAAAAGTTTTGCTGAGTATCTGAAAACAGATGCAATCCATGCGCAATAATAAAAATTAGAAATATAGGAATGATACTTACTTTAATTGTTAGACCAATACTTATAAAAATTCCAGCTAATATCGAATCCCTTATATTCCCATGCTGTGCTACTTTAATACTAAAAAATATGGTGCCTAACGTGGCCAAAGTCAGTAATGTGTCAACAGTATAGAAGTGACTTAATTGAACATGTAATACTGCTAAAGCAGTTAGGCATGCGGCCAAGAGTCCTACGTTACGTCCATAAAAACGTTTCCCTAATATAAAAAGAAGGAAAACAGTTGTAGAATCTGCCAATGCAGATATAAATCTCCCTGCTATTCTTAAGTCAAAAATATCTAGAGGATGTATATATTGAGATATAAGTTGTACCCCTTTAATCAAATACAGGGGCAGACTTCCATATGGAAACCAGTTGGGGTTCCATGGACTTACCTCAGCATCTAGAAGTATATCCAAATCACGAATAGATGGTATTGAAATTTGATCTGATTTCATCAATATTGCACGCTCATCAGGATGAAACATTCCACCTTGGTCCCAATTAATTCCGTGCAAACGTAGCCCTAAAGCTAAGAGCAATATCAAAAGTGGTGCCCACGCAACAAGCTGTTTACTTACTGTAGACAAAATACGACTATCAATTACCAAAAAATATGCTTTATTAAGGGCTCTCATAATCCAGCTATTGTATATCTATCAATAATCTACAGCAATTTGATATTGAGCATAAGCTGAAATAGGAATAGAAGGCCATTATATTTAATTCTTGACCCCAGATCTAAGCTCAGATAGCCTTCCTTTAATAATACAACCATCTAAAGCTATAGTCGATCCTCTATTAGAAAGAAGGGTACTTCCTGCTAATACCATACCAACTAAATATCTCCCTGCAAAATTATATATAGGACTCCCGCTAGTGCCAGGAGCCAAATCCAAATCTGTTAAAAATCTTCTCCCATCAACCCATCCAGTAGAGCGCTTTCCCCATAGCCTAACTACGCCATTATTAGTAGCATGATTGCCAGTCGTTTCAACTATAACTACATCCCCATTAGAAACAGCTTTTTTGCAATCAGTTGTATCATTACCATCAGCATTATAAGGAATCGGAGAAAATTTAGGATAATCGATACTTGAGGAAAAAGAAAAGGGATTTATAGTTAATAGAACAATATCATCCTGGATATTAAATCCAACTAAAGTAGCCTCACGTTCTTCTTCTGCTGATTTATTTGATGATGGTATCCTCACTGTTATGGATGAGTCATTTTGTACTACATGGTAAGCAGATAGAACTTCATTAGGAGAAATTAAAAAGCCATTGCCACGTCCACCAGTAGTTTCAATTCTAACTACAGGCCAAAGACCAGTCCATCTATATGGAGTTGGAGTTATATGAGGTAATGGAGTAGGAAATGAAACAGGTGTGGCTATTGGCACAGATGTAGGAATTACCATTGGAGTCGCTGTTGGCAATGGAGTAGGAAACGAAACAGGCGTTACTGTTGGCACAGATGTAGGGATTGCCATTGGAGTCGCTGTTGGCAATGGAGTAGGAAACGAAACAGGCGTTACTGTTGGTAGGGGCCCTGGAAGACCTTCAATGGTATGTTTCATTCTATCATCCACATACCTCTCCATTTCTTCAACAGATGGACCACATGCTAATGCTAAAGGTAATAGGCAAAGAAGTGTTATACTTAAAAACCTCATTGAAAACTCATCTAACACCAGCTTAAACATTAGATATAAAAATACGCCTGAAAACTAGATATTCTGAATAAAATCCAGTTAATCCCTTTTGAATAATGGAGCGGGAGACGGGATTCGAACCCGCGACCCTTTGCTTGGGAAGCAAATACTCTACCCCTGAGCTACTCCCGCCATCTAATAATATTTCTGCTTGCAAGCTTGGACTAAATACGCCATCAACTTACTCCCCAAAATCATTACAGACCAGATAACTACACTGGGAGTATAAGTCTTAGGTTAGTAAGCCTTTAATGAAATTGTTAATAAGTTGCATCTTAAGAACCAGGTAGCTTAACCTCTGCCCCAACTTGTTTAAGTATACCTAGAACATCATACATGACCCAAGCCTCTGCAATTTGTCCCTTCTCATTAAAGCGATAAATATCAACGCCACTGAATCTAATTTCTTTATTTGCTGCAGGAATAGTCCCAAGTGGTCCTGAACTAAACCCATGAGCATCGAATCTAATTGCTACCATATCTCGTTCGGCTATTCCTTCATCATGATCAAAGAAAAGACCATCAGGAAAAGCGATCGCATCTCCCTTAGCCATATCCAAAAGCACTTCCGGTCCCCGTTTTGGATCATTTGGTGGCCTTAGTGGGGTTCTAACTATAGCATCTGGTGCCATTATCTCATATGCTACATTAAGCTGCTGTTTTTGAATTACGTCTATATGAAAACGGTGAGCCGTTTTTTTCATCTGTTCAAGATCCATTGGTTCCTCCAAATAATATATTTAAATGCTATAGAACGATTGGAAAGTATCACACAAACCACAGAAAATCAACCAGATCCTTTGAGGGAAATATATATTCCTATCTAACACGGCTATAAGTGATATATCCTGAAGCAAATAAGGCTAAGATAACTAAAATATTATTGTTCAAATTTGGGTTAATTAGTGCGATCATTATAAAACTTACAAGTAAACTCACTAAAGCAATAGCCGATATTTGCCTAGACTGCCTACGATTAGCAGCAATGCTGACCACCTCTCCCACCACATAACCTAATCCCAACAAAGCTATCCATGGAATAAATGGAATCTTGAAAAGAATTGTACTTATTAAACCAAAAACTAGACCCAAAATTACTGCTGCGAAAATTCCTGCTAAAGCAGCCTTAATTAAAACAATATATGATATTTCAAAAGCTGAAAATTTCTTTGGTGCTGAACATTCCGGACAGCGAACACCAACTGGGGTATGGACCATACACTTGGGGCATACTAAACAACCACATTTACCACATTCTAAATTACTTTCTGTTCCTGCATGCCTGAGGCAGACTCT
>Ga0114996_10007249_pt1 | contig 12614 bp, 15 predicted proteins | sample ArcticOcean_MG_C_4_FD_87039 | JGI IMG/M metagenome (GOLD analysis project Ga0114996, IMG submission 87039) | Marine microbial communities from western Arctic Ocean - ArcticOcean_MG_CB4_134 | ecosystem: Environmental > Aquatic > Marine > Oceanic | place: Arctic Ocean: Canada Basin | collected... | reverse complement strand
CTGCGGCGTGCGCTGTGCATGTCAGCGCCATCGATGCGCCGTTTGTCGCGGACCAGGCCGAGGACGCGCCAGTGTCGTCGTTATCGGCCCAGCCTGTCAGGTTTGAACTGAACGTGCCGTTCGACACAGCGGTCGAGACGCTTGGCCGGGTCAATGCCGTCTCATCGATCCACACCCGCATGTTGGTCGCAGTGAGCTCCAGGATCGCCGTGTCCTCGGCGCCGAACACAAACGGGATGGTCCATGCCTGATTGTTGCTGGCGGTCGCACCGACGTACTTGAGGCCGGGGCGCAGCATCATCGACCCAAGGGTCCGCGGCATCCAATTCGTCTGCGTATCCGCTGAGAACGCAACGCGCTTAATGTCCTTGCGTGCGATCCCTAGTGGGGAAATCCGACCACGGTTGAACGCCAGTAATTCGACGGGCTGGGCCACGGGCCTAGCCTGTCAAACGAGTGCGGGAACCCCGTTGGCGGCTCCCGGAAAACCGAGAGCGCGTCCACGTTCCTTGCGGCGGGAATTTGGTGCCTTGGTTCTGTGCGGCCTTGGATCGCGCGTCGGACGATTGATTGTTGTATTCCAGTTGGGCCGCAGCGACCGACCGAATATCCGACGCGGTTTTCGCGGGCATCACTTTCATTGCAAGGAACGCCGCCACGGTGCGCGTGAAGGACGGGGGCCAAGCCGACAGGTCGCCGCCATACGAGGCATCGTTTGAAATGTAAGTAACCCAAATCCTGTCAATGTCCGCAAACCAGAACCCCGGGTCGGACGATATCTGCTCGCCGGTCAGGGGTTGGTTGAAATATTCGTCACCGGAAGCCGCCCAGGTCCGGATGAAATCCGTCGGCTTTACGAAAGCACGGCGGAGGCCGAAGTCAGGGGTGGTGCCGGAATCATATTCGATTTGCACGACCCGTTTGGCGAAATCCCAAAGGCCGACCTCTAGGCACGCATCGACAGCGTCAGCGTCGTACTGGGTGTCCAGCAGATACCGAAATTCGTTGACCTCCGTGTCGGAAACAAGGGGCCGGTTCCCCATGAGCCCCAAGGCGAGATTGTAGACTTCCAGTTTTGTGGCCATGCTACGCGCTCATCCCCGGCTGTTGCGGCGCGGTGCGCGGGGCGGCCCGTCGCTCTGTCCCCTCGATTTGCCCCTTCAATGCGAGCCACCGGGCGGCGCCGCCGGCGGACTCCCACTCCAATGCGGTGATGTAGGCCCGATCCAATTCCTTCGCGACGACCGCCATGATCGCTGGCTTCTTGGTCATCGCCAACCCGACCTTATGGGCCAGCAGCGCCGCGTAATATTGCGCGAAGGTTTCCGGCCAAATCGTGAGGTTGGTCCCATACGACGAACTCTTGTTGACGTACCGGATATAAATGGTCGTGAGCATCGAATAGAAAAGCGCCTGGTCCTCGCGGAACGACGATTCCGGGTTGGAGAAAAACTTGTCCCGGGTCAGCGGCGTCCGGAAATGTTCATCCCCGGACAGTTCGATCAGATGCACATAATTCGACGGCTTCCCGAAGGTCTTGGTCAGGCCGAAGGCTGAAGTGCCAGACGACGACAACTGTTCCGTTTTCGATGCGAAGCGCCAAAACCCGGTTTCCAGCGCGTAGGTAATCAGGCCGCCATCCTCGTCCTCGGCGTCCAACAGGTGCCGCGGTTCCCGGTTCTCTGTCACTGAGGATAGTTCGCGCTCTCCAAGCAGTCGGAGTGCGCGCTGGTACAGTAGGGTTTGGGTCGTCATGGGCCCTCGCTAGTTTTACGCCGCTTTTTGGAACTGACTGAGCCACGCACCCGCGTCGCCCATCGTGTCGAAACCCTTCTGGATAACTTCCTTGTCGGCGGTGCGCCGCACAGTGTATTTGAGCGCCGGGCCACCCCAAATTGCCTCGTAGTCGTCGCTTCGCAGCGGAGTGCTGTCGGACAGTCGGACGTGACGGAGCATCGCGACCTTGGCCCAGTTGGGGCCCTGGCTAAGAACGAAGAATTCGGCGAACCAAGATCCGTCCTCCGCGGTCGCTTCCAGACGGTCTTTCGGTCGCAGTTGTTTTGAGACGTGCGCCCAGAATTCCGGTCGCAACATGTCCTGTGCAGAGACGCCATCGCGCGGACTCACGTCCCATCGCGTAAATTTCGACTCTGCGTTTTGAAGTCGGTCTTGCGTCAGCTTTTGTGACGGGGCCAAAGCAACCGGGCCTTCATCAGCTACCGCCTTCGCTGGGGCCGGTGCTGGCGCTTCGGGCTTTGATTCCTTTGCTGGTTCGGGAGTTTGTTCTTTGGGTGGGGCATTTTCGTCGACGGCCGTTGGGGCGGGATTTGTGTCCGCTTCTTGGGCATTAGAAGAACCGCCGTTGCCGTCTGTCGCAGGTGTTTCGTCGTCTCTCATGTGTATCCCTCGTGAAATCGGGGGGACGATTATCGCCCCCCCTGGTTTTCATCTAACCGCCCACCCCTTAGTCGGAGTCGGTGGTGGAGCCGATCACGGTGGCATCGGCCAAGTCGCCCGCGCCGCCAGAGGTGACGCTATCCACGCGGTAAGTGTTGGTCAACCCAGCACTCAGGTCCTCGTGGATAACCAAGTCGCCAACCTCCATGCCAAGATCAGAGGCGTTGGAGACATAGTCAGTGACCCGGACGGTCGCTGCCGGATCGTCGTCGTCGTAGAGCCAAATTTTCATCCCCGTGATCCCTTGAGACACAAGGCGGGGAGGATTGGTTGTCGCGTATGCCATTTGCTCAGTCCTCCTTAATCAGTATCGGTGGCGGAACCAATGACCGTCGCGTCAGCCAAGTCGCCAGCACCGCCCGCCGTCACGGAATCGACGCGGTAGGTGTTGGTTGTCTGAACGCTAAGATCTTCATGGATCACGAGGTCGCCGACCGCCAGCCCGAGGTCGGATGCGTTGGTGATGTAACCATCGGCATCAACGTCGGCAATGGGGTCGTCGTCATCGTAAAGCCAGATTTTCATGCCCGTGAGCCCCTGGGCCACCATCCGGGGCGGGTTTGCTGTTGAATACGCCATTTGCTGTGCTCCTTATTCAGCCAACCGCTTACGCGCCAACGTATGCGGAGCCGTCGTGCTTCATTTGCACAACGCCGGTGTTTTGCAGGAGTGCAGACCCCATGTCGATCGAGCAGCGGGACCACGAGTACGCTTGTTCCTCGTCGTAGCCGACCGGGCAGTCAAGGCCAGCGATGTTCGCCGCGTGTCCAATGGAATTGCGGTGGAACATATAGCACTTTTCTGACGCGGTCCCGACGCCCGTGAGGCGTGGGTGTTCGATCCAGTTGACGCCAGCCCACCGGCGGAACCGGCGAGCCGGGCCGTTCAGGGGTTTGGATTCAACGTAGTCCGAGGATGAAAATTCGGGAATCTGCATCAGATACCCAATGAACGCCGGGGTAACGACGGCGAACATATTATCTTCTTCCTGGGTGGGGACGAAGGCGTTGCCAAGGATGACCTTGGACTTAATCACCATGTCCAGAGACGCCGTCGCGTAGGCACCGGTGTCGACAGTGGCAGTATCGAGTTGAGCGATAATGTCGTCGTCGATTTTCCGGTTAATCACGCCCATGCTTGTGTGCTGCATGATTTGGCGTTGGTTGCCCTGACTGGCAAAGATGTTGAAGTTCGACTTGCGAACCAGGTCGTGCCATTCAGCGAGTGTCGCGCTGGTCTGCGTCAGATCGTCGGCACGGGCGGGGATCAGGCCGTTGACGCCACGAGTAACGGCGGACGCGGAGCCTGAATCTGCGACAAGGAATGTGGCCGTGTCGCCCTTGATAACTGCCTCGGTGACGCATGTGGTCCGAAGAACGGACTGCATGTCCTCGAAGCCGGCAATGAATTCTTGCCGGTATTGGGTTTGAAATGCGGTTTCCGCCATGGGAAGCCTCCATCGGTTGAATTGCTAGGGCACAATCACGCCGGGGAAGCTGACGATCGTCTGAACGGGGAAGCCGTTTCCGGGGCCGCCCGACCCGTCGTCAGGGCCGTTGTTCTTGGGTCGCGTTACCCCGCCGACGGGGCCCTTGTGGGGGAAGCCGTCAGCGGGGAAAAGTTTTTCGCGTTGCTTTCACTTTCCCTTTTTGCTCATTTTTTCCTTCGCGTCAAGCAACTCGCGATATTCTTTTTGGATAGGTTCGTTTTTCCAATACGCTTCCTGGCGGTCTGGGCCCATCATCATGGAGTTGATTTCCGAGAGCCGGCCGTCGATTCCCTTGGAAGCATCGCCGCCGTCATTCGGGAGAACAACGCCGCCCGGATTGAATTCTTTGGCCACGGTCAGCATCCACCCCAGTACATTGGGATCGTTCATAAACAACGTGCCGTCGGCTAGGCGACCGCCGCGCATTTGATCCCACACCCCGGCTGGCATCACTTCACCCAGGGCTGTAATCCGGTTGACGTTGGGGCGGAATTCGTTTCCCCAGGCCGCGCGCTGGGCGTCCTCGGTCGCTTGCTTCTGGGAATTATCACGGTCGACCCGGGCGGCGCTGACGTTTTCTTCCGTGGCGAACCACCATTCGATCGCCGTGTTCACGTCCTTCTGGGTCATATTCCCTTCGAACGCGGCGGCGGTGAAGTCGTCCACCATGGGCTTGTCGTTTTCACCGATCACCCGGCCATCCGGCAGCGCGCCAAGGTATCCGTCCGCAGATTCGGGGACCCCGTTGTTGTTGCGCCATTCAGCCTTCTCGTCGTCGGTGGCGTCCTCGGAGAGCGTCTGGGTGAGTTCTCCGCTTCTGATTTTCTGTTGGCCAGCGAGCATCGCCTTCGCGACCGCCGCCGGGTTTTCGTATCGGTCTAGCTGGGTGGCGGCCTTCTCGTCGCCGCCGGACATTTGCAAGCGCCAGTTCTCGGGGAAGTCTGCGGGTTGGACGATGTTGTCGTCCTTCGCGCTACCGCTAATGGCATCGTTGGGCTCGCCGCCACCATCGCCATCGCCAACAGGGGGGTCGCCCTCTCCCGGGGTGAGGGGCGGGCCGTCGGCGCCTTCGCCTTCGCCCGTGCCGCCCGTGCCATCGCCTTCGCCTTCGCGCCGTGTCGCCATTATTTATTTTCCTTTGGGTTTCCGAGTTTTGCCAGGGCTTTTTCCTGGCTTTCCTTTGCCTTCATCGCCGCTTTCATTCGTTTTTGGTCCGCTTGGACTTCCTCCGCCCGAACCAGCGTCGCTAGATCCTGCTCCGCCTCCCACTCCGCCTCTGTCTTTTCTTTCATCGGTCGTGCCTCCATTTCTATCTGGGGTTTCTCCTTGCTCTCTGGGCCCAGCGTTGCCAGGCCCCTTCGCTATGAGCGCCAGTAACTTGACAATCTGCAATCCCACCGCCCGGCCGCCCTCTGCAAAGGCCGTGTCTCTCTCGCCGTTGCTACCAGGGCGGTAACTTAGGTCGTAAGTGCCACAGAGGTCGTTGACTATGAATTTCAGCGCCCGGGCCTGTTGGTGGGGTTGCGCCTCGCCGCGAGAGATGGCTTGCAGAGCGTAGGCGTCGGCTTCGTCGTAGTCCGCGGGGAGCCACGGCTGTTCCTTGGCTGACAATTATGCCACCTGTTCCCAAAGAAGTTTGGTTGAAACTGACTTTTCGTTGGGCCTACTGCGGCCCGCACGGTTCCATGATGAGTTCCCACGCTCCCCTATCAACTTCCACCCAGAGGCCCGGAGTGAAGCCCCGCCCTCGTCGGGGAGGGTGTAGGTCCCTATTGTGTCAAAGCCTAGTGCAAATACTGCCTTGGCCGCCGCCCCGTACAGAAATGAGCAAGCGTTTCGGGTCCCGTCCGTGCAAAGCCGGGTCACTTCCATTGTGGCCCCGTTGTCACGGTGTCTGGATACCGGCCGCCCGACGATCACCACGCCGACCAGAACGCCATCCTTGTCGGCGCCGATACTGAATTTGTGGCCCTGGACTGGCGGGTGGTGTCGGTGCAAGCGCGCGACGAAGGCATTTGCCTCGGCCAAACTCACGGGGATTGTTCGCATTTTCAAAGGTTATATGGCCTGTTGCTGGCCAGCCTCGGCCATTGCTGCGGCACCTTCGCCCATCGCCTTGGTCGCGTCGCCAGCGCCTTGCAAGCCTTCCAAAAGCTGCATGGCTTCTTCCTTGGCTTTCTGTTCTTTGGCCATCTTGGCGGCCTGTTCCTGCGGGCGAATCCACGTTGCCGGTGCGCTGACGCTGTTGTTCAGCACGTCGCGGAGCGCGGTAACGGAGTCCACGACGAACGCGGCCGTCGGGTCGAGTTCTGCGGCGTGCGCCAGGAATTGTTTGGATTCTAGGAATTTCTGCCCCTTCTCGCGCTCGTAGGCATCGCGCAACGGGGACTGGAACTGGAACCGGACTTCCTGGCGATCGAGCGACTGCGGCATATCGTCCGGGCTTCCAAACCCGCCATTGGCCATCAGCACTTCGAACGATTCGTCGCAGACTTGGCCGTTGTATTCGTCCTCCATGGGTTCGAACAATGGGCCAGCGCGACGGATGAATTCCTTGACGCGCTGTTGGACTTCGTAGGCCGTCATTTCCTCGGACTTTTGCGGCATCGCAATCTGGGAGAGGAAGAACGCCTCGGAGATAATTGCTTGCACGTCGCCACGCATGTCCAAACCAAACGGGAACCCGCGCGCGTCCTGGGTCAGCGGGCGCAGAGCGTCGCCCAGCCGTTCATCGTAGGCGCGGTCAACCCACGTCACACCGCCGGCAAACATTTCAATGTTGCCTTTGACGGCCTCTTGGGTCGCCATCATCGGCGGGTTCGTGAGTTTTTCCCCGGCCTCCAAAAGCGTGCCGGTCATAGCCTGGATCAACCGGGCCTCTGGCAAGGCGGCGACGGTCGCGGGGGAATAGGCGTACTGGGAGCCGGAAACTGTCTGCCAACGAGGGATGACGTAAATCATCCGGGCCGATGGGCTCCAGTCCATGATGTGTTCGTTGTCGACGTCCAGGTGGATTTCGACGTACTTGTGCTTCGAACGCTTTTCACCGGCGGGTAAATCGTAATCCTCCGCCGGCATGACGATGTGGACGCAGTTCACCGTGTCGTCGAGGTTTTTCTTTTCCCTGCTTTTGAGTTGCTGCGAGATCTTGTCGCCGTACAGGGTTTTCAGGTGGCGGACGGTCGGCTTCCATTTCCGGTGGACCGTACAAATCGCGCCTTCGGCGTTTTCCGCCCACGCCACGTCGCGCAAATGCCAATTCCGGTACAGCAGCCCATCGCGGTCGGTGTTCATCTGAACTGAAATGACGGCCTGGCCGAAGCACGCCCAATCGTGGTCGCCTTCTTTCACCGCCCGGGTGAACTGGGCACGGCGGTCGTACATGGCGCGGCGTTGCAAACCCGTCGCCCATTGGAGCCAGCGGAGTGCATCGTTGGGTTCGTTCCCCCGGATGGTACGAAGGTCGAACCAAGCCATCCCGCGCGGACGCAGCATGGTCCCGATCGCGTTGCCAAGATCCCGACGGGCCAACAATGGGTATGAGGTTTCAAGGTTCGCGGCGAATTCGTCCCCTAGCGACCGGTCGACCGTGAAGTCGGCGCGCTCCGGGTAAAAGTTCTCCGAGAGCTCCTGCCACAGACTAACCAGCGAGAGCCGCTTCGAGAAAAGCCGTTCTGTGGCCTCAATCAGTTCTTTGGCGTTCATGGTCTAGCTTCCTCCGAGTCCAGAGTATTCCTCATCGAGCACCGACCGGCCACGGGTGGCGTTGCCGCCACGGCGGGGCCTTTTCGGGGGTGTCCTATGGGAGGTGGTGGTGGCTGCGGCGGCGGGCCCATCATAATCAGGATGACTATAGGGCTTAGCAGCGAGTGGTGGTCGCGGGGGCGGCCTGTCGTCGTCGTCGTCGCCACCGTCGTCGTCGCCGTCATCGGCGGTGGTTGACGTGGGGGACTGAACATTATCCTCCACGCCGGCCTGGTATTGTTCTTCTTCTTCTTCGCGTGCCGCGTCCGCCAAGTTGTTGGCTTTGATCGTGGCCGCCGACGCGGGCACGATGAAGCCACTCTCAACCATTTCGCCAATGGCCAATAAACCACCCATGCTAGCCTCCGAGTGCGTCGTTATACGGGGTGCCGCCCGTGCCGTTGTCGATGACCGAGCCGCCGCGACGACCAGCGCCACGACCGCGACCACCGGCGCGAAGGGGATCCCCCCCTTGATAAACCTGGCGGCCCACCCGCTTGGGCTTTTTTCTGCGCTTTTTGGGCTTTTTGGGGTTGGCGTCGGGGGAGACGGCGGGCGCTGCGGGACCTTCTTCAACTGCCTCGTCTGGCGTGCCGTCCTCTGTGCCGTCCTCTGTGGGGTCCTCTGGAGAGAGTCCCTGGACGGGTGTAGGCGCGGGCGCGCTTCCTTGATCAAGCTCGTCGAGATAGTCCCGAACTACCTTCCCCTTATTCGGGTCGCTCTGAATCGTTTTCGAACCTTTATCGCTCTCGTCGAAATAGTCCAGTACTACTGGCTGGGCCGTTCCCTTCTTAGAGTCGGCAATCTTCTGCTCCTTTAGCATCTGTTCTTGGTTTTGTGTCAGTAGTTGCTCATCATCATAATCAGGATCACTACTATAGGGCGTTTGCCCTTTTTTCCCGGGGTCGATGTAGCTTGCGCTCCCCGGGTCGAGCGTGTCGAGCGAGGTTGCCTGGTAGGAGCCACGGTTGCCGACCGGATCGTCATCATAATCAAGATCACTATAGGGCGTAGCAGCCGGTGCCTCGGCTTGCTCCTGCTCCTGCTCCTCTTCTTCGAATAATCCACCCATGTTATTTCCCTCCGAGGGCGTCGTCCTTGCCGTCAACGACTGTGTCGCCCCGGCGACCACGACCGCGAGCGCCCTTGCCCTTGCCTCCTTCTGTCAAAATGGTGCCCTGGCGACCAGACCGTCCCGCGGCTTCGACAGTTGCCTTAGAGGCAGCAGCGGCGATCGCAAAGTTGTCAGGTTGAGGGATAACAGGTGGGGGTGCAACTGGCGCTGCCGGGGCTGCCACTGCGTAGGAACGTCCGCCCCCGAATAGACTGCTCATAACTTTTACCTCCGTTGTCGGCGTCGGGCCGCACGACCAAGTATCACACGAGGACGCTGGTTGGAAAGTCCATGCTCGCCACCATTGCCAATATTTGAGGATTTGCCAACTAAAATCCCCTTCGCCCCTTCCGAGGCGCACATGACGATGGCGTCGCCGCGGTCGGTGGACCGGCCAATCCGCTTTTTAATATCGTCCTTCGCTTCGATCAGGATTCCCTTTGGCAAAACCCGGAACGTCGGGGCCGTCAGGTCGCCCAGTAACAGATTGTCTGGGGGCAGCGCCACCGGTGAGCCGCCGGGTTGCGACGGGTCAAGCCACGCCCGGAATTTCCAGTAGGCTTCGGCCCGCTTGTTGTAAAAGTTCAGCCGCCGGTCCTCTGTTTTGCGCGACGACTTGTTGGCGCCGTTGTCCCCGACCACCGGGATTCCGTTGGCTTCCAGATGTTCCAGGGGCCCACCGCCGTAACCACCGCCCATGTCGATGACAACCGTGGCCCCGTCACGCCGGTTCACCAGTACCAGGCCAGCGACTTGGCTTCCCAGCGGGGTTTCTTTGCCCGGCTTGACTTCCAGTTTGCCGAACCACGCATCGTAGCGGTTAGCGATGCAAGTGCTGTCGGTGCCGCCGGCGGCAGGGTCGACGCCCATTGCCGTCATGGTCAGCCCTGGGGGCGGGCGCTCCGTCCACCGCGCTTGGGCCTCGCGCACCCACGACGACGGGATCAACTGTTGGGGTTGGTCGTTCAGGCCGATTTCAAAGTCGCCCTGGCGGTAGGCTTGTTTCAGTTCGCCGCCCAACCCGTCCAGCACGGCGCTATACCCGGTTCTTTCGTAATCCGGGTTGTCCTCCATGCGCGAGCGAATAAAGGCTCGCGACCGGGCCTCGATCAAAACTTCCTTGCCCTCGCGGTCGTAATACGGCCCGTAGTGGGGCCCCCGTTCGGCAACCTCGATTTCCTTGGTGTCGTCGGTGGGGTCTTTGACGTACCAGCGCAGTTCGCCGTCTTCCGCCGGGTTCGGGTGTTTGGGGTCAAGCCACGCCGCCCACCGCACAAGAATCCAGATGCCCTCGGCTGTGGTCGGTGGGTTGGACCCCGCAACGATGCGTACTCGTTGGTTGGGGTCGACAGTCCGCAGCCATGTGGTGATGAACAAGTATTGGGTAAGAGTGAAATCGGCCAGTTCGTCAAAGGCTTTGAGGTCGTGCGCGCGGCCCTTGTAGCGTTGCTTGTCGTCCTCGTTTTTCGCCCCGCCGAATTCCAGTAATTTCTTGTCGTCGAGGTTCCATTCCATCAGCGTCTTGTTGAGGCCGCTGCTGTGGCCGACGATTTTCTGGGCGCGCTTCATCAGCAAGCGGGCGTCATCGGTAAACCGCCGCATAATTAGGGAATTCGTGTGGGCTGTCAGCGCCAGGCCGCAGATCAAATCGGACTTGCCGCCGCCGACCTCGCCGCCGTAAAGCAATTCGTCGGCCGGACTGAAATACGCCATTGTCTGGGGGCCGGGGTTGGGAACCCAGGCCATGTCGGAGGTTTCCGCCAGGGCGGCCTTTTCCATCTTCGAGCGGTCGCCCGGATCGAGCGCCGCCATTTTCTTTTCTAGTTCGTCGACGCTCGCCACTGTTTACCTTGGTGGGGTTCCCCAACGCGCAACGCGCGCGCTGGGGTTCCACATTCTTACGACTAGGAGTCCACGTCGGCAGCCGGCAGCAACAGGCCAGAGAGTACGGCTGTTGACACCGACTTGTTTTCGAAGAAACGGCAACCGGTCGCAGCGCCCATGGCGTGGGCACTGGTCACGTCAGCATGGCCAACCCAGTTTTCGGCAATAATGCCGGAATTGGTTGAGCCGCCGTTATCGACCAACAGGTCGTTCGCGGTCATTTTGTGCGACAGACGGTTGGCCCGAATGTCGACGCCTTGCATGACCTTGGAACCCGCTGTCAGAATCAGCGGTGAAGCGGTCCCTTCGTGGATGATGTGGTTTCCGACGATCGACAGCTTCGCGATGTTGCCCGTGACTTCCACGAACTCCAAAGCGTTGACGGTCGCGACCAGCGGGACCCAGCGGTTGTTGATAACGGTCAGGCCGTCGGCCGTGTTATCCGACCCGGTGGCTTTGTACGGGGTGCCCCAGTTTTCAGCGGTGGTGTTATCTTCCCACTCGACTCCAACGAAGGTGGCATGGACGCCGGTAACGTCGAAGCCTGTGGCCACAAGCAAGTGGCCAGACGCCATGACGATATTTTCGATGTAAACGTCTGCGCCGGAAACAAGGGCGGTGACGGTCGTGGCACCGTCCATCAAGAACCGTGGACGTTGGTTGCCGGTGCCGAGGCCGATGATTTCCATGCCGTCCACGTCGAAGGTCAGACCGGCAGCGCCAGTAACCGTTTCAGAATGGTTTGGCAAAATGACAATCCGAGAGCCAAGATTGTCCTCTGCGGCCGCGTCAGCCAAGTCGATGGCGGCTTGCAGCGTGGTAAGCGGGCTTGACGGGTCGTGGCCGGATACGCCAGTTGCACCGGTGCCAGAGTGGACGTAGCGCGGCAAAATCGTGCGCCAGCCCTCGTTGACAGGGTCGCCCAGAGCGCGGTCAAACGAAAACATCTGACCAGTCCTGGGGTTCATCGAAAGCATCCGACCGTGGATGGATACTGTGTTTTGTTTAGTCATCGCTAATTCTCCTGTTTATGAATTGCTGTTGCTAACGGAGAGCCCCCAACCGGGAGGCGCGGTCGTCCTTTACGAAACCCAGATGAAAAGTTTGCCGGTCTTGGATGCGCCGCCCTCGTCGAGCGTGACGGTCAGCGGTTCGCCATGTACGAAAATCTTATCCTCGACCGCTTCGCCCGACTCGTAAAGCGAGGCGACGTTGGTAATATCCTGGATGGCGGCACGGGGTCGGAATTCGACCGCCGAAGTCCCACCGTTCGTGACCGTCAAAATGGCGACCCCGGTGGTCTTGCCGATAATGACAGCGTCCCAGCCTGTGGCCAGGGGAGCCGATCCATCAGGGACGTACCGCATCGCCTCAATGAAGCCTGAAATGTCTGGGGTCGTAACCACCGCGTCGCCTGAACTGTCGACCGTGCAGTCCACCGTAACCAGTTGCCGTGCCATCAATAGCGCCCCTTGTCCGTTTGAACCCTACCCGCTGTACGACCGGATTATTTCCCCGGCGACAGTCGGGTCGTCCTCCGACATAACCCTGTTGTAAAATTCCGTCAAGGACGCCCGCAACCTTTCGCGGCGAATAGTCTCAAAAACCTTGTGGGGTTTTGGTGCCGGAACGGGCTTGCGACGGCGGTCGCGCTGGCGGGGTTTGTAGGCCATCAGACGAGAAACTAAACCTGTCGTGCCTCAGAAACAACGCCCCACTTACTCAAGATCTGGAGGGGAACGTCTCAAAAACCCCGAAAACACCCCCGCCCAAATCACAACCCAACCCCAGCTAATTTTTTTTCTGGCCCAGAAACAGGCTCCAAAATCTCGCCCTCAATCACCTCACCGTCCAACCTCTCCAACTTCGCCATCAAAAAACCAACCCGGCGGACCGTGTCCAAACTCTCAGCCTTCTCTTCCTCAT
>Ga0114996_10007248_pt1 | contig 12617 bp, 5 predicted proteins | sample ArcticOcean_MG_C_4_FD_87039 | JGI IMG/M metagenome (GOLD analysis project Ga0114996, IMG submission 87039) | Marine microbial communities from western Arctic Ocean - ArcticOcean_MG_CB4_134 | ecosystem: Environmental > Aquatic > Marine > Oceanic | place: Arctic Ocean: Canada Basin | collected... | reverse complement strand
ACTCGCGGTGGTGTTGTAGTTTATGGCCGTGGAGGCATGCCCGCTGGCCGTAGTGTCATGGCCCATGGCCGTCGATTTGACCCCACTCGCCGTAGTGTCATGCCCCATGGCCGTCGACATGTCCCCACTCGCCGTGGTGACCGTGCCCATGGCCGTCGAACTGTCCCCACTCGCCGTGGTATGGAAGCCCATGGCCGTTGCGCTGTCCCCAATCGCCTTGGTGGACCCGCCCATGGCCGTCGAACCATAGCCACTTGCCGTGGTGACATATCCCAAAGCCGTCGAGATGTCCCCAATCGCCTTGGTGTCGTTGCCCATGGCTGTCGAGTACCTCCCAATCGCATTGGTCAAATAGCCCATGGCAGTCGACTCGATCCCACTCGCCGTAGTGTTGTAGCCCATGGCCGTCGACCAATCCCCACTCGCCGTGGTGCTAAAACCCATGGCCATCGACTCGTTCCCACTCGCCGTGGTGTTGTAGCCCATGGCGACCGAATGGTTTCCCACGTTGGCATTATCCCAAGCCGCTCCCTCGTTCACTGTTGCCGTCTCTGGCTTATCCCACACTCTCCCTACCCGAAACGCCGCTTTTTCGGGATAAAACGCCACCCGGGTTCCAGCGCCGGGCGAACCGATGTCGGCGCTGGCACTGTAAGTCCCCGACGCCACCACACTCCCGTTGCTGCCCACGGTCAAGACGCTGTCGCCCAGCTGGGTGCCGTCCCAACGAGGCACTGCGTTGGTCGTGGCGCTGGTGACTTTGGGATCGGTCTCGGTGAGGACCACATTGCTCAACCCACTCCCATCACCCACAAAGGCCGCGGCATCCAGGGTGCCGGTGACGGTGGTATCGCCGACAACCCGCAATTGATACGCGCTCATTGGTGTCCCGCCAATCCCCACATTGCCGCCATACATCAGGACGTCGCCGGCGACCGTCAATGGATAACTGGACCCGGGCGTCACGCCAATTCCCACGTTGCCTTCCAGATACGAGGTGCCGGTGCTGTGAATGGCCTTGTTCGATCCCACGTACAATTTGTAATCCGCCGAAGCCGCCGTGCCCACTCCCACATTCCCGCTGAAATATGCGTTGCCCAAAAGACGCGTCTCGCCATTCACGCTGAATTTGTACACCGATGTGGGTGTCGCCCCAACGCTCACATTGCCCGTCGCGCCCGACAGCCCCAGCATCACGTCTCCGTTGCCATAAAAGACGCTGGAGTCCTGGCTGTTGGCCCGCATTGCGAGTGATACGGATGCGGGGATCTGCACGGTGGTGCTGGCGTCCAGGGTCAGGGTATCTTTGAGCTCCGAAAAATCCAGCCCGTCGGCGATGTCCAAATCGGCCAGGCCGTGTGTGTGGGTGCTGTCAGCAAAAGCGGAGGCGGATTCACCGCCCACCGTCGCCGCGTTCCCGGCTTCGACCGCCCGCAAGGCATAGGGCACCGAGGCAATCGCCGCCAACGCCATCTCGTCGTCGGTTCCCACCGTCACACCCAGCTGCAACGCGGCCACATCCACATCGGCTGCGCTCAAGGGTCCCAACTCCACATGGAAGCGCCCATTGGTGACCGTCACCGCCTGCGTATCCGACCAAAAGCTCGTGGCCGCGCTGGCGTCTTCATACAGGGCAAACGTCACATCGACGGTGCCCGTAAAGGCGCCCCCGGCTGTGTCCAGTTTGCCGCTGTAATGCAGCGCCTGGGGCACAGCGGCCCCGGCTGCTGTGCTGATGAAGAGCGCAAAGAAAAGGATTCCAGTGGTACTTGTCCGACGCATCGGATCCTCCCTGTCGTGTGGATGGGAAAAGTGTAGCAGAAAGGTAAGTGGGATTGCAGGTGTCACCGCCGAAAAGGGGCCGGACACCCGTTCGTCAGAGCGCTTGGCAGGCCTTCAACTGGATGTAGGGCATGGTGGCGTCCACACTCGCAATCACCGCCTGGCGCGAATCACTCGATGCGACTCGAAGCCCTGCCTGACGCCTTGAACAAAATAGTCAAACCGAACACTCCCCGAGCCCCCATCCCGCTCATGGACCACGAAGCGGTCGGGCGTTTTCTCGCCAACCCAGAGTCCGGGGCTATTCCCCAGGGGAGTCAACTGGACCGTCAACCCGGATGGAGACGTGACGAGGCCAAAATGTGACGGGAGCGCCACTACGGCCCGTCCGTCCTTCAATTGAGCAGTGCCTCTCCAATACGTCCCTGCCTCTCCGCCCTCCAGCGAAACATACACCAACACTTTGTCCGCATCGGTGGGATGAGCGTGGCGAAAATTCTTAGAGCCTGTCACCGAGAGGTCGCCCTCCACAATCACCTCCCCGTTCGAGAATTTGGTATTCGTGGGCGGCACATATCGGGGCACGAAACTCACGGTGTTCCACCCCTTCCAGGACCCCGAGGTCATCCCCGAAAATCCGTTCCCGCGAATGCCGTCGATCTCTCCCTCGGTAAACGAGAGGACGTCGCCGCCGCTGACCATGGTCGCAATTCCCGGGGTCGTACTGGATGTCGTGACAACCGATGTGCTCTTCACCGTGGTCCAGACGCCGTTGACACGAATCTGCAGCACGGCGGTAGCGCCAAAAGTCCATCCCTTTTTGGGCGGAAGATAGATCGTTCCTGGCCCACCGCTGATCTGAATGGCGTTTCGGTGGGATTGCGCGGCAAACGTGTATTCAAAGCTGCCCACTGAACTACCGACAGAGCTGAGCGAAATGCTCGAACCCGTTTCCGCAACCGGTCCTACCACGTGAAAAAACGCGCTGGGTGACGTCGTGCCGATACCGACTCGTCCATTATCAAAAATACTCCCGGACACCAGAGCCGTGCCGTCCCATTTTGCCAGCGTGTTGCTAGTGTTGCTCCCGACTTGCGGGTCCGTTTCGGTGAGCCCCGCAACCGAGCCGCACGTCCACCCACTCCCGTTCGACGTGAGCACCTGCCCGGATGTGCACCCGGGGTGTTCCAAATCCGCCAGCGCGTGGCTGTGCGTGGCGTCGGCAAAGGCGGTCGCAGCCTGCCCACCCACCGTTGCCGCGTTGCCGGCCTCGCTGGCCCGAAGCGCGTAGGGCACCGAGGAAATGGCCACTTTATCCATCTCATTGTCGGTGCCGACCGTCACGCCCACGTGCAACGCGGCCACATCCACATCGCCCGCACCGAAGGGTCCCAACTCCACATGGAAGCGCCCATTGGTGACCATAACGGCCTGTTTATCGGACCAAAAGCTCGATGCCGCATTGGCGTCCGCGTACAGGCCAAAGGTCACCTCGATGGTGCCCGTAAAGACGCCACCGGCCGTGTCCAGCTTGCCGCTGAAATGCAGCGTTTGGGGCACAGCGGCCAGAGCCGTCGTGCTAATGAAGAGAGCAAAGAGAACGAGCCAAAACATGCTTGCCCGACGCATCGGAACCTCCTGAACATCTGTGGATGAGGAGAGTGTAGCAAAAAGGTAAGTAGGATTGCAGGTGTCACCGCCGAAAAGGGGCCCGACACCCGTTCGTCAGAGCGCTTGGCAGGCCTTCAACTGGATGTAGGGCATGGTGACATCAACGGCGGCCTCTCCCGTCGGTCCCCCTTGGCCTGGCGTGGTGGCTCCGCCCGGCGCAGGTGTCGCGAGCCCCGTCTTTCCTCCCCCGCCGGAGCTCGCAATCCCCGAGAGACTGTGTGAGTGGTCGCCAGCAGTGCTGGTGCTGGTGACGCTCAGGCCCGTTTCGCAGCACCCACTGCCCACGTATTTGATCGTCGCTCCACCGCCGTGAGAGTGACTCCCGCCCGAGCTCGTGCTACCGCTTAAAGAGTGTTCGTGCGCTGAGCCATCGTGGCTGTGTGCCGCGCCATCATGGCTATGAGCTGCCCCCGTGTGCGCATGAGTTGCGACCGTGTCGATCGTCAACAACCCACCCGCGGCGAGGGCATCGCCCACAGTAGCACCACTCTCTCCTCCGGCGGGCAAACCCACGATCGCGCGCCCTTGCGCGATGGTGAACTCTGTCCATCCGGGGGGGCAGTCAGCAACAAAGAAGCCGATCATGCCGCTGGGCACGGTGTAAAATGCCGGTGCTTGGCCATTCAAACGCTGGGCGTTTCCGGCTTCGTCGGCCCGCAGCGCGTAGGGCACCGAGGCGATGGGTACGCGCTCCATTTCGGCGTCGCCCGCCACGGTCACGCCCAGGTGTAACGCTTCCACATCCACATCGGCCGCGCTCAGGGTTGTCTTGCTCCCGAGCTGCACATGAAAGCGCCCATTCTGCGCCGCCACTGCCTGGGTTTCGGACCAGAAGCTGCTCTTGGCACCCTGCCCTGCATAGAGGGCAAACGCCACCTCGATGGTGCCGGTAAAGGCGCCCCCGGCCGTATTTAGCCTGCCGCTGTAGTGCAGCGTTTGAGGGATCGCGGCCTGGGCCGCGGTGCCCATGAAGAGAGCGAATACAACGAGCCCAATTCTATTTGTCCGACGCATCGAAACCTCCTGGAGATCTGTGGATTTAGAGAGTGTAACAAAAAGGGAAGAAGGATTCAGGGCCTGAGTAAGAAATGAGACATCGTTCGGTCGCGCCCTCGGGTTGCCTCAGTCGCATTACAATCGGCCGTGCCCGGTCGCCGGCCCAAAGACAGACTTCCCCGGCCACCCGGCAAGGGCGAAAACGTTAGTCGCTGCAGCCCTCCAGACTGAGGCTCTCATACGACTCGTTGTATGAATTGTAACAAAGCAACCACGAAGTCTGTGTGGAAGTGACCCAAACCGAAGAGACCGTACTGTATAGTATGCGCACCATGCCTCCGGATCGATAGACTCCGATACCGGCACTTGCAATGCGACAATGGTCGATGGTCATCTGTTCGTTGTTGCCTGGAGAGTCGCCGTTAGCGATTAGACTCAAAGCGACTATATCACTGGTCTTCGGGGTTGTTCCCGTCGCTGCGACGATGACATCGGTCAGCGCCAACTCCCTCGTACTCCACAATCCCTTGGTCAAATCGTCACCACCAGCGACGTCAATAGTGGTTCTATTCACAACCAGGCGGCAGTCAGCGCCGCAGTGGCCGGTCAAGTCGTAATTATGCAATCCAACCGCGCTGGGTGTCCCAAGCCCCGCCGTATGCACCTTAATGGTCGAATCATTCATGATCACCGTGCTGGAATCTACCCGGACACCGATATTCATACCGCCGACGCCCTCCTTCGCGCCCGACACATCCACGTTGATCCGGTCGAGGGTCACATTTGAAGAATTGGTGACGTAGACCCCTGCGCTGAACTTGTGTGAGGTGCTCCCGGTATTTTGGATGGTGACATCACGGAGGCTCGTGTTGTCGGACATTTGCAAGACGCCGGCCGAATAGATGTTGTCCGATCCGCCAGCTCGGGTGATGACGGTGTTCGTTGCGCCCTCGCCCACGATGTCCATGTTGGAAGGGATGGTGACCTCCGCGTCCACCGTGTGAGTCCCTGCGCCAAGGCGAATCACGCAGCGGTTGGTGGCGGTGGCGCCGGTACACCAAGTGGATGCATAGAACATAGCCCATGCGAGCGTGGTGTAGTCTCCGCTCGACGCGGAAACTGTGGCTACATTGGCCGCGCTGCTCACCACATGGGGCCCTGGTACGTAACCGGCCGCAGCAACCACGGCTTCAATGTCTCCATCCGATCGGGTCGTGTCGGTGTCGGTCTCACAAGTGACCGTTCCGTCGGCCTTGATCACACGAATCGACTTGCCCGCCCCGCATGTGCCGCTAACCCGAGCCTGCACAACCTCTGTATTGGCGCTCAAAGTGGTGCTTGTCAGGTTGATACCATTGCCTGCACTGTAGGTTGTGTTGGCATCGGTCGCACAAGTCAGCGCCCCGTTGGCATCCAGTTTGCGCAAAAACTGACTGTTGGTGCACGTCTTGGATTTGACGCCACCAATCACGGTCGATGTGGGATTACTGAGGCTAAACTTTGTGCCAGACAAATTCAGCCCGTCACCCGCCGTGTAGCTGCCACCACCGCCACCGCCCGACGGCGTCCCACAAGACACACTTCCATTGGTGCCGATGACGGAAACAAACTGGCCGCTGGAACAATTCTTGGCCATGATGCCACCAATCGTGTTCGTTGAAGGGGCTCTGAGACTGAACGTGGCCCCCGACAGCGAAAGCCCGGTTCCGGCGCTGTAGCTGCCCCCACTACCCCCCGACGGGGTTCCGCAGGTTGCGCTGCCGTTGGTGCCCAACGCCGACAGAAACTGCCCACTGCTGCAGGTTTTGGCCTTGATCCCGCCAATGGCCGACGACGTGGGTGTGTTGAGGTTGAACGTGGTGCCCGACAGGCTCAGCCCCGTCCCGGCACTGTAACTGCCACCACTGCCTCCCGACGGGGTTCCGCAGATCGCACTCCCGTTGCTGCCCAACGCAGAGACGAACTGGCCACTGGAACAAGTCTTCGCTTTCAGCCCGCCAATAACCGAGGACGTGGGATTCTTGAGGCCAAACGTCGTGCCCGACAAACTCAGGCCCGTTCCCGCGCTGTAGGTCGTCCCCGAGGTCGCGTCGGCCACACACTCCCATCCGTCATTTTGGGAGGTCCGCTTCAACACTTCGTTGGCGGCACACCCGGACGTGTCGAGGCTAAAAACACCCGTTTTCAGAGCCAACCCCGCGCCTGCACTATACGTAGTCCCCGAACCGCCGCCCTCGCCACAAATCCACGCTTCCTTGGTCTTGTCCCACGTGGGCACGGCCCCGCCCTGACAATTCTGGAGCCCCGCCAACGTATACGCCTCCAGATAGGCGAGCGTGGCAAACTCGGAAGCGGGCAAGCCCCCCAGCAGGACAGCGTTCACCGCTTCAATGGCATTGAGCGCGTAGGGCACCGAGGAAATGAGCATCCGCTCCATCTCATCGTCCTCACCCACGGCCACGCCAACATACAGCGCTTCCACATCCAAATCCGTCGGCTTAATGGCTGTCTTTTTCCCGAGTTGCACATCAAATCGGCCCTTCACCACGCTCACAGCCAGCTTTTCAGACCAAAAACTGCCCCCCCCGGTCTCCTCTGCATAGAGCGCGAAAGCCACCTCGATGGTGCCCGTAAAGACGCCCCCGGCCGTGTCCAGCTTGCCGCTATAATGCAGCGCCTGAGGGACCGCGGCCCAAGCCGTCGTGCTAATGAAAAGAGCAAAGAGCGCGAGCCAAAATATGCTTGTCCGACGCATCGGAACCTCCTGGGAATCTGTGGATGGGGAGAGTGTAGCAAAAAGGAAGGCTGAGTTCTGGCTGGGGTCATCAACTCCCGGCCCCGGGCCGCTTACTGGCAGGTTGAACCCAGCGTATCGCAGGTGGTCCCATGCCGGCATTCGTAGCACGTTACATCGCTGATGGCGGGCATGGTGCCGGTCATTCGGCTCGAAAACAACACCGCCGACCCACCGGTGCGATACAGCGCGTCTTTATCACTCGTAATGCGACAACGATCGAGGATTGTCTCTTCGCCAATGAGATACACCCCGCGGCACGTATTATTCCCCTCTGTGATGATCGTCACATCGGTCAAGGTGGCCTTTCGATTCGTGTAGAGCGCGTCATTCGTGGCATCCTCGCCGGTAGCGCTGATGGTACTTCGTTTCACATCCAAGGTGGCACCCGGCAGGGTAGCAAAGTAAAACGCTGTATTATACGCCGCAGCGCCGTCCGTTGGTGACGTAGGTTTCGACGTCCGATTCGCTCAACTTCGTGTCGGTGGCGCTGAGGGTCCCGGTGTCCGTCCAGACATCGCCGCCGGTGGGTGTGGGGTCGGTGTACAGCGTAAAGACCACGTCCACATCCCCCGTCAGCGGCGTGCCGCCCGTGTCCAGCTGACCGCTAAAATGCAGCGTCTGGGGCACAGCGGCCCACGCCGCTGTGCTGATGAGGAGCGCAGAGCAAACGAGCCCGATTAACTTCGCCCGACACATCGGAACCACCCGGGATTCTGTGTCTCGACAGAGTGTAAGAGAAGGCAGGGCCATGATAAGCGCTTGGCCTCCCTCCCCAAATCCACCACTCAAACAGCGCGCGTTCTCGTCAAATCGCACCGGTGCACCGCCACGCGCCCGTTCATGAGTGGCACATCCGTTCTCGCCGCCGTGTTCGGGTCGGTGTTCGCGCGCGACCGACCCCCGACCCCGTCCCGAACCCGGTTCAGCAACGGCAACAGCAGCAGCAGAGAGGACCCGGTCCGTTCGGGCGCTCGGCATCGCGCCTCGCATCCTGCGGACGCCTTCGGCTGCTCAAAGCTGCAGTCCATGCAACTGTGTCCGCTCGCCCGGACCCGGCGGACAGCGGCAGCAACAGTGCCGGGTTAGGCTTAAGTGGCCGGTTGGCAGCTTGAAGTCAGTTCTTTGTAATCCCCATCTCGGGTGTCGTAGCAGCTCATCTGCGTGCTGGCGGCGCCGTCTAGAATGCTGGATAAAATCACCACCGTACCGGACGACTTAAAGACCGCGTGGCCATCGCTCGTGATGTGGGCGCGCAGAAGCCGGAGGCTCTCAGTTAAACAAAAGACCGCGTGATTTGTGCCGCTTCCTGTGGCCACCGCGGTGACATCGGTGAGGGTCGCCGTTCTTCTGCTGTATATCGCTCGGTTTTGGCTGGTGTCGCCGGTGGCGGTCAGCGTGCTTCGCTTCACATCCAATGTGGAGCCGCTGGAGCCATAGTTGTAGATGCCGTTTTGGTACTTGGCCTCGCCCTTGGTTATGTGAACTGCGATGGTGGAATCGCGGATCGTCACGTGGGTCACGCCGCCGGTTCGCACGCCAAAATTGGTGGCGGTTGGGTAGTTTCCGGCACCTGTTACATCGATAGTCACTCGGTCCAGCGCCACGGTCGCGCTGTAAATATACACACCGCCGCTGTACCTCTGGCCGGCATCGCCACCGGTATTCTTCACCGTGACGCCCTGCAAGCTCGTCTGATCGCCCATGTTTAGCACCACGCCCGAGGAGATGGAGGTGCTGGAATGGTCTGCGCTGATGACCGTGTTCGTCGCCCCAAGACCCACCACGTCCATGTTGGCCGGTATGTCGAGCTTGGCGCCCAACTCATGGGTTCCGGGCATGAGTCGAATCACGCACCGGTTCTCGGCCGTGGCACCGCTGCACCAGCTGCTCACATCGGCCACCGCCGTCTGGAGCGAGGTGTAGTCCCCGCCCGATGCGGACACAATGGCTGTGTTGGCGGTGCTGATGTCGGTCACGTTCAGGTTCGTCAACCCGCTGCCGTCACCCACAAAGGCGGTGGCTTTGACCGTGCCGGAGACCTCTAGGGACTCGCTGGGACTCACCGTCCCAATACCCACTTTGCCGCTCATAATCGCCATGGTGTTGGCCTGGGTGATGGTTGGAATATTGGTCACGTTATCCAGTCCAATACCCAATGAGTAGAGGCCCGTGGTGTCCACCTTGATGTCTCGACCCATGGCCGTCGAGCCGTCCCCACTCGCCGTGGTGCTGTAGCCCATGGCCGTCGACCAGTGGCCACTCGCCGTGGTGTTGCGACCCATGGCCGTCGAGTGGTCCCCACTGGCCGTGGTGCTGTAGCCCAGGGCCGTCGAACGCCAGCCACTCGCAGTCGTGAGGTAGCCCATGGCCGTCGAGTTATCCCCACTGGCCGTGGTGTTGTAGCCCATGGCCGTCGAGCGGCCGCCTACATTACTGTTGTCCCATTCGGTGCCGGACACCCTTCCAGCGCGAAACGCCGCCTTCTCGGGGTACCAGGCCATCCGGGTGCCGGCACCGAGGGAGCCGATGTCTGCATTGCTGTTGTACGTCCCCGTTGCCACCACACTCCCGTTGCTGTCCGCGGTCACGTTGCTGTCCACCAGCTGGGTGCCATCCCAGCGGGGCACGGTGTTGGTGGTGGTCATAGTCACGGCCGGCACGCACTCCCAGGCCGTATTTCCCGCATTGCGCTTCAAAACCTCGCCGGCCGCACAGCCGGTGGTGTCCAGGCTGAATCCGCTGCCGGTCAGTTGAAGACCACCGCTCGATGCCGCCGTGTAGGTGGTGAGACCGGTCAACCCGCTGCCGTCACCCGCAAAGGCGGTGGCTTTGACCGTGCCGGAGACCTCTAGGGACTCGCTGGGACTCACCGTCCCAATACCCACTTTGCCACCCATAATTGCCATGGTGTTGGCCTGGGTGATAATCGGTTTCGGCGTACCAATGATCTCCTTAAGGCCAACGCCTACTGAACTTATGCCCGCGGCTTCGATATCCTTACCTAAGGTCATCGAGTAAGCGCCGCTCGCTATATTCCCATGGCCCAAGGCCGTGGAACCGTAGCCAGTTGCCCTATTAGCTATACCCAACGCGGTGGAAAACTTGCCGCTAGCCGTCGAATTGTCACCTATGGCCGTAGAAAAGTGGCCACTTGCCACCGACCAATAACCCATGGCCGTAGAACTGAGGCCACTTGCCACCGTCCAATAACCCAGGGCCGTCGTATTATCGCCGCTCGCCTCAGTGTAGTTGCCGATTGCAACTGAATTGGCACCACTCGCCATCGTGTCGTTCCCTAATGCGGTTGAATAATCACCCACAAATGCGTCGTCCCATCTGCCGCCAATCACGTGCCCCGCGCGAAATGCCGCCTTCTCCGGATACCAGGCCATCCGGGTCCCGGCGCCGGCGATGCCGATGTCAGCGATGGCACTGTACGTCCCCGTTGCCACCACACTCCCGTTGCTGTCCGCGGTCACGTTGCTGTCCACCAGCTGGGTGCCATCCCACCGGGGCACCGCGTTGGTGGTGGTCATATTCACTTCGTCAGTGGTGTGTGCGCCGGTCACGTGCCCACCGTCCGAGACCATCGTCAGCACATCCGCGCTGCTCAGCTTCGTGTCGGTGGTGTGCGCGCCCGTCGAGATGGCCACACCATTCACCTGGCTGCCCGTCGCCAAGTTGATGGACCCGTTGGCGATGTAGGTTTCCACGTCCGACTCAGTCAACTGTGTGACAGCGGTGCTGTCGCTGCAATCGGCCGCCAGGGGCACGTCGGTGTCTGCGTTGTAGGAGTCTATGCACGTGTTCTTGGCGCCAAAAGTTTCAATCGTATACGAATTGGCTGTCCCACCGGATATCCGGCTGGAAAACAGCCGAATAAAGCCATCGCTACTGTAGATTCCATACTCTTCACCCTTAATAAAGCAACGCTCGATCCGCATGGCATCCGGGTTGCTACTATAATAGTAGTTTCTAATTTCTAGGCCACGGCTTTTCACCCCAGTTGCAAGGAGTGTCACACCCGTCATCGTAATAGGGCTTTCATGCGCTAATGCTGTATTGCCCGCAGTCCCTCCGCCCACGGACACCGCACTGCTTTTCATATCCAATGCCGAGTTCGTGCCATCGCTCCACACACCAGTGGTGTACGTTCCACCTCCTGCCGCGTCCACTGTGATGGTTGAGTTGGTGATCGTGAGCCCGGGCACACCGTTACCATTCGTATGCCAAACCCCCTTAATGCTAAACGAACCACCTGTTGAATCAATGCTGACACGATCCAATTTCAGGTCCTCCCCTGAATGAGAAACACCAATAGCAAATTGCTTTGCACCGCCCGTATTCTTGATTGTGAGGTCCTGCAGACTGGTGTGAGAAGCCATTTTAATAACGGCTGCTGTTTGAACGCTATCGGATCCGACCGCTCCACTAATGACCGTGTTCTCTGCGCCCTGACCCACGATGTCCATGTTGTCGGGAATATCGAGCTGGGCGTCCAACGCATACGTGCCCGGCATCAGCCGGATGAGGCAGCGATTGGTGGCCGTAGCGCCGGTACACCAGGAAGCCACATCGTCTACCGCCGCTTTGAGGCCGGTGTAGTCGCCGTTGACCGCCGAGACCGTGACCGTGTTTTTTTGGCTCACGGGCAGGTTGGTCAACCCACTCCCATCGCCCACAAACACCGTGGCCGTCACCGTTCCACTGACCTCCAGTTCGGTGGCCGGACTGACGGTCCCAATGCCTACCTTGCCGTTCATAATCGCCATGGTGCTGTCTTGCGTGATGGTCGGAATAGAGTCCACGTTATCCAGTCCAATACCAAATGAGTAGCTGCCATCGGTGCCCACCATAATATCTCGACCCATGGCGGTTGACCCCCAGCCGCTCGCTGTCGTGAATGCGCCCGTGGACATCGATTGCTGCCCAGTAGCGCTCGTAGAGTATCCCATTGCAGTCGAGCTATTCGCACTCGCTGTTGTATAAGAACCGATGCTCGTGGAGTAGTCGCCACTTGCGTTCGTGCCCGAACCCGCGCTCGTCGAAGCAGCCCCACTGGCTGTCGTACCAAGGCCAAGCGCTATTGAACTTATTCCACTTGCCGTATTGTTATCGCCCAAGGCCGTGGAACATTCCCCTACATTGGCGTTGTCCCATGCCGTCCCAAGCACCCGACCCGTACGAAAAGCACCTCTCTGCGGATACCAGGCCATCCGGCTGCCGGCTCCAGGCGAGCCGATGTCGGCGCTGGAATCGTATGTACCGCTGGCGACCAAATCCCCCGCGCTCGACAACGTCAACAAACCGTCGGCAAGCACACTCCCATCCCACCGGGGCACCGCGTTGGTGGTGGTCATATTCACTTCGT
>Ga0114996_10007246_pt1 | contig 12620 bp, 12 predicted proteins | sample ArcticOcean_MG_C_4_FD_87039 | JGI IMG/M metagenome (GOLD analysis project Ga0114996, IMG submission 87039) | Marine microbial communities from western Arctic Ocean - ArcticOcean_MG_CB4_134 | ecosystem: Environmental > Aquatic > Marine > Oceanic | place: Arctic Ocean: Canada Basin | collected... | reverse complement strand
CCAGCACGAATGACCCGCTCGACTGATCGCGTCGAGCAGGATCTGAAGCTCTGATGGGATCTCTGGACTCGCCGACGACGAGGGCAGATCCAAGACAGGCGCTGGAGCCATGGAGGACACTTCCGACATTCCCACTCCTCCCCAATTCGGGGGAAACTTCTCCGGAGAACGGCACCCTAGCCATCCGCTCTTTCCAGTGTCAAGGAATGCGTCGCTGCGTCACGATTCGATAGAGAGAGGTCGTCCGCCTGGCGAGGAGTTCGGCGCTTCTTTCGGGCACGGGAGGAACGCTTCGTCCGAGCGCCCGGGCGAGAGCGGACCCGAGCCCGTCCACGTCCCCCCACCTCACGAGGAGATCCCCCCCGGGATGCCACTCGCACACGCCACCGCTCTCCCAGGCCACCACGGGAATGCCGCGAGCGAGCGCCTCGATCCCCACGAGGCCAAAGGGTTCCTGCCATCGAGAGGGCAGGATCACGGCCGCGGCGCGGTGATACCACGCCTCCAGCGCGTCGGAGCTCAACCAGCCCGTCACCTCAAACCCTGCGACCTCCAGGCGCTGCCGCTCGCGCCCTGTCCCGGCGAAGACGAGGGGAAGCGTGATTCCCGAACGCTGCCACGCCTCCATCGCCGCGTCGACGCCCTTCGCCACCGAGAGCCGTCCCACGAAGAGGACACAGTCCTTCTCATTGGAGGGCGGCATGAGCCCCGTCTGACGAACAGCGGGTGGAATGCAGGTAAGCCGATCGTCCTGGACCCCCACCTCCCGCAGCTGGCGCGCCATGTACTCGGAGACGACATGGAGATGAAAACCAGCCATCCCCGCGAGGCGCGCCTGGGTAATGCCCAGCATCTGCTCGAGCCGATCCGCCTGCTCAAAACAGGGCGCGCAGGTCCCCATCCCCATCGGTTCGGTGCAGACCGCGTCCTCGAGCGTCCATTTTCCCCGCCCCGGACAGAAGGCCCGGTGGTCGTGCACGGTCATCACTGCCGCGCCCTGGGACGCCGCCTTCAGCGCCACTGGATTGGCGACGTTGTGAACATGCACGACATCCGGCTTCACCCGAGCGAGCAGCCCCTCGACGTCGACAGGCGCATGGAAGCTGGCGCCGAGTCCCTCGACGATCTCCAGCGCACAGGGACTCTCCACGCCTGGGTCGACGCTCTCGACCGCGAGTGTCTGGGAGTGCTCAGACGAGAGCGCCATGATCAAGGTCCGCAGATGCACCTCAGCGCCGCCGCGTTCACTCAATCGGTCATGAAGGTGGAGAATGTGCATCGACTGGAATCATGCGGGGAGCCTCGCTCCCTCGCAAGACATCCCGATCAATGCAGGACAGCTGGCGCCCGGCTCGCTTCCGCTTCCAGAATCTGGAAGTAGTGAAAGCAGATCTGCTCCTGAAGGCCCCGCGGCAGACGCGAGATGAACTCACGCGTTCCGCCGATCGTGCCCAGATGGCTCAGAGTCTCCAGCGCCTCCTTGACCCGCACCAGACCATCCTCACCATGATCAGGCAGCCCAAATTCCGGCGCGAACGTCGCTCGAATCAGAGACTCATCGAAGAGCACGTGCTCCCCTGCCCGACCTCTCTCGAGGATGTATTGCAGGAGCTGCTCAGGTGGAGTGTGGTGGGTCTGGTTCATCAACGGATCCCCTGCGTCGGGCTTGGAGGAACCGCAATATATGGCAACACATGTGGCCACGCAATCATGCGCGTGACGAATTCTGAAGATTCTCCCAACCCATGGTGATCAAACGTTGTTTTTGTCCACAGGGGGGATCGTTTCGGGGATCGCGGCCCACCAGGAGGGGCGCATCGCGAGAGCGATCAAGCCGAGCGCCACCGCAAACCAGAGCGTGCTGAATCGGACGATCAACGTGATGGCCGTGGCGTCCGCGGCGGTGGCGACATGCGATCCGATCAGCGCGATCAGGCTCCCCTCGGTCACGCCCAGTCCTGCCGGGAGGAGCGCGACAGCTCCGGCCAACGTCGCGAAGGTATAGATGAACACGGCGTCTCCAACGCTGAGATCCGTCGCCCCGAAGGATGTGAGGATCACGTGGAGCGCGTAGCCTTCCAGACCCCACGCGACGATCCCCAGACCGACGCCGGCGAGGAGCGGAGCCGGGCGCAGGAGCGAGCGCATGCTCACCAGCGCCGCGGCGAGGCGTTCCGCCCATCCCCCGATCCAGGGGAGTCGGGAGAAGAGCGCGAGCCCGAATCCGGTCAGCCGCTCCGACGCGAGGACGACGACGATGAGCGCGATCAGGGCCGCGCCCCAGGCGACCACCTGTACGCCGTATTCCGTGGCGACGGCGCCCCAGACGCATAGGAGAATCACCGCGATGAAATCCGTGAGACGCTCCGCGATGACGACCGGCGCCGACGACTCCACGGCGACCCCCTCGGAGCGATTCAGGAGATGGCATTTGATCAGCTCGCCGACCTTGCCTGGCGTGATCGAGAGCACGAATCCCGCGACAAACACGAGGGCGCTCTCCGTCCGACGCACGTCCGACACCCCGACACATCGAAGAAAAAACTCCCACCGAATGAAGCGGAGGACGTAGTTGCCGAGCGCCAGCCCCATGGCGCTGAGGAGGACCCACCCGCTCACCCCCATCAGAGCGTCGAGAAGCTGAGAGGCATCGGCGTGAATCGTGAGACCGATCACGACAAGGAGAGCGAGGAGAAGGGGTATCAGCAATCGACGTCCGAGCCCGGGAACAGGCCGTCCGCTCATGGCACGGACCCCGCACAATGGCGTGCGTAGACAGCCTCAAACGCGGGGTTCTTCTGCAGAGCGAGGGCCTCGCGCCCATGCCGGCACGCGCTCTCGGCCCCCTCGGACTCGAGGACCTCATGAAAGCGCATCACCTTCAGCCAATACTCGGCCTCCGCCTCCGTGGGCGCCGGGGGATCCCCCGCCTCCGAGCGCGCCTCGGCTGCCGCGACCGCGGCCTCGAGGGCCTGGGAGCGCGCCGCGAGATCCGCTGTCGTGATCCCATGCGGCCCCACCCAGTCGGGATGGCGTTGGATCAACCCACGCCATAGGCGTGCGGCGGTCCGAGCCATCGCGAGCGGCTGCACCGACCGACCCAGCTCGCTCCCATGCGCCGTCGCAGCGTCCACGGCGAACGCACGGGTCTCCGAATCATGCGGCAGGAGCGTGAACGCGCTCTCGCCCAGGAGATGCATCACGTCCGGATGCTCCGGATGCCGCTGCCGCAGCTGCTCGGCCATCGGGATGATCCGCGGGAGCATCCCAGCCCCACCCCAATCGAGCTGGAGGAGGCAGAGGCGCACCGTCAAGAGGATGTCATCGGGTCGATTTCCCCGCAGCGCTCCCATGAGCGCGAGGAGCTCTCGCTGCCCCTTGCGAGCGGCCCACTTCGTCTCGAGAACATCGTACTCTGCGTGGGTCGTCAGGCGGTGGGCGGCGAGGCGCGGAGGCGACGGCTCCGCCGGCCCGGGGCGCGTCAGGTCGAGGGTGGGCGAAAGCAGCGCCGGATCGGGGTTCTGGCATGCCGAGAGCAGGAGCAGAAGGGCTCCAAGACAAATGCGGTATCGGGCGTGTTCGCTCAAGACTCTCCCAAAATCCATACATCATGTGGTGCGCCCTGCTCCTCCCAGGAACAGAGCAACTCGGCGATCGTACGCCCGAGGACCGGATGACGCCAGTCCGGCGCCAATCGTGCGAGGGGAGCGAGGACAAATCCCCGCGACGCCATCCGAGGATGGGGCACTTGAAGCGTGTCCGTCGCGATCACCTCAGCGCCGTAGAGCAGGAGGTCGAGATCCAGCGTGCGGGGTCCCTGCGGAATGATCCGTTCGCGCCCCGCGTTCTCTTCCAGAGTGGCGAGAACATGGAGGAGCGCCTCCGGAGAGAGGGACGTCTTTGCGAGACAGACAGCGTTGACAAAATCGCCCTGGAAGACCGGCCCGACAGGGCGGCTGCCGAAGAGCGGACTCATGCGAACCTCTTCGAGGCCGGGGACGCTGCCGAGCGCGTCTCCCGTGCGGCGGAGCTGACCCGCACAATCCCCCAGATTGCCGCCCAATCCAATGGCTACAGGAACTGTCTGCATCCATCCCTCCCGTCGATCGCCGCCTTGACAGCCCCCGAACCCGCTGATAGGTTTTGGCGCCGAATACCCCGAAAACAATGGGGTTTTTGAAAGCCGCACCCTCTCGGCGGCCGATCAGGAGACCTCGCGATGCAATCCGCTTCCACCCGACGATGGACCGCTCCTGCGGCGGCCGGCATCTTCCTTGTGGCCGCCCTCCTTTGTCAAACGGCCATCGCCGGCGCGGTGGATCCTCCAGGGCTCTCCTTGAAGGACATGGACAGCGATGAGCGCGCTCTCTTTCAGGGAATCACCGAGGAGCAGTTCTGCCCCTGCGGCATGGACCGGAGCTTCGCCGACTCCCTGCAGGACCCGAAGGGCTGTCCGCTCGCGACGCGCATCGGAGCGTGGCTCGTCGATAAGATCGGCAAAGGCATCCCCCGCAGACGCATCACCCGTGCCCTGATCCGGGAAGTCGCGCGATTGAACGCACGCTTCGACTTCGACACCTCTGGCGCGCCGCGCCTCGGGCCCGCGAAAGCGCCGATCACCATCGTCCTGTTCAGCGACTTCGAGTGCCCCTACTGCAAGTCCGTCAGCGACCCATTGAAGAAGCATGTCCGGAAGAAGGGAGACGTCGCCCTCGTGTTCCTTCCCTATCCGCTCGAGATGCATGACAACGCGAACGCCGCCGCCCGTGCGGCGCTCGCGGCCCACGCGCAGGGGAAGTTCTGGCCGATGCACGATCTGCTCTTCCAACACGGCGATGCGCTGGAACCCGCGATCTACGAGACCCTCGCCGCAGAGCTGGGCTTGAACATGAAGCGATTCAAGAAGGCCATGGAGTCCGACAAGATCGCCAAGGCGGTCAAGGCAGGCCGGGTCCAGGGAGACAAGGCCGCGATTCAAGGGACCCCCGCGATCTACGTCAACGGGCTGGTCGTCGAAGATCCCGCCGACGTGGCCGACGCGATCAAGGCCGCCCGCGAGCACCGCTAGTCGCCCGCGTCCTCCGCCCAGCCCGCCTGCGTCTCGGCGCGAATGACCCAGGTTCCCGCCAGGCGGTCGTGCAATGCCCGGTGCATGGAGTCAAACCCCGCCCACCAGCTGCCCAGACCCATGGGGATGAGGAGCGCCACCTTCCATGCATTGCGCCAGAGTGCCTGAGCAATGGCGATGGGCTCGCCGTGACGATCGACGACCCGAAGCCCGAGCAGGCGCTTCCCGAGGCTGCCGCGAGCCATGGAGTCGGTGAGGGCTCCGAGGAGGCACCCCAATCCGACCATCATGGCCGCAACAAAGCGCATCCCTGCGGTCTGATCGTGGAGGAAGTCCACCAGCTGGTCCGCGAAACGCCATCCCGAATCTGAGAGAATGCGGGACGGGTCGATCTGCTCGAAGAAGATGGCGAGAAACGCGACCAGAGACACGAGCAAGGAGAAATCGAGACCGAACGCCACCGCACGACGGGGGAACGACGCCATCATCACTGCATCGGGTCGATGCTTTTTCGGGGTTGTCGACTTCGCCGCCATGATCATTCCCTCGCCCCAGGACGCTCCCGGAGAATGGCCCTCCAAGCCCCCGGAATCAAGCCCAGTCGTTGACAGGATCCAGGCCCACGGCCCATTGTGGGAGACAAGAATTTACGATGCTTACGCTCCGGGAGACCCAGTGGCCCATCCCTTCGGCAGTTCACCGCCGGAACACCCCGATGAGGTCCTGGTGCATGACGCCGAGGAGGAGTGCCCCTACATCCCCGGCGAGATCTCCCGTCTTCCCCTGCGACTGCAGCTCAATCCCCACTCGAAGCGCCTCGACGACCTGATGGAGCTCGGACATCGCCGGGTGGGGCCCATGATGTACACGACCGAATGTCCTCGCTGCAATGCATGCACGCCTGTGCGCATTCCCATCGCGGACTTCAAGCCCTCGCGCTCCCAGCGGCGGATCTGGCGGAAGAACCGGGATCTCCGGGTCGTCGATGGGCCGCCTCGCGTCTGTGAGGAGCGCCTGGACGTCTTCAATCGCCATCGCCTGGAGCGCGGTCTGGCCTCGGAGACTTTGGACGAGGAGGGATTCGCCGCATGGCTGGTCCAGAGCTGGACGCGGACCCGGGAGCTCTCCTTCTGGGTGGAGGACAGGCTGATCGGGTTCTCCATCCTGGACGTGGGCATCCAAAGCGTCTCCGCGGTCTACACCGCCTTCGACCCTGGGGAGCATCGGCGATCGCTCGGGATCCACGCCGTGCTCATCGGCATCGAGTGGGCTCGGCGCATGGACGTCCGGGATTTCCATCTCGGGCTTCTGGTGCTCAGCAATCAGCATCTGGAATACAAGACGGCGTTTCTGCCGCAGGAGCGGCTCCTCGACGGGGAGTGGCAGCGATTCGAGAAGGAGCAAGGATGCCCGTTGAGCGAATGACCGTCGCGGACTTGAAAGCGAAGATGGATGCAGGAGAGAAGCTCCGACTCATCGACGTCCGAACCCCGATGGAGCGGGAGATCGCCGTGATCGAACCCTCCACCCTGCTCGACGAGACGCTCTTCGAGACCCTCCTCGAGGACGACGACGGCACCCCCACCGTCTTCTACTGTCACCACGGGATCCGAAGCGCCTCCGCCGCGGCCTTCTTCGCGCACAAGGGGCTGGCGTGCGCCATCAACCTCGAAGGCGGGATCGATGCCTGGTCCATCGCCATCGACCCCAGCCTCGAGCGCTACTGATCGCCTAGTTGACGCGGAACGTGTAGCTGTAGTTCTTCCAGCCCAGGCTTGTCTCGACGTTCGTGATCTCCACGGTGTAGGCCACGCTGTGCTGGAGCCCATCCACGCGCCATTGGAGCATGTTGGGGAGACCGAAGTTCTCGGTGTTCCAGTTCACGCTGTGCACGGGGAGACTCGCGCCTCCAGGGTCCTTCACCAGAACCCCGGCGTCGGCGTAGGAGACCGACGAGTTCTCCCATTTGTTCGATTTGGAGATCACGGCACCGAAGGAGAGATACCACCCGATCTCGAAGGCCTCGGCGGGATACTCGCCCTGAGGGAATGCCACGAAATCATTGGCCATCCCCGAGGGATCATTCTTTTCCTCGTGAATGACCTGAAGGGTCGAGCCCTGAGCCCAGGGATAGGACGCAGGGACCAGCGGAGCCCCGTAGGCGCTTCCGTAGGAGACCTTCTGGAGGAAGGGGTCTATCAACCAGCGGCGATGACCGAGACTCGGGACCCCTTCGTCGTTCAGCCAGCCGTCGATATCGTCCTCTGGGCCGACCGCGTTGTCGCAGTCAAACCCCCAGCGCATGAACAGGTTGCTCGAAGAACATCCCTCCGCGCCCTCCCACGAGTAGCAGGCCCAGCTCTCCGACGGAAAATGGTCGATGTCCGAGTTCACGCTCATCATGAACGCCGATCTCTGCGTCTGGACATCCCCCGAGTGATCGTAGACGACCGATGGAATCCCGTGAATGGCGCGGAGCTCGTTGAGATGAAGCAGCGCCCGCTGTTTCACCTCCTCCCCGAGCACGCCCTCGTAGCAGCTGCCCGGATCGGGAGCCTGGAGGAACATGCAGTCGATCAGCGGCGCCCCCGCGCACTCCCCTCCTGTGCATGCATCCTGGGTCGTGCACCAGTCGCCATCGTCGCAGGACGCCCCGTTCGGCGACAAATCATAGAGGCATTCGCCCGTATTCGAGTCACAGCCCACGGCCTGCTGACAGCCCTGGCCGGCAGGACATTCCACCGGACCGCCCACGCATCCCAGGGTCCCGCAAGCATCGCCCACAGTGCACGCATCCCCGTCGTCACACGGCGAGCCCGTGGCGGCGACAAACGTCTGACACCCGTCAATCGCATCGCAAGGAGTCGTCGTGCAGGGGTTTCCATCGTCGCAGGGAACGGCAGCCCCGCCAGCGCAGAGGCCTCCCGCGTTGCAAAAGTCGGCCTGCGTGCAGGCGTTCCCGTCATCGCAGGGTGCCCCAATCGTCACTGAATGGGTGCAGACATCGTCGATGCAGTCTTCGCTCGTGCAGGGATTGGCGCCCTCACAGTCGCTCTCTTCGCAGGGGATGGCGGGGGAAGCGGGATCGCCGGGCCCCGAGCCTGACCCCGTCTCCTCGCCGGTCTCCGAGCTCCCCGTCGCGCCCGGGCCTTCTTCCCCGGCGCCCTCTCCGCTGGCGCCAGCGCACCCGATCCACAGGCTCAACATGCCGACAACAACCGCTCGCTTCATCGTCCACATATTCCTGCTCCCAGCCGCGCATCCACTCATTCGGGCCCACCCAGAGATACCAAATTCGAATAAGGCGATTCCAGAAAATTTCCCGAAGGAGCCCCGGAAGACTTGAGCGCAACGGCCGGCTCCCCTACATTTCGCGGCAGGAGGAGGAACCCGATGGACTCGCCCTTTTCAACACCGCGCAAACCTCGACACGGAGATGTTCTGGAGCTGCGCTTCACCGATCTCACGCCCCGAGGCGCGGGAGCGGCTGAGCGCGTTCTCCCGATCGGGACGCCGCCGCAGAACCGAACGTTTCGCTTCCAGGTCCCGGGAGCGCTCCCCGGAGACATCGCGGCCGTTCGCGTCCGACGAACCCGTCGGGGCGTGGTCGACGGAGTGATCGAGACCCTCATCAGCGCGTCTCCGCAACGCATGGAGGGCGCCTGTCCGCACTTTCGGACCCCAGGCGAGGAGCATCGCTCGTGCGGCGGTTGCACACTCCAATCGCTGAGTCACGCGCATCAACTCGAGCGCAAGGTGGAGATGACTCGCTCGCTCCTCGAAGCCGCAGGCGTGGACGCGTCCGTGATCGCCCCCCCCATCGCCCTCGAGGACCCCTGGCGCTACCGCAACAAGATGGAGCTGAGCTTTGGGCGAGACGCCGAGGGGCGATATGCCCTCGGAATGCACCCGCCAGGGCGAAAATACGACATCGTCGTTTTGGAGGACTGCCACCTGATGCAGCGCGAGAGCGCCCAGTGGATCGCGCCCATCCGCCGTTGGGCCGAAGACCTCGGGCTCGAGCCCTTCGTGCGCATGGAGCGCCCCGGCTTCCTCCGAACGCTGACCATTCGGGACGGCTTTCGAACACGACAGCGCATGATGGAGCTGACCACCACAGGAGCCGAAGAGGCGACGACGCGTGAGGGCACCAGCCCTGCAGCAGAGGTCGCCCGGCGATTTCTGGAGCGCGTCCTCATGCACGCTGACGAGACAGGCGCCGCCCTCACCTCGGTTCATTGGACCCGACATCACGCGGTGGAAGGGACGCGAACCCGCATCGAGACGACGCGCCTCCACGGCACGGAGACGCTGGAGGAGGAGCTCAGCGTGGCAGGTTCCGACCCGCTCCGCTTTCGCATCCACCCGCGAGCCTTCTTCCAGCCCAACAGTCGAGGCGCTGAGCTCCTCTACGGAGTGGTTCGCGATCTCGCGTTTCAAGAGTCGAACCCCGGGACCGCCCTCGACCTCTACTGCGGGACGGGGACCATCGCCATGATCCTCGCGGCGAGGAGCGCCCGGGTCGTGGGCGTCGATTTGAACAAAGACGCCATCGCCAACGCCCAGAGCAATGCCCAGCTCAACGAATTATCGAACCTGGAGTTCCACGCCGGGGACGTCGGAGAGGTCCTCATCCGCGAAGGCCTCTCAGAGACCGGAAGCGCCGATCTTGTCGTCGTGGATCCTCCCCGAAGCGGCCTCTTCCCCGCCGCACGGGAAGCCCTCAAGCAGCTCGCTGCGCCGCGGATGGTCTACGTCTCCTGCAATCCGAAGACCCTCGCGGTCGATCTCGCGGATCTGCTCGGGAGCGGATGGCGCCTCGAGACGATTCGCCCCGTCGACATGTTTCCCCAGACCATGCACCTCGAGAACGTAGCGCTCCTCACGCAGCAGAACCTTGCGTGAACTCCCCTAAATGGCGCATGATCGGCCCATGACAGCGCTCACGTTCGTCGGCACGGGCGAGGCCTTCGACCCGGCCCTCCCCAACACGTCTCTCCTCTACGCGGGACACAAGACGCTGCTGCTCGATTGCGGATACAGCATCCCCCACGCGTTCTGGCGCATCTCGACCGATCCCTCGCTCCTCGACGCCATCTACATCACCCACATCCACGCAGATCACAGCTTCGGCCTGCCCTCGCTTCTGCTCTGGATGCGCATCCAAGGGCGCAAGCGTCCCCTGAAGGTCATCAGCGGGCCGGGAGTCGGCGCGTGGCTGGAGAAGCTGACCCAGCTCGCCTATCCCGGCTCCTTCTCCGGAGAGGGGATGTTCGCCATCGAGCCGACGGAGGTCGCGCCCGATCGGCCCCTCGCCTGGGACAACACCCGGATTTCCGTCGCCCAGAGCACTCACGGCGTCCGGAACCTGTCGATCCGCATCGAAGAGGACGACACCGCCGTGTGCTACAGCGGCGACGGCATCCCCACGGACGAGACGCGGGCGCTCTTTGAAGGCGCAGATCTGCTGGTGCACGAGTGCTATTGGCCCAAAGGGAACGACCATGGGCACGCCAACGTCGGCGAGTTGATGCCCATGGCCCGGGATCTCCAGGTAAAGAACCTCGCCCTGCTTCATCTCGGCTTCGATCAAAAGGAGCGAATCCGACGAGCGGTCGAGGCGTGGACTGGCGCGCCTCGAATCCTCCTCCCCGTCCCCGGCGAGAAGTTCTCGGTCTCAAACCCCGAGTCCAACGAGTAAATCCAAGCCCATCACTGCGTTTCGCCTCGTCCATTCTCTTCGTTGTCCCCGGAGAGCCGCTCTGGTAGGATCGCGGGCCGTGAACTTCTGGGCGCAGACGCGCCTGAGGAGACGGAGCAATCGGTGCTGCCGCACACGCAGCACGCAAGGGGCGATCGGGTTCATTCATGCAGCGCTGGGTTCCACCCGTTGGCGACGTCCTGCTCGCCCGGTATCGATTGGAAGACTTCCTGGGGCACGGGCCGGCAGGAGCGGTCTTTCGCGCCACGGACACCGAGACCGGCGCCATCGTGGCGGTCAAGGCGCTCCATCCCGATCTCTTCCTGGGCGAGCTCCGCGAAATCAACACGGCGAAGCTCGAGGCTGCCCAGGGCTTTCAGCACCCCAACCTGAACCCGATCATCGCGCTCCATCTCGACGTCCCCGAAGGCGAAGCCCCGCTCGTGATCTCGGAGCTCGTGGACAAGACGTCCCTGCGTCAGGTGATTCACCAACGCCGCGACCTCGCGATCGCCTTGAGCCACCCGGAGATGCGCTACGTCCTCGACGAGGTCGGCAAGGCGCTCAGCGCGGTGCACCAACAAGGCATTCACGGCAACCTCAAGCCCGAGAACATCTTCGTCAACGAGGAAGGCCTGGTCCTCACGGATCCCTGCCTGTTCGCGGGTCGAACGCGCTTGAAGCGCACCCCCGGCGAGCTTCCGCTCCGCGACCATTACCTCGCGGCGGAGCAGGTGCGACGCGGGATGGAGGAGACCCTCCAGAGCGATATCTTCGCCCTCGGGATGATCCTCGGCGAGCTCGCCGCGGGAGACTCCGTCCGGAGCGCGATCCCCCTGAGCGATCAGGCCAATGACGTCCCCGCGCTCCTCGATCGGCTCTTCTTGAGAGCGACCTCGGATGCGCCCATCGATCGCCACGCGACGATCCATGAGTTCCTCCGCGAGGCAGACCGCATCTTCCCAGAGAAGGCAGCCTCCCTGGATGTGGAGGGCGCGGACACACAGGTGGTGTCAGTCGACGATGTCCTCTCCCCGCGCCAGCTCGCCGAGATCGCGGCCTTCAATCGTTCGCGCGGCGAATCCCACAGCCCCTCGCGGCGAAAATCGGACATGCCCGAGTTCCATCTCGACGAAGACGAGAAGCACGATTCGGTAGAGGCGGATGACGGCCTCGACCGCACCGTGGTCGAAGACACGGAGACCGTCCTCAAAGCCATCCTGGAAGCCGCGGATGAGGACTCGACCCAGATCATCCCCGGCATCCCCAATGAGATCGCAGCGAGCGTCGCGGAGAAGAAGCCACGACGAATGGAGCGCCGCCGCGCCACCGATCATGGGGCGCCGAAGCCCGACGCTCATGAGGAGAGCACCGCGCCTCGACCGCGACGAGGCGCCTTGTGGAGCCAGGGCGATGATCGCCGCAAGACCCCCCCGAGAGGCCACGATGCCGCGGGAGGAGAGCTCGACGAGGATGTCGTACCGACGCTCCCGCCCGAGGTGATCGCGGAAGAGGCGGCGCTCATTCTCGACGCGTCGGAGCCCGCGAAGCCGCCGAGCCGCACCGGTATCCCGAGAGACCCCCGGAGGGACGCCCTCGTGGCTGCGCAGGCCGACTCCGCCGAAGCACCCACGATCGACGCGAGCCGGGCGGACATCGACCTTCCCCCGCTGCCGCGACCGCCGCCTCCGCCGCCGCCGCCGCCGCCTCCGCCGCCGCCTCCGCCGCCACGGCCGTCGCCGCCGTGGTCGGAGCCCGCGTCGCCCTCGTCCTCGTCGCCCGGTGGCCCGCCGTCCTCCTGCGGGCGCTCGTCGACCTCCATCTCGACCTCTTCATCATCTTCATCTCCAT
>Ga0114996_10007245_pt1 | contig 12624 bp, 12 predicted proteins | sample ArcticOcean_MG_C_4_FD_87039 | JGI IMG/M metagenome (GOLD analysis project Ga0114996, IMG submission 87039) | Marine microbial communities from western Arctic Ocean - ArcticOcean_MG_CB4_134 | ecosystem: Environmental > Aquatic > Marine > Oceanic | place: Arctic Ocean: Canada Basin | collected... | reverse complement strand
GGCTTCTCTACGTTGCACATGTGGCCCGCTCCCTTGATGACCTTCAGAGAGCAGTTAGGGATATGCCGGTTCATGTACTCACCCTCTTCGACGGGCGTGCGGCCGTCCTCTTCGCCATCAATGATGGCAGTGGGCACGTGAATGTCTCTAAGACGATCCCTAATATCAACGCCAAACGACGCTCTCGAATAGGCAACGGCGGAGTGCACGGCGATCTTGTAGGACTCTGCCGTGTATTTGCGAACTAGGGCTGGATCGTAGCTAGGGGAAAACCAGTACTTGGCGTACTGGTCAAGGAAGGCCTTCATGCCCAAGGTGGCAATTTCTTCGCCGATGGCCATGTTGGGAGCGTCGCCGGCCTTATCAGGGGGGAAACCCTTCAATGGGCCCTTGGCGGGAAAGCCTGCTAGTGCCCCGACCAAGGTCAGGCTCCTCACCCTTTCCGGAGCCAGGTGGTAGAGGAATTGGCCCACGAGAGTGCCCATGGACAAGCCTACGAAGTGGACGCTATCGAAGCCTAGCTCATTCATCATCGCCAGCACATCGCTGGCCACAAGGGCAGGGGAGTAATGCTCATCGCCTTCGGGCTTGGCCGAGTCCCCGTGACCTCGCATGTCGATAGCGATGACGCGGTAATTGGGCGTAAGCACCGGGAGCTGGAGGTCCCAAACGTTCTTGTGACCTCCGAAGCCGTGCACCATGACGACAACATCGCCGAACCCTTCATCCAGATAGGCGATCTCCAGTCCGTTGACCTTGATTGCAGGCATAGCTACTCCCGATCACACGTAAGTTTCATCAAATGTTAGGCATTATCGATGAGTCTGCCCCAGCCGAGGCTACGAGGCTTGGCCTTCATTGCCCGAAGCGTGGCCCAGAACATGGCAAGGTCTCCTCCCACCACTGGCAACCCCGTGTCCTCCTCAAGCTCTTTTGCCAGACCAATGAGACGCAAGCCACCACCGAGAACCACTATAGCTTCGGTGGAATCCGGGGCCCGCCTCGCTGTCTCCCGCACGGCTGCACAGGTCGGGGCAGGGTCATGGTCCCAGGCAAGCCGGTCCTGTTCCTCGATTGAGCCCACGATTCCTTGTTGAATCCAGCCTTCTTGATAAACAACTTCGAACCCGTTCGACTCGAGTCCAGAGCGGGCCATTTTCGCCCAATCGGCTGCCGTGTAGTAACCACCGGCAACCGCCACACGGCGCGCGCCAAATTCTGCAAGGGCCTCCAACATGGCAACACCCATCAGCACCACGGGCACGCCCGCTGCGCTGGCAACGCACGCCTGAATGGCGTGTGCATCCGGACCGTGGGTAAGAGAGAATGGAACGCCAAACTGAGCCACGATATCGGCTCCGGCGTCAGCAAGGTCGCGGGCCGCATCGTTCATCCCAGGCACCGCAGCCTTGATGACATCAAGCGAGAAGCCAGCCATCGTCTTGCCAAGAAGCGTTGCGGGTATGAAGGCGCCTGCTACTTCCGTGCCTTCGGGCGCTAAGCGGAGGAAGTCAGTGGGGGCGCTGTTGAACCAGCGCTTGGGGCCGAGAAACCCTATCTTGGCCATTGCATCGAGTCCGGTGGGCCGGACTCTACCTCTCCATAAGTAGCTGGCCGCCGTAGGTCTCAACCTTGTCCACCTCGACGATGACAGCAACGCCCTTCTTCTCTGGATCCCTACCTTGCTCGAATTCGACGACCCGATCCCACACCTGCTCGCGAAGGTCTCCGCTTTCGATGACCGTTGCCCGACCGTAAAACTTCCATCCGATTCTGGCGTCCCTGTTCATGAACATCACGGCTATCTTCGGATTCTTGCTGACGTTGGCAAGGCCGTCTCGTTTGGATCTCTCCCAGTAGGCTAGGCGATCGGCGTCGAAGACCATGGTGCTGCCCCGGTAGCCGATGCTAGGCCACCCGTCCGGATCAGAGGCAGTCATGATGCAGGGGAAGCCGCTGGCCAGTGCAGCGTTCACGTTCTCAGCCATCTCTTCGGTTAGCTCAATTGCCATCGATAGTTCTCCCAGGTCTAGACTAGCTTGGAATTGCTTCTTTTTGGGTTATCACGGACACCCTTCCCGCGGGCGTGCTCGGATCGGGTTGATAAAGGTGCTCACGCCCTGGAGCCAGCTGCTCCATATACAAGACTTCTTCAAAGCCCTGGAATCTGATGGCTACTGCGTAGTAATAGTCTAGGGGCAGGTGGAGCTTAGCCACGCCCTTAGCGTTGGTGACGAAGCGGCCATGACCCGCAACTACAACTACCGCGCCAGGAACTGGAACGCCCTCTTGGTCAAGGATTTGCAACCTTGCGGCCCTCCTTGGAAACAGCATACCGCTGGCCCACCGTCTGAGCTGCACAAAAGGCCCAGGCGTTGGCCCTGGTCCAATATTGTCGACTACGTCTTTCTCATACCCTATGTGCTTCGGTGTCCGCCAGTCAGGTCCGTACTTGAGCTGCAGATACTCTTCCGGCGGATTGGGAACCCTGAACTTCGTGCCTAGGAAGTCTATCTCCTTGAGCTGGTCGAAGAGCCGGACCGGAAGCACAACGCCCGGATAAATATGAACCTGTCCCTTTATGGGACGGAAGAAGGTCAGGGACATCATGTGCCTGTTCTTCAACATACCCAGGTAGACGTGCGTATCGAATTCGTCCCTCTTTACGTAATAGTCCGCTTCCCGGAAAGCCGCGATGATGGGCTCAATCATTGCCTCTGAGAAGCCATGCAGACCGAAGGTCGTCCCAAGGTCAATGTCATCATCCCAGGGAATGATCCCGCCTTCTCTTATGGCGCCGAGGCATATCCCATCGCGCAGATAGAAAGTTACCCCAAGCTCATCAAGGATGCCCTTTGCCTCTAGTAGAATCGCACCGGCAATAGCGGGATCCATAGCAGGGAGTGTTTTGATCAGCTCTTCAAGGATTGCTTCGTTTTCGACGTCGCTTAACGCCATCGGTACTGCCTTATAACTGAACGGTGGTGAATAAATCCTCTGCATTCGCTAGGTCTTCCTTCGTGTCGACCTCTATCCAGCGGCGATTCCCCGTCTGGTGCACACCCAGTTGAATCTTGCCCTCGCTGATGAGGCCTGCGAGAACCGCTTCATAAAACTGTTCGGTGAGCCCCTCGGTCACAAACCAGTCAAGCTTCGGAAGAAAGTGCTCCCGCATGGTGCCTTGCGAGATCTTGTAGATGTTCACGGTCTTCAGGGCATCGTTGTAGCGAAAACCCGCTGACTGATTGGCCCCCAGCACCAGGGAAGTTGCTACACCGTGCTCGGAAAGTATTACCGTTCCATTCATGAACGGCTGGAACGCCTCAACCACGGCGGCATCGGCGTGGGGCTGACCCATAAGGTCAGTGATAAGCTCTGGTTCAAAGAGAAGGTCCCCGTCGAGCAACAGAATGTCGTCTGCCAATAGGTGCCGGGCCAGCCACAACGAGTAGATGTTATTGGTTTTCAGGTGCTCTTCGTTGGTAACGTAGGTAAGCCGCATGTCTCCGAACATGGCGCCGAACCGTTCCCGGACCAACTCGCAGAGATAGCCGACGACAATGACACAGTGATCAACGCCAACTTGCTGTAGAGATGCCAGCTCGTGTTCCAGAATCGGCTTCCCAAGCACTTCTACCAAGCACTTGGGCACCCGGTTAGTTAGTGGCCGCAGCCTGGTTCCGCCACCTGCCGCTAGGATGACTGCCTTCATTTCTCCGCTCTCCTGCCCAGACGAGCCTCTTCCCCAGCCATGCCCGAGCTTAGCGATAGGAGAGCATCGATTAGCTCTGCGTTCTCTTCCTTGGTGCGGGAAGCCATCCTGACATACTGACCATCAAGGCCACTCTTGCCGCCGCAGTCGTTAATCAATATGTTGCATTCATCGAATAGGCGTGCAGTCAAATCTGAGCCCGTTGAGCCCCCGACGACTCGGCTAAGGACGTAATTGCCCTCGCTTGCGTAGGGGTGAAGGTAGGGAACGGTTTGTAACCCGGCGAACAAGGCGTCGGTCGCCTGTCTCACCAGTTCGCAGGACTCGACGAACTCTGATCGATACGCTTCTAGCTCCTCCAAGAACGCCTGAGCCAGAGAGTTGATGCTCCAAATGGGAATGGCGCTACGGAGTTCGGCCACGACTTCTTCTTTGCCAGAAACGGCATATCCCAATCGCAGTCCCGGAATGCCATAGGCCTTGGAGAGGCTCTTCAGGATAACGAGGTTAGGAAACTCGAAGATCGCATCCATCACAGACGGCGAAAGACCCTGGCTGGAGAAGTCGAGAAAGGACTCGTCCACCAAAACGAGATCGAGATGGCGGAGGGACTCAAGGAGATGCAGGACCTCTTGCCGGGAGACGAGCTTGCCGGAGGGGTTATTGGGGTTAATCACCAACGCAGCATTGGCATGAGTGTCTTGTACATGCCTAACGAACGCCGGCACGTCCAACTCGAAGTCTCCGTCGAGCTGGTACGGACTTACCCGCTTGCCTTCGATCACTGCTCTGTTCACGAACTCATCGAAGGTGGGCACTGCCACTGCCAGGTGCTCTACGAAACGACTGGCGATAGCCGTAATTAGTTCGCTCGCTCCGTTGGCCACCACGACTTGCTCATGTGTCAAACCCAGGGGTTCGGCGGCCAAGGAGGAAATGTGCCCGTTGGTAGAAGGGTAGGAGGAGACAAGCTCCTTTAGCCGCAGTCCGAGGGAATCGAACATTCCCTGCGGGGGAAAGTAGCGGTTGGTCATGTAGCAGAAGTCTTTGACCTCGTAGTTCCAGAAACCTCCGTATCGGGAGGCTACGTCTTTCACATTCAGTCGACTCATAGGTTTGCACTCCGAATCACGCCCCGTTTGGGGGGCACAGGAGCACTCTATCACGTTCGCGATGTGACCATTCCCAGGTTCCAGGCGTGGTCGTGAGGCGAATTGATGAATTGGAACACGTGGCTGAATTACCCCGGCTATTGCGGAGTTAGCCAAAAGTCCTGATATGGCTCGTCTGACTCCGCAATGGCAGGGCAGACCACGTCGCTTTGCAGTAAGACCCCGCACCCAGGGCAATAGAACCTGTGGAACTCGCCAATGTAAGGCTCACCCGAAGGCATCCTTTGCCCCGCCAGGTCCTCAAGGCTTTCAACCACCCTGGAGCTGTAGGACTTATAGTTCTCGTCAGCTCCGCAGAATAGGTGTCCACAGTCCGAACAGCGAATGGCAAGGTCATTGCCGGAGGCCGCTACTTCCAAGGTCTCGTGGAACTGGAGGAAGGGCTCCCAAATAGCGGACTTTCGTTCCAGCGATAGAGACGATGTTTGACCCGAATGAGAAGCTGCGGCCGACCGCTCCTTGCGTATACGCGCCCGAAGGGCCTCCGTCGCCTTTTCTTCCAGTGCAAATGATTCAGAGCCAACAATAACGCCAAACAACTTCTCAGCCATCCGTACCGAAACGATTCCATCGCGGACATCTTTGACCACACGCCAAGACTCCCTTTGGACGGGGTCCCCATAGCCTGCGCCACCGGCAGCAAAGTCAGTGACGATGGAGTACTCCGGTAGCGGAGATCGTCCGAGCATTTCGGGCGAGTGTTTAACCGTGCCCCATCCCTCCTTCTCCAACTGTTCGGGCCTGATGGGGTAGGGCTCCTTCTTTAAGCGTTCGATTATGGAAGAGCCCTCCGTGTGGAACACACCTCGAGTGCCGCCAACACCCGATGGTAGACCGCCGAAAAGCCCGGCCCCTTCAGGAATGCCGCCGTAGGGCATGTAGTTCACCGTCGTGTCCTGAGAGCCGTAGATCATATACATGCGGTAGCTTCCGGCCCCACCGATGAACTTTCCCGCTCCGCCGCCGTCCCGGTGGAAGTTCCGAGTGAAGTACAAGAACGGGTACTGCATTTCAATGCGCTCGACGTCGCTGATCCCGCCGGAAGGAATGTTCATGTTCCCCCCGCAAGGAACGCCGTCACGGTCCGGGGTTGCCCCCAGGCCGGAGCCGTGACCGTCGTAGAGCCCCTGAGCCGTCACCATCCCTGCACGATTGTGGCCGCCGTAGAAGGACAGGGGGCCGCCGCTGTACCAAATGCCCTGCCAGGGAGCGTTGATGTCGTCGGATTGACCTCCGGCGTAGAGCATCTTAGCTATGCACTCGCTAGCCGCCATTTTTGCGGTGACACCTACGCCCGGAGCACCGCCGCAAGCAGCAGGGAATGTGCAGTTCAGGATGCTCCCTTCCGGCGCCGATGATTTCACAGGGGCAAACTTCCCATCGCTCCAAGGGACGTCCCAGAACAAAAAGTCCGTCAGAACCACCGCCAATTGGGCCATCGTCCCTGCCCACGATGAGTTGGTGGTGTCAGTCATTTGGCCACTGGAGCCCGTGAAGTCGAACGACAACTCGTCATCCTGCTTGGTCATGGTGCAGGCGACGAGATAGGGCTGAACCCCGCCGTTGACCCGGTCCCAAGCGGTCCCGTAGGCGTGCGAGGCCCAGGTGCCATTTGGCAAGCCCCGGAGCTTGGCCCTGGCCATCCGTTCAGAGTCCTCGATGATCTTTTCACCAGCCATTTGGATGAAGTCGACCCCGAACTTGCCTACTAGCTCAAGGTAGCGCTTGGAGCAGACGTTGTTGGACGTAATCATCGACTTCATATCCAGACCAACATAGCCCGGGTCCCGGCACTGCTCCGTGATGCAACGAAACACGTCTTCGCGAAACTCGCCCTTCTCGACCAGCTTCAGGCCCTGAATCCGTATGCCCTCGTGGAAGATCTCAGTGGCCAGTCCCCGCATGACGCCGCCGGTGTCGGCCGTATGGATGCTGGAAGCCAGCCAGCCTATAAGCTCCCCGGCGTGGAACATGGGCTTGACGATCATCATGTCGTAGGTGTGAGCGCCGGCGATGTACGGGTCGTTGAAGAACAGTTGGTCTCCCTCGAAGAAACCAGGGCTGTCCGCATACCATTCGATCAGCTTCTTGATGGCGTCTGAGGTGGCCGCGGCAAAGCGGAGGTGGCCGGAACAAGCCAGCACCATGACGCCGTCTTTGTTATAAAACGAACTCATGCATTCGCCGCCCTGGGACACGATGGGGGACGCGGTGACCTGCTGGAGCGATGTCCGTCCCTCCTCACCGATGGCCCATAGGCGGTGCAGAAACATCTCATATTTAACTGGGTCCAGTTGAGCAGTTACAGCGGTTACCATATTCCCTCCATGATGATTGTTGAGGCGCTCATATGAGCCCTCCAGCAACTTCTAAGCATCGAACCAGCTTCGCGCTTCCTTGCCTTGGAACAGCTTGCCTGTGATGTTGGCAGGCTGCGTTACGAGAAACAGGGCGGCTGCGGCCGAGGTCCTGGGGTCGCCGGGGGCGTCTGGGGCCATGTCTGTCCGGACCCAGCCTGGCGATAGAACGTTAACCGCCACCCTTCCCCGGAGCTCCTCAGCCACCGCAAGGCTCATTCCATGCAATGCGAGCTTTGTGACGCCATACGTGCCATGCAAAGTTGGTGACATGATTCCTGCGCGGGAACCAAGGTTCAAGACTCTGGGGTCGTCCGACTTTAGTAATAGGCTCAGCATGCGTTTCGTGCACAGGTACGGGCCGAGCACATTCACAGCCATCGCAATGGATAGCAATTCATCCGGCCCGTCGGTCAATTCACGGCTCTCTTCGGAAAATACAGCGGCGTTGTTGACTAGGATGTCCAGCTTGTCCCACTGGTTCCCAACGTATTCGACGACGCGGTCAACATCTTGTGCCTGGGAGACGTCGGCCTGAAGTATTTGGAGGCCCGGTAACGCGCCGAGCGCTTGGGCGAGCTTCGAAGAGTCTCTGGACACCGCTAGGACGGCAGCGCCTTCTTCGAGAAGTATCTTGCATATTTCGAAGCCTATACCCCGGCTTCCTCCGGTTACCACCGCGGTCTTGCCGACCAATTGCATGCCTCAACTCCATATCAGGCGAGTGGCGACAAGTTACCAGCCGCGCTAGGATGAGGCAACCGGAAAAGCGCAGCCTTTCGCACTTGGTAACGAACCCTATGCCGTTAAGGAGGCTCCAACATTATGGACAATTCAACTTACAACCAACTAACGAATGAAGAACGCTACGTCATCGAATCAAAGGGGACTGAGAGGCCGTTCTCAGGGGAGTACGACAACTTCTACAAAGAGGGCGTCTACATTTGCCGCAGATGCAACGCAGAGCTATACAAGTCGGACGACAAGTTCGACGCTCACTGTGGCTGGCCAGCCTTCGACCAGGAGATAGAAGGGGCAGTTACTCGTCTGCCTGACCCCGATGGTCACCGAATTGAGATCGAATGCGCCAACTGCAGTGGCCACCTGGGCCACGTCTTCTTAGGGGAACGCCTAACACCGGCGAACACGCGTCACTGCGTCAACTCACTGTCGATGAAGTTCGTTCCTGCAGGGGAGAGTAAGGCCACGGCTTCTGGCTAGGGCTCCTCGTTGGTGGAGTGGGCTGGCGCATGGCATTCAGTGTGGTAGGGAGACTGCGATTGCCATTTCCTCAAGCACGCTTACGCAGGATCAACAAGATTCCGCAAATAGCGGAGATAGGGGAAACAGGGTCGAATCAGTGGCCCTTCTACGATAGTCCCAGTTAGGAAGATGCAACGGGCAACCAACGGAAGGGCCCGGATTTCTCCGAGCCCTTCCGTTGGTTACGATCTTCGCGTGTAGAACCCGAACCCCTTCGGCTGCTAGAACCCGAATCCCTTCGACTGGTTGAAGAACTTCACAGTGCCGTTCGCCATGTATTGCGGGCCGGTTCCATCGCCAGGATCGATTGTTGCGCGCACCGCTGCCAGCGCAGTGGTCAACGCCCTAGGGTCGGTTGGGTCGGTCAGCGTGCCTCGTAGTGACAAGGAAACCATCTCGATTGGTATTTTGGAGAACTCTATGTCATATGTAACATCAAAGAAAGAATCGACGTTGAAGCTAGAGGCCCTAACGCCGTCCAAACCGCTTGACCCGATGTTCGCCACTCCGTACGTGATGTCGAAGAATGAGTCCACGATAAAGCCGGACTCCGCGGGGTCGAGCTCGATAATACGTGCCATTACCTGGTCAGGCGTTGTACTGAAGACAGCTAGTTCTATCCGCACTTCGCCTTTTACGTTAGTGGCAGCCTGAGCTTCGGGCTGATACATGGCGAATAGTGCCGCCGCCGCGACAGCGACGAGCATCGAAACCGACAGCGCCCAGGCCCTCTTGCGTATGAATTGCATACTGACTCCTCCTCCGAATAATCACTGACCCAACTAAGGTTGTCACAGCGCGGGGCGCATCGCAATGAGTCATATTTCCTAATTGCAGTCCATTCCGCTGGACCTAGTAGCCCCTTGCCCGATCCACCTCGTTTAGTAGGGGGTCACCTGCCAGGTATCGGCGCAAGTTCTCCTTCATGAGTTCCCGCATCGCTTGGTCTGGGCCGGAGCCACGTTGCGCCGAAATGTGGGGAGTGAGCAACACTTGAGGCCATTCAAGAAACTCGCTGCGAGGCGGCTGGCCCTCCAGCTCTCCGGCGTAGACATCCAGTACGGCCCCTCGAATACTCCCCTGTCTCAGGGCCGCCACTAGGTCATCCTCGTTGACGACTTCGCCTCGGGCTACGTTGATGAAAACAGCGGTGGGCTTCATAGCTTCGAACAGCCGCCGATCAATCAATCCTTGGGTTTCCCTGGTGAGTTGCGCGCAGAAGACCATGAAGTCGCTCTGCTGGGCCATGTTCAGAAGTCCGGCCGCAGGCATCACTACGTCAGCATTGTCTGTGTCGCGGAGTTCCTCATGGAGGGACCGGCGAGTGGCTAGCACCCTCATTCCGAGAGCCTTGCCCAAACGGGCCACTTCTTTCCCGATGCCACCAAGCCCAATGATGCCCAACGTAGCGCCCTTAACGGTCGCCATCCGATCCCGGGTTGTGTGATCCATCTGACCCTGCTGCTTGGCCACGACGCTTTCGTGAAAGCCCCGACTAAAGTACAGCACGCCAGACATGACGTATTCGGCGATGGAGGTGGTGCCCACGCTGCCCCGCCCCGTTGTGAGCATAACATCCGATTCCCACAGGTCCGAAGCCCAAAGGTTGGATACGCCGGCTTGGACGTGGTGCATCCACTTGACCCGCGGAGCTCTGCGGCTAAGATCTGGCAACACCGGGTGGCTGGTCACGATGATGTCAGCGTCCGACAGCATTTTCTCCCGCACAGCAGGGGAGGGAGCGATAACTCCGGCCGCCAACTTCCTGCGAGATGGCAGGCCCCGTTCCTCCAATTCAGCCAAATAGGCCGCGTTGCCATCAACGACCTTCATACGTGGATCAAGGGCTTCAATGAAAGCCAAATCAGAACCCAGGGGCGGCGCCATAATAAGCACCGTTACTTGATCAGAAGTGGGCACTGTCGACCCTCCAGGTGGAGTGCGGCCTCCTACGGATGCAGCCGTTACCGTATCCACGGTAAGATGCTGCGTCAACGGTGGTCCCGCCAGACACAGCGGGCAAGCCACCACCTGCAACAAAAGTACGGCGTTTGAAATGACCAGCAAGATTTCTCCCTCTGGTCGAAATGACAAAGTAAGCTAGCGAGGCAATCGAAACCCCAACAACGGTGGCAATGGGAAAAAGCATGACAAACCAGGCCGATGTTCAAACGCTCAAGCAAAAGGTCGCGGAGAGTTCGCAGATATTGGACCACGAGGGGCTGGTGGACTATCACGGCCACGTCAGTGCTCGGATCCCCGGTACTCACCTCTTGCTGATTAAGCCGGTAGCCCGCCCGCACTATTCGATCAAGCCGGAAGATATCCTGACGGTCGATATTGAGGAGTACGCGGCCGCGGACATGAGCCAGTGGGACCCACGCAAGCAAAAAGGACGGACGATTGATTCACCGGTGCCGCCGCGGGAAACAATGCTTCACGTGTCCATCTACCAAGCCCGCCTTGATGTAATGAGCGTAGTCCACACGCACCAACTGATCGCTACGGCGATGGGGGTGGGCAACACGCCTATCAAGGCTCTCTACAACCAAGCCCTCCCCTTTGCGCCGGAAACCCCGATCTTCCCGAAGCCCAATCTCATCGCAAACATTGCTCTAGGCCGTGAGGCCGCCGCCTGCCTGGCTGACCGCAACGCTATGCTGATGCGGGGCCATGGGGTCGTAGTGGTGGGAGAATCTGTGGAACATGCTGTCAGCAACACCATCTATCTTGAAAGGACGGCGCTCATGCAAGTGATTGCTAGCATCGTAGGGTCTCCCACCGCTCTTTCCCCCGAATATATTGCGGAGTTTGGCCCGGACTGGAACCGACGCGCCTCTCATGCATACGAATACTTCAGGTCGTTGGTCCCAAGCCTCGGCGGAAAACGAGGGTAGACCACCACTATTCAGCACTAGCCGCAGAGCAGTTGGAACAGCGACGAAGAGGAGAGCGGCAGCCCAGGCCAATCGTTGGTGCCCACCATCAAACGGGGATGAAGCCCATTAATTCCCAGGTCTGGCGCATGGTGCAACGTGATAAGCGGGAGGTCTGGGAATCGTTCTCTAAGAAAGGTTACATTCTCTAACTGAACGTCGGTAAGCACGAAATCGATACCATTCAAAACAATGAATTCTACTGAGAGCCCATGCGCCTTTGCGGCCTCCAAGGTCAAGAGGGTGTGGTTTAAAGTCCCCAACCCGGGCCGGGCCACGAGAATTATGGACGCATTGGCCATCTCGGCGAGGTGTCTGAAATCATGACCATCAGCGTCGATTGGGACGAGCAATCCCCCCGAGCCCTCAATGAGGGTGACGTCGTGCCTTTCGGCCAGCTTCCGACAGTTCTGAGCCAATTCTACGATGTCGATGTCGCGTCCGGCTCTGCGAGCCGCGATCGCTGGGGCCAGCGGATCGGGCAGGGATATCAACGTTTCAAGGGTCATATGTCGACCCGCCGTTAGCTTGGCGTATACGGTCTGGTCCGCTTGAGCCCCGTCCGCCACACCCGTTTGGATCCCTTTTATGAGGGCGACACTGCAATGCGAGGCAAGCTCAAAGGCCATCCAGCCAGACACCACAGTTTTACCGACATCCGTGTCCGTGCCAGTTACGAGATAGGTGCGCACCGGTTCGCTCAAGACGGCTTCCGGAAGACCAAGCAGGCGTTGTGACCGCCGAAGCCAAAGGAATTGGACGCTACGATGTCCATGTTAGCTTTCCGTGCGACACCAGTAACGTAGTCCAAATCGCATGCAGGGTCGGGGTTGGTTAGATTGATCGTGGGTGGAAGCTGACCGGAGCCCAGTGCTTTGATCGCCGCAACCGCCTGTACCGCCCCTGAGGCGCCCAAAAGGTGCCCGGTCATGGACTTGATGGCGGTGACTGGAACCCGCCCTGACCATTCAGCGAATGCAGCCTTGATGGCTGCCGTTTCCGCCAAGTCGCCAACCGGTGTACTCGCCGCGTGGGCGAAAATTGCGTTCACCTCGTCAGCAGATACGCTTGCCTTCTTAAGCGCCCCCGTAATCGCCCGGGCTGCGCTGGTGCCGTCGGGAATGGGACGGGTCTCGTGATAACCGTCGCTAGTTGCGCCGTAACCAGCGACCTCAGCGTAGATC
>Ga0114996_10007243_pt1 | contig 12625 bp, 10 predicted proteins | sample ArcticOcean_MG_C_4_FD_87039 | JGI IMG/M metagenome (GOLD analysis project Ga0114996, IMG submission 87039) | Marine microbial communities from western Arctic Ocean - ArcticOcean_MG_CB4_134 | ecosystem: Environmental > Aquatic > Marine > Oceanic | place: Arctic Ocean: Canada Basin | collected... | reverse complement strand
TGACTGTCTGGCCCACGATACCGGCTTTGGCCACCCAGAATCAGCGGAGCGGCTAGACGCCCTATTGGAACGTTCGGCGGACCAGGAATTCTCTCCGCTTGAACGGCGCGCCGCACCACCAGCTGCGCGAGTACAAATTTCCCGCGTTCATGATGCGTATTATATAGACAAGGTTTTTGCCGCCGTTCCCGCTTCAGGTGAAGCGCATATTTCGCCCGATACAATTGTTTGCGGAGAATCAACCGGCGCATTTATGCGCGCGGCAGGCGCCGTCTGTGCGGCGGTAGACGCCGTGCTTGGCGGCCAGGCGCAGAACTCGTTTTGTGCGGAGCGCCCGCCGGGCCATCATGCTGCCGCCGCCACCACCACGGGATTCTGCGTCTTCAATAATGTAGCGGTTGGCGTCGAGCAGGCTCGCAAAGTGCACGGACTCAAGCGCGTCGTCGTGATCGATTTCGATGTTCATCACGGCAATGGCACCGAAGCCATATTCCGCAAAGACCCGGACGTCATGGTGGCATCGATCCACCAGGCCATGATTTTTCCCATGTCAGGCGCTAGCCGTGACACGGGTGTGGGCAATATCGTCAACGTGCCCGTGGCGCGTAATACGCCGGCAGCTAAGTTTCGCCAGGCTTTCGAGGCCGGGATCATTCCCCGCCTGCTCGACTTCAAACCGGAATTACTGTTCATTTTGGCCGGGTTCAATGCGCATTTCAACGACCCTCTTGCCAATCAAAAACTAGCGCCATCGGACTTCGCCTGGTTGACCGAGCAAATTATGTCGGTTGCCAAGAAATGCTGTCAGCGGCGCGTGGTCTCAACATTAGAGGGCGGTTATGACCCAGCCGCCCTAGCGCAATCGGGTGCGGCGCATATCCGAACTTTGATGCAGCCCTAACCACCCATTTCAATTCGCTAGATGTATACCTGCGTGCGCGAGTGCTCTACCCTGCACGAAATCATTTTACGAAGGGATATCTAATGAGCGTTTTCGACTTGTCGGTCACCGACGCCCTGCTCACCACCACACGCGCCGTGCGCAAGCGCCTTGATTTGGAACGGCCAGTGCCGGATGAAATTATCCGCGAATGTCTGGAGCTTGTGCTGCAAGCACCGAGCGGGTCCAACAAACAGGGTTGGCGTTGGATGGTCGTGACAGATGGTGACAAACGTAAAAGCCTTGCTGACATTTATCGCAGGGGCGCTGACCCCTATCTGGAAAATGGCTATCAGGAAGCAAAGGCCGCCGGTGCCGCGCAAGATATGCGTGTATTTGAGTCGGCTCAGTATTTATCCGATCATTTGGCAGAGGTACCCGTCCACGTCATTCCCTGCATCGAAATGGACGTGGACCCGGCCGAAAATCCTGACCTTCTATGGCCGAGCCTGATGGGATCAATTCTTCCGTCCGTGTGGAGCTTTCAACTGGCGCTGCGCGCTCGCGGGCTCGGCTCAACGCTGACCACATTGCACCTTTGCAATGCCGATGAGGCCGCCGCTGTATTGGGTATTCCCAAAAACATCAAGCAGGTCGGACTCCTCCCCGTCGCCTACACGAAGGGAACTGACTTCAAGCCGGCCAAGCGACGGCCCCTGCATGAAATCCTACATTGGAATAGTTGGTAACTGTGGAACAATTGGTAATTGTTGCACTTGCCTAATTCCGCTTGGCACGCACTATAGAGCACATGATTTCACTCTCCGTTCTCGACCTTTCTCCCATCATCGTGGGAGGAGACGCTTCTCTCGCACTCGCCAACACATTGGATTTGGCGCGCCATGCTGAGCGCTGGGGCTATAAACGCTTCTGGCTGGCCGAGCACCACAATATGACCGGTATCGCCAGTGCTGCGACCGCCGTGGCGATCGGCCATGTTGCCGGCGGCACCAAGACAATCCGCGTTGGCGCCGGCGGCGTGATGTTGCCAAACCACGCGCCGCTGGTTATCGCCGAACAATTTGGCACGCTGGAGGCGCTCTATCCGGGGCGCATCGACCTCGGCCTCGGGCGCGCGCCCGGCACCGATCAGCGCACCGCGCAGGCATTGCGGCGAACCCTCCAGAGCGACCCCAACGCCTTTCCCCGCGACGTGGCGGAATTGCAGCATTATTTCAGCCCGGTAGAGCCCGGCCAGTTTGTCCAGGCGGTGCCGGGCGCCGGCCTCAAGGTGCCGCTTTATATTCTCGGCTCCAGCCTGTTTGGCGCCCAGCTCGCAGCCATGCTTGGCCTGCCTTACGCCTTCGCCTCACATTTTGCTCCTGCCGCGATGATGCAGGCGCTCAAGCTCTACCGCGCCGAATTCGAGCCGTCAGAACAATTAGATGAGCCTTACGCCATGGTGGGCTTCAATGTCTTTGCTGGCGAAAGCGATGAAGAGGGAGAGCTGTTGAGTAGCTCGTCACAGCAAAGTTTCCTGAACCTCCGCCGCGGACAGGCGGGGCCACTGCCGCCGCCGATAGAAGACTTCGCAGATGGGTTAACACTACCGGAAAAACAAGTGCTTGAAGAGACGCTGTCCTGTGCGGTGGCGGGTTCCGCCGCGACAGTAAAGGCCGGCATTGAGGAATTCGCCCACCGCACCCAGGCTGACGAACTCATTGTTACATCGCATGTCTTCGATCACACTAAGCGACTGCGTTCATTCGAAATTTTGGCCGACGTTGGTATCGCCAAGAGTTAGCTGGCATTCACGCGATTGGTTTTAGGTTGCGAATTGTTTCCAGGAGGGCGGTGGGCAATCCCCGGGCTTCTTCTTCCGGCAAAGCATCAAACATACTCAGCAAATCCTTGGCCAAGATCCCAACTGTATTTTCCGGCGTGTAGCCGTGGCGGGAGAATTCAATATCGTTAAAATTTGACGCCAGCCAATTTTGCCCGGAACTGTCATTCAGCACGGCCAACAATCGCGCCTCCTCCACACCTAGCTGCTCCGCCCAGCGCAACACCGTCCGCGTTGCTGCCGTCGAGCTGGCGGCGCAGTAATTATTGAGAACTTTGGTGGTCATGCCGGCAGAAAACGGCCCCATACGATGAAACTTCGTGCCCATGGCATCAAACAAGGGTTGAAGGCGACCCAGCACATCATCTGCTCCGCCGAGCATAAAACTGAGCCGCGCCTCTTCGGCCGAGATAACGGCGCCCGACATGGGTGCATCCACCAACTCAATGTCGGACGGCACGCGGGCGCGAAGTTCGGCAACATAGCGCGGTGACAAGGTAGAACAAATTAGCAGGGTATTGATGGCCGACGGCCGGCGCGAAACCAGAGCTTGAATATCGAACAATAATTCTTCCGTCTGCGCTACATCGCGCACGACGCTTAGAACAACGTGCCGGGTCGCGGTAAAATCGGCAGCACCCATCATACGAGGTGCCAAGTCATCAAAAGATTCAGCGGGCAGAACATCCAGCCCAGCAACATCAAAACCAGCGCGAACCATGGCTCGCGCCATGGGTGCCCCCATGCGCCCGCATCCCGCCACACCAATCGGGCCCAATTTGCTTGTCATTTTTTCATTCATTAAGACAAACTTAGCTTAGACTTTAAGGAATCGCGACGACGCAAAAATTATCCCGCCTACGACATACTTGCTCTTGATCTTGCACCGCTTCGCAGCGCACACTCGCAGCTGAACTCCAAACAGTATTTTTACTCACTCCGCCTAAAACATGCAGAGGAAATCAAATATGTCCACCAACAATGCCGAAGCCAACCTTCTCGAACGTGACGCCGCCCACATCATTCACCCCCTGCACAGCGAGGCCGTGGTCGCGAAAGGTAAGGTCTGGGTCAAAGGCGAGGGCGCCTATATGATCGACGCCAATGGCGATCGCTTCATTGATGGACTTTCGGGCCTGTGGAACAACACTGCCGGCAATGGTCGGCGCGAATTGATCGAAGCGGGCAGCAAGCAGCTGGAAGACTTGGCTTTTGTGTCGGGCTATGCGGGCAGTACAAATCCGCGCGCTATTGAGCTCGGTGAAAAGCTCGCCAAGATCACCTATCCCAATATCAACCAATTTTATTTTACCTCAGGTGGCGGCGAATCCACGGATAGCAACATCAAGATGGCGCGCTATTATTGGAAGCTCAAAGGCAAGCCGACCAAAACCAAAGTGATTTCGCGCATTCTCGGATATCACGGCGTAACGATGGCGGCCATGTGTGCGACGGGCATTGATATTTACTGGCCGATGTTTGAGCCGCGCTTCCCCGGCTTCAGCCATATTCCGAGCCCCTATCCCTACTTCTATGAAGCTCCTGAGGGTTCCGAGAGCCAAGGCATCGCAGCAGCGAATGAGCTGGAGAAAGCCATTCTCGCCGAAGGCGCGGATACAGTGGCGATGTTCATCGCTGAGCCCGTGCAGGGCGCCGGCGGTGTAATTATTCCACAGAACGACTATTTTCCGCGCATTCGCGAAATTTGCGATAAGTATGATGTGCTGCTGGTTTCGGACGAAGTGATTACCGGCTTCGGCCGAACGGGCAAGATGTTCGGCCTCGAACATTGGGGCGTAAAGCCAGATTTGATCCAATTCGCTAAAGCCATCACCTCCGGCTATTACCCGCTCGGCGGCATCGGCGTCAGCGACGAAATCGTTAAAACCATGAATGAAAGCGGTAAGCCCTGGATGCACGCTTATACCTATAGCGCCCATCCGGTCGGCTGTGCGATCGCCTGCGCCATGCTCGACCTGGTCGAAAAAGAGGATTTCGTCGGTCAGGCAGAAGAGAAAGGCAAGCGGCTTTTGGTTGGCCTCAAGGACGCACTGGCAGATCATCCCAATGTTGGCGAAGTGCGCGGCCTTGGCATGATGTGCGCGATTGAATATGTCAAAGACCGGGCGACAAAAGAGGTGTTTGACGCGGCTGACGGCGTTGGCGCCAGGATCAATGCCCAGGCCTTGCAGCGCGGCTTCTTCAGCCGGGCGCGCGGCGATGCCTATTTCGTCGCACCTCCAATCATCACCGAAAATGACACTATCGACCGCATTGTCGAGATCATGGCCGAATCAACCAAGGAAGTACTCGGCTAGTCGGCGGTTAAACTCCTCTCGCTTGAACGGGCCTGGGCACCATTCAGCATCGCGCACGGAAAATTTCTTCCGGCGCCAAGATAAGGCGTAGGGCATGCATTTACTTGTGCATGCCTTGCCCTCTTGTATCCTTACAGCGACAGAATAGTCCCTTGTGCTTTTCCGCCATTTCATTCCGGGGGAAGTACATGCTAGCTTCGCCCCCGCTTGGCGGACGCGAGTCGCGGGCGGGCTAAATTTTGCCTCCCCTGAATGCGCTGTACAGCCTGAGCAAGGCGGAAATTAAGCGATTTTTTTGAAGGAGTTAGCAGGTGTTTGGAATTTCGACGAGTGGCATGATCGACAAATTTGCCAATCGGCTGAGCGGCATAGAAACCAGTTTTACATTGCAAATGCCGGACGGCTCGCAGCGCCTTATGGGCTCCGGCGATCCCAAATTTGAGATTGTCCTCAATAATCAGCGCGCCGTGCGCGCCTTGGGATCGCTCGACGAAGCCAATATCGGCGAGTCATATTTAAAAGGTGATTTTGATATTAACGGCGACCTCATCGAGATGTTCGCCTTGCGCGGCTCCATGGACGATCGCCATCCGATGGTCTCGGCGTGGCGTTTTATACAGCCACTCCTATTCGGCCAAGTGCATACCAACCGGGCAGCGATCTCATCACATTATGATGCCGATCCAAAAATGTTCCTGAGCTTTCTTGATAAGGACGTACCGGCCTATACCCAAGGCTGCTATGAAAGCGACGACGATACGCTTTCCGCTGCAATGGAGCGTAAATTCGATTATGTCTCCGATATGCTGGAGCTCGGCCCGCGCAAGAAGGTGCTGGAAATCGGCCCGGGCTGGGGTGCTTTTGCCCGCCATGCGCTGCGCAAAGGCGTGGATTTCACCGGCGTCACCAACTCACCGACCTCGCAAACCTATCTCAATGAATTTTTGGGTGAATTCGCGGACCATTTCCGCATTAACTTTGTTGATATCCTCGCCTATGAGCCAAAAGAGAAATATGACGCCATCGTCATCATGGGCGTGATTGAGCATCTGCCGAATTACTTGGCGGTATTGAAAAAATTTGAAAGCCTGCTCAAGCCGGGCGGGTTGGTTTTCGTCGATGCCAGCGCGGCGCGTACGAAATATGAGCTATCGACCTTCATGGTGCGCCACATCTATCCGGGCAACCATTCCTTTTTCGTGCTGCATGACTTCATGGAGAAGGTAAACCAAACGCCCTTTGAAATGCTGGAAGTACAAAATGACCGGCACAGCTATTTTCTCACCTTCCGCCAATGGGCGATAAACCTTGAGAAAAGCAAAGACTTCATCTGCGAGAATTTCGGCGAAATCGAATACCGCAAATTCCGCCTCTATTTATGGGGTGCGACCTACGAGTTCATGGTCAAGAATTTGGATTGCTACCGCCTGATTCTCTATTTACCGAAGAATGCACTCGACTGGAAACGCTAGTTCCTCGTCTGCCGTTAATCTGCAGCAGTGCCGTCCGTTCGGGCACCCCGACGGGCGGCGCGGCGCGATAATTACTCATCGGATTCCGCGCCCTGCATAGCAAGAAGCGCCAAACTATCGAAACTGACCAATTGCACTGCGCGCTAACCATCATCCTGCACGCGCACCACCTTGCCTGAAAAATGCCCACTGCGGTGATCGGGCCCTTCCATGATGCCCTCGACCTTGTCGTCGACATCATATTCATCAAGCCCGTCGGCAAGAAAGCCACCATGCGACCAATTGCTCGTATTACCTTCCTGGCGACCGGACTTGATCTGCAACTGACGATCTTTACCGTAGATACGTTTATGCTGCCGTTGCTCGATCGTCCCACTAACGCGTCGAATGTCTATCGCACTCTCCTTGCATGGATGCAATTCGCCTGCCGGGGCGATGAATCGTACTCATGTATGGTATTCCAGCCGCCTTTCCGAGAAACACGGCATTACTGTTGCATGCTCTAAGAGTAGGAAAAACGCATTAACGGCCTGTTAATTTAATCTTAATTCTTTAATTATATATATTTATATATTTATGTATTGCATCTATTTTTCTGTAATATGGTAATAGTAATATAACTCACCAGCAACCTCCAGCCATCAAGCCTGAAGGATCACCCTTGAATTCGTGATTTCCTGCGCAGAAAATGTCTATCTGTGGCAAATAGAGCTAAGCTAGACATATTGATAAGCAGCGAAGCGAGACCAGACAGCAGACCTTCAACCGCTTTATGGAAACCTGTTGGGAGCGGAAATCAGCCTTGCCGAAATACTTGGTTTGACAGAAGAGATTGAACGAAAATATGCCGAGGACGGGTACACCAAGACACGTGTGGTCCTGAAGGAAAAGCCCGGAGCCGCCGGCAATATCACGTTGCTCATCATTGAACGACGCTGATAGAGGTACAAGTGCCGCCACATAATGCCAAGCAGGATCTCCGACAAGTTCAACCGCGAGACAGCGCCGGAACAAGGGATGCCAAACGGCGCGGCGTTTGGGCGCCTTTCCACGAATTTCATCGACGCGGCGGAAGAAAAGCGCTTCCGCAGTAGCCGCGCACCGGCGGAGTTGCGTGATATCCGCGCCACACTAGGTCTGTTTATCGCCATCAACAGCTCGTTTGCACCACTCGACTTAGTGCTGTTCGACCAAGACTTAACGCTTCTCCTCATGCTTCGGTTGCTATTGGTCAATGGTGTATTGGCCATTCTCCTGGCGCTCAGTTTTACGCCTTGGGGAAGACGGCGCTTCAATCTCCTGGCCGTTGCAGCTGTTTCGTTCTACATCGTATTTTATGCTGCGTTTTTCGCCATCGGTGAAGCACCGGTAATATTTATCAGCGGCACTGCCATGCTGTTTCTCGGCGTCTATATGATCGCGCCATTACGCTATGGGGTGGCGATCGCCCTCGGTTGATCAACAACCATATTGTCTTTTGCGCTCGTGTTCGCTTTGGACTTGATGTCGCTTCAGCTTTTTATCGTCCTGGTGGGAGAATTGGTGGCGATCAACGCCGTCGGCATGTTCGCACTCTACCGCCTGGAGCGCTTGCGCCGACAAGATTTTCACAACCTCAGCCAGATTACCGCCGAGCGCAGCCGCTATCATGACCTGCTGGTGCGTATCCTGCCGGCAAGCATCGCTGAGCGTATGCGCGGCGGCGAACAACATATTGCCGACCGATATGACGAAGCAGGTTTGCCGGAACCCCGCGCCGACTATGCCGAGGCGATTGCTGATTTCGCTCTCGACCTGCAAAAAACAGCGCATGGATTGAGCGGCCCGGACGGCAACCATGTGGAAATCCGTATCGGCTTCCACTGCAGCTCATTGATCGCCGGCGTTATCGGCGAAAGCCGCTTCCTTTATGATATGTGGGGCGACACCGTAAACGTGGCGAGCCGCATGGAAAGCCTGTGCGCGCCCGGGAAAATTCAGGCCAGCGATGCTGCGCGCGATATTTTAGCAGATAAATTCACCTTTGAACTTCGGGGCAGCGTCGAGGTAAAAAGCCGTGGTGATATGCAAACCTGGTGGTTGACCGGACGCCGTTAAAGCGTTGCGAAAATCACTTATTATCTAATTATTTCAGGCAGCTATGCCCACCGCGTCAGGTTCGGCCGGCAAAAATGCAAAGTTTTCCACTTGAAACGCTTGAAACACTGCCCATTTCGGTGTTAGCACTCCCACCCAGCGAGTGCTAACAGCGCTCAAACGCATATTTATTTCATGTCTAGAACACACCAATTGGAGGTCACTATGAAATTTCGGCCACTGCATGACAGGGTCGTTGTCCGTCGTATCACCGAGAGCGAGAAAACCGCTGGCGGCATCATCATTCCGGACTCTGCCCAGGAAAAGCCGCAAGAAGGCGAAATCGTTTCTATTGGCCCCGGCATCCGTGGCACGGACGGTGAAGTCCACGCGCTGGATGTGAAAGCGGGTGACCGCATTCTATTCGGCAAATGGTCCGGCAACGAGGTCTCCATCGACGGCGAAGAGCTGCTGATCATGAAAGAGTCCGACGTCATGGCCGTGCTGGAAGGCAAGGCAAAAGGCAAAAAGAAGAAGTAGGCTGCCTAAGCTGCATACCAGCCCGCGACGTATTTATTCAAACTCTCAAGTCGAAAGCGCGACAACAAGCGCTTCGACGGAACGAAGCAAAGCAAGGAATTAGGAAATATGGCTGCTAAAGACGTAATTTTTTCATCTGATGCCCGCACGCGTATGCTGCGCGGCGTCGATATTTTGGCCGACGCGGTCGGCGTCACACTCGGCCCGAAAGGCCGCAACGTGGTGCTCGACAAATCTTTTGGCGCACCGCGCATCACCAAAGATGGCGTGACCGTTGCCAAAGAAATCGAGCTCGCCGATAAATTCGAGAACATGGGTGCCCAGCTCATTCGCGAAGTTGCCAGCAAAACCAATGATGAAGCCGGCGACGGCACCACCACAGCCACGATTCTGGCCCAGGCGATTGTCCGTGAAGGCTCCAAATCGGTTGCCGCCGGCATGAACCCGATGGATCTCAAGCGCGGTATCGATCTCGCCGTTAAAGCCATTGTGGCTGACATCCAAAAGCGTTCCAAGCCGGTCAAGACCAGCGAAGAAATCGGCCAGGTTGGCACCATCTCCGCCAATGGTCAGAAACGCATCGGCCAGATGATCTCCAAAGCAATGGAGAAAGTCGGCAAAGAAGGCGTTATCACGGTTGAAGAGGCCAAAGGCCTGGAGACCGAGCTCGACGTCGTCGAAGGCATGCAGTTCGACCGTGGCTATCAGTCGCCTTACTTCATCACCAACGCCGACAAAATGACCTGCGATCTGGAAGATCCGCTCATTCTCCTGCACGAGAAGAAGCTCTCCAACATGCAGGCCATGATCCCGCTTCTCGAGAGCGTCGTTCAGTCCAGCCGTCCGCTGCTCATCATTGCCGAGGAAGTTGAGGGCGAAGCCCTTGCCACCCTGGTGGTGAACAAGCTGCGTGGTGGCCTCAAGGTCTCCGCCGTCAAGGCGCCGGGCTTTGGTGACCGTCGTAAATCCATGCTCGAGGATATCGCCACCCTGACCGGCGGCGAAGTGGTGAGTGAAGATCTCGGCATCAAACTCGAGAATGTCACCATCGACATGCTCGGTACGGCCAAGCGCATCAACATCACGAAGGAAGAAACCACCGTGGTCGGTGGCGCTGGCAAAAAGGCCGATATCACGGCCCGTTGTAACCAAATTCGCGCTCAGATCGAGGAGACCACCTCCGACTATGATCGTGAAAAACTGCAAGAGCGTCTGGCCAAGCTGGCCGGCGGCGTTGCGGTGATAAAGGTTGGCGGCGCCACCGAGATCGAGGTGAAAGAGAGTAAGGACTTGGTTGAGGACGCGCTCAACTCTACCCGTGCAGCGGTTGAAGAAGGTATCGTACCGGGCGGCGGCACAGCCCTCCTCTACGCCACCAAGGCCCTGGCCAAGCTCGAAGGCGAGAATGCGGACCAGAATGTCGGCATTGAAGTCGTCCGCAAAGCGCTCCGCATGCCGGCGCGCCTGATTGTCGAGAATGCCGGCGTTGACGGCTCCTTGGTGATTGGCAAATTACTTGAGCAGAAGAGCGCTACTTGGGGCTTCGATGCGCAGAAGGAAGAGTATTGCGACATGATCAAGTCGGGCATCATTGACCCGGCCAAGGTCGTGCGCACCGCGCTTCAGGATGCGGCTTCCGTAGCCTCCTTGATGATCACTACCGAAGCGATGATCGCCGAGAGGCCCGAGCCAAAGTCAGCTGCTCCGGCCCCCGACATGGGCGGCATGGGCGGCATGGGAATGTAATCCCAAGCCGATAAGACGATTAAGAAGAGGTCGCCTTCGGGCGGCCTTTTTTTATGTCTACTCTCTCAAAAGAGGCGCGAAATAATCTCCAATGGGAGATCAAATAGGTGGAAGATCGAATAGAATCCCTAAGCGCGCTCGAATAGAACGCCCGGATTCAGGAGCCCCTCCGGATCCAAAAGCTGCTTCATACCGCGCATGAGAGTGATTTCCTCGGCTGTGCGGGAATGGTGGAGATAGGCGCGCTTAGCAATGCCGATGCCATGCTCGGCGCTGATGCTGCCTTTGAGCTCAGCCACGAGACCATAGATACGCTCGGCAAGCGCCGGCCCCTTGGTATAAAATTCATCTGCTGCGAGCCCCGGCTGCTGAATCATATTCACATGCACATTGCCATCACCCAGATGACCAAACAGCAATGTGCGCAAACCGCCCGCCTCTTCGCCGAATCGCTCCATCTCATTGAGAAAGCCCGGCAAAGCGCCCGGTGGCACGGTGACATCAAATTTATGGGTCAGCCCGGCGCGGCTGATCGCTTCGGTGACGCCATCGCGCAAGCGCCAAATGCTCCGCGCCTGGGTGTCGCTTTCCGCCACCACAGCATCTGCCGCCAGGCCGCTTTCGATAACCCCTGACAAACGCTCGAGAAACCCATCGCGCTCATTTTCACCAGCGCCGGTTTCTTCCTCAACGATAACGCAGGCGGCATAATCCTTATCAAACGGCGCCTGAGTGCCGGCCTCAATCTCTTTATAGAGCGCGATTGAATCACGGGTGATGATTTCGAGCGACGACAGCCCGCGCAAACGCTCGCGCAACAGGGTCAGAAGCTCCGGCAATCGCTCGCGTGTATCGAGCGCCAATAGTGCCGTCTGCAAGGCCTGAGGCGCTGGGCGGGCCTGTAAAACAGCGCGAGTGATAATCCCCAACACCCCTTCGGAGCCGATAAAGACATGCTTGAGATCAAGCCCGGTATTGTTCTTCTTCAAGCTGTTGAGATTGCTCAGCACCGTGCCATCAGCCAACACCACCTCAAGGCCCAACACCTGCTCGCGCATATGGCCATAACGCAGCACCTTGATGCCGCCCGCATTGGTGGCGATCATGCCGCCAATCTGGCACGATCCGCGCGCGCCGAGATCGACCGGAAAGACGCAGCCACGCCCGGCTAAATCCTCATGCAGCGCCTGCAGCACCACACCGGCCTGTACCTGAACAGTGGCCGAGGCGGCATCAAAACTTTCGATCCCATTCAAGCGCGACAGGCTAAGCACCACTTCGCCGTCGCGCGGCACCGAGCCGCCAACTAGCCCAGTATTGCCACTCTGGGGCACTAGCGCCAAGCCAAGCTTACGGCACGCCAGCACGCAGCGTACCACCTCATCAGTATCGCGCGGCCGCAATACCGCCGGCGCGACGCCGCTGAACTTGCGCGTCCAATCAGTGGTATAGGCCGCCACCTCCTCAGCTTCGCTCAGCACCAAGCCATTCTCACCCAACTCAGCACAAAGCTGCTCAACAACACTCACCACGTCCACGTCTCCTGCTAATCCTACTTGTCTCGTGTAAGTGCTTTATGTGCGCGAAATTTGCGCTGCGGTCAATCGCCAGCGATACCACGAGAGCATTAACAATCTCACGCCCGCAGACGTTTACTTCGGGCGTGGGTAATCAATTCTAAAACAACGAGAAAGGATCAAACTGAAAACGATGGAGAACCGGCGCTTGCAATACCGCAAATACGCCGCTT
>Ga0114996_10007241_pt1 | contig 12626 bp, 12 predicted proteins | sample ArcticOcean_MG_C_4_FD_87039 | JGI IMG/M metagenome (GOLD analysis project Ga0114996, IMG submission 87039) | Marine microbial communities from western Arctic Ocean - ArcticOcean_MG_CB4_134 | ecosystem: Environmental > Aquatic > Marine > Oceanic | place: Arctic Ocean: Canada Basin | collected... | reverse complement strand
GTTGTCGAAGAAGTGCACGGGGTGTTGCCCCCCCCCCGGGTGGAGACCACAATTCGTGGACCCGTCGCCGGCGGGACCGCCTCGCCCTCCTCTCCTGGTAGCGATTCATGCTCCGTACCAAGGTGGTCTGCACTCTGGGCCCCGCGAGCTCCTCACCCGAGGTGATCCTCGAAATGGTGAAGAGGGGCATGGATATCGCGCGGGTAAATATGTCGCACGGGAGTCGCGACGATCATCGTGCCTCGATCGCTGCCGTGCGTGCGGCTTCGCAGGAAGTGGGACGTCCGGTCGGCATCATGGTTGATCTGTCTGGACCCAAGATTCGGGTGGGGGAGCTCGAGGCACAGCTGCAGCTCGAGGCGGGCCAGTCTGTGGTGATGGCCCCAGAGAGGAGCGCCACTGACGGAGAAATCCCGACGACGTATGCGCCGCTTGCTGAGGAGATCGAGCCGGGAGACCAGGTGCTGCTCGATGACGGCTTGTTGGAACTCTGCTGCACCGGCACGGAAGGGGATCGTACCCAGTTGGAAGTGGTTCGGGGGGGAGTGCTCAAACCGCGCAAGGGCATCAATCTGCCTTTGGTCAACGTGCGTGCCCCCTCTCTGACGGATAAGGACCTCTCTGACTTGGACTTCGCGCTCGAAGAGGGCGTCGAGTACATCGCTCTCTCATTCGTACGGCGGGCCGAGGATGTGGTCGACCTCAGGAGTCGCGTGGGCGCCCGGGCGTTGATCATTGCGAAGATCGAGAAGGTCCAGGCGCTACGCGCGATCGAGGAGATCTTGCCCGAGACCGACGCCGTGATGGTCGCTCGCGGGGATCTCGGCGTGGAACTCCCGTTCGAGCGCGTCCCGCTCGCGCAAAAACGCATCATTCAACTCTCGAACTTCTACGGGCGGCCAGTGATTACCGCGACGCAGATGCTCGAGTCGATGATTGAACATCCACGTCCAACCCGTGCGGAGGCCTCCGACGTCGCGAACGCGATCCTCGATGGAACCGACGCCGTCATGCTGTCTGGTGAGACCGCCGTGGGTAAGTACCCCTTGGGGGCGCTCGAAGCGATCGTGAATATCGGCAGTGAGATCGAGCGCAGTGGGTTCTTGACACGCGGGCCGCGATATCTGACCCATCCCGGACTGCACTCGCGTGGGGGCGCCTCACCGCGTGAGCACGCCGTCGCGGCGGCGACCGTGGATGCGGTTCGCCGGGTCAATGCTCCGGCGATCATAGTACTCACGAAATCCGGGTTTTCGGCTCGCCTCGTCACGTCATATCGGCCGCCAGTGCCGGTCTTCGCGGTCACGCCAGACCCCCACACATATCGTCAATTGGCTGGAGTGTGGGGGGTTCGTCCCGTGCTGGCCGAGCGACTCGAGATGACCTACCAGCGCCAATCGGCGTATGGACGGCAGTGCGTGGTGGAGAGCGGCGTCGGTGAACCTGGGGCGTCCGTAGTCATCACTGCCGGCTACCCATTCTACGAGTCCGGATCGACGAACACGATGCGCCTCGAGCGCCTTTAGTCCTTTAACAGCTAGCCCTCTAGCCGATTCGAGCCGACCTCTCTTGAAGCTGACTTTTCTCGGTACTGGCACCTCGTTCGGCGTCCCTGTGGTGGGGTGTGACTGCGACGCGTGCACCTCGGACGATGCGCGTGACCACCGCACACGCCACGGCGCGGTCGTCGAGATCGACGGGCGACGATTGCTCGTCGACACACCGCCCGAGCTCCGACTTCAACTGCTCGCGTCCGGGATCTCGGATATCGAGGCGGTTTGGTTCACGCACTTGCATGCCGACCACGTGCATGGCATCGATGACGTGCGGATCTTCACGGTTCGTGGTCGGGGTGACCTGCCAGCATATATAGCGTCCGAGTACGCGTCGAAGATGGCGGGCTACTTCGAATACATCTTTGACGATTCGTACGAACCACCGAAGGGCAGCTCGAAGCCCCGGGTGCGACTCGAGACCGTCGAGGCCGGCCGGCCGGTCGAGATCATCGGTCGGGACTTCGTGCCCTTGAGGGTGCCTCATGGACCGAGCTCCGTGTACGGATTTCGCGTCGGTCGCCTCGGATACATCACGGACGGCAAGAGTCTCCCGCCCGAGACGCTGGCGGCCCTCCAGGGAGTGGATGTCCTGGTATTGAACGCGCTCTGGTTCGGGAATCCTCATGCCACGCACTTCAATGTCGAAGAAGCGATTGAAGCGGCCCGCGAAGTTGGCGCGGCAAGGACGTACCTCACGCACCTCACGCACCGAGTGACGCATGCGGAGCTCGAGGCCCGACTACCCGACGGCATATTGCCCGCATACGACGGTTTGACCGTGGAGCTCGACTAGTGGAGATCGACTGTGAGGCTCGAGGAGTGCGACTCGACTACGGAAATTTCATGGCTCCGCGTCTGCGTGATGGTATCGATGCGAGCGCGCTGTCTACGTCTCTATCGGTGGCGTTCGAGGCGGCGCTGTCGACGGTTTCGACTTGGCGCGAAGCAGGCAACCTGGGCTTCTTGGATCTTCCGTACGTGACCGACGCTGTTGCCGACGTCACCAGAGTGGTGGATGGACTCGACCAGTCGTTCGACGACGTCGTTCTGCTGGGGATCGGTGGCTCGGGCCTCGGCGCCATGTCCTTGCGCGACGCTTTGTTGGGACCGTTCTGGAATCAGCGGTCGGCTGAGGGGCGTGACGGATTCCCCCGGCTTCACGTTCTGGATAATCCAGATCCGCACACGTTCCAGCGGCTGATGGAGCAGATCGACCCCACTCGCGCGCTCTTCAATGTCGTGAGCAAGTCAGGCGGGACCGCAGAGACGATGGCTCAATATTTGGTCGTGCGAGAGCGGCTCGACAAGGCGTTGGGTCCGGACCGCGCGCGCAGCCATCTGCTCTTCACGACAGACGCCACGAGCGGAGCCCTGCGGCAGATCGGCGACACGGAGGGGGTCGCGATGCTGTCCGTGCCGGACAACGTGGGTGGGCGCTTTTCGGTCCTGTCACCGGTCGGACTTCTGCCCGCTGCTCTTTGCGGCGTCGATATCGATGCGTTGCTGTCCGGAGCGGCGGAGATGGAGTCGCGCTGCCGCTCGCAAGCCCTCATCTCGAATCCAGCTGGGGTGATCGCGTGCTTGCTTCACCATGCAGACACGGACCAGGGCTGCCCGATCCACGTGATGATGCCGTATTCAGACCGGCTGCGCTCGACCGCGCTTTGGTTCCAACAGCTCTGGGCCGAGAGTCTGGGTAAGAAGACGAAGCTATCCGGGGAAGAGCGACCCACGGGCCCCACGCCGCTCGCCGCGCTCGGCGCAACCGATCAGCATTCTCTACTCCAGTTGTTGATGGAGGGGCCGGCTGACAAGGTCGTGCTGTTCATCGCGGTCGATGATCCGGGAGCTGCGGTGTCCATCCCGAAGCGACATCCCGAAATCGATGCGTTGTCCTACCTCGGGGGGCACTCCCTCGGCGAGTTGTTGGCCACGGAGCACACTGCGACGGCGGAGGCTCTTCGGCGCGCGGGGCGTGCAAATGCGACGATCCACCTGCCGGTTGTGGACGCCCATGCGCTGGGTCAACTCATCATGCTGTTGGAGGTCGCCACCGTGCTCGCTGGTGCCTTGTACGGTGTAGATCCGATGAACCAGCCTGGCGTCGAACTAAGCAAACAGCTCACCTATGGGCTCCTGGGGCGAAGTGGTGTGCCAGCTCCCGAGATGGCAGATGCCGACCCGCGATGGGTGCTGTGAGCACTTGCAACTCGTGGTCAGACTGGTAGATAGCTCGTGCGGGTGGGGTTAGATTTCGATTGACTAATAGGGTTCGTGTCGAGCCCGGCGGAGAGCGGCGGAGGAAGGTATGCGTGATCACGACGAGGTCCCCTACATCGTCATTCAAAAAGATGACAGCACCCAGGTTGGCTCCTTCGTCATCGGAGCGCTCGTGGGTGCGGGGTTGGCATTGCTCTTCGCTCCCAAGTCGGGAGTGGAGACGCAGGAGGAGTTGAAAGAGCACGCGCGACGTCTCCGGGGTACGGCCGAGGAGCGGATGCGTGAGGCTCAGACCCAGCTCGAGGAGCGATTGGACGTTGCCCGAGATGGCGTGCACGAGCGTGTCGAGTCGGTCAAGAGTGCGTTGGACGCTGGCCGTGAGGCCGCCCGCGAGGCGCGGGACGAGCTAGAGCAGAAGCTCGAGACATCGAAGGCGGCATATCGTGCGGGCATCGACGCTGCCCGAGAGACCGTCGCGGCGGGTGACGAGGGTGCCGAAGACGCGGAGGCAGCGGGCTGAAACGCGTTCTTCCTTGCCGGACCGCGTAGGTTGCGGCAACATTCCCCGCACTACTGCATGAGGGCCTGAGGTGGAGCTTTTCCTAGTACGTGACGGAGATCGCGGATTACGGCTCCGCTTTCGGGAATCTCGCCACCGTCGCGGTGTTGTTCTTCTGGATCTATTACGGGGCGGTAGTGTTTATTTTGGGCGGCGAAGTGGCCCAGGTATACACCATGCGAAAGGCAGTCGAGCCTGAGTGATGAGCTTCGAGGCCGAGCCGTGAGAAGGCTGATCGTGTTTGTGATCGGCGTGGTGGCGATGAGTCGTCCCGCGGCCGCTCAGCTATCCGACTCCGCGGTTGGCGATTTCTCGTCCTCGTGGCATGCGGTCGGCGAGTTCTCGTTTTTCTGGGATGCGGTGCAGGCTGAGGTCTTGGCTGATCGTCCCTTGGTGCGGCACGACGGTCCCTATGTCGTCGTGCACCTGGCTCAGAATCGCGTCTTCGTCTTCGACGGAGTGCGCTCGCTTTGGTCCGCGCCGGCTGGCACGGGTACCGGGTTCCGACTCGACAGCGAGCAGCATCGGTGGAAGTTCTCGACCCCGCGCGGGCTGTTCCGGATCCAACGCATGGAAAAGGACCCGCTTTGGGAGGCGCCCGACTGGCATTTCGTCGAGGCGGGCCTTCCGATTCCGCCCTACAACGATCCTTCGCGTCTCATGCCAGGCGTGATGGGGAATACCGCGATCTACCTCGGCGACGGCATAGCGATCCATGGAACCAATCAGCCTGAGTTGCTGCTCGACCCCGATCCGGACGCTCGGCGCGTGTCGCACGGCTGTATTCGTCTGACGAACGAGGCTGTGCGTACGCTCATGCACATGGTCCAGATCGGCACGCCAGTCTTGGTCTATTGATGGTGGCCCGTAGTGCGCCTGAGTCGGGGAGGAAGATCGTTGCCCGGAATCGAAAGGCGCGCCATGAATTCGAGATCCTCGAGACTTTCGAGGCCGGGATCGAGTTGAAGGGGCCTGAGGTGAAGTCCTTGCGAGCCGGGAACGTTTCGTTTCAGGATGCGCACGCGCGCGTGGAGCGCGACCAATTGTGGCTGCACAGCGTGCACATCAACCCATACGAACAAGCCAATCGATTCAACGCGGATCCCGTGCGCCCCCGGCGACTCCTGGTGCACCGGAATGAGATTCGGCGGCTCACCGGCAAGATCAAGGAGAAGGGGCTGACGGTCGTCCCGTTGGAGATCTACTTTTCGCGGGGTTATGCCAAGGTCGAAATGGCGCTCGCTCGTGGGAAGAAGTTGCATGACAAGCGCGAGTCCCTGAAACGTAGACAGCAGGACTTGGAAGCCAAACGCGCGATGGAGTCTCGATGACGATGACCAGGAAGCGAGCGGTGGTGGGTCGGGTCGGGATCATCCTCGTAGTGCTTCTGACCTCGGTCGTGGCAGGGCCGCTGGCCGGTCAAGGGGTCCCGGAGCTCAGGATCGAACACGACGAAGGTGCCGTGGATGTAAGGGCGCTCGATGTCGAACAGGGCTTTGCCGCTGTCCGTTTGGCGCTCTTCGAGGAGCTTGGATGGGCCGTTGCGGAAGTCGACGATGCGATTGCGATGTTGGGCCCGCACGGGGTGACGATCTCGCTCACGGTCGGATCTCCGTTTTTCGCTTGGGCTGGTGACGTGCTTCAGCTCGCGGACGTTCCGTATCGAGAATCTGGCGAGACTCTGGTTCCGGTCCAGTTGCTGGCGGACTTCTTACCCGCGCGCATCCCGGAGCTGTACTCCTTCGACGGACCCACGCTCACGCTGAAGGCCGCGCAGGCTGAGGACTGGCCTGGCACGACGGTGGTGCAGTTGCGGCCAATTACCGGGGTGGCGGGGAGTGCTGACGCGATGGGCGGAGCGTCGGACACCGCCGGTGCAGCCCCAGTAACGGCTGGCGTGTCTCCAGTCACGATTGATTCGGAGCGCTACGAGGGTCCGAGGGTCGTGGTCGTGGATGCAGGGCACGGTGGGGGTGATCCAGGCGCACTTGGATTGAGAGGGGTTCGCGAAAAAAATGTCGCTCTGGGCATCGCGCGAGCTATCGCCGAACTGCTCGAGCGCGAGCCCAACTTCGAGGTATATCTGACGAGGTACGATGACACGTTCGTGCCCATCTGGGACCGTGGTGATCTCGCGACCGCGTGGAAAGGAGACCGCCCGGGGGTCTTCCTTTCGATCCACGCCAACTCGTTCCCGACTCGACGATCAGCGCGCGGATTCGAGACCTATTTCCTGGCGGAAGCGAGAAACGATCACGAGCGGAGGGTCTCGGCGATCGAGAATGCGCCGCTTAGTGCCGGGGGGCAGGAGGTTGACCCTGACTCGGAGCCCGACCTCGGATTCATCCTGCGTGAGCTGAAGACGCTCGATCATCAGCATTGGTCGGCCATGCTCGCGGAGATGGTTCAGAACGAGATGGCCAAGTTCCATCCAGGCCCGGACCGTGGCGTCAAGCAGGGCGTGCTCGCCGTGCTCACCAATGCCCTGATGCCCTCGGTCTTGGTCGAAGTCGGTTACTTGTCCAATGAGGATGAGGGGCCGCTGCTTGGCCAAGCCACCTTCCAGGATGAAGCGGCGAGATCGATCGCTCGCGCGGTTGTCAGCTTCTTCGAGCGGTACCCCCCAGGTAGCGGGACGGGAGGACCGGTTGACGGAGGACCGGTTGACGGAGGACCGGGAGACGGAGCGTGAATCGGCACGGCGCCGGACTTCTCGGCGTCATGCTGTTCGCAAGTGGATGCGTCTACTACAACGCCATCTACAACGCGGAGCAATCTTACGCGGAAGCGGAGGCCCTTCGTCGGGCTGGGCGCGACTCGCTCGCGAGCCAAGCGTACCGGGATGTGGTCCGGAAGGCCGCCCGAGGGTATGGTAGCGATCCGGAGGGGGAATGGGGGGATGATGCGCTCTTTCTTCTTGGTCGGGCGCGCCTCCGCCTCGGCGAGACCAGAGCCGCGCGTGCAGCGCTAGAGGAAGCGGCGGAGCGATCCGAGAGCCCCGAGATGAGCCTGGCCGTACTCGTCTACCTCGCTCTCGCAAAGGCGGAGTCCGGCGACTTGGAGGCCGCTCTCCCGCTCGTCAATCGTGCGTTGACCGGACTGAGCGCCGGAGCACCCCGGGCCGAGGCACACTTGCTCCGTGGGCAGATCCTGCTCTCCCAGGGTCAGGTGGAGGGCGGGTGGTCCGACTTGGATCGAGCGTCTGACGTTGATGCCCGTGTTCGTGTCGAGGCAGCTCTGAGCAAACTTCGTTGGGCGATCTACCTTAATGAGCCCGCGCGCGCGGGAGAGGCGTTCACGCTCTTGCTCTCGTATTCGGAGGGCGGAGAGAGACTGGATACGGTAGCCGTGCTCGCTGATCGAGCTGCGGAGCAATGGAGTCCGGGGGTGGTCGCGACGCTGCTGTCTGGCTCAGATACGGCCCGTTGGGGAAGCGTCAGTCGCGGTCGCATCGGGCTGGGAAGGGCGCGCATGTTTCACCGGTCAGGCGACACAGCATTGGCCAACGCCGCCGCCTGGGCTGTCGCGCGTGGGGTTGGGGTGGCCGCCGCCGAGGCGCGGGTCCAGATCGCGCGGTGGCGTCTGGAACTCGCAGATGCCCTTGCCGAACTCGATGAGGTGGAAGCGATCCTGTTGCCTGTAGAGGAGCATCAGGGTGTGGCGCCGCTGCTCGACGCTCTGCTCGCGCTCGAGGACTTCACCGGCGTCGGGCTGACAGATCCGCTCGGTTGGTTCGCGGCGGCCGAGATTGCGCGGGACGAGCTCGGGGCGCGACTGCTGGCGCGAGGCCTGTTCCTAGCCTATGCCGGAGTCGATCCCGAGGACCCTTGGGTGCCCAAGGCACTGCTCGCGGCGCTCGCTGTGGCGTTCGACGACACAGACCGCAGCTGGTTGCGAGGGCGCCTGGAGGCGCATGCCGTGAGCCCTTACGTTCTGGCCGCCCAGGGCATGCCCGCGCCTGGCTTCGAAGCACTCGAGGAAGACCTGGCACAGCGTATGAGGGAGATGAAGAACCGATGAGGCTGGAGACCGAGCTGTTCGGTGTTCGGTTCCAGAACCCGGTGCTGCTCGCTGCGGGTACCTGCGGGTTCGGTCAAGAGTTGAGCGAGGTCGTCGACCTCGAATCTCTCGGTGGCTTCGTCACCAAGTCTGTGACGGTGGAGGAGCGTATAGGGAATGCAGCACCCCGTGTGGCCGAGTTCGGTGGGGGGATGCTCAACTCCATCGGGCTCATGAACCCTGGCCTCGCACGCACCAAGCGTGAGAAGCTGCCCTGGCTGCGAAGCAATGTGCGCAACGCCCACGTCTTCGTGAGTCTCGCGGGTCACACAGTCGAGCAGTACTTCGAGCTGATCGAGGGCCTGGACGGTGAAGATGGCTTCCTCGGCTTTGAGGTGAACCTCTCGTGTCCTAACGACGCCAAGCGAGGAGGCCATCCGTTTGCGCTCGACCTCGCGGCCGTTGCCGAGATCCTCGGAGGATGTCGGGCGCGAACGGATCGCACGATTCTCGCCAAGCTGGCGCCGAACGACCCGGCTCTGGCAGAGACCGTGCGTGTCGCCACCGACTCCGGTGCCGACGGCCTCACGCTCGTGAACACACTCCCGGGCATCCTTCTGCGCGCCGATACGGGCGAGCCTGAGTTGGGAGCGGGGGCCGGGGGAATGAGCGGCCCCGCGCTCAGACCAGTCGGCTTGAGGGCGGTGCAAGAGGCTCGCAAGGCGACGACGCTACCCCTGCTGGGCGTCGGCGGAGTGCTGGCAGTGGAGGACGCGGTCGCCTACGCGCGGGCAGGGGCCTCGCTCGTTCAGATCGGGACTGCCACATTTGCGGCGCCCCGCACGGCGCAGAGCATTGCGGCCGGCCTTGCCGCGTGGGGGCGTCGGCGCGGAGTCAGCGCGTGGGTGGACCTGGGAGGGTGATCAAGAATGGGGCGCTCCCGACACGAGACGTGACGACATCCTAAATCGAGAAGCTGCATGGCAGAGGTAATCGTAGCGCTGGACTACCCTTCGACTGACGAGGCGCTCGCGTTGGTCGAGCAACTCGGAGAGCCCGCGACCTTCTACAAGGTCGGACTCGAGCTGTACACACGCTGTGGTCCCAGCTTCGTGGAGTCGTTGGCAGGGCTGGGAAAGAGGGTCTTTCTGGACCTCAAGCTGCACGACATTCCTAATACGGTCGAGCGTGCCGTGCGCTCCGCTGCGGAGTTGGGTGCAGACCTTCTAACCGTGCACACCGCGGGTGGGGGCACGATGCTGGAGGCGGCGGCCGAGGCCTCGGGTCCGGACATGCGCATCCTCGGCGTTACGCTACTCACCTCCCTCACGCCGACCGAGCTGGAAGTCGTATGGGGGAGGGAGATCCGATCGATTCGTGAAGAGGTGGGGCGGCTCACCGATCTGGCTGTCGCGTGCGGGCTAGACGGTGTCGTGGCATCGGCGCTCGAGGCTTCATGGGTACGGAACCGCGTTGAGCAGGACTTCCTCCTGGTCACGCCCGGAGTTCGGCCAGCAGGGGGCGACGTAGGAGATCAGAAGCGGGTAGCCACGCCCGCCGAGGCGGTTTCTGCAGGCTCCGACTACCTGGTGATCGGGCGTCCGATCACTCAGGCTGATGATCCCTCTGTCGCCTTTGCCGCTTTGCTTGCAGAGCTGACCGAAGGCAACACGGAGCTCGCATGACGCTCAGGGTCCACAACACTGCAACGCGATCGCTTCAGGATTTCGAGCCGCTCGAGGCCGGCACCGTCCGTGTCTACGGCTGCGGTCCCACGATCTATAACCACGCGCACATCGGTAATTTTCGGACCTTCTTGTTCTTCGATCTGGTGCACCGATATCTGGATTGGAGCGGGTACGATGTACGCTTCGTCATGAACCTCACGGACGTGGACGACAAGGTCATCCAGTCAGCCGTTGAGGATGGGATGACCGTCACCGAGAAGACAGGTCCCTTCGCTGAGGTGTTTCTCGAAGACTCGAGGACCCTCGGCATCCGCCCTGTCGAGAGCTATCCCAGGGCGACGGACTACATCGAGAAGATGGTCGACTTCGTACAGCGGTTGGTCGATGGTGGACATGCGTATGCCGCAGACGACGGAGCCGTGTACTTCTCGATCGAGAGCTTCCCGGAGTATGGAAAACTGAAGGGAATTGACACCGCAACGCTCAAGGTGGGTGCCCGCGTTGCGCAGGACGAGTACGAGAAGGCGGACGCCCGTGACTTCGCGCTCTGGAAGGCCGCGACGCCGGAGGACGAGCAGGTCCAGGCCGCGTGGGACTCGCCGTGGGGCAGGGGTAGGCCCGGTTGGCACCTCGAGTGCTCCGTCATGAGCACGTCGGTGCTAGGCGACACGCTCGACATGCACTTGGGGGGAGAGGATCTCGTCTTCCCTCACCACGAAAACGAAATCGCGCAGTCCGAATCGGCGACCGGGCGTCCCTTCGTTCGAAACTGGATGCACGTGAAGCATCTGTTCGTCGAAGGCAAAAAAATGTCTAAGTCCTTCGGCAACTTCATCACGCTTCGGGAGCTGCTCGACGAGGGACACGACCCGGCGGCGATCCGGCATCTCCTCATCTCGTCACACTACCGGGGAGAACTGAACTTCACGCGCCAGGGTCTCGAGGCTTCCGGAGCCGCTTTGCAACGCCTTCTCGATTTCGAGAGCCGCTTGAAGGGGGTTGTCGTGGACAGCGCGGCCGCTCCGTCGGGGCTTCCCGAAGCTGCGAGCCAGGCGCTTGAGTCCTTCCGTACCGCTATGGACAACGACTTCAACTCGGCTGACGCGCTCGCGGCTGTCTTCGTGTTCGTCAGTGCGGTGAACGCAGCCTTGGAAGAGTATGAGACGGTCTCCGAATCGGATCGTGATGCCGCGCTCGACGCGCTCCACTCCATGGATGCGGTGCTTGCGTTACTCGAGGTCGGTAACACCTCCCGAGCGCTCGACGACGACCAGATCACCTACGTAGAGCAGAAAATCCAGGAGCGTACTGACGCGCGAGCGAACAAAGACTTCGCGACTTCGGATGCGATCCGTGATGAACTGGCGGGTAAGGGCATCATCCTGGAGGACGGTCCGGACGGGACGCGGTGGAAGGTAGTGGGCTAGTGTCTCGGACAGACCACTAGATCGTGAGGCAAGACCCGGAAGGCCCCGTCGGTGCGTGGGAGGAGCTCGAGCGCCGTCGCGTACTCCGGGTGGCGGTGGCTTACGTGGTCGCAGCGTTCGCCGTTGTCCAGGCAGCAGAACTGTGGCTCCCCGCTGTTGGTGCGGCGGGCTGGATGCTCCGCGCTCTGCTCGGTTTGGCCGTGCTGGGATTCCCGGTCGCGGTCGTGCTAGCATGGACGTACGACCTGTCACCTCAGGGCATCGAAAAGACGCCGGAGGACGCGACCACCGATCCGACCTACGCCGCTGGTCCGCGGGTGCTTTGGGCCGTGTTCGTTTTGGCGGCTAGCGTGATCGGTGCCTTGCTCTGGACGGTGGGTCGCTGACCCATAGCTTTCTACTCCGCGCTGGCGTAGCTCAACTGGTAGAGCAGCTGATTTGTAATCAGCAGGTTGGGGGTTCGAGTCCCTTCGCCAGCTTGTCTCGATTCATCACCCTCTAGGCCCCAAGACATCCATGTAATCCGGCCCCTTTCTGCCCTTTACGCCCTATGACCCCCGAGTTAGCTTCTTAAGCTAGATCGTAAAAGGCCGCCCCAGTTGCCTAGGGGCGGCTCTTTTCCACATTTAGGAGTACGTGTGGAGGGGCCGATCGAGCGCCCCGTTGGGGCGGTTTCGGGTTCAGGAGCAGGTGGGGTACCGAAGCGGTCAAACGGGGCAGACTGTAAATCTGCTGGCATAGCCTTCGGAGGTTCGAATCCTCCCCCCACCACTTCGTGACTCGCTGGTAGAAGAAAAGAAGAAGGAAGGAAGGCGCTGCGGGAGTAGCTCAGTTGGCTAGAGCATCAGCCTTCCAAGCTGAGGGTCGCGGGTTCGAGTCCCGTCTCCCGCTTGCAGCGAAGTAGTTGATGAGAAGTATCGATGCGCTCTGGTAGCTCAGGGGTAGAGCGCGTCCTTGGTAAGGACGAGGTCGCGGGTTCAAATCCCGCCCAGAGCTTGCTGCCTGATGTGGCAGCATACAAATCACGACCCAACTCAGAGAGACAGCGATGGGCAAGGCGACATTTGAGCGGACGAAGCCACACGTCAACGTGGGCACGATCGGTCACGTGGATCACGGAAAGACGACACTGACGGCTGCGATCACGTTAGCGCAGGCGAAGAAGCATGGTGGCGAC
>Ga0114996_10007240_pt1 | contig 12626 bp, 17 predicted proteins | sample ArcticOcean_MG_C_4_FD_87039 | JGI IMG/M metagenome (GOLD analysis project Ga0114996, IMG submission 87039) | Marine microbial communities from western Arctic Ocean - ArcticOcean_MG_CB4_134 | ecosystem: Environmental > Aquatic > Marine > Oceanic | place: Arctic Ocean: Canada Basin | collected... | reverse complement strand
ACCGAACAGAAAAACCCCGACCGCAAGGGAACGGGGTTTACCGAATGTTTACGGCACGATCCGCGCGTCGATCCGCTCTATGAGCCCTAAGTCCTTGATAATACCTGAGATAGTGCCCAGATGCCCCAACCGTTCTACCTGCAGATCTTCCATCGAAACTCCTTCTTGGAGAGGGCGAATACTCCAGGAAGGATAAATAAATTTTGCCGAAAATGCACCTGCTCAATGTGAGTTATATCATATATTCTATAATAAAATAGCAAAGGTGATATAAATGCCCTTCGATTGCCAACAGATCAAAGCATTCCGCCGGCGCCTCGGTTTTACCCAAACGCAGCTGGCTGAAAAGTTAGAGGTGCCGCAATGTACCATCGCCCGCTGGGAATCGGGCAAGGTCGCACCCAACGCCTGGCACATCGGCGAAATGTGCGATTTCGGCCGCGTTGCCGATATCGACCCCGGGTTCTTCTTCCCGTCCTACAGCCGCTGCACCCCGGGGAAACCGGCCGCATAATGTGGGGGATATTTCAACCAGAAGGCGAGTGCCTTCATTTATACAAGGAGCCTAGTCATGGCTAATAATACCGTCACTCTTACCGATGCTACTTTTGATGAGGAAGTACTGCAATCCCAAGAGCCCGTACTGGTCGATTTTGGCGCCGCTTGGTGCGGCCCTTGCCGCGCTTTAGAACCGGTGATCGAGGAATTGGCCGATGAATATGCCGGGCGCGTCAAAGTGGCCAAACTGGATGCCGACAGCCACCAGGAAGCCGTGTCGCGTTACCAGATCCGCGGTTTGCCGACCTTGCTCTTTTTCAAAGATGGCCAAGTGCAGGATACGATCATCGGTGCCGCACCCAAAGGTCAGTTAGCGCAGAAACTAGACGCTGTGCTGGCCGCTTAAACAGATCCACGCCCCGGCTTCTGACTAAGTCGGGGCGTGGGTTAGCGGCTATTTAAAAATTTGAATACCGCGGCAAAGAGGCAGGGTGCATCGGGCTCTACGGTCAGGATATGGCCTGAATTAGACAAGTAGACTAGGTCTTTGGCGGTGCTGCCGAGCCGATTAAAGAGATCAATCGCCGAGCTTGGTTTAACTGTATGATCGTGTTTGCCCATGGTAATCTGGGTGGGCCGTGTGATATGGGGCCAGGCGCGGCGCGCTTCTTTGATCAGTTGATAAAGTTGGGCCAGGGCCGGCAGCGGCATGGAGGGGTAGCTGAAAAGTCCATGCCCATCTATATACTTCTTACTCGCCTCGCCTTTGTGTATGGCTTTTATAAAGAAACGCAGCCAGGGGGCCATAAAGAGAAAGCGGCTATTGGGGTAGAAGGCCGGGCCGAGCAGGGAAAGGCCGCAGATGCGTTGGGGGTAATCCCGCGCCAATAAAGTAGCAAGTAATCCTCCCATAGAGAGACCCACCACAAAGATAGACTCGCAGTGCTTTTCCAATTCGCACAGACCTTGTAGGGCCGATTCGTACCAATCGCGCCAGCTTGTCGACAGCAAATCTTGCTCATTGGTGCCGTGGCCGGCCAGGCGCACGCCCAGGCAGGTCCATCCTTGTTGGCGCAGGTGTAGAGCCAGAGGCTGCATCTCCCGTGGCGATGCGGTAAAACCGTGGATGAAGAGGACGCCGGTTTTGCCTTCTGGGTAGAAGAAGGACGGGGCGTGGATCTCGGTCATTAGGCACGCCCTTGCAAAAGGGCGATGAGGTCGCGGATAATGCGGGGGTCGGTGTGTGCCAGGCGGTGGCGTCGATTCGGCAAGGTCCACCAGGGCACCTCGTAGGTGTGGTGGATTGGGCCGTTTGCGATTGGGTCGCCGACCACGCCGAAGGTCGATAGGCGCGGCCCGAGGTCTGCGATGCGGGCGGGCAATTGTTGGGTAAAGGCGCTTTGTGGTGCCATATCGGCCAGCAAGCGCGGCAGGGAAAAGCGCAGGAGACGAGCGAGGCGGGCCAAGAAGGTGCCGCCAAATGGGGTGGACAAGGCGATGATATGGCCCTGGGAAAGATTTGTTTGATGGCTCAATTCGACGGCGACCAAAGCGCCCAGGCTGTGGCCAATCAAGTCGATGGGTTGGTCGGTCGGCAGTGTAGGCCGCAATTGTTGAGCAAGCTCGGGGATGGTAAGGTTTTGATTCAGATCGGGTATAATAAGCTGGACAGAAGCAGCGCTACTGCATTGGCGCAGATGGGTTGTGAAAACGTCCCAATGCTTGGTGTCGCTCTGGTAGCCGTGCAGGATAATGATGGGTGCTGTTAGTGCTTTGGGCGTTTGGGCGAAGTGTGCCAGGTCTTCTAAGGCGTGACGGCGCGCTTGGTCTACCGACTTTTTACTTTGTAGTCCCCGCAGCAATGCGATCGCTGCCAGAAATAGGGCGCTGAGCACTAGTGCTACATCCCCATAGCGCACGTATAAGGTCGTCGAGAGACGTGGCGCTACTTCTACGACAAAAGCCGCCGTTTCAAATATGTCCGTCGTTTTGATGATCTTACCGCTGGGGCCGATGAGGCCGGAGATGCCGGTGTTGGCCGCGCGCAAGATGGGCAAGCCCGTCTCTACGGCGCGCAGGACCACCATGGCGAAATGTTGGTAGGGTGCAGCTGTGTGGCCAAACCAGGCGTCGTTGGTCGTATTGATCAGGAAGGATGCGCCTTGCTGTGCCAGGATGCGGGTAATCTCGGGGAAGATCGACTCGTAGCAGATGAATATGCCAAATGTCAGGGTAGATTCTGGCAGGGTGAGGACTTGGTGGCGTTTGCCCGGGGCGAAGATGCCGCTCTCTTCGACCAGTCCTTCGAGGTATTGAAAAAAGAAGGGCAGCGGTAAGTATTCGCCAAAGGGCACTAAATGCACTTTGTCAGCCCAGGAGCGGATATGGCCGTCGGTTTCAATTAGGTAGGCGCGGTTGTAGAGTTTTTCTTGCTCGAATTCATAGGTCGACTGCAAGCTGCCGACCAAAAGCGGAACGTCGAGCTGGCGGGCTAAATCGATGGTTTGTTTATATTGGGCCGCGCGCGCCGGGGAATTAAAGCGATAGGGCAGGGCGGTTTCGGGAAAGACGATGAGGTCCGGCTTTTGAGCGGCCAGCGAGCGGGCCAGGTTGCTGTAGTGCTGCGTGGTCCAGGCATTGCGGTCGACATTCCATTTTTTGTCCTGGCCAATATTGCCCTGGACTATGCCGATGGTCCGGTTCTCTTCTGTGCTTGCGGCGGGGAAAGAGGCGAGGTGGGCATAACCAAAGAGCAGGGTGGCTACCAGCGCCAGCAAGGGCAGAGGGGCGTGTACTAGCGGCCGCCGATGTACTAGGAGTTGGGCCAGAGTGGCATTGACTAAGACCAGCAGGAAGCTGATGCCATAGACGCCGGTAACGGAAGCCAATTGGACGATCGGCCTGTTTAGGTATTGCGAATAACCCAGCAGATACCAGGGGAATCCGGTTAGGATCCAGCTCTGGGACCATTCCAATAAAATCCACAGGCTGGCGGCGAGCCAGGGGAAGAGGGGCGAGGTAAAACGCCATCTGGCACAAATCCACAAAAAGACAGCCGGGTAGAGGGCTAGGTAGAGGATGAGCAGGATATTGGTTGCCAGCGCCTGGACCAGGGCGAGATGGCCGTACAATTGCAGAGTTTCGGTGATCCAATAAGTGCGGCCAGTTGCGGCCACGGTGCCAAAGATGAGGCCGGCCAAGGCGAGCTGGCGGGGCGACACCAGAGGCAGGATGAGGAAACAGGGCAGGAGGCAAATCCAGGCCAAAAATTGCTGGTCGAATTTGGGGATGCTGGCACAGAACAAGAGGCCAGCCAGCAGCGCTGGTCCTGCAAGGCACAGGCCTGTCCAGGGCCGACGCACAGGCCACTGGAAGGAAAGCATTAAAATCAGGACTCCATATAGGCTCGCAGCGGGCCTTGCAATTTTTTCAGGCCACGGGCTTCGAGGCCGGCCATTTCGTCGCGGCTGATGCCGAGTTTACTCGCCACCTGGCCGGGGGAGCGCTTGTATTGGTAGCGCTGCTCGATTACGGCCATCTCTTCTGGGGTCAAGGTCTGCAGGGCGCGCGAAACGACCTGGCGCAATTCCTGGGCCTCGACGTCGTCCTGCGGCGTTTCGTCCACGAAGAGGGTGATAAAACGCTCGTCGAGACTGACGCGTCCGCTGTGTTTTACGGAGTCGTTGTCTGTGATTTTATTGTATACTGGCATAGGGGGTAGGGTTATAGGTAAGAGTTGAATGTGCAGAGGATCAAGGCCGTAAATATACGCATCTCTAATAGATTCGCGCAAACTTGCTGCAAAACAATTATGTTAGCTAATAAATTATCGATTTCAATCATTTTTAACCTACAGTATGTAATTCTTCTCGGATCACCCGACGAAGCGTAGCTTCGTCAATGGTGGCATCCCCTTTACTTAAATGCTCTTTTAAGACCTGATTGATCAATGTAATCGCTAACTAATCCGCCCCATTTTTCGCCGCCGCGTGTCCGTCCTACTTGAGCAAAAGTATCTTGCGCGCCTGCGCCGAAGTCCCTGCAACCAGCCGCACCAGATACACGCCGTTGCCCACCGTTAGGCCCGCCTCATCGCGGCCATCCCAACGAATCTCATACATGCCCGCCGACTGCTCTTGATTCACTAACTCCCGCACCTCTTGCCCGGCTGTATCGTAGATGGTCAGCCACACTGGACTATCTACGGATAATACGTAGGGTAGGGTAGTCTCGGGGTTGAATGGATTGGGGTAGTTGGGCCGCAACTCAAAGGTCTGCGGTAGTCCCAGCATCTGTTCGGCCAAAGCAAAGAGCTTGGCGCTGGGCTCGCCTTGGCGTTCAAACTGTTCGGCAAAGAAGAAGAAATCGACAAAAGCGATGAGGCCGTCGTTATCTAGATCAAAGCGGGGATCGGCCGGCGGCACGGACTGGCCAAAGACGTCGGCCAGCAGGAAGAAATCCGTAAAACCGACGCTTCCATCTCGGTCAAAGTCGGCCGGCAGACCGGAGTAGATGCCCATGCCGGTTAGGGTGATTTCTTGTTTGCCGGCGGAGGTCTCCAGGCGCAAAATGCCGGTGGCCGGTCCTTCTGTCTCAGGGGCGAAAGTAATGACCACCCGTTGTTGTCCACCGGCTGCTATGGTGAAGGGGGTGGGCGTGGTGCTTAGGAAGAGGGGCGTGCTTGGGGTCAGTGTTTCTATCTCCAGCGGCTCATTGCCGGGGTTGCGGATCTCCAGGTTCTGCTCTGCTACGTCGCCGGTGTGCACTTCGTTGAAGGTGAGACTTTCCGTGTCGAAGGCTAAGCCGCTCCATAGACTCTGGCCTGAGACCGGCACGACCAGTGGACCGATGGCGGTGTGTACCGCGCCAAAATATAATAGGGCGGATTCGGCACCAGTGGCGGCGGCTTGGCTGCGGCTACGAGCAGGGTAAATTGGACGCGCGTTGTGCTGCCCTGGTCGTCGGTCGCGGTCAGGTCGAGGGGGTAGGTACCGGCCTGTTCGAAGGTGGGCACCCAGTTCAAGATGGTGCCTGTCACTTCAGCCCCGGTTGGCAGGCTGACGAAGGACAAATCAAGTGGCTCGCCTTCTGGATCGCTGATGCCCAGGTCCAAGCTCAGGACTTCTCCTTCGGCCAATTGCGGGATCGAAAGGGCAGTGGCGACGGGCGCGTCGTTGAGGGGACGAATTTGAATGGGGAAGGTGGTTTGTCCCAGCGTACCGCCGAGTCCGTCGCTCACGGTGAAGATGAAGCTATCGGTGCTTTCTTCGTCGCCGTTGTGGGTGTAGGTCAGGCGGTTGTGGTCGATATCGTCCTGGGTGAAGGTGGTCCCCAGCGCCAGACTCTGGCCGCTTTTGAGCAGCTGGCCGTGGGCGGGTATACGGGTCAGGGTGAAGGTCAGTTTGGACGGGTCAAACTGGGCTGCATGAGTAACATGGAGTTGGGGGGGGAAAGGGTCATGCTGCCGCCCTCGTCGAGGCCCAGCCCGTTGCTGGTCAGGCTGGGCAAGCCGGCTTGCACCGCCAGGGCATTGCTGGTGGGCAGCGTGGTCAGATCGCCTTCGGCGCCGGCGGCCGTGTCATCGGCTTGCAGCGAGAAGCTCTCGCCGCTGGCATTGGCCAGGTTATAGGTCAGGGTCAAGTGGGTGAAGGTCGCTACGCCGGCCACGGCGCTTACACTGTGGTTGGCAAAGGTGGCGTTGCCGGCGCCGCTTTCACTCAAGGTGACGGTGTCGGTGAAATCGCTGTCTAACAGGCCGTTGGCATCTTGAGCCTGGACTAAAGGGTCGGTGCTAAAATCGATGAGTAGCGAGCCGTTGGCACTGGGGGCGACCGGCTGGGTGGCAAAGACTAGTTGAGTGGCGATCACATCGGCAGTGACGGCGTTGGCGTTGACACTGGCCAGATCGCCTTCGGCACCCGCGCCGTCACCTGCGGCTGGGTGGTCAGCGCCTGGCCCGAAACCGAACCGGCCGGCTGCTGGGTCGCCACCAACTGAGTCGCTGTCACCCCCACAGTGGCCCCTGAACTATTGCTCACCGCCGTGGTGGCCGCCATGCCAGTGCCGCTACTACTCACCGTCAAGTCGGTATCGCCGTCCACGCTCAGGATAAACGTCTGGTTGTCGGTCAAGGTGGTATTGGTATTGTAATAACCCCGGGCGGTGTAAGTCTCGTTAGACCCGTTGGCCACTGAAATCGACAGGCCGGAAAAGGTGATCTTGTTAGTGCCGCTGTTATAGGTGCCGCTGACGTTGCTGGCGTCGGGGCCGTTGAGCAGCCAAGTGACCTGGGAGAAGGGGCCGGTGCCCGAGGTATTGAGCACGACCTGCGACACGCCCAAGGCCAGCCCGTCGCTGCCGCCGCCGTCGGTGAGCTTGAAGTCGAAGAGGTCGACGGCTTCGCCCGAGGTAGCGGCGGTGGAGGGCAGGGCGATACTGCTGCTCTCGTCGAGGAAGAGGGTGCCGCCATCGGCCAACTCAAACGAGCCTTTGCGGCTAGTGTGGGCGCCAGTGAAGGCGCCGCGCACATGACCAAAAAGGGCAGACTCGGCCAAATCGCCAGAGAGGGCCGAGCAATTGAGCGCAATAAAAGGTCCCTTGGCGCGGGTGCCGCCATAGTGGATGGCACCCGCGATCAATTCCTTGCCGGTGCCGCTCTCGCCGCTAATCAGCACACTAGTATTGCCGGTGCTCTGCAATTGCCGCACCTCACATCAGCACTTCTTCTTTGGCAAACGGTTTGGTGATATAGTCGACACTGCCGGCGCGAAAGCCGTCGATCAGGCTTTCCATTTCGTTGCGGGCGGTGATGAAAATGACGGGAATATGGCGGGTGGACGGGTCCTTTTTCAGGCGTAGGCACACTTCGTAGCCGTCCATATCCGGCATCGTAATATCGAGCAGGATGAGGTCGGGGGGAGTGTCGGCGACCGCTTTCAAGGCCATCTCACCGCTATTGGCAATCAGAATTTCGTACCCCTCAGGGCTCAGGGTGTCGCGCAGCATCCTGAGATTGGCTGCTACATCATCGACCAATAAGATCTTGGCCTGTGGTCCTTCAATAGGGTTTTCAATCATGGGTAAAAGCTCCCAGAATCTCGCCCATTGCATCCATATCCAGTGCCTCGCTCAAAAAGCGCAAGTGCTCGGCCAACTGCCGACCCTCTATGCCTAGGGCCTGCACCTCGTCGAGTGCCGCGTTCAATTGGGTGATGCGGCCCAGGTCTACGGCCTGGCGCAGCCGTTCTAATAATTCTTGCGGCAAAACTAGCCCTTCCCATGTCTGGAGCGCAGCTTCTGCTTCGCTGTACTCAAATATTTGCAAAAAGCTTGCCAACGTTTCGTAGACTTGGTCAAAAGGCACGGGTTTGGCGATAAATCCGGTGAATCCTGCTTGCAAATAGTGCTGTCGTTCATGGGCCAGGGCCGAGGCCGAAACGGCGACTATGGGCACACGCACCGCTTAATGGCCGCTTGGGGTGATTCGGGGCCACCCCGGCCAAGGCTTGGCCGCGTCTTCGAGAGATTGGGGATGACCACCCCATCTAGCAGGGCTTGGATACAAGGTCAGCGAGCGGTCTTCAAGGGGCAGCTTGACGGCAACGTTGCCCATCTGCGCCGACAGCTTGGCGGCAATGGCCGCTTCGAGAGCTTGTCTTAGGTCGTGGCCCGACACGTACAGCTCGCTGCCGGTTCTGACCGCTGTGAGAAATGAGCGGATTGAGCTGCCAAGGTAATAGAACTGCGGCCATTCATTGGGCGTATACCCGACGTTGGACTTGATGCGGTGGCCATTCTTATCGAAGCCCTGGAATATCTCAGGCGGGTTCCAATTCCAGCGGATAAGTGCGTCCTCAGTCCAGACTTCGACGCCACTGTGGGGCATCTCCGGCCCGAATATCTGGCATTCGAGTCCGTTGGTCAGCCTAAAAATACCGTTAATCGCAAGCCCGGTGTCGGTGTCACTATCCAGCGCTTCCTGTGGTGTGCCCCAGGCCATCACTTGCTCGATTTCGGCATTGCCAAAGAGTCTCAGAATAGAGATATGCTGGCAGCCTCCTCCGGATATCTCGCCGTTATAGCGGTGAATGCAGGCGCCGATTAGGTCGCCGTATCTGCCTTCTCGTAACCACAGGGCAGCTTCTTGTACCTCATACATAGCTCGTTGTAGATTGCCGCCGCCAAAGACGATGCCTTTTGACTGGCAAACCTCGACCATCGCATCGGCGTCGGCCAGCGTCGCGGCAAGGGGTTTGTCGGTTGTCACGCCTTTTACGCCCGCCTCGGCGCAGGCGATTACCGCTTGCTTCATAAACTTTGTTGGTGTCACGACCGCCGCAATGTCGGGCACGATCTGCCTCAACATCGACTCGGCGTCCGGGTATAGAGCCGTGACGCCAAAGCGCTGACCGACGACTTTGCGCTTGTCGGGGTCGTATTCGGCGATGGCCACTATCTCGGTATCGGGGAAGGCCTGGTAGACCGTCGCATACTGCTGGCCCAAGTGGCCGCAACCGATGATGGCTATGCGGAGTTTTTCGTCTGTCATTGGAAAGGTATCAATCAATGTCCCGGTTCAGCGCCTCACTAATAAGAGTATTCAGGCTGATGCCTCGACGCTGGGCGGCGATGTGGGCGCGGTGGTGCAGTTGGGGCGGCATACGCACATGGAGTTTACCGGAAAAGGGCCGAGTTGGCTCCCGGTCGGTCTCGGCGCAATAGGCCAAATAGTCATCGACTGCCTGGCGAAAGGCATCTTCCAGTTCCTCGATAGAACGACCTTCGAAGTAGACATCGTCATGGGTGTCGACCAAGTGGCCATGGAAGATGCGATCGCAGTCGTCGTAGACAATAGTTGCGGTATATCCTTTGTAGTCCATAGGTCCTAGGGGGTAATGTCGTGGTCCTTGAGAAAGGCGCGCACTGCTTCTACGGCATAGCGTTTGGTTTGGTTGCCGGGATGAGGCCGATGAAAAGTCTTGACTTGATCTCCCAGTTTGATACGCACACGCGAACCTGTACCTTCGGATATCTCAGCGTCGACAGCGGCGAAGAGGCGTTCTATATCAGCCCAGCGGATATTGGCTCGCGTCGGATGAGCAAAGACGGCATCCAGCGTTTTCCGCTTACTGGTGAGATTCATGGTACTAATATATAGTACCAGATGGAAAGAGACAATTTCAGATTAAGAAGTGCTTTAGGGGAAAAACTTGCGGGCTTGCGAAATCAAGTGGAAGAAACGCAGCGTCTCTGGGCGGGCTTTTGCCGCCCGTTACGGTGTGGAGGTGCAGCTTATCAACAGCGAAAATCCTCTTATCTGGCTCTGAATCTATAGTGTTACTTGCCTAAAAAAACAAAGGAGATATTTATAGGTAGCTATTTTCTTTAGATTATATAAATACAGGAAAGTTTGGTTCTACCAAGACCATGTTTTACGTTTTTCGCGAGGAGATTTCAATGGAAGGCAGCAAATACACACTGCGATTGTGCGGGTTTCTAATGACGGCGTTGCTGTGCACCTGGTATTTAGCCGGTAATGCGGTAAATGCTCAGGCCGATGGCAACAAAAAAGGCGATTGGGCCCAGTGGCGCGGGCCCAATCGGGACGGAGTTTCGAGCGCAACCGGTCTGCTCAAAACCTGGCCTGAGGGCGGCCCCCAAGTCGTTTGGCGTATGCCCATAGGCGAAGGTTATTCGGGCCTATCGATTGCTCGAGGACGTATCTACACCCTGTCCGGCGAAGCTCCGGACGAGTTCGTACTGTGTTTGGACGCCAACGACGGCAGCGAAATCTGGCGCTTTCGCTCCGATACCAACTTCACCGAAAGCCACGGCAACGGGCCGCGGTCGACGCCGACTGTGGAGGGCAATCGGGTCTATGTGCAGAGTGCGAAAGGCAAACTCTACTGTCTGGATGCAGAAAGTGGCGCAAAGGTGTGGCACCGCGACTTGCGGCGCCACTTCGATAGCGATATACCCGGTTGGGGTTTTGCATCCTCGCCGCTGATCGAGGGCGATTTGCTTTTGCTTGAAGTGGGGGGGAAAGAGGGGCAATCCATCGCCGCCTTTGACAAGAAAACAGGCCATGTGTTGTGGACCAGTCATACGGATGCCCTGGCGTACTCGTCGCCCATCGCTCTCACCTTCAACGGCGTGCGGCAGATCCTCTTTCTAACGCAGAACAATCTGGTCTCGGTGGCGCCGGCGGACGGCACGGTTTACTGGACCTATCCCTGGGAAGGAGCCATCAATATCGCCACGCCGATCTTCATCCCCGACGACAAAATCTTCATCTCTGCGGCATACGGCAAGGGCGCGGCCCTGCTCCAAATGAATGCTGTAAACGATGGCATCGGGGTCGAGGAGATCTGGAAGAGCAGGGTGATGAAGAACTGGATCAATTCCTCGGTGCTACACAAAGGTTACCTATACGGTTTTGACAGCTCGATCTTCAAATGCATAGAGGCGGATACGGGCGAGGAGCAGTGGAAGGTGCGGGGATTTGCGCGCGGCTCGTTGATCTTGGCCGATGGGCATCTGATTGCGCTAGGCGAGGAGGGCAAATTGGCGCTGGTGGAGGCTACCCCTGAAGCGTTTCGCGAAAAGGCCAGCTTTCAAGTACTGGAGGGCAAGTGCTGGACGCAGCCAACTCTGGTCGGGGGCAAATTGTACGTGCGCAACGAGGAAGAGATTGTTTGTCTAAATGTGGTACCATCGGGGATCTAACCATTACAAGCCGAGGTGAGAGTGTTAATGATAAAATATCTACAGTCTGCCCATGCGCTGGCTTTCTGGCCCTAGAGGTGCAGGACGAATCCATAGTGCGCCAGACGGAAAAGGAGACCGGGTGGAATGACCAGGACGGCTGTGAAGTCTTTTTGGAAACAGGACACATGGGAAATAATGCCATCCACTTTACGTTGCATGGAAATGATCCGCAAGTGCGTGGCGAGGGGGCCAAGTTGGAGGACTTTGAAGTCGAGGTAGAGCATGAAGGCGGCAGGCATAGCTATGAGTGGCGCATAGACCTGGAAAAATTGAGCGATGCTCAGCTCCAGCTTCATCCCGGGGTAGTACTGAGCGTAGATGTGGCAGTGGTCGATAAAGATGCCGATGGCTCGCTGTCCTATGTGACCTGGGGTAAAGGGCTGGGGCAGTTCCAGACGGCGGCTAGCCGGGGCGATGTGGTGCTGGTAGAAGGTTATGATGATGTGGCGACGATCACCGGCAGGTTTACTACGGAGAAAGGCAATAAACCCTTTGCTGGGTTTACCCTAGCGGCCTTCCGCGGCGACGAGCCGGCCGGGCGTGCCCTTACAGATGCCGACGGAATGTATCGTCTGCTTTTATTGCCCGGCACCTATACCTTAAAGCCGGGACCGGGTCAGGGCATCGAGCCTTTTGAGGTAAGTGGGCTGACAGCGCGGGAGGGAGAGCAGACCACAAAAGATTTAACCGCCAGTGCCCCGGGCGCGATTGTCGGCCGCGTCACGAGCGCGAAAGAGGAGCCGTATAGGGGACTGGTCATACAGGCTTACAGGGGAATGCAAATTACGCAAAGCGGCCGGACCGATGAAGAAGGACGCTATCGCATTGACCGCTTGTTGCCCGGTGTCTATACCCTGAAGCCGGGGCCGGATCAGGGCACCAACCCCTTTGCGGTGAGTGGTCTGACGGTGCGGGCGGAAGAGCAGACGCGGGCGAATTTTGCTGTAGAGGAGATACCCTATCTAGTGCGCTTGTCTTTTCGCGTGTCGCCCGCGCGCATGGCAGAATTTACGGCGGTCTACGAGGCGCAGATTGGCACACTTCTGCACAAGTACGGGCTGGTGCCCTCCTCCAGTGAGGTGGCGGCGCCGGACCGTGTGTTCAGTCGGCTGTTCGAGTTGCAAGCGCGGTCTGCGGTTGAAGAAGTACAAGCTGCACTACCCGGCGATTCGACCTGGACCGCAATGTTGCGGGAACTGGCGGCAGTTTCCGGACGGTCTGGAACCGATAGTCTGATGACTTAGGTAACTCCCAGAAAATAATCTACCATATCAACCAAGCTGTGGTAGGATTCGAACATAGTATTTGGGCAGCGTCTCATCCCGTTGCAGACGGGCTTCGAATTTCAGGAACGCTTTTTT
>Ga0114996_10007239_pt1 | contig 12627 bp, 10 predicted proteins | sample ArcticOcean_MG_C_4_FD_87039 | JGI IMG/M metagenome (GOLD analysis project Ga0114996, IMG submission 87039) | Marine microbial communities from western Arctic Ocean - ArcticOcean_MG_CB4_134 | ecosystem: Environmental > Aquatic > Marine > Oceanic | place: Arctic Ocean: Canada Basin | collected... | reverse complement strand
TAGGGAGGGGGTTTGGGTGAGGGGGAATTCCGACGTTGGACAGCGAGTTGTTCGATTGCGGAACGGCGGTAAGTCCAATTCGGTCGTGACCGCTCAAATGATGCCTCGTTAGTCCCTCCAGCATTCCACATACGCGCATACACTTCGCCCCCAGAAAAACGAACGAATATGTTTGATGACGATTTTGTTTTAACGTCCTAGAAGTCAGGGAGCGGAACTCGGATGCGAATTGGGATTATGGGTGCTGGCGGCATTGGTAGCGTTGTTGGTGGCTTGCTGAACAAGGCTGGTCACGACGTTACTTTGATCGACCAGTGGTGGGAGCACATCGAAAAGATCAAGGCTGATGGTCTGATAGTCGAAACGCAAAAAGACGAGTACCTCACTCACCCCAAGGCGATTCACATTCACGAGCTCCAGCACGAAACCGTGCCGTTCGATGCTGCGTTCATCGCAGTGAAGTCGTACGACACTGAGTGGGCGACAACACTCATGCTCAGGTACGTCGATCCCGACCACGGTGTGTTCGTCGATTTCCAGAACGGCATCAATGACGAACGCATGGCGGCCATCGCCGGAGTGGAACGTTCTCTTGGGTGCATCATCACAATTGGTGCTGCGTGCTACGACCCAGGACGTGGCATTCGGACCGACAACTACCCGCTGGGCTTCAAGATTGCCGAGCATGATGGATCTGACACACCTAGAGCCCGGGAGCTTGTCGAAGTAATGAGTGCGGTGGCCGACGCCGAATTCTCAAGTGATCTGTGGGGCGCCCGTTGGTCGAAGCTGATGGTCAACTGCATGGCGAATGCACTCTCGGGTGTAAGTGGCTATGGCACAACCGAAGTGCGTACGGAACTTAGCCCTCTCAGAATTGGAATTCAGTTGGGTGCCGAGGTTGCTAGAGTCGCTAAGGCTCAGGGCATCAAGTTGTATTCGGTGCTCGAACTTCCAGCAGAGTCAATCATCGATGCCGCCGAAGGACGTGGGATCGAGGAGGTCGAGGCTGCGTTTATGGAGGCAGGCAAACGGGGTGGAAAAGGCGGCGTGCCGTCGTTTGGTCAGGACGTACGAAAAGGCCGACGCAACGAGATCGATTACCTGAACGGACTCGTGTCGGATATGGGTAAGAAGTTTGGCGTGCCAACGCCGTTCAATGACAAAATCGTCGAGATAGTTCACGATCTGGGTATCGACTTCAAAGGCGAACCCAAACACATCCAGCCACTGGTCGACATGCTACCGTAGGTATCCGTTCGTAAGCTTTAGCTAATCCCGATAAAAGAGAACAAAATGACCTTCAAGATTGCGTTGGTTGGCTGTGGCGGTATGGGGCGCAGGCACGCCCACGGCTACATCGAACTTCGGAAGTATTTCGATACGGTTGAGATGACTGCTGTGTGTGACGTGCACGCCGATGTGGCGGCCACGGTTGCCGACGAAATTGGCGATGCCACCGGAAGCCGACCTGTCATCTACACCGATTTCGATGAAATGATCGCTGACGCAGATCTCGACGGCGTGGCGATCGTCACAAGCACGCCCATGCACCACCTGTTCGCCATTAAAGCGATGGAGGCGGGGCTGCACGTGATTACCGAAAAGCCGATGGGCCTAACGCTGAAGGCGTGTCGCCAAATGCGTGAAGTTTCGAATGCAACTGGAAAAGTGATGGCGGTTGCCGAAAACTATCGGCGAGATCCGATGAATCGGCTAACCCAAGCATTGATTGAAGCCGGAGCAATTGGCACGCCGTACTTTGCTCTCGATATCGGAGTTGGCAGCTCGAACGGCGCGGTCATGCACAGCACTGTATGGCGGGCGAAGAAGGAACAGGCCGGCGGCGCACCGTTGGACGCCGGTGTTCACAACGCCGATATGCTGCTCTATTTATTAGGTGGAGCGAATACCGTTTTCGCTGAAACTAGTATCAACGAATCGCAACGCACGCTTAGGCCGATGAGCGAAGTCGCACCGGGTCTGGCAGCAATGTACGACCACCGCAAGGAAGACGGATACTCGACCGGGGACGCTGTTGAGCAGACGGCCGTTGATACAGCATTTGCGACCATCAGGTTCAAGTCGGGGGCCATCGGTCAGCTGCTGATGACGGATACTTCACATGGCCAATCGCTAGGCGTTTCGACGATATCTGGCAGCGAAGGGACGATGTATCGACCTCAGAGCCGATCTGGTGAATCACCCAGAATCGTTCGCGCCGACGGTACCGAAATCACTGGCGATGCACTGCTTGATCTGGTTCCAGAGTTCGAACTGGACGACATTACTTCGACGCTATGGAATGGTGCAAAGCGCATCAGTTCATATGAAATGAATTTTCAAGATATCGATTCGAAAATTCTTGCGTACGAATATCTCGATATGGTTCAGGCTGCGGAATCGGGTGGTCAGCCGGAAGTTGGCCCGCAAGAGGGCATGGATGCGCTGGCTCTTGCCTACGCGATGATGGAATCGGGAGTAAGTGGCATGCCCGTTACGGTTGAAGACGTGGCTGAGGGCCGGGCATCGAAGTTCCAGGACGACATCGATGCCGAAATGGGTATTTGAGTTAGAGGTCAACGCTCTCCCTTCCGTATTGCTCCGGGCGTCATCGCATGACTTGGTCGCGCGTCGCCATCACGGAAGGGAGGGAGGATAGGAACCGCGAATCCAGCTCTAATCGAGCGAAGCAGAATCACCGTAGGCCGATTTTAGCTTTGCGAACTCTTCGTCGGTCAGAGTTCCGTCGAGGGCCCCAACGTTTGCTTCCAGATGAGCAATGCTCGATGTGCCCGATATCACCGTGGTTACATCTTCAGGTTCTGCAGCGAATTGATACCCCTTGCGAATCAGCTCTGAGGCCTCGCCGCCTGAGAGCCAATCGAGAGTGTTTCCGCCTGCAGCTTCGCCCCACTCGGTCATTCGTTCGTTCAGTTTTTCGGGACGAGTAAGTGTGAGTCGGACGGGCGCCATGTTCAGCACGCCCGTCGATGAGTCCGCGGCCACTGGTAGCGCGTTTTTAGCAGCCCACTGGTTCATGATTCCGTATTTCAGCATCACCGAATCCCAAACATCGGGGTGACGCTGCATGGCGACCGACATTCCTTCGTGTTTCGGATCCATCGTCAGCATTTCCGTCACGCCAAGAAACCGAGTCTTGCCCTGCTCTTTAAGTCGCAGCATCGTCGGGATGTACATCTCGGCGACCTGGTCGTAGTTTTCTGGAATCACGCCGTGGATCTGGAAAATATCGACATAATCGGTGTTCAGGCGTTCAAGGCTCTGTTCGAGCGAGCGGATTATCACGTTTGGATCGGTAACAACGCCATCGGCAAGCCGGTACGACCATTTCGTTGCTACGAGATACGAATCGCGTGCGTGCCCGTCTAAAGCACGACCCAGCATCCCTTCTGCCTCGTCGTAAGCTTCAGCCGTGTCGAACAGGTTTACTCCCAGTTCAATCGCCCGATTTATTAGCGCTTTTCGCCCTGCATCGTCCACGCCCGTGTTCGCACCGAACTTCGATGGCCCACCGGTTCCGTAGCTCAGGAGTGAAACGTCTGCGCCGGTGTTACCAAGTTTTCTATATTGCAATTTTTATTTGGTTTTCTTAGTACTCGAGGATTGCGCGACCAAGTATTTTGCCGCTTTGTAAGTCGTCGCACGCTTCGTTGATCTGGTCGAGATTGTATCGCTTCGTCACCAGCTTATCGAGCGGGAACTTGCCTTCTTTGTACAAGCGCAAGTACATATCGAAATCTTTGTCGGGGTACGTGGCCCCGAGCGACCCACGGTACTGACGCTGATGCATCATGAAATGCCCCGGCCAGAGGGTCATTTCCGGACCCGGCATGCCGATCATCACCGCCATACCGCCAACATTGTCGGCACCGGAACCGCCGCTGCGGGTTACCGGGAGAATCTGTTCGTTTGTGATGCGAAGACCAACGGCATCGAAGGCGTAATCGACTCCGCCTTTGGTCATTTCGATAATCGCCTCGATCGGGTCGACCTTGCTTGAGTTCACCGTGTGGGTGGCGCCAAACTGCTTTGCAAATTCGAGTTTTTCATCGTCGATATCAACGGCAATAATCGGGTAGGCGTTTACCACGGCAGCCATCGTTATTGCCGACATTCCAACTCCGCCAACGCCGAATACGGCAACCGATTCGCCGGGGCGTACTTTGGCTGTGTGAGTTACGGCTCCGGCTCCGGTGAGAACTGCGCAACCGACGATAGAGGAGAGGTCACGCGGGGCATCATCTGCGACCTTGACCGCATATCCGCCCCAAACAATCGCATCTTCGCCCCATGTGTAGGTTGACCCTTCGAGTGGCTGCTCGTTCCACGTTACCCCACCTGAAGGTGCACGCCAACGACCCTGAACTGGCTCACGTGGAACCCACGTAACGATCGCCGCATCGCCTTCTTTAAGGTGGGTGATGTTGGATCCGATTTGCGTTACGATGCCGAATCCTTCGTGGCCAAGAAGACCCGGTGTAGGGGTTTCCGGGTTGTGCATATGGTGCAGCTGTGAAGCGCAGACGCCGCTTGAATAGAGCTTGACGACAACCTGATCGGGCTGAGGATCTGGAATATTGACCTCATCGACGATCAGTTCTTTGCCGTGCTCGACATGGATAGCGGCTCTGCTTTTCATCGTTGCCTGTTCCTCTGCCGGTTAGATACACAACCGGCTAATTAACGCGTTTTCACACGAAGAATTCGAATAGGACGCAAGTTTAGCATCGGGCAGCGCGAGGGCGTGCCGTTAGTCGATGCCATGTGCAAATGATTCAGGCTAGCGTGTAAATGCGGCTAGACCGATGAAGTTCGCGTCTGGGCCCAATTCTTCTTCTATACGAAGTAGCTGGTTCCACTTGGCAGTGCGTTCGGATCGGGTGGTGGAGCCGACTTTGAACTGAGGGGCCGCTGTGCCGACCGCTAGATCGGCAATGAATGCATCTTCCGTTTCGCCAGAACGTGCCGATACAACTGGGATGTAGTTGGCTGCTACGGCCGCATCGATCAGGTCGATAGTTTCGGTTAGAGTGCCGATCTGGTTCAGCTTTACGAGTACTGAGTTTGCTGTGCCCGATTCGATGCCCCGGCGCAGACGTTCAGTATTCGTAGTGAAAAGATCGTCGCCAATTAGCTGCACGTTTTTGCCGCACTGCGACGTCAATGCATGCCAACCGTCCCAGGCGTCTTCGTCCAGACCGTCTTCGATAGAAACTATCGGGTATGTCTTGATCCAGTCATCGAGCAAGTTTGTAAGATCTGATGAAGACAGCCGAATGCCTTCGGTTTTCAGAACATATTCGCCATCGACGTAGAACTCCGTAGCAGCGACGTCCATGGCGATTGCGATGTCTTTGTCACGCCCAGGCACAAGCCCGGCGTGTGCGATTCCTTCGATGATTACATCGAGAGCTTCTGTGTGGGATTTCAGGAACGGTGCGAGCCCACCTTCATCGGCCACAACATGGCTGGGGTGCCCTTTTTCAGTGAGGACTTTGGCGATCGCTTCCCGAACCCTGAAACTCCATTCGAGCGATGTTCTGTAGTCGGGAGCACCTACGGGAGTAATCAGAAAATCCTGCATGTCGAGATTATTCCCGCCATGCGCACCACCGCTGATCATGTTTACCGTAATCATTGGAAGTCTTGGTTGTGCGGCAGTGGAACTCAGATCGTTGATGTGCCTGTACAACGGCAAGTTACGGCTGTTAGCCGCAGCGCGCGAGTTGGCGAGAGAGACTCCCAAAATGGCGTTGGCGCCGAGGTTGGACTTGTTCGATGTGCCATCGAGATCGAGCAAAATGTTGCCGATATCTCGCTGGTTCGAGCTGTCGGCTTCGGAAGCAATGAGTGCTGGTCCAAGGACATCGTTTACGTGACTCACGGCCAGCGAAACGCCAAATCCGTTGTATCGGCTGGCGTCTCCGTCGCGCAGTTCAATGGCTTCGTGCTTTCCTGTTGACGCTCCAGAAGGAACCATCGCTCTGCCGAACGATCCGTCTCTAAGGCGAACGTCGACCTCTACCGTTGGGCGGCCTCGTGAGTCGAGAACTTCACGGCCATGTACTGATTCGATTGTTGAATTGCTGCTCATAGTTGTTCTAGTTCGCTGTTAGCTGGCGATTGCCGATCGTATCTTCGATGACACGGTGAATGCACTCGTTGCCTTCTTCAAGAAGTCGGTAGGCCGTTGCTCGTACGGAATCTCGGTCTGATTCGCTGAGATATTCGACCCGTGAAAGGCCATCGACTCTCGCCAGGAGCAGACACGGGAGAAGGAGGGTCGTGTCTCGCTCTAGGCGAGCAGTTGTGATAGTTCGTGTTTGAGATTGACATTTATACCCGGTCCAGAAACTTCGAACTGCCGTCAGGAAATCGGGTCGAAGGGAGGGCGCATAGTGAGCGTCGATCACAAGATGACTGATGAAAAACGGCAGATCGAAGGCCGGGTTTCCGATGTGTGCAACCTCGAAATCCAGCACCGTTATTTGTGGGTTTGTAGTTCGAATGAACAGATTCTTGGGAGCGAAATCACCGTGAACCAGAGCTGTTCGATGTGATCGCAAGCTTTCTGCTGCGGTCGTCAATTTAACCGCCCACATCGGGTTCGCTTTGGCGGTGTGAACGAAGTAAGGATTTATTCGCAGTTCGTTCAAGTGAACCAGATCGTCAAGTAACTCGAAGTCCGAACTGTTAGGAACCGCAGTGTGCATACGAGCAAGCGTTTGGCCAGCGATACGGGCGTGATCGGCCATGACCATTCCGGAATCGATCGCCGATTGCCACACCGTTGCGGGTCGCTTTATCTCTTCGATTCCGATGATGAAGTTTTCTTCATCAATGAACAAAAGCCCGGGGACTTCCGCTTCGCCAAGAACCTTGCTGTAGGCAGCAATAGCGGCGGCTTCACGAAAAATTCTGGCACGGTCGGCCAGCCATTCGCCTTGGACGTTCAACTTGCCGAGCGACTGCTTTACGACCAGCGACTGCTTCTCGGTTTTGACCAGCACCGTGAGATTCGAAACCCCACCTTCGAGAATAGTTACTTCAGCTGGGCGGCTGGACTCTTGCGTGGCAAGATGCCCGTTTTCGAACAGGTATCGAGCTACGTTATTTGCGTTGAGTTCTATCAAGTGAATCGACTTAACTTACGCTACACTACTGTTGTATTACTTTCAAGTGGGAGAGCTTCACAATTCAGTCGCACGGAACAGATGCCGATAACGGTAACTCGGATCCCCGGGTAGCCCGTTCGAAGGCCAAAATACTCAGCGCTGCCGCCGATATCCTCACCACTCAAGGCGCAGGGTTCGCAACGATCGAGCGGGTGGCATCCGAAGCCGGCGTGGCAAGAACTACGGTTTACCGTCACTGGAGCACGCGTGGCCAGCTGTTGATGGACGCATTTGAAATGATGGCCGAAACGGCTCCCGAAGCGAATTCCACCGATCTTCGAACCGGGCTGATCGAAGTGGTGACAGAACTGGCATGGGCACTGACTAAATCACGTCGTGCCAAGATGCTTCCTGCACTGGTTGATGCTGCTGAGAGAGACGTTGATGTTGCTGAACTCCAGGCTCGACACACCAGCATGCGACGTGCACCGATGCGCAAGGTAATTACGCTGGCGCAGGAACGGGGCGAGATTCCCGCAAACCTCGACCCTGAGGTTGCGACCGATCAGTTAAGTGGTCCGCTGTTTTACAGGCGACTCATCACCCACAGTGCCATTACGAGCGAGTTCGTCGAAGAGATCGTCGACTCAGTTATCGCTGGGTGGCAACGGGATGCGAAGTAGTCGATTGCTCAGTTATTTGAACCACAACACCTGCCAACGATGATCGATTTATTTCCTCTTGATGCTTCGATTGGTCAGCTGATATTCCTGGGCGCATTCACTCTGGTAATTGCGTTTATCGCTGAGATGGTTGGCGTTGCGCTGGGTGCGGTGCGATTGCCGGTGATGTTCATACTTGGGTTCAATCCTGTAATCGCAGCCGGAACGAATATCGGCGTAACTATTCTTGGCGGGGCAGCGGCATCATGGCCACACTGGCGCGAAGGGAGAGTGGTTGGGCGAGTAGTGTTGGTGATCGGCCTTCCAGCGATCATTGGGTCGCTGCTCGGTGGGTTCTTCGCTGATGGCGTCAAGTCGTGGGTGCTGCTCACACTCATCGCTGCACTACTCGGATTATCATCTGCGATATCGCTGTTTCAGTGGTGGATTGTCTACAAGAAATTCAAGAAATCGAAACGAGAATTTCGCTTTGATTCCGCCGCCGAAGATTCGCGTGGGGTGGGACTCACTGCCCGGAATCAGTTCCTGCACAGCGCAATAGGTCTGACGCTCGGAATTATCGCTGGAGCAGCCGGACTCATACTGGCGGGTTTGAGATTTCCGGTTCTCATTAATGTATTACGCATGGGCCCTCGTCACGCCGCGGGAACGAACAACGCAATCGGAGTGCTGGCCGCGACTTTTGGGTTTTTCGGGCACGTTATCAACATGAACTTCGACGTAGCGGTTCTCGCCGTGATGGGTGTTACCGGGATGGTCGGAAGTTACTTTGGGGCGAAACAAACCGGCAAGGTGAACGCTGTCACAATGCGACTCATCATCGCTCTCATGCTGAGCCTTTCAACACCGCTGGTCGTGGTGCGAATCTTCGTTGAATATCCGAACTAATTCGCACACACGACTGTTACTCGAGAGCCATCAGCCGCCGAGCAGGGTTGCGATGTCTACGTCGCAGGTCGCCAGGGCGGCGAACAGGCTGAGGTCGGGTGCCCCACCAGCAAGCAGGTCGGCGATTGCATCGTCACCAAGCTCGTTTGAGAGGCAGATGATCTGTTCTTCTGTGAACGGAAGATCGAGATCGGCTACATCTTCAGGTATTTCGATCTGAACGGTTGGCAGAATTTCGGGATCAACCGTTACTTCTATTAGTTCCGGATTAATCGGTAACGTCTCACCTTCAAGCAGTTCTTCTATCGAGATGCCACACGTACCCAAAGCAGCCAGGATCGGACCTAGCTGAGATAGATCGGGCTCGGCGGCGGTCGTGTCGAACAGTGTCAGCGCATCTTCACCAATCTCGCCGATCACACATCCGATTTCATCAGTAGTTACGCCGAGTTCTTCAAATTGCGAATCTTGAATTGCGCCACATTCGATGAACAGCGGGAACATATCTCCAACTGCACCGAAATCGATGGTGCCTTCAGAAGCGAGTGCCACCAGATCTTCAAGTCCGGTGGGTCCGACTCCGTTCACGACACACTCAAGTGCATCTATTCCGCCGAGTTCGCCAAATCCATACATGGTGTCGGATGAAGATAGGGCAGCACGTTCTTCGTGCCCGAGGCAGAATATGCCTTGAAGCGAGCTGATAATCGAATCGATTGCTGGCGTTTCGGTAAATAACCCAGCTGCCGAGATTCCACCGATTTTCTCGCCGATGCAAATGATCGTAGCGTCGCTAAGGCCACCAGCTTCTCGAGACAGCTGGCCAACGAATACTGCTCGCACCGTCTCATCGCTCAAACATGCGTCAACTGCGTCGGCTTCGGCGGCGGTCAGTTTGTCGTGTCCAAGATCAGATTCCAGCATCGCCAGTACTCGGTCGAGCCCGCCAAGAGCATCGGCGGCACATGAAGCCTCCGATTCAGGAAGTGCTTCGAAAAACGCAACAGGATCGGCCAGCGGATCGAGTTCGATCAGCGCAACCGGAACTGGAGTTGCCGTTGGAGGAACAGCCGTTGCGGTTGGCGTTGGTGGCACGGATGTGGCAGTTGGTTCGGCTGCTCCACCACAAGCGATTACTATAGCCATGATGGCTGCTATTGCTAAGAAAATTAACGATTTCTGGCGAAACATTTCGGAGGCCTCTGACCCAATCAAGGTCATTTGTACAAACGGTGCCGTGCCATCACTCAACACAAGTTTAAGTCGAAATCGTTACCGGCGTATTTCTAGAACGGCGTTCTTTCGTACTATGTCGGAAAGTTGATACGTTGACTAAACGTACGAAGATCTATTTTGGTAGACCCTGCAGTTCACGCCTGAACAAACTCAAAGCGCCCATAGCCGCACGCTGTCGATCGGGTCCGCCTCTACCGGCAGATCGCACATGGCGAGTTCGTTCGCCATTCGGACCCGACACCACGATGTACGTTTCGCCTTTGCCCAGATTTACGACTTGCTGGTCGCCCTCTTCTTCACCGTGAACCGCAATTCCGTAGGTTGCGCCACTCGATTTCCTGATGGCTCGTGCGAGTGCGGCTGTTCGTTCAGCGCCGCCAGCGAACGGAGGGTTTTCTCCGCCGTCCCGGGCAATTTTTTCGAGCGCTTCGTTCGTGCTCACGATAGAACTCTGCAGCAAAGCAGAATCGGCAGCTTTTTGGATTGCAGATGCAACGGAACCACCACTGAGATCTTCGCAGGTAGCGATGGTCGCATTGTTGCTGGTCACGAGTTCGCCAACCACTGATTCGATCGTTTCGTCATCGACAGCGAATATGTTGTCGCCGAGTAGCTTTCGAACTTCAACATCAACGACGTCGATCAGCTTGTCGGCCTCTTCGATACTCTCGGCCAGAGCGGCAATCCGCACGTCGACCTGCCCTGGGTGAGCCAGAACTCCAACAGTTGGGTTCTTCGATTCGGCGATTAGGTGGCCGATTTTGTCGTCGACCGCGCTTTCTCCGATATCGGCTACTTTAAGGATGCGATAGTGAATCATCTGGGTAAGACCGTACTTCTCACGCAGGTAGGGGATTACTTCGTTTTCCACGAGCCATTTCATCTCGAACGGCACGCCCGGAAGACTGATCGTCACGCCACGGTCGGTTTCAACAATGAAGGCCGGGGCGGTTCCGTTCGGGTTTTTCACCACGATGGCACCGCTTGGAATCTGGGCCTGGCGTTCGTTGTTCTTAGTAAGGATGAAGCCACGCTTTTGGAAACGTTCACGAAGCTCGATTAACGATTCGGGATCGGTGACAACTTCGCGCCCTGTCACTTTGGCTATAGCTTCACGGGTTAGATCGTCCTGCGTCGGGCCAATGCCGCCGCCTGTGATCACGACGTCGGATCGGTCGAGCGCACGATCAAGCGTTTCGACCATACGGTCCATATTGTCGCCAACAGTCGTTTTGTAGAACAGATTCACGCCGCTTTCGGCCAATCGTTGTGCGATCCACGAGGCGTTCGTGTCGACGATTTGGCCGAGCAGTAGTTCCGAGCCGATGGAGACGATTTCTGCATTCATATGAGAGTTTTGATTCCGGTATTGCTGATTCTTGGTTCTGGCCAGTAAGAACGATCGGCACTCAACGTAGTGCCGAATTCGTTTCGGGTCAATAAACGGAACTGGTGAATAGCGTTCTTGGGAGGAACTTATCTGGCGGCGCAGCTCGACACCGATATCACTGGCGGGAAGCCTAATGGTTCAGCGTTTCAGCGTCGGTATAAAACAGAATCACCAGCCCAGCCCGAAACAGAGTCTGCGTTCTGTCTGAGGAAGAACTCGGTGCGGATAGTTTCGTTGTCGATCACCTGGAGCATGAACGTGCCGAGCAACACGCCGTCGCTAACTGAATGTTCGCGATTGTCCTGGTCAGGTTTCATACGGCCTGTCAGCTCGTACTTCACTATCTCATCGTCGACTGTGATCGTCGCCGGATCTGGCGAGTTGTTCATCACGGCGTAAACGGCGCCGCACACTCGGTAATCGTCCTGGGTCAGCCCGGCGTCTTGTCCAATTGAAATTCGTATCTTCGAAGGGTCTACGTGGTCATAGTGGATGCTGAGATGTCCGTCCCAGTAATTGACCTGATCCAAACCGCCGCCAGCGTAGCCAACCGTGCCGTCGATGAACCAGTTGCCAGCGAGCGTGCCCACTACGTCGTAATCGATTTTTCCGCCATACGGCTCAACCTGCCGTACGTTCTTCGCGAGCAGTATCGAGACAATTTCGTCTGTCATGTAGTCGAACGGATCGACGGTGTGGATCTTCCAGGCTTCACCCTCGTAGTGCTCCGGGATCTGAAAGCCGGTCAGCGATTTAGTCTCATCTTCCAGGCTGTAGTCAAAACTCGACCCGCCCAAAACGGCGAAAGGATCACCGGCGTTGAGTTCGATAATCGTGTCTGAACCGGCATGCCAGCGTCCACCCGGTTCGATTTCACCAACGACCGCGGCAACTTTGGGAGCAAGCTCGCCGACGTGAATAAACACCGATAACAATGTGCAGGAATGGGCGATTATGACTCGTAGATCGGGTTCCTTAATAGATGAATCCCAGAAGGGTGACTGTGTTCTCGAAAAGCTTTCAATATTGATTATTCGGCCTGCTGCGGGAGTCTTGACCATCTTTCGTTCACGTTCCTCGTAGAGAAACACGTAGAGATGGTCGGTAGGCGTGACATGCGAGTCCCATGCACGACCCATCGGAACTAGGACGTCGAAAAGGTCTGGCTCGTAGATCAGATGGCTGAGTTCGATGTTTTCTTCGCCGTCCCGGCATTCAACAGGCCCGAACATCGAGGTGTCTTTTGGTACGCCGTTCGTCGATTCGATGGACGGCTGCGAGGCGGTGGAGG
>Ga0114996_10007235_pt1 | contig 12634 bp, 9 predicted proteins | sample ArcticOcean_MG_C_4_FD_87039 | JGI IMG/M metagenome (GOLD analysis project Ga0114996, IMG submission 87039) | Marine microbial communities from western Arctic Ocean - ArcticOcean_MG_CB4_134 | ecosystem: Environmental > Aquatic > Marine > Oceanic | place: Arctic Ocean: Canada Basin | collected... | reverse complement strand
TAGGATATACCCGCCATCGGTTTTCTTGGCGGTGGTGACCATCCCACCTGGATTCGATCCATAATCTGGCTCTGTAAGTCCAAAGCATCCAATCGCCTCACCAGAGGCCAGTTTGGGTAGCCATGTCTTTTTTTGCTCCTCACTGCCATAGGCGAATATAGGAAACATGACCAGCGATCCCTGTACCGATACAAATGACCGGATCCCAGAATCACATCTCTCAAGCTCCTGGCATACCAGGCCATAGGCAACATGGGACATCCCTCCACACCCATACTCCTCAGGAAGATTGACCCCGAGTAGATTCATGTCGGCAAACTGGGGGATGAGTTCATCTGGAAATGTAGCATTCTTAAAGTGCTCATCTATAATGGGCATCGCCTCATTATCTACAAACTCTCTTACAGAGTGCTGAATCATTATCTCATCTTCTGAAAAGCTTGCAGAAATATCTAAATAATCTAAACCTTTTAATTTCATAGCGTAAATATAAACAAATGAATTATTGATGAACTATATAATATTATTTATAAATTTGTTGATGATTTCAATGAAAAAACAATATATAATATTAAAAATTCTTATTCTTTTAATTGTCTCTAGTGGCTGCAGCCTTGATTTAGAGGAACTGGCCAGTGGAAAATTTCAGCATGACAATCAGCTATTGTTAAGCCTAGAAGAGAATCTATATAAAATCAATTTTAATCAATATTCAGGATCAGATATTATTCCATTCTTTGTAATGGGTAATCCAGATGAATGGACATTTACAATTGATTCAAATAAAACACAGGTGGCATATAAGCGTTCGTTTGATTACAAACAAAATAATTTGTCACTATTTCAAATTAACGACACCAGTAAAGAAAAAATTATTCATAGCATGCTTTCTCCAATACTAAATAAAAATCTGCTTTTAGATAAGCCGATAAGTATTAACTCCTCAAACTTATTCGTATACAAAAATTATACTATAGATGCTGTATTTAATTCCAGATTGCTTCCAAATCAATTGAAATTAATTGCAGAGTACAGCGATGAGGTAGATGATATTAATATATTGGATTTAATTGATGAAATTATTGAGCTGCTGTATCTTGAGACCCTACGCAGCGTGGAGATCGGTTTTAATCATGAACAAAACTATCTGAGTTCAATAGATGCGTGGAGTGATGAGGTGGAGCCTGATAGTTTAATTATGAAACCGGATGATGACTTAAGCCTCCTGGAGGTGGCTATGAGTAATTTAAATTTTATTGTTGATGCTGCAGAGGAGAATCTCATATCAAAAATTGATCAACAGTATGTCAATGAAGTGAAGTCAGCCTGGGTTGAAAAGAAAACAGATCTATATTTTTCTCTGATTTTATTGTTTAATGATTTCACAGTAAAAGCAACAATGCCGGGTGATGTAACTACGCATAATGCAAATACCAGTAGCGGCGATACACTAATATGGAACTTTAATCTATCTGATTTTACTGATAAAGATTATACTATTAATGCCAGTAGTAGAGTTATCTATAAGAATAGAATTATTATATGCCTGATAATAGTCATGTTGATTGTTGTTGGATTCGTTAGAAAAAAATATAAAAATTAATTTATTCTTCTGAGGTTTTTGCTTCTATTGAAATTGCATGAATTTCTTTTTTAATCCATTGATCTAAAATACTATATACCATCCTGTGTCTTTTAATTAGGCTCTTATTCTTAAAATCATCTGAAATAATTTTAACTTTAAAATGTCCACCATTGCTTTGTGCATGATTCGCATGCTTATAGGATTCATCAATAATATCTAAAGATATAATATCTAGATTTTCTAAAAGTTTTAATTCTATTTTTTCTGCTAACATTAATGAGGCTCTCTTGTATCCTTGATTAAAAAATATATTCCAATGGCAAACCACAATTCAAATAATATGAATAGTGCGAGGTTGCTAGCGATGCTGTCTGTAAATCCATAGCTATGAAGCCCAACTCCCAGTAGATTCACACCGAACCACCCAAAAGCTAAAAATATATTACTTATGATCATACCAAATGCAAACTCCAGAGGCCTAATCCAGCCTGAAATTCGTAGATGAACCATTAATAATTGCCACATTACTATTAATAGTGCCGCATTCTCTTTTGGATCCCAGCCCCAGAACCTGCCCCACGATTGATCTGCCCATATACCCCCAAGGATAGTACCAAATAACATGAAAAATAGCGCCACTAAATTTAGAGTAACCATATTATTTCCCAGCTCTTTCAAATAACTCCGACTTGAATCATTTAATAATTTAATAATAAAGTAAAAGTGACCCATTAAACTAGAAAGGGCGGTTGCCCCATATCCAATGGTGATAGTTGTTACATGGGTTGCCAACCAAAAATTAGAATTTAAAACCGCTACGAGTACCCCCATGGTTTCTCCATCATCCTCATATCCAAACGCAAGAAAATGAAGCACCACCCCTATAATAGTAGCTAAGAATATGCCAACCCCATCTCTTCGAAATTGTTCAAAAATAGTTGAGAACAGTACCCCTATAAATCCAACGAAAAGAATGGATTCATATAATGTTGATACCGGCGGTCTTTGCATAATAATCATTCTATTGATTAGGCCATATCCATGATAGCCCAAACCAATAATCAGACAAAAGAATGCTATTTTCTTAATAAGGTTTGAATGAGAAAGCCAACTAATCCCTAATAATAAAAACGAAATAAGATATAATATTATGCTGTACAAGAAAGAATCAGATCTGTTGTACGCTGTTTCTCTCTTCATCATATTGATATCTATCTCTAAATTTTCTGTAACCTTGTTGATATATGAATTCGCTAGTATTTCCACCTCTGGAACATTGCCTTGCTTATAATTTCCAATGTAGGACTCTAGTATTATGATTAATTCCCTTTGATTGTTAGTTATATCTGAGGGCTTCTTATCCAGTAACTCCCAAGGAGAAATCCATGTAGATTCAGATGGAATTATTTTTAAGTTAAAATTTTTATAGAAGGGATCAGCTCTTAGTTTATTCTGCTTTATTTCATTGGCTTGATCCATAATTACTTGCAATGATTCCTCTATATCTTTATTGGGGCTATCTGTAATTTGATCGAAAGAGTTTTGGAGTACATCTTTATTAAAACTATAGAATGCATAGCTTATGCTGCTACCCACATCAATATGTAAATGATTTGCAATGAAGGGATCATTAACCTCTATACTAGGATCTAAGCATGTAAAGCTATTGGTAATACTTTTAAATGTGCCAACATTGATAAATAAATTGGTTAATTGCTTTTCAATTGCTGTCTTCTGATCCTCTTCCATTAAATATAGGTTCACAAAATATTCAATGCTTTCATTAATTCCCCCTGAGATTTCAGAGTAGCTATAGTAGTGAGGATCTCTCCACTCAAGGCCAAGTGTGCTTGTCACTTCCTTTGATTTAATTTTAAAAATATTCTTTTTATATGATTCATTGGGATAGGCAAGGCTCTCTAAGAGCCAATCAATTGCATTTGATTGGGGATCTTTTATAGATCGCCTCTCATAAATAGAGAGAAGTATTTTCTCTGCGTATGTATCAATGGGCTTGATTCTCCCTGCATCCTGTATCGGAAAATTTTCAAACTGATTTGAAGAACTAAATAGTATATTTTGAATGAGCAGAATGCTGAAAACTATAAAAAAAATATGCCTCATGATCTCGCCTTTACCCTATATGAAAACATGATTATTAAATGTAATAATAGTCCGATGCACATCATAATGCTTGATATATAAGGGAATAAACGTCCATAATTTTTTACGACTGCAAAGGTGGAAAACTCAGAGGTTTTCGTTCTATTGAAAGCAGACTGAAAAAATGTATATTCGTGATGTCTAAGTGGCTCATTCATTGAAATGAGAACATGTCTCCCAAAATCTTGATTATTAAGAATAATGTCTGAGCTATAGCTTTTAGCTATGTTTGTTCCAGGGTGCAACACCTCTTTAAAATCAACTAATTGAATATTAAATGGAATAGCTGTTCTTTCTGGCCTTAATAAAATAGTTATCGTTTGATCATCTATGATTAATTCATTATTATTATTTTCAAAAATCATGCTCGCGTAGATCCCATCAATTGCATCATTGATGCCCATGATTTCAAAAATAACAGATGAATTGTTCTGCTCAAATTCTTTTTGAGGCTTTAGCTCAACCAGCTCAAAAGATTTAAAAATTCCCCTGCATTCAGCGCAACTTTCTGTTCTACTGATTGGTTTAGAGTTAGAGAGAAATGATAATATTTTAATTTGAAAGTTAACATTGCTAAAATCTAGCTCACGCCTGTCGAGCTCTATTAATTGCTCTTGATTGAAAATAATTTCTCCATCGCTTGAGGAAAGAAAGGCTAATTCCTTAAGATAATAATCTTCAATATAATTTGATGATTCCCCCTCTTTAATTGTCATTTGTCCTTCGTAGCTAAAATATGCTGTAATTCCCCCACCAAAAAAAAGTAGCAAAGCCCCAAAGTGAACAATGAGAATTCCTATTTTTTTGTATTTCCATAGAGATTTTTTAAATAATAAACAACATAGATTAATGAAAATAACTATCATTAAAAGTCTTCCAGCAGGCAGGGGAATAAAAAATATCCAATGTATCCAACTTGAAAAATAGGTTTTTTGAGTAATGTAAAGTCCTAATTCTCCTTGATAAATTGTCCCAAGGAAAACAAGTATTATCATATTAATTAATGAAAAAATAAATATTTTTGGATTTTGTAATAACTTTATAATGGAATAATCCTCAATTCTTGATATAAAAATTTAATTAATATTATGAAGTAGAATACCAGGGAAAATTAAATGGATATAATTTTTATTCGAAAATATTCCACTGAATCTCTCTGGTAACATATCTAACAAGGGATGAATCAGCACTGACTTTCACAACATACCCAACAGAGCTCGCTGGTTCAAGAGCTGTATCCGAAATTACACCTGACTTATATGTAAATTTTGAACCATCAATAAATGTAGAATCAATTCCTACAAGCTCGGTTTTTTCTGAGTAAAGCTTGTATATAACTCTAACAAAATCTGCTCGTCTGAATCCATTATTAATAATTTCTCCAAAAAAGATTCTATGATCTGAATAAATTTCTTCGCTAGTGGCGTCACCCTTAAATTCTACTTCTGGAATGTTTGGTGAAATATTTTTAATCGTTGCTATATCAGATTTATCAATTGTAAGCTGACCAATTTGAGTTTTAACAATCATTCTATCGCTATTCTCTTGAATGATATTTCCATTTACTAATGTTCCATTTGTCAGTTCAATTTCATGAGTTAAATGTGGATATTGAATTTTTCTAAAAATATCAACACTACTATCCCAATTCCTTATTCTTGAATCATAATCCCTAACTTGAGCCCTTAATGCCTCCATATCTTCAATTAGTTCATTAATTTTCTCTTCTTGTGGGTAAAATGGCGCTACAATATTTGAATCAACAAATGTAGAATCAAATGTCAATATAGAGTCAGCTGAATCTAGTAATTCAACTTCATTAATAAGCTCTATATCAGAGCCATTCTTTTTCAAGAAACATCCAATGCAGACTAAAGATATAAAAAGATATATAAATAACTGTTTAATATTAATCATTTGATATTCTCTGCTTTAACATGGCACGATGTCCCACCTCTCTAATTCTATTTTTAAATTCATTATACCCACCAAATTCATCCATTATCATTATAATATCATAATAAAAGATATAATTTTTAGGATTCTCGAGCATCTCTATAATTACATTGAGAGATCGTTCATCTTGAAATTTAGCTAGCGCCTTAATTGCCTTTAATCTAGTGCTGTTAGGTAAAGCATCGCTTATAGCAACTTCTTGAAGCAGTGGAATAATTTCAGGGTTCTGATATTCTTCAACTGTTGCTAAAACAGAATTTAATAATGAATGATACTCAGTTTTTCCATTCTTATAAGATTCTAGTAGAGCTAGAATCATTCGATCATTATCAATTTCACCCATTACACTTAATGTAAATTCATTTAAACGATGTCTGGTGGTAGGGTCACCTAATAATTCTATAAAATAATCAACTAATTCCGGTGCTTGTTTTTTTGCAAGCACTTCAACGGCTATGGTACGAGTTTTTATATCAACTTCATCATTTGATGCAATCTCCATTAACACTGGAATTGCCCTATCATCATCCATCTCACCTAATTTAATAGATAGCATTCTATCCATTCTTATATAGTTTGTTTTACTTATTTCATATAAATCTAGTAATGTCATAATTTGATCTTCTGACCCATTTTTATTTAAACCAGAAATAATTGATTCTCTAATAGCCATAATTTTTGACTCAGTTGTTTTTAAGCCACTAAGAAATGCAGGACTTGATTTTTTCTCTCCAAACTGTGCAAGCATATCTATTGATTGGAGCATAATATCCAGTTCTATCATACTAGCATCACTTATAGCATCTTGAATGGCCTCTACAACTAATGGGTGTCTGCTCTCAGCTAGGGCCCTTAGAGCCTCAATTCTAATATCATATGGTTGGTTTCTGTCTTTATAAACTGAAATTAATTTTACTAATGCACTTTTCTTTTTTTTCTCAATCATATCCAATCTTAGATCCTCTACCTTCTCTAGAGTCATCTGTTTTGGAAAAACAAAATTAATTACAATTATTGTAATAAAAATAAAATAAAATATTTTTTTGATTGCTATTTTCATTCTTATAAAAATTCTTTCATTTTTTAAATAGGTGAAATATTATTCATTTCCCCATATAAAACCAAGAAGAATCTATTTATTCCACTTTATCTGTTCCCATTTTCCATTGTCATACTTGGTAACTAAATATTTATTTAGCCAATCACCAAGAAAAATTAATTTTTTATTGCCCTTCTCTACAATACCCTCCTGGTGATAATGCCCGACTAATAAAACATCAACATCTTTCCACTTTTCTTGAGCATAAGAAAGTAATTTCTTTTTAATTAATTGATTATCCTTATAATATTCTTTTGGCTTATCTGCATGTGATATTTTCTTTGCAATAAAATATCCAATTCGTGGAGACAGAAGATTAAATAAAAAAATACATAGTTTACTTCTTATAATTCTTCGAAAAAGCCTGTAGTTGTAATCTTCTTTTAGAATGCCATCACCATGAATTATTAAACAATCTTGACCATATTTTTTAAATTTAAATTGATCTTTAAATGATTTTACTGAAAAAGTCCTATCAAAAAATCCAAAATCCCAATAGTCATGATTTCCTAAAATGTAATAAATATCTATATTATTATTTTTTAAATCTTTTAATTTTTCAAAAATTTCTAAATACTCAAGTGGAGCATACCCCTTATAATCAAACCAAAAATCAAAAAAATCTCCTCCTATAATTAATGTTCCATTAACTTCTTTGATATGATCTAAAAGTGAGTAGAATTTTTTCCTTCTTTCCTGCTCAAATTGATCCGTTCTCTTTTGAAAGTGATTATCAGAAATAATAAATATAGGAGTTTTCATAAATTTCCATGAATTTAATCAAAAAATTTAATAAAGAAATATTATATTAGCATCTATAAATGAAATATATATATGAAAATTAAATACATATTTTTATATCTGTTATTATTTGGATTAGTATTCTCCAGTGAATTTGGAAGAAATATTGTCCAATATAACGAATTCGATTGGTTTTATGCTCAAACTGATCATTTTGATATCTATATATCTGATTCATCTGGATATCACTTAAGCTTTCTTCAAAAACATTCAGAAAATGCCTATGATAAAATTCAATCATTATTAAATTGGTCATTAAAAAATCGAGTCTCAATTATTGTTTATGACTCTCATAATGAGTTTCAACAAACTAATGTGATCTCATCTCATCTACCCGAAGGCGTAGGTGGGGTAACAGAGCTTCTTAAAAATCGTGTGGTAATTCCATTTGACGGATCCTATAAAGAGTTTAAGGATGTTCTCTACCATGAATTGGTCCATGCATTTATAAATGATTGTGTGTATGGTGGAAATCTTAAATCAATGATGGCAAACTCTATTAAAGTACGAATTCCTCTATGGATGAATGAAGGACTTGCAGAATATGTTTCAGAAAAATGGAGTTCGAATTCAGATATGTGGATAAGAGATCTTGCTTTAAATGGGGAAAATTTACCTCATATAAATCAACTCACGGGATACTGGGCATACAGAGGGGGGCAATCTGTATGGAATTTTATCACAGAAAAATGGGGAGAAGAGGCAATCTCTGAAATAATTAAACAAATTAAAGCTAGTGGTGATGTATCCATTGGGATCAAATCAGCTATTTCTATTAATCTTGATGAATTAACAAAACAGTGGCATAAATATTTAAAAAAAGAATATTGGCCTGATATAAATAATAAATCTGAAATTGCAGATATTTCATTGCAGTTAACATATCATAAAAAAATAAATAATCATTACAATATTGCTCCTTCAATTTCACCCAATGGGAAAAAAATTGCCATATTCTCTGACAGGAATGGTATAATGAATCTATATTTAATTAATTCATTAGATGGGAAAATTTTAAAAAAGATTATTAGAGGAGAAAGAACGTTAGAGTTCGAAGAACTTCACATATTAAAGCCAGGGATAACTTGGTCGCCAGATGGTAGTAAAATTGCTGTGGCTGTAAAGTCAGGGAAATCAGATGCCATTATATTTTTTAACCTTGAAAACAAAAAAAAAGAAATTAAAAGATTTCCATTAAAAGGAGTATTTAGACCAACTTGGCATCCATACAAAAATATAATTGCTTTCATTGGGAATAATGGATTTGCTAGTGACATTTATTTATATGATATAGATAATGATACTTTGAGTAACTATACAAACGATTGGTTTACGGATGATCAAGTGTCTTGGGATGAAAATGGAGAAAATCTCTATTTTGTTTCAAATAGAAATGAACATCTTATAATTAATAATTTTACAGAGCCAGTAGATTCAATAATAAATAATTTATACTTAGAACAAAATGATATTTATAGTATCAATATAAATAATAATATTATAACAAGACATACAAATACTCAAATCAATGAGAGCTATCCACATTATTCAAATAGTGAGGGTTTGCTTGCATATATATCAGATGCAAATGGTATTAATAATATATACCTTAAATCAGATGAATCTGAGATAGCGATCCCTATAACAAATGTATTAACTGGTATTACTCAGCTTTCTTGGAATATTTCTACAGATCAAATGATTTTTACGGGTTTTAATGATGCTGGGTATGATATCTTTACAATATATAACCCAAAAAAATATTTAGATACTCCTATTGAACTAACAAATGCAAATTGGAAAAATAAAAATAGCATTAATCTTCTTAGAAATGAAGAGATATTGAGTCAGCTGAGTAATAGTGATTATAAAAATTATGATTTCAGTAAAATTAATTCTACCCCAGATGATAATAATATCAATCAAGAGAAGACTTTTTCTAATAACAACTTCACAAGATTTGATATTACAAAATCATTTAAAATATTCACATATAAAACGAGATTCACTCTTGACTATGCAAATGTTAATTATGGATATAACAGTGTAAGGGGAAGTACGGGCCTTGTTAATATTTTATTTAGTGATATCCTTGGAAATCATAGAGTCCTAATTAATACAGAAATGCAAATAAAATTAAAGTCATCTGATTACCTGGTAAAATATTATAATCTGTCAAAAAGAACAAACTGGATATATGAATTTTATCATTATGGCCAAGAATTTTATGATTATCAAAATGTTGAAGCAAGTAATGGAGATATCGTTGAAGATTTATTCCCATCAATTAGATATCAATCCTCAGGAATTTCAATTGATCCTAGCTACGCAATAAATAAATTCCAAAGATTTAATTATGGGTTTGATCTTCGAGCAAATTCTAAACAAGAAATTATCTGGACCAGTTACTATGAAAATACGGAAAATCCTGTTGAAGACTACTTTAAATTATTTTTAATTCCATCACTTGAATATACTTTTGACAATACTCTATGGAGCGAAACTTATCCAATCGAAGGAAAAAGATTATCTATTAAATATCTTAATAGTTTTTTGGGTGAAGAAATATCCTCACTTAATTTTAATTCTTTAGTAGTTGATTTTAGACATTATAAATCAATTACAAATGTAATCAGTACTGCATTTAGATTTTATGGGGGTACTGCTGGCGGAAAGGATGCGATTGAATCAGTAAGGTTTAGAGTTGGTGGAACAAGCTATCTTCCATTCTTTAATAAAGCTACTTACTCTCATATATATGATGTTCACAGCTTTGATCAGGTTTACTATGATATTTATGTGATGCCACTAAGGGGAATCCCAATAGGTTCTAAATATGGTCGTAAGGTTTTATTGATGAATGCTGAATTAAGATTGCCTTTTTTAATGTACTATTTTCCATGGCTAGGTGTATTAGGTAAAATTAATGGAGTTATATTTTCAGATATAGGAGTAGTCTGGGATGAAAATAATAAATTTCCTCGTATAGATAATCCAAATTCATGGGATGATATTAAATTAATAGATGGATATAATATTTATCCTGATCTATATAATATTGATACCAGTAGTGAGGATCGTTTAGTTGAACCGCTTGGCTGGGTATGGACTTTTGGTATTGGGCCAAGATTTATATTTTTAGGAATGCCATGGCAAGCAGATTGCGCCTGGCAGTATAACCCTATTACAAAAGAGGTCTCATCTCCGCGCTGGTATTTGAGCATAGGCCTTGATTTCTAAAATGAATATTGTTTGAGGATTAAACCTGATCTCAATAATTACTATGATAACCCATTAAAATGAAAATTTCAATTTTCCTAGATTTTGAACTAAATCGTAATGGAGTTGGAAGCTACTTTAACGATTTAGCTAAATTCTATATCGAAAAAAAACATGAAGTAAAAATATATAATTCTGAGGGTGAGAACAAAATAATCTCATCAATTAGATTTCCAAATGATAAGACTCAAAAACTATATATCCCTAATTATTTTGATATCAAAAGAGATGTTCTAAAAAATAAGCCAAATTTAATTTTTATATCATTTTACGGTCCTTTCTCATTTATTGGTGCTAGAATAGCAAAAAAAATGGATATTCCCTATATATATGTTATTAATAATGATATAAAAAAACTTGTTAATCACTATAACACTGGATTTTATGGTTTTTTACTTAAATATATGAGATCACAAGTTGAAAGAAATCTTATAAATAAAGCAATGAGCGTAGTAGTAGTAAATCCAAAACTAAAAAACATTCCTTATGCATATTCACCTAGATCTGTTGTAACTATGAGTACGCTAATTGATAGTATGTTCATCAATCAAAAAAAACCAGCCCCAGTAACTAAAATAAATTCAGTATTATATTATGGTAGACTTGCAATCGAAAAAAATCTAGAACTAGTTTTTGATTCCGCAAAAACCCTGCCCCATTTAACATTTAATATAGCAGGAGATGGTCCATTAAAAAATAGGGTGATAGCTGTAGCCAAAAATTTAAAAAATCTAAATTTTCTAGGGTGGATTGATAGATCAAAAATCATTGATACTATCGAAAAAAATGATGCAGTGGTAATGCCAAGCTCATTTGAAACATTTGGGACAGTAGCTCTTGAGTCACTTTCAAGAGGTCGAATAGTAATTATTGGGGAAAATCATGGAATTAGAGAATTTGAGATTTTAAATAAATGTTTATTTAATTTTTCTGATTTCAATTCACTTCCCAACGCTATTAAAACTATAGCTAAATTTAATGCTAATAAAATGTCGGGTATATCAAAAAAATCTTATGATGCTGTACAAACTTACGATACTGAAGCAAAGCAAATGTGGGTAGATCTAATAAGAGATCTAAATTGAAATTATAAGCCTACTATATTAAAATAATTATATGAATTGTAATATATCTATACATGATGTTGGTCCTAATAATCTTGATAAGATTATTAGTATTATCAACTTGCTATTTGATAAATATAATATAGATAAAATAACTCTGCTTGTGATTCCAGGATTAGATTGGAACAATAAACAAATAAATATCTTGAAAACTTTACAGGAGAATGAAGGGATTGAACTAGCCGCTCATGGGTGGCATCATAAATCTAACCCCACCAAAACTATGTATCATTACATACATAGTAAGCTAATCAGTGAAAATAGCGCAGAACATCTATCTAAGTCTAAACTATCAATTATTAAACTTTTAAATAACTCTCATTCATGGTTTATTAATCAAGGTCTTAATTCACCAACACTTTATGTTCCTCCTGCGTGGGCATTGGGGAATATGGGTGAAAAAGATTTATCAGCGCTTCCATTTAATGAAATTGAAATAATAAGTGGAGTTTTTATAAATAATAAATTTATTTTTATTCCTCTAATTGGCTTTAAAACAAAAACTTATTTTAAATTTATAATTGTAAAAGTACTTAATTTTATAAATTATTTATCATATAGTTTTTTTGGATTAATGAGAATTGCTATTCATCCTGATGATTTTAATTTACTTTTAAAATGTGATAT
>Ga0114996_10007233_pt1 | contig 12636 bp, 9 predicted proteins | sample ArcticOcean_MG_C_4_FD_87039 | JGI IMG/M metagenome (GOLD analysis project Ga0114996, IMG submission 87039) | Marine microbial communities from western Arctic Ocean - ArcticOcean_MG_CB4_134 | ecosystem: Environmental > Aquatic > Marine > Oceanic | place: Arctic Ocean: Canada Basin | collected... | reverse complement strand
CTGGATACCTCGGGTGAAGGGCGCTACGGCTACTGGTTTGGTCTGAACCTGGGTGATTCCCTGATGGACGGCACGCTCTTGCCGGAGAAGAATTTCTCCAGCGAGTGGGATGGTGCTTGGAGAGGTGCTAGTCAGCTAACCAGCCATGGCTGGTCAGGCGAGATTCACATTCCCTGGGGATCGGTGGCTATGCCGAGTGTGGACGAGCATCGTCGTCTTGGGCTCTACATGTCTCGAAAAGTTGCCTATGTCGATGAGCGCTATGGCTGGCCGGCATTGCCGAAAACCAAACCCAAATTCATTTCCGAACTACAAAGCTTGAGGGTCTCTGGCGTTAACCCAAAGCAACAGTTCAGTATCTTCCCTTTTACGGCGGTGACCCAGGACAGGGTTGATGATCAGGTTCGCTACAAAACCGGTGCAGACTTTTTCTGGCGGCCTTCTTCAAACTTCCAGTTAACCGCGACCGTCAATCCTGATTTCGGCGCAGTCGAATCTGATGAGGTGGTTGTAAACCTGTCGGCGACAGAGACTTTTTTTCCCGAAAAACGATTATTTTTTCTTGAAGGACAGGGGATTTTTGTCACATCCCCCCGAGCAGATACTCGGGGGGATGGCGTAGGAAGTGGCGGTGCCCCAACCACGATGGTTAATACCCGACGTATTGGTGGGCGACCGTTGGAACCGGTGACGGGTTCGGATATCACGATTTATGAGCGCGAGTTGCGCCAACCAGTAGATTTGATCGGTGCAGTAAAAGTGACCGGTCAGTCGGGACCCTTGCGGTATGGTCTACTTGCGGCGTTCGAAGATGATTTTGAGTTTGATGCTAAGCGATCGGGAGACCCTTTCCACCTGGCGGCTGAGACGAGTGATTATGGTATCGCGAGGGTATTGCTAGAAGATGCACCAGGAGGAAGTTACAAGGCCGTAGGCGTAATGACTACGGCTACCCTAAATGATCGAAGAGATGCAAAAACTCATGGCGTCGATGCTCATTACCTGTCAGAGGATGGTAAATGGAAGCTCGATAGCCAGATGTTTATGTCGGATATCGATGATGTAGATACCGGATTCGGTGGATTTATTGACCTTGAGTACACATTCCGGCAGGGCGTGGTCCAGCGGGTCGGCATTGAATACCTGGATGATCATGTTGATCTTAATGACTTAGGGTTTCTTTCCAGAAAAGACAATTTCAGAATTCGTACTGCCCATGTACGGCAGAATTCAAATGTCAGCTGGGCTCGTGACAATGAGTTCGATATTCGTGGTTTTGTGCAGCGTAACCGTGATGGCTTGTTCACCGGTGGTGCAGTATTTGTTTCAAACCGCATGACGTTTGAAAACCTGTCTAAATTGACGTTTCGCGCCAGTTTTAATCCCGAGTACTATGATGATCTGAACAGTTTTGGTAACGGCGCTTATCGATTGGCCAGGCGTCACTTTGGTGGTTTTATTTGGGAATCAGATTCGTCCCAACCATTCAGTTATGCTATCGGCGCCAGTTATAGTCAAGAAGCCCTTGGTGGCGGAACAGACTTCGTCAAACTTATCGCGAACTGGCGACCCAGCGACCGGTTCGCACTATCAGCGAAATTTGGATACCGAAATCGCGATGGCTGGCTGCTCTATCAGGAAGATCGCAACTTCACCACATTTCAGGCGGAAGAATGGTCTCCAAGGATCAGTGCAGACTACTTCCTGTCTGCGAAACAGCAATTACGGTTCTCGGTTCAATGGGTCGGGGTACGGGCGAAGGAAGACAAGTTCTATCTGGTCCCGGGCAATCCGGGTGATCTGATTCCAACCGCCAAACCAGAAGGTCCCACAGACAGTTTCAGTTTGTCGCAGATGACGCTTCAGTTGCGGTACCGGTGGGAGATAGCGCCGTTATCAGATTTGTTTCTGGTCTATACCCGGTTGGTTGATGAAGGCTCAGCGCTAAAGAGCTTCTCAGATACCTTCTCTGATGGGTATGATGACCCGCTGGGTGATTACCTGGTGCTGAAGATCCGATATCGGTTTGGATCGTAAAGGAGTTAACGCTTGGCAAGATACGATTACTATTGTGATGCGAATGGGCAGACCGTTGAGGTGGTCCATAGTATCTCTGAGCTGGTGACCAGTTGGGCTGAATTGTGTCAATTGACCGGCACGGATATAGGTGAGACGGATGAGGGCTCGCCAGTTAGGAAAATCATTACCACGGCACCGATGGCTAATACACCGGCTGGTAACAGCGAATTAAAAAACCTGGGGTTCACCAAGCTTGAGAAACGCTACGATGGTACGTACGAGAACGTTACTCGTACCGGTACCGAGAAAAGATTTCTCGATCCCAAAGATCCGAGTTCAATGCCACACCTTCACAAAAAAATCAGCGATTAAGCGATTAGAAGTGAAATGCTACCTGTAATCGGTCGATGTCCTGTGAAAAGCTGACGGGCCTGAATTAAAATCAAACGCTTTGACCCTGATAGCAGGCTCAACATTTCTGGCTAGTTCTTCTGCGTTTCCTTCTGGGACTCGTTGTTCGAGTGTTCAGCCAGCTCTTTCGCCAGCAGATAGTCCATCACGTCCAGCATTCGTTTAGGACCGACACTGCCTGAAGTACGCACCAGGTATTTTCCCTGAATCACGATGGAAGGGACCATGGCAACTTTCAATCGGCGAGCCATGCTGTCTGCCTTGGAGAGTTCTGAAGCAACCCCGACTGAATTGAAGGCGTTTATATAAGCCTGCTTCTCTCCGCCCAGTTGTTCATAGAATTCTGACAGGCTTTCCTGATCCGTGAATGCTCTTCCGCCAGTGTGTACGGCCCTGAAAAAAGGCGTATGGTATTTGTCATGTTCTCCTAATTCCTGGTAAGTCAGGAAGTTTTGGCCGAGCAGGCGCCAGTATTTGCTGGATATGGCGGGTGTCTGTATGAATTTAATGGAACCGCCCTTTTCCTGGACCCAATCAGCCAGAATAGGGTCAAAGTTGTAGCAATGGATGCAGGCGTAGCCGAAAAACTCCATCACCTCGATCTGGTCGGACCGAATCCTTCGTGGATTCTCTATCAACAGGTAGTGTTCACCCTCGATGAATTCACCTTGTGGCGCATCGTCTACGGTCATCCAGAATAGATACGCTGCTGCGGCCAGAACGACCCCGGAGAGTGAGGCTGCGGCTATTTTCTGTTGTACCAGCACTCGTGATTGTTTCCTTGCCATAGATCAGGCCTTTTTTGATTAAAGAAAGTATTATAAGGAGCGATTATCTTAAGCAGAAGCGAATTGATGAACGATCTTATTGCAGAATCTCTGGAATTGCTCAGTGAGACCGATGCGGATATCTACGCAAGGGTTTACGAGCATTTCTTTCGCATGAATCCGGGCGCAGAAGAGCTGATGACCCACATGGATGAATTGACGCTCGGACGGATGCTGGAAGAAGTCACTCGCCTGTTAATGGTAGACGACCTTGGGGCAGAGTCTGCATACGTGGCGTTTGAATACAATAATCACAAGACCGCCTATAGCGTTCAAAGCAAGATGTATCGTCAACTATTCGATGCCTTTGCTATTGCCGTAAAAGAAATTGTGGGTCGTGCCTGGCGCCCGGAGTTTGATGAAGCCTGGGTGTGTCGAGCGAATGAACTTGAGCAGGCGTTTGATTTGGGATGACTGCTAAGCGTCTGGTTCGTCTGGTGCTATCCCTCGACGACTGACTACACAACCGTGTCGATCGAGCGTCTTTAGTGACCACGGTCGGGTGGAATCGCAGATGTATTTCCCATGGATGCGGCTTTGAACCCGGTAGCACTCATATTGATGTTGGTTGTTGCCCTGCCTTGATGTGTGATCTTGTTGAAGACTGTATCCAGGGACATCGACTAGCGGGCTGAACCTATGGCGCTTAAGAACAAGACACTCTTCTATTACGGACTTACTGATCTTCCGATCACAATGTCGCTGTTCCCTGTCGTTGTGTTTATTCCTATGTACTATACCGGAGAGATGGGAGTGTCGCTGGGCCTCGCTGCGATGATCATGCTGGCTGTCCGGGTCAGTGATGTTTTTACGGACCCGTTTTTTGGGTATATAACAGATCGGTTTCCAACACCCTGGGGGAGGCGGCGTTTCTGGATTGTACTCTCGACGCCAATCATGATGTTGTCGGTGTACCAGTTGTTTCTGCCGCCGCAAGGCGCTGGACCCTGGCACATGGGCATATGGATGTTTGTCCTGTCGATTGCCACGACGATGATGATCATCCCTTATTACGCGTGGGCGGCGGAACTTTCACCAGATTATAACGAGCGATCAAAGATCACTGGCGTCAGATCGATGATGGGCGTGGTCGGGAGTCTTGCGGCACAGCTGGGCCCAGTCATTGCCGCCTTTTTCTTCGCGATGACGGGTACTTCAGCGGTGCTACAGGTTGTTGGAATCACGATGCTGGTGATCATGCCTATTTGTGTGTTTTTTACAGTGACAAAGGTGCCCGAGCCGACTGAGTACGTTAGTTCGCGCACACCGATCATGGAAGGTTTGAAGCTGATGGTCAGCAATAAGCCTTTTCTGCGATTGATCATCGCCTTCATGGTGAGCTCAACAGCGCTATCGATAACAACCCCGCTTTACCTCTTTTTTATTACCTACGTTCTTGACGCCGAAGACAAAGCCATCTACATGCTGACTTTTTTCTACCTCTCGAATATGGCTGCGGTTCCATTCTGGGTATGGCTGTCCACTAAGATCGGGAAGCACAGGGCTTATGTCGGTTGTTTCACGCTGATTGGGTTGGCACATCCATTTTATCTGTTCCTTGGCGAGGGAGACTTCTGGTACATGCTGCCCATTACCATCGTGACAGGCTTCGCTGCAGGTGGATTTGCTGCATTGCCGAACTCAATGAAGGCCGACGTGATTGACCTTGATACCCTGACGACCGGGGAGAACAGGGCAGCGCTGTTTTTCTCAACCTATTCTTTTACCTATAAAGCGGCGGCGTCTATTGGTAGCAGCATTGGACTCTTTGCCCTGGCCCTCATCGGGTTCAACACGATGGAGCCGGCACTCAACACCCCGATGCAGCTGTGGGGACTTAAGTTCCTGTTTGCGATGTTCCCATCGATTTTCTACCTGAGCGCCTGTGCAATAATCTGGAATTACCCGATCACTGAAGAACGACACGCGGAAATGAGAGCGGAGTTGGAAGAAAAGAATCGCGCCGTGGCGCTTGGCTCGGGGTCTTAGCGATACAGGGCCTGGTTATATGGTTCTAGTTATCTGGGGTCAGCAAATAACTCTTTACCGTCCCAGTCAATCGACATGACTCTCACCATCTCGTAGAAACCCAGTAATGTTGGGCTAGATTCGTAGATTTCAATCATGTGTCCCAGTGTCGCCGTCGCGTCGATAAACCCAAACTCAACACCCCCGGTTTTTGTCTTGCATCTGGTAGCAAGAGCCAGTCCCGAGTCGTCAAACTGCCTGACCGCAGTGTCAAAGTCGTCAACAAAGATCGCCGTGTGGTGCAACCCTTCCTGATCTCTGGTGTACATGTCCCTGAACGGCGTATTCGGACTTTCGTCTTCCTGACGTACCAGTTCAACCATTACCTTCCCCCACTGACCATAGGCGGATGTATGTACAAAGTCGGTCGCGACGCCGCGATGCTCTGCTGATTCAAGAAGGATGTTCTCACTGAGAATAAAAGGTCCCGCACCAAACTGCTGGTGCATGCGTGCTGCGGCCTCGCGTACATCTGTTACGTGATAAGCGATCTGGACTACGTCCAAATGGGAAGTATTTGATTGGCTCACGTGTATCCTTATAGAAGGTCTGTATCTCATGCTATGAAATCAGATTTCGGTTAACTTGTCTAAGCAACCTGACGAGTTCAGACGTCTGTTCCTGCCTGGAATCGTCGAGTTCGTTTTTGTTCGTTGACCTGTTTAAATCCTTTAAGGCTAAAAAATATCCATATTGTGCCCCTCAAAAGGCCCGCCCAGGATCTAGCGGCATTCTCACAAAGAGGCAGAGGATAGCCTTTCTAGTATGCGTAAAGTCGTGTTGTAATGGAAAATGTAGTCAGCTACATTAAGCGTAAGTACAACGAGTGCAGTTGAGCCGGATGGGAATTGGTAGTATTTGTTCCCACCGATAGTCTCCTGAAAAATGAAGTCGGTAAAAAGGAAATAGTATATGTCTACCGTAATGATAGTCGGTGCCACACGTGGTATTGGATTGGAATTGGCGAAACAATACGCTGCAGAAGGAAACACGGTTATTGCGTGCGCCCGGGATAGTGGCGCTGCAGAGCAGTTGGATGCGCTTTCGAGCAGCTCAGATAACATTTCAATTGAGCAACTGGATATTTCTGATCCGGCATCAATTGAAGCGGCCTCTGCGAAGATTGGCGCCGGAGCGATTGAAACCGTGATAGTCGTTGCGGGCGCACGTGGCGGCGCTCGTCAATCTCTTGATGATCTGGATATTGAAGAATGGCACAGTTCGCTCAATACCAACACGATTGGTCCTGCTCTGGTGGCGCGAGCATTCAAGCCCAATCTGCTTGCCTCAGGGAAGGGTAATTTCATGATTCTCTCCAGCCAGTTGGCTGCGTCTACCTGGCCAATGGGTGGTATGTATATCTACTCGACCACCAAAGCTGCGGTCTGCAAAGTAGGACAGATACTGTCACTCGATTGGGCTCAAGATCCCATAATCGTATCCGTTATGCATCCTGGTTGGGTTCAGACTGATATGGGCGGCCCGAGAGCCCAGATTACCGTTGAGGAAAGTGCCTCAGGTATTCGAAACGTTGTTGCAGGATTGACCAAAGAAGATTCGGGTAACTTTTATAAGTGGAATGGCGAAATTCATCCCTGGTAGTCCCTACTTTATAGTCGATGCTCTGTTGTTAAAGTTGAAGAAGCTGGTGGCACTGTCGTGTGCTGCCAGCGGAATCAATATCGATTCTATTGGTTGAACGATATCGTCCGTCTATTAGATTCAGGAATCTCAGCCAAGCGACAGAATAGACTTGTGTAGATGAGCCAATAAGCCTTATTCTTTTTCGCAAACTGCGATCATCGCTCAATATCTTGCTCCTCGGTACTAGTCACGCTACTGTTGCGGCTCTCTGTTAGCCGGCGGCGTCATGTCTGCTCATTTTGCTACTTTTATATTGCGTTTTCGTTGGATGGTTATTTTGGCGACCCTGGTCGTTGCAGGCGTCAGTTCCTGGGGACTGCAGTTTATTTCCATTTCCACTGAGCCGCGGGATAATTTTGGCGCTGACAACCCCCAGCTAGTGGCGTTCGAAAACCTCGAGTCTAATTTCTCGCGAGTAGAGAACATATTTTTTGCCATCGCTCCTGATGATGGCAAGGTCTTCACCCCTCGTGTGCTGAATATCATCGAGTCACTGACCGAAGAAGCGTGGCGCACCGCTTACGTCAATCGGGTCGACTCCTTGACGAACTACCAACACACCTATGCACAAGAAGACGACCTTATTGTTGAGAATCTAGTCGAATTTCCGGACCAGCTCTCGTTAGCGCAGTTAGAGGAAAAACGCGTCATCGCCATCTCTGAGCCTTTGGTCGTGAATCGTTTGATCTCGTCCGATGGCCAGGTGGCAGGTATGAACCTGGATTTTAGTTTTGGCGATGCGGGGGGTGATCTTCAAGAAGAAGCAAGTGAGTGGGCCTTGAAGAAAAAAGCTGACATCATGGCTGCTCACCCGGACATCAAGGTTTACGTCACTGGAACGGTGATGATATCCGGAGCATTCTCGAGCACTGCAACTAAGGATATGTCTACCCAAACGCCCTTGATGTATCTATTTGTGCTGGTGTTAATTGGTTTGCTGCTTCGGTCCTATGCGGGTCTATTTGGCGTGTTTGTGGTTACGCTGCTCAGTATTACATCTGCAATCGGACTCTTCGGTTGGACGGGCCAGGAGATTTCTACCATGTCGTCGAGCACACCGGTGATTATCCTTACCGTGGTGGTGGCACATAGCATACATCTGCTGGTCAGCTATTATCAGAGCATTCGCGAAGGACGGCAAAAATATGAGTCCATGCATGAAGCCCTGGACCTTAATTTACAACCTATTATTTTGACCAGCATTAGCACGGGCATTGGTTTTCTCAGTCTTAATTTCCTCGCTGATGTTCCCCCCATTCAAGACGTTGGTAATATGGTGGCAGTTGGCGTTGCCTTCGGACTTATCTATTCGGTGACGTTTTTACCCGCACTGGTTTATGTTCTGCCTAATCGGGTGATGCCGAGCAAGTCGATTGCGGTGACATCCATGAACCGGTTTGCAGATTGGGTCATTAAACGGCGTCATCAGTTGCTAATGGCCAGCAGTGTGATCGCGATTGGCCTTCTATCCCTGGCGCCGATGAATGTCATCAGTGATAAGTTCTCGGAGTATTTCAAAGATGATTACTATTTTAGAATCGACACAGACTTTTTGGACAAGAACCTGGGGGGTATTTACCTGATCGAATACTCCCTGGACTCTGGCGTTGAACAAGGCATTTCCAATCCAGATTACCTGAATCGCATTGAAAGTTTCGCCAACTGGTATCGGCAACAGCCTGAAGTGAAACATGTCAGCACCTATACCGACATCGTTAAGCGGCTGAATAAAAATCTGCATGGTGATGATGAAGCTTTCTATACGCTACCTGATAGTCAGGAATTAGCAGCTCAATACTTATTATTATATGAGTTGTCTCTGCCGTTTGGGCTGGACCTTACTAATCAGTTAAATTTTGATAAGTCGTCCTCTCGCATGCGCGTATCATTTGCCGCTATGGGCACGCCGGAGTTCATTGACATTCAAGAGCGTGCCAAACAGTGGCTACAGGCTAATGCCCCGGAGTTTGCCCAGGAAGGGTCCAGTTTGTCGCTGATGTTCACCCACATTGGCATTAGGGTTATGATGGGCAGTATTAAAGGCGCGCTGATAGCCTTGGTGCTGATCAGTATTATCCTGGTGATCTCCCTAAAATCACTGCGCATTGGTCTGATTTCTATTGTGCCCAACATATTGCCAGGGATGGTAGGTTTTGGCGTTTGGTATTTACTGAGGGGCGAGGTGGGTATGTCCACATCGATGGTGCTCGGCATCACGATGGGTATCGTGGTAGATGATACGGTACACTTTCTAAGTAAATATATTCGTGCACGACGAGACCGTGGTTTGTCGGTGGAAGATGGTGTCCGATACGCCTTCAGTACGGTGGGTGTTGCCTTGTGGGTAACTACCATTGTGTTGGTGGGCGGATTCTTGATCCTTGGCACTTCAGACCTCGCCAATAATGGCGACATGGGTCTACTGGTTGCTATCGTTATCTCTATCGCGCTGATATTTGATTTTATTTTGTTGCCGCCACTGTTGATGTTGCTCGACAGAGGAGACTGGGTAGAAGCAAAAAACACGGTGGGAAGAGCAGCATAGTGCCGTCGTTACCGGCCTGGATTTTCGCTGCTGACTAGTTCGCCAATTGATTATTTGGAGTAGTATTAATGATGAAACGACGGTGGGCCCGACATTTTTTCTCTGTACTTGGCCTGGTGTTGGCCGGTACAGCAATCGCTGAGTCGGCCGAAGAGAAAGGGCTTGCGATTGCCATCGAAGCAGATCTAAGAGATCAAGGCTGGATCGATAGTCAGGTTCAAATGGAAATGGTATTACGTAACGCCAAGGGTAACGAAAGCAAGCGACGGGTACGCCTGAAGACACTTGAAGTCAGTGACGATGGCGACAAGAGCCTGACGATTTTTGACACACCGGCGGACATCAAGGGTACAGGTCTACTCAGTTTTTCTCACAAGCAAGGTGATGATGATCAATGGTTATACTTACCGGCGCTAAAGCGGGTCAAGCGCATCGCCTCGCGGAATAAGTCTGGTCCCTTCGTCGGTAGTGAGTTCGCCTTCGAGGACCTCTCTAGTCAGGAAGTCGAGAAGTATACTTATCGTTGGTTGCGGGATGAGACATTTGAAGGTCAGGCAACATTCGTGATCGAACGTCGGCCCGTCGACAAAAATTCCGGTTATACCAGGCAAGAGGTGTGGCTTGACCAGGCACATTACCGTTTGTTGAAGGTTGACTACTATGATCGCAAACAGAGTTTGCTCAAGACCCTTCGCTCTATCGGTTATACGCAGTATATGAACAAGTACTGGCGCCCCGCGAAGATGGTAATGCTCAATCATCAGAATGGAAAAAGTACCGACTTACTCTGGAATGAGTATCGGTTTAGTACCGGGCTTACAGAAAAAGATTTCACTCGCAACAGCCTGCAACGCGCTCGCTAATACATGCGAGGTTTGGTTTCTTTGCGATTGGTTGCGGTCTGTGTGGCGTGTTATGCAACATTTAACGCGACAAACCTGGCCGCTGCCACCTATTGGTCTATTGGCAGCTATAGCGATCAGCGCAATGCACTGAACGAAGCTGCCAGAATTCAACCCGCACTTAGCTCAGCCGTTATCATCCAATCCCCGAGTTCCGCCAACACCAACTACCGGCTACTGATCGCCGCCGATGACCTTTCAGTGAAGCCGTCACTGGAAAGGCTTGGCATAAAGGGGGTTTGGTCGGTGACGGTTAATGGCGATCTGGCCAAAGAACAAGTGCTCCGCACAACCAACGATATGGCGACGGGTACGGAAACTCAGGCAGATAGCGCGGTAAAACCAGGCATCAATGGTTCTACCTCATGGGGCGTTGCGGGCAGCTTCGACGACCAGGAAAATGCTGTGCAACTTGAGGCGCAATTAGCTGATCATTTCGAGCAGGTTAGCGTCAAAGAATTCCTCATCGACGGGCGCACGCTTTATCGGGTCCTGGTCGGGCCGATGAATGACCCAACCACCGCACGCAAAATGCAGTTAAGCGAAGTTGACCTGTCGGCTCTTTGGATATTGCGTACTGAGGTTCAGTCCACAGCGCTAACTCCAATTCACATAGTACCTAACGGACAAAATATGGTGCGTGACGGGCGAAATATAGCGCTGCCAACAATTGGTAACACCACGGGTGCTGGTACCCGTGCTCTTCCGGATAGCAGTCGGGCACTTCCAGCGAGCGGCATAAAGAACGACGAGTACAATTTAGCCAGGCTAGCTATACAGGACCCACCGCTTATAACGGAGAATAAATCCAACGGGCGCTGGTCTTCTGAAGTTGGCTTTGAGTCTCGTGTATTTCGCGACCCTGGGCTCTTGAACCTTGAACGTTATCATGCCGCCATGAGTTTCCAGGCTGAGTATTATCAGACCTGGAACGACGGTGATGATATTTTTGCCTTTGTTCCCTTCGCCCGAATCGATGCACAGGATGACGAGCGGACGCACTTCGATATTCGTGAGTTAACCTGGGTGCATGTAGCAGATAATTTTGAACTGCGCAGTGGTATACGAAAGGTGTTCTGGGGGGTGACCGAATCGCAACATCTGGTCGATATCATCAATCAAACGGATACGGTGGAAAATCCGGATGGTGAAGAAAAGCTAGGTCAGCCGATGATTAACCTGTCTTTGCTCCGTGACTGGGGCGTGTTTGACCTTTATTGGCTCATCGGGTTTCGTGAACGAAAATTCTCAGGTCCGGAAGGCAGACCGGCTTATCCCTTCGAAATATCAACAGACCAGTCAGAGTATGAGTCAAGCGCAGAAGCGCGGCGTAGTGACTTTGCTGTCCGTTGGGTGCAGAGCATTGGAGAATTGGAGCTCGGCATTTCTCACTTCTCTGGTACAAGTCGTGAGCCGAGGCTGGTGCCCCAATTCATCTTACAGAATAACTTACCAACGTCTGTGATTCTGATACCTTATTATGATGTCATCGAGCAAACTGGACTAGATGCGCAACTGTTTTTAGGTGACTGGGCGTTCAAATTAGAAGTAATTAGTAGAAGCGGCCAGGGCAATCGCTATGCGGCAGCCACGGCCGGCTTCGAGAAGACATTCGTTGGTTTCGCCGGTGGCAGAGGCGATCTGGGCGTGATCGCAGAGTACCTGTTTGATGAGCGTGGCGCTGAAGGCCCGGCAGTAGGACAAGATGATATTGCCTTAGGGTTACGCTACGCATTTAATAATGCCGCAAATACTACCGCTCTGCTGGTTGCGCTGATTGACCGGGCTTCCCATGAATACTTAACAACCTTTGAAGCCAGTAGCCGACTGGGCGAACGTCTAAAACTCACTGTGGAAGCTTCGGTTATCAACAATACACGGAATATCCCAAGGGGTTTTCTAGGGCTTCTTGAGGTGCAAGCTGACCCTAATGCTGACCTGGCATTTTTTCAGGATGAAGATTTTATTAAGTTTGAGTTGATCTGGTATTTATAGGCGGGATTTTTTTGGCCATCAGATTGATACATCTTGATCAGGTCAGTCATTGGCGTGTCGCAAAACAGGTCTGCTATTTAGGCTCAGATGGGTGGTTGTTTAACTTGAATCCACGCAACCAGAGCGCAGCCAGGCTGCCAGAAGGACGGGTTAACTTTTCAGTGCCAAATAGTTAGCTGCTACGCTATTTATTCAGTCGGTCGATGCAACGTAGGACTTCGGCTTGATAGGCCTTGCCACGCTCATTAAGGATGTCGGCGACGTT
>Ga0114996_10007232_pt1 | contig 12636 bp, 10 predicted proteins | sample ArcticOcean_MG_C_4_FD_87039 | JGI IMG/M metagenome (GOLD analysis project Ga0114996, IMG submission 87039) | Marine microbial communities from western Arctic Ocean - ArcticOcean_MG_CB4_134 | ecosystem: Environmental > Aquatic > Marine > Oceanic | place: Arctic Ocean: Canada Basin | collected... | reverse complement strand
CTTCCCGGCATCTCGACCAGCATCAGCCAGATCTTCAGCAAGATGGCGAGCATCACGACTGCCGCCGCCACCAAGTAACAACAAGCTGATAGCTAGGCACAAAAGACGAAGGCCGGAAGCTCACTCCTCATGAGGAGTGAGCTTCCGGCCTTCGTCTTTTCTTAGTGGGCATCGAACAATATCGCACCGAACGATCCCACCCCGATGCTTATCCACTCCCACCACACCAATCCCTTACCTATTCACTTAGGCCGAACTGGGGTTTATCCCTCGATTGAAAAGAGTACCGCCGGCCCATTGGCAGATTCACCGCTTTGGCCGCATCCTGATTCTAGACGGCTCCTGGGTTCAAGTCAACCAGCGAGGGTCGACCAAAACATACCTTTGAGGAGAAAAGAAATGAACAAAATCTACAACTACCTAGTGACTCTCGCACGCGACGAAAAAGCCCAGGACATGGTGGAATACGCCCTGTTGGCCGGCTTCATCGCCGTTGCCGCCGGCGCAGTCCTTCCCGGCATCTCGACCAGCATCAGCCAGGTCTTCAGCAAGATGGCGAGCATCACGACCGCAGCCGCCGCCAAGTAAACGGCTCTTCGAGCTCCAAAGAAAAACCGGAGGCCGCCTCGCAAGAGGCGCCTCCGGTTTCTTGTTTCCTGGATTTGGCCTGCGCCCTATTCCATCGGTATCTTTGAAGTAATGTAGCCAATCTCGGGCAGCGGGGCCGCTCCGTTACGCAGCGCCTTGTCGTGGAACGATGTTGGACTGAAGTCAGTGGTCTCGTTCTGGTAGTGATCCCTAACCCGAACCCATTCCTTCCAACCGTGGTATTGGAGCGGCAACTGCGTGGAAGTAAGCTTGGCCCGCAAGACCTTGCCACGAACTTCTTCTGTTTCCTGGAAGGCCTGTTCCCGCAGTAACGCCCTGGCGTCGGCGTCGCTCATATCCATCGTGTGCATGCGGATATCGAGAATCACATCCGTCTGAATCCGTAGTTGCTCTTTCAGCCAGTTGATCTGGAACTCGTTGGACCCTTCTTGGTAGCCCGCGTCCGCTACAACATGCTCGATATAACTGGCCCAGCCCTCGACATAGCTCGGATCACCAAAGGCGGCCCGCAACAGCCGGGTCGACTCCGGAACCGGATCAGCCGCCTCCGGATCAGTCGTTCCTTCATTGGAGAACTCAGTCTGTAGATAGTGGCCAGGTATCGCTTCGCGCGCCGTCAGCAGCTTGAGCTTGAAGATGTTGTATTCCCTGAGTTTTGAAACGGCCCGTTGCCGCGGCCAATCCGACGGGATCGGCGTTACCCAATAGAAAGCGCTCAATTCCGGTTTCATCGGCGGAGCGCCTACGAATCCCGCGACCGAGTACACACCGCGCATAAACTCAGGCGTTTCGATCACTTGCAGGTTGTCACGCTTGGGAACGTTGACCAGCGCTGCGTCCACGACGAAACTGCTGAGTTCATCAAGGTCTTTCTTGATCTGGTTAATGAACTGGTCTCCGCTGCGGAGCCGATTGTCGTCCGCGACAACTTCGAGCACCTCGCGCATCAACGCCATGTTGTTAGGGGGCCGCTGTCCGCCATAGATTGCACGGTGCATCGGCTTTGCCACCTCGATCGTCTTGTCGTACGTCGTCTTGAGCGCGGCCTCAGCCTCTTGCAGCAGTTGCTCGGGCGTCTTGTCGGTGTTGAGCATCACCTTGAACTTCTCGTTGTAAAGCTGCTTGCCTAAGCGCCAGTCGTGCTGGTTGCGCTTCGCCAAGTCGTTCTTCAGGTAGTCGTCAAATCCCCGTAGTGCTTCAAGCGCCGGCCCCGCCGCGGCATCGTAGTCGCCCTTCAGTTCGGCCGGGATTCCCGAGGGGATAACCCGCGCCACGAGATTAATGACGCCCTGGTTCTCATCAATCGCCACTTGAGTCCACACTTCGGGGGACGCCTTGAGGTTCGTCTTTGCCTGGTCAATAAAGGCGGGGACCTTCTGGATCCGCCCGATGAGGTGCTTGTAGCGCTCCGCCGCCGGTGCGTACTCATGCACCATCAGCGTGTGCAGAGCCGTGCCAAGCGTCTCGACATAGAATGTCGGATTGTTCTCGTAGGCGCGTTCCTTCTCAAGCTCGAAGAGAGCGCGCTCGGTGTAATTACTCACGACCGCGTGGTCCACCCAAGCGTGTGAGTTCAACTCACCACGATCGATCTCCTCATCCAGCTTCGCTCGAAAACTCTTGATCGAAGCGATCCGTTTTGCGATCGCATCGCTTGACAGATCGTCAAGCATCTCATCGAGACGGACTTCCGGGCCGGCGGACGCGCCTGTCTCGTCGGTCGGTGCGTGAACGTAGTAGCCCAGGGTCGTGGAATATACGGGACTCTGGAGCAACGTTTCACTGAGGAAATCCTGATTCAGTCGACCCAACACCACATCACGGTCTTCTCGGGTCTGGCACCCGGCCAGCAGGACGGCTAGCGCCGCCGCGGCAATGATCAACCTTGGATTCTTAAACATCAACAACACCTCGACTCCCGATTGGGCAGAGACACAGTAACGATTCAAATGGAAAAGGGGAACGGGCGAACGAGGCCCTCCGGGTCTGCCAGCCATTGCCGACAAAAACCTATCATAAAGGAGCCACCAGAGCAGATCAACCGAAGAGTCGCGATCCGCTCATGAGCAGGCGCCCGCGGCGGCGCCCAAATCGCGCTGTTGGGAGCTTCGTGGCCTAGTCGAAACTCACCCGCCGGCGCAGATAGGCAGGCTTCTCGATATCGGATTCATCCGTCTCGGCCTGCTCCTGTTCCGCCACCGGGTCATGTCCGGGCTCCGGCCTTGGGAACTCGTCTGCTTCAGACGTTTCTCGGTCTTCTTCCGGCTCAGGAACAACACGAGCCCTGCCGTGTGAGGCAGCCGCCTGCTGCAGGCTCTGGCGCACTTCGGCGTTCGATGCCGCCGCCTCGTCCGACATCTGGCGGCTCACTCCGACGCTCTCGCTGCGGAAGCCGGTCGCGACGACTGTAATCTTCACCTTCTCGCCCAGCGACTCGTCCAACACGGCGCCGAAGATAATGTTCGCCTCCGGGTCTGCCTTCTGCTGCACCAACGACGACGCCTCGTGAACATCGTGGAGCCCCAGCCGCGACGAACCAGTGATGTTAATCAACAAACCCCTCGCACCTTCGATCCCGGCATCCTCGAGCACCGGACTCGAAACGGCTTTCCGCGCCGCTTCGATCGCGGCATTCGGCCCTTCTTCAACCGCCGTGCCCATCACGGCGTAGCCCATGCCGTGCATAATCGTCCGCACGTCGGCAAAGTCGCGATTGATAATACCGGGAATCGTGATGATGTCACTAATTCCCTGCACCGCCTGGCGGAGAGTATCGTCTGCTATCCGAAATGACTCGAAGAAACTTGTGCCGCGGTCGATCGCCCCGAGCAGACGCTCGTTCGGAATGGTGATGACCGTATCCACGGCCTCCGCCAACTCAGCGAGACCTTTGTCGGCGATCAGCATCCGTTGCCGGCCCTCAAAGGCGAACGGCTTCGTGACGACCGCTACCGTCAGCGCACCTAATTCGCTGGCCAGAGACGCAACGATTGGGGCCGCGCCGGTGCCGGTCCCTCCGCCAAGCCCCGCGGTCACGAATACCATGTCGGCGTCCCCGAGCAACTCAATCAGTTGCTCGGTATCCTCGAGGGCCGCCGCGCGTCCCACCTCCGGGTCGCCGCCGGCGCCACGCCCTCGCGTCAACCGAGCGCCCAACTGCAGCTTCACCTCCGCATTGGATGTTTGCAGCGCCTGATCATCCGTATTAACCGCCGTGAACGTCACACCCTCGACGCCCGCTTCGATCATACGGTTGACGGCGTTGCAACCCGCGCCACCCACTCCAAACACCTTGATCCGGGTGTTCGGGCTTATTTCTTCGTCAAACGTAAACTTCACGCCGTCATTCGCCATCGGGTTCATCCCCGCTCCTTGAGTTGCCGCCCCAGCCCATCATTCGAAGATCGCCTTCAACCATTCCCGCGCCTTCTCGCGCCGCCGTCTGCGGTGCAATCGCAATCGTTGTCCGTAGAGTACCAGCCCCATGGCGGTCGACCAACCAGGCTGATCGAGTTCGTCAGGCATGTCCTCAATGCGGGGCGGCAAACCGATGCGCGCGCTGCAATCGAGAACATCTTCCGCCACGTCGCAGGTGCCGGCGAGCGCCGCCAAACCGCCCGTTAGAACGAGGCCGCCAATCATCCGGTCATGCAAGTGGGCGCGCCGAAGCTCATTCCCCAACATCTCAAACACTTCTTCCGCGCGCGCCTGCAGAACCTCATTCAGCAGCCGTCGTGGATACGTTTGCGGCGAGCCGTCGGCCAGACTCGGCACTTCAACCGATACGTTCGACGGAGTGTCATCGAGCCTTGCACAGCCGTACTGCTCGATCAGCATCTCGGCATCGCTTCGTGAGGTGCGCATCACTTCCGCTACGTCGTTGACGAAATGATCACCGCCAACGGGAATCCCCATTGCGAGCCGTAGCTCGTTCTCGAGATAGACCACGAGGTCGATCGACCCCGAGCCCATGTCCGCCACGGCAACGCCCAGTTCCCGCTCCTGTTCCTCGAGCACAGCCTGCGCGGCCGCGAAAGCCTCGAAAACCGTTTCCTCGACAACGATCCCCGCCCGGTTCACCACGGCATGTACGTTGTTGTGAGCCTGCGCCGCGGCCGATACCACTTGCGCGTGGCCGTCAAGCCGACGGCCTTTCATCCCGCGGGGATTCTTGACCGTAATCTGTTGGTCGACAGTGAACTCAAGCGGCACGACCTGCATCGCCGTGCGGTCGCCGCTCAGCGGAGCCTGCGCCGCAGCCTTCACCAGGTCTTCCACATGCTCGGAACTAATCTCGGTGCCCGTGGCCGGCAGATTCAGATAGCTATGGCAAACGTTGCCGCGAACGTGGCTGCCGCCCACGCCGACCACCGCCGCCTCGATCACCAACCCGCCGTTGCGCTCCGCTTCTTCAATCGCCGCTTCCACCGAAGTGAGCACCGGGTCCTGATCGGCAATCACCCCACGCGCCCAGCCCCGTGACGGAGCCGAGCCGTGGCTAATAAAGCGAAGATGGGAGTCTTCTTCGAGCGCGACCAAACACCGCGTACGATGGCTGCCGAGATCAAGACCTACAAGGTAGTCGTTGCTCTTCGCCATTCTCAGGAATCCACCCGCCGAACGGCGACTTGGCCTTCAAACCGCAGGTCGACGGAGCCGATCCTTCCGTATTTCTCTTTCCAACTCTCCACGTACTTGTGGAAGACCTCCCAGCGGTGGCGAAACTGGGCCGCCCCCATCTGTAACTCGACCACATCGCCCTCATAGAGCGTCAGAACACGTGCGTTCGACGAATCCGCAACATCGATCTCCGACACCTTGGCACGTTCGGCACCCAGGTCCGTCATGAGATTCTGAACCAGCCCAACGCGAACCTGCCGCTCGCCCGACGGCATGCCTTCATTGAGCCCCGATACCACCGGCAACTCAAGATCGAAATCCGGCGGCGGATCAAGAAACACTCCATACGGATCCACGACCCGCAGGCTCGCGAAATCAGCCGCACCCTTCGTGCGCACCCAAGCGACCGGCTTGCGCTCTTCGATGTGCACCCAAACCCGGTTCGGCCACACGCGCAGAACGCGCGCCTCTTCAACCCACGGGATCTCAAGCAGCTTGGTCCGCCGCTCCTCGATCGGGACCGTCGACATGCTTTGGCCGCGGTCCGCTTCAAAGACGCGCTGTACATCCGATTTCTCTACGAACCGCAAACCCGTAACCTGTAAGCTCCGCTCCGAGCCGCCGAACTGGAATGAAGGCGAAGCCTCGACATAACTGCCAACCGTGTGCCATACCGCGAAAACGAGGCCGAATGCGACCAAGCCTAGCCCACCCCAGCGCCCGATGACGAGGGCCCAGGCAGCCGGCCCGCGGCGCACGTTCACAGGTTTCGCGCGGCGCAAATAGGCGGACTCACGCCCCCCTTCAGCCTTGTTCGTTACTCTCGCTTTTCTCGGCATTCGATCACTCCCTACGAACTCTCTTGAGGCGTCCGCACCCCTGCTCCACGTACTGCTGCGCCCTGCGCCTTCGCTCCCTGGGCCGCGAGCCGCTCCAACAACCGCGGTCCGGCCTGCGAGATATTCCCCGCCCCGAGGGTCACGATCACATCGCCTTGCTGCGCGGCGGCCACGGCTCCCTCAACGGCTGCGTCCATCGTCGCGGAATACTGAACCGCCGGCTTGCCGTGCTTACGAATGCGCCGCGTTAACTCTTCGGCGTTCACACCTTCAATCGGTTCTTCGCCGGCGCTATAGATATCCACGACGAAGAGCCGGTCGCAATCTCCGAAGCAGGCCGCAAACTCATCCATCAGGGTCGCCGTGCGCGTATAGCGATGCGGCTGAAACACGACCAGCACGCGATCGAACGCTGATACCTTGGCGGCGGCCAACGTCGCGGCAATCTCCGTCGGGTGATGTCCGTAATCATCAATCACTGTTACGCCGGCCTCGCTGCCTCGTGTCTGAAACCGCCGATCCACGCCGCTGAACGAACGCAGTCCGTCGCGAATCGCATCCGCGGCCATGCCTAGTTCCAAACCGACCAATACAGCGGCTACCGCGTTGCGCACATTGTGCTCGCCGAGGCTGTTGACCTCGAACCAACCCAAATCCTCGCCACGGAATGTCAATCGGAAGCGGCTCGCCGTGTGCCCAAACGTGATCTCGCTCGCAACCAAATCCGCATCCGGCGACGTGCCGTAGGTGCGCACCGGCTTCTGTATCCGAGGGATCAGCGAACGCACCTCGGGATCATCAATACCAAGCAAAGCCGCGCCGTAAAAAGGTACCTTGTTCGCAAACTCCACAAAACCGTCAACCAGCGCCCCGTAGGTGCCGTAGTGGTCAAGATGCTCCTGGTCGAGCGTCGTGATCACTGCGAGAATCGGTGCCAATCGCAGGAACGAACCATCGCTCTCATCCGCCTCGGCCAGCAGCAAGTTGCTCTTGCCGAGCCGCGCATTCGAACCCATCGAATCAACGCGTCCGCCAACAACAACCGTCGGATCCTTGCCCGCCGAATGCAGAACGGCGGCGGTCATTGATGTCGTCGTCGTCTTGCCGTGGCTGCCGGCAATCGCGATCCCATACTTCAGGCGCATCAATTCGGCAAGCAGCTCACCCCGTTGAATGATCGGGATGCTCACCGCGACAGCCGCCGCCCGTTCGGGGTTCGATTTCTGGATCGCGGAACTCACGACCACCGCGTCCGCCGAGCCAATGTGCCCCGCCTCGTGGCCTTCAGAGATCTTCGCCCCCAGCGATTCAAGCCGCTCGGTAATTGGCGTCGATCGCAAATCGGAGCCACTCACTTCATAGCCGAGGTTCAGCAGAATCTCGGCGAGCCCACTCATGCCAATCCCGCCGATCCCGACGAAGTGGATGTGACGATGCGTAACAGCGATGCCTTCAAAGAACATATGTTCCGACTACGCCTTCCCCGCCGCTTCGGCCAATCCCTCTAGCAACGACGCCGCCCGCCCAGCCGCGCCGGGTTTCGCGCGGGCACGCGATGATTCTTCCATTCTTGCAAGCTCCGAGGGTTGAGTCCAAAGCTGTTCGATCTCCCGAACCAGCCGGTTGCCCGTCATCACGTGGTCCTCGACGACGATGGCCGCCCCGGCCGCGCTCTGCGCCTGTGCGTTCAAGAGCTGATGCTGATCCGCCGCATAAGGATACGGAACCAAGATCGACGCCTTGCCCGCGGCGCATAGTTCAACAACCGCTGACGCACCCGCCCGGCAGATGACGAGGTCTACCTCGCCAAAGATCGTCGGCATGTCGCGGAAGAAAGGAGCCACTTCGGCGTCGACTTCGCAGTCGTCATACGCTGCTTTGGCCGTCTCGAAACCCTGGTCGCCCGTTTGGTGAAAGATCTTCAAGTTAGCCAACCTTCCTTCCCGTTTCCATATCGAAAGCGCCTCGACCATCGCCGTATTCAACGTGCGCGCCCCTTGGCTCCCGCCGGTGACCAACAACGTGAACGGCTCGCGCCGCGCCCTGCGCGGCAGATCGAAAAACTCTCGGCGAATGGGAATACCAACCACTTCCGCACGCCCTTGCGCAAAGTACGAGAGCGCTTCCGGGAACGCGACCAAGCCGCGCGACACGAACGGTGCCGCCCATCGGACCGCCAGTCCGGGCTTCGCGTTCGGTTCGAGCACCACAACAGGGACATCCTCCATACAGGCCATCAACATCACCGGTCCCGACGCGTAACCGCCCAAGCTCAGCACCGCCGCCGGCTTCCGACGCTCGATCACACCGCCTGCCTGCCACAGGCTTGCCGGCAAACCAACCACCGTCTTGAGCCGCCGTAGCAGAGACAATCCTTTGAGCGCACCCGTCTTCAATAGCTCCAGTTCGAACCCGGCCTCGGGAACCAATCGCTTCTCCTGTCCCCGGCTCGTACCGACAAACACGCAGTCGTGCCCCCGCGCCCGCAGCTCGCGAGCGACCTCGATGCCCGGCAGAACGTGTCCACCCGTTCCACCGGCGGCGATCAGAAATGTCGCGCTCTTCATCGATTCGCTCGCTTCGCACTCATTCACTCCGCATGCTGGCTAACATTCAGCAAGATGCCCGACGCCGCCAGCGCCATGATCATTGCCGAACCGCCGTAACTCACAAACGGCAACGGCATTCCCTTCGTCGGCAGCAATGCCAGCACCACGCCCAGGTTCACCAGCGCCTGGCAGACAATCATCGCCGTAATCCCGACCGCCAGATACATCCCAAAACGATCGGGCGCGCGCATCGAAACCACGACGCCCCGCCACAGCAAGACGCCGAAAGCCACTACGACCAGCAGCGCGGCGATGAACCCAAGCTCTTCGCAAATCAGCGCAAAAATGAAATCCGTATGCGCCTCGGGCAAGAACCGCATCTTCTGGCGGCCGTCCATCAGACCCTGTCCGAACAAACCGCCCGTGCCCACCGCGATCCGCGATTGTATGATCTGGAATCCCGCGTTCTTCGGGTCCGCTTCCGGATTCAGGAACACCAGCAAGCGCTGCATGCGATACGGCTCGATCCACACCGCCAAGGCAAGCAGCGGTATCGCGGCGAGAATACCCTGCACGAAGTACATCATCCGCAGACCCGCCACCCAAAGCATCACGGCAGCGATCACTGCCAGCATCAGAGCGCCGCCGAGGTCCTTGCCGCCCAACACAAGCAGGCCGAACGCGCCGAGGATCGCCAGGCCGCCGAGCAGCGTCCGCCATTCGTTGAGTTTGTCGGCGTGCTTGTCCAGATAAAAAGCCAGGAACACGATAACCGCAACCTTGGCGAACTCCGACGGTTGGAACGACACAGCCCCGAACCGCAGGAAGCGATACGTATTCGCCGTCTGCGCGCCAAAGAACACCACGACCAGCAGCGCAATCGAGACGCCCACGATCGGGAACACGAAGCGCGGCTGCCGCCAGTGGCGATAGTCGAGAAACATCAGAAAGCGCATCAGCCCCAGCCCCAGCGCCATCGCAATGGCCTGCTTGACGACGTAGCGCGCCGACGCGCCTTCGCCGCCCGTGGTTGCGCTAAAGACCATCACAAGCCCGAAAAACGACAGCAGGATCACCGTGCCGCAAATGACTCGATCGCAATGTAGATATCTCGGCATCGTTCTAAGTCTCGCGAAGCTCCTGAACCATCTCTTTGAATCGCCTTCCGCGCTCGCCGTAATTCCGAAACTGATCGAAGCTGGCACAGGCTGGGGAAAGCAACACCGTGTCTCCGCTCTCGGCGTGCGCATGCGCGTAACGAACGGCCTCCGCCAACGTCCCCGTCCGAATCACCGGCGCGACGCCACCCAGTTCGCTCTCAATCTTTGCAGCCGATTCCCCAATCAACAGCGCCGCGCGAGCCCGACCGCGCAGTGGCTCCTTCAGGTCCGCATAGGCCAGACCTTTATCACTGCCGCCGAGGATCACCCATAACCCGCTATCGAACGTCTGAATCCCCTTGACCGCCGCATCGACATTCGTCGCCTTCGAGTCGTTGTAATAGGCAACGCCCTTGATCTCAACGACGAGTTCCAGCCGATGCTCCATCGTGCGGAACGTCGCAAGCCCCTTGGCAATCGACTCCGCGTCTATTCCCGCGAGCAATGTGGCCGTGACCGCCGCGAGCGCATTCTCCAGATTGTGCGGACCCGGGATCGGCAACGGCAGCGCGGCGACGGGTTCGCCGTCACAAACAATCGACTCGCCTTCCACCCACGCACCCGGCTCATGACGTCCCACACGGCTAAACCAATGCGATTCCCCGGTCGCGTCCGTCGCGAAGCCGCGACAGACCGCATCGTCGGCATGCAAGACAGCGTAGTCACTCGCTGTCTGCGCCTGGAAGATCTTACCTTTGGCCGCCGCGTAGGCTTCAAACGTTCCGTGCCGATCCAGGTGATCCGGCGTAACGTTCAAGACGATTCCAATGTGAACGGGAAAGCTCTCCGTCGCCTCAAGCTGAAAACTCGACAGCTCCAATACGTTCCAGCGCTCTTCGCTCGACTCATCAACCATCGCAAGCACGGGCGTTCCAAGGTTGCCGCCCGTCGCAACCGGCACGCCCTTCGCCTCGAAGATATGCCCAATCAACGAAGTGGTCGTTGTCTTGCCATTCGTCCCCGTTACCCCGATCACCGGGCCTTTCAAAGCACCGGTCGCAACTTCGAGTTCGCCCATCACCGCGACTCCATGACGCCGAGCTGTTTCGAGCTCGGGCAGATTCCAGGGGACGCCGGGCGAAGGCACGACCAGGTCCTGCCCGAGGAAGATTCCTTCGGCATGCCCGCCCAACTCCAACTGCACGTTCAGCTTGCCCATCTCTTCCGCGGTTTCACCCAGTTCATTCAGAGAACGCCGGTCGGTCGCGCTCACACGGGCTCCCCGCGCCGCCGCGTAACGCGCCGCCGCTTTTCCCGATTCTCCGAGTCCGACTACCAACACACGTTTCCCTTCCCACTTCATCGCAGCTTCAACGTACTGAGGGCCAGCAAGGCCCACACCAATCCCGCAATCCAAAAGCGCACAATGATCTTCGACTCATCCCAACCCAGCGCCTCAAAATGGTGATGCAGCGGCGCCATCTTGAAAACACGCTTCCCTCGCAACTTGAAGCTCGCCACCTGAATGATCACCGACAACGCTTCTACAACAAACACGCCGCCGACAAAAAGGAGAAGAATTTCCTGTTTGATCAGCACCGCCACCGTACCCATCGCACCGCCCAGCCCAAGCGATCCCACGTCGCCCATGAAGATCTCCGCCGGATGCGCGTTGTACCACAAGAACGCCAGGCTCGCGCCAACCATCGACCCGCAGAAAATCGTCAACTCGGCGGCCTGCGGCACCGGGGCTATGTCCAGGTACGCCGCAAAGTTTCGATGCCCCGCGACGTAAGCCAGCACGGTTAGCGCGCCAGCCGAAATGACGGTTAGGCCGGCCGCCAGCCCATCCAAGCCGTCGGTCAAGTTGACGGCGTTGGTCGTTCCCGCGAGCACCAAGAACAGAAAGGCAAAGAGCCCCACGTACCCCAGCGGATAGGTCCAAGGCTGCCCCAGTAGTGATTCAATTACCAGCTCCGGCCGCAACGTTTTGAAGAACGGCAGAACCAGCCGCGTGTCGTAGCTTGCGGCTCCGCGAAGCCAGGCGAGACTAGCGACAATTGCCACGGTCACTCCTACTTGCAGCAACAGCTTCATGCGTGCCGACAGGCCCAGATTCTTCCCGCGTCGCACTTTCAGAAAGTCGTCCATGAAGCCGATGCCGCCAAAACCGACCAGCCCAAGCAACGCAATCCAGATGTAGACGTTGCGCAGATTCGCCCACAGCAGCGTCGGCATCAGGATCGAAATATTGATCAGCAACCCGCCCATCGTCGGCGTCCCGGCTTTGCTCAAATGCGACTTCGGGCCGTCTTCGCGAATCGGCTGTCCGACCTGAAACTGCCGCAGACGCCGAATCAGCCAAGGCCCAAGAAGTAAACCTAATCCCAGCGCCGTGAAGCTCGCGAACGCCGTTCGAAACGTGATGTAGCTGAACACGCGGAACGGGCTGAAGTACGGAAAGAGCTGCTCGTAAAAGAAGTGGAAAAACATAGCGTCTCTTTGCTAGCCTCTCTCTCCGACCGCTTCAAACTCTTGCTTCAGTGTCTCGATCGCTCTCTCCAGCGCCACGCCGCGCGAGGCCTTGAACAGGACCCCGTCGTCCGCGCGCAATTGTTTTGCCACGAAGCGCCCGGCCGCTTCTGGCTCTTCAAAGAAAGCCGCTGCCGCCGCGGGCAACCCTGATGCCGCCGCCTCTTCGACCAACCAGCGTGCCGCTCCGGTGACGCCAACCAGCAGATCAACGCCGGCATCGCTCGCCGCCCGGCCAACCCGCCGGTGCAGTTCTTCCGAGCGTTCTCCCAACTCGCGCATCTCGCCCAGCACGGCAATGCGGCGTCCCGCCGGCGTTTCCGCCAGCACCCGCAGCATCACTTCCATGGACCGCGGGTTCGCGTTGTAGCAATCGTCAATCAGCAG
>Ga0114996_10007230_pt1 | contig 12638 bp, 7 predicted proteins | sample ArcticOcean_MG_C_4_FD_87039 | JGI IMG/M metagenome (GOLD analysis project Ga0114996, IMG submission 87039) | Marine microbial communities from western Arctic Ocean - ArcticOcean_MG_CB4_134 | ecosystem: Environmental > Aquatic > Marine > Oceanic | place: Arctic Ocean: Canada Basin | collected... | reverse complement strand
CTGGAGCACAATCGCTCCGGCCCCGAGCGACAAACCCTTCAGACACGTGCGACGGTCGAGGTCATCGGGCGTCAGCATGTTTATTGCGTTGGCCTTCATAGGGAGTTCCTTTTTCCACAGTCCGTCCTGTAATTCTCAACCAATCAGATTATCAAATCAGTTCCCGAATCGGCTCTCCAAACGGCAACAGCATTTGTGGCCGGCCGGTGTAGTCGTTGATCGTCGCGTCCTGGTTGATGCCCAGATGCTTGTAGACGGTCGCCCACAGATCGTTCGGCGTCAGCGGGCGGTCGTGAGGGTGTTCGCCTTTGGCGTTGGTCGAGCCGATCACTTGTCCATGCTGCATGCCGCCACCACAGACTAGCACCGACATGGCCTGTGGCCAGTGCTCGCGGCCGAAACGCAAGCCCTTTGAACCGCCATCGGATCGGCTTATTTTCGGCGAGCGGCCAAACTCGCCGGTGACGACAAGCAGGACTTTCTTCGTCAGACTCCGCGCATGAAGGTCTTCGATCAGCGCCGTGATGGCTTTGTCGTAAATTGGAAACCTGGGAATTGCATCCTTCCATAGGTCGCAATTCACCGCGTGCGAATCCCAGTTGTAGAAGCCCAACTTGGGAGACATCACGCCCGAGATAAACGGGTTTTCCATAACCACCGTCACGAAACTGCAACCCGCCTCGACCAGCCGCCGGGCCATCAGCGCCCGCTGTCCCCAGGCGTGCATGCCGTAGCGCTCACGGAGCGATTGTGGTTCTCGCGATAGATCAAACGCTTCGTGCATCCTTGGGCTGGTCAGCAGGTCGAAGGCTTGCTGACTGAACTGATCCGTCGCGTCCATCGCGCCACTGGCGTCGACTTCGCTCCGCAACCGATCGAGGCCTTTCAGCAATTCCCGGCGGTCGCCAAGACGCTCCTCGGCGGTTTTACCAAGGAACATGTTTCTGACCGCGAACTTCGGCGAACTCGGATCGTCGCCCACCGGGAAGTAGTTGTACTTCATGCCCAGATACGCTGCGCCTTGGGCATACGTGTTGACTTTGGACCGGCCGCCGTTGGCCATCGTGACACAGTTTGGCACACCGACGTCAACGTGCTCGCGCATTTTGTTGATGATCGAGATCACCGACGGTGAGTCGTTCTTCGTGCCGGTCGGCGTATCGGGAATACGACCCGTCATAAACCGCTTGCTTCCGCCACCGTGATCGTTGAAGCGGTGCGCGATGCTGCGAATCAACGTGTACTTGTCGGCGCACTTGGCGTGCAGCGGAAGATGTTCGCAAACTTCGATTCCCGGCACGTTGGTGCGAATCGGCGAGAATTGCCCTCGATATTCCTCGGGCGCATCCGGCTTCATGTCATAGGTCTCCATGTGCGGAGGCCCACCGGCAAGCCACACGAAGATGACCGACGTATCGGGCGCGGTGCTGGTCGTCCTTGCCGCCGCGGCACGCAACCGCATCACCTCGGCGAAACTGAGACCACCGACGCCGAGCGTTCCCATCTTGAGGAACGATCGCCGGCTAGCAGGTCCGAGACACTTGTTCGAGTTCATCGTCGAATCTCCGGCTTTGGTTTCACTTTGCAACGAGGTACTAGACCTCCGACAGCGGCTCTTTCGCGTCGCCAAACGTTTTGGGTCGGACGCCCATCTTGTCCATCATGCTCAAGTAAAGCCGACACATCTGGCGATCAGGCTTGCCGAGATAGTTGAGGTTGCGGCCTCCCTTGATACGACCGCCTCCTCCTCCAAGCATGACCACAGGAAGCTGGTTTGCGTCGTGGTTGCCGTGCAACATGCTGGAACAGAGCATCAGCATCGAATTGTCCAGCAGCGTGCGGTCGCCCTCTTGGATCGACTTCATCTTGTTGGCGATATAGGCTACTTGCTCAAGGAAAAACTGATTCACCTTCAGCCAGTCTTTCGAGTCGCTGTGCGAGAGCAGATGGTGGATCATGTAGTCGACCTTCAGGTGCGGAAACCGCAGCGTGCCGTGGTCGTTGTTGAGCTTGAGTGTACAGACCCGCGTGGTGTCGGTCTGGAATGCCAGCACCAACAGGTCGCTCATCAGCCGCATGTGTTCGACGATGTCCTGCGGAAAGCCGTCCTTGGGTCGCGGAATGTTCGGCTTGGACAGCGTCGGGCGCCAGCCCTGCAGCTCGCCACGCTGTCCGGCGTTCTTGATGCGCCGTTCGACTTCGCGGACCGAGTTGAGGTACTCGTCGAGCTTTCGCTGATCGCGGCGGCTGATGTCGCGGCGGAAATCGCCCGCGTCGGAGAGCACCGCGTCGAGCACGCTCTTGTCACCCTTCTGCGCGCGGTCCTTGAATAATTGGTCGAAGGCCAGCGCCGGGTACACTTCCAGAGGCGTCGGTGTCGTCGGGCTGCTCCACGAAATGTGCGAACTGTAGAGCATCGAATAGTTCTTATGCACCGACGGGTTCGCCTTTTCACAGCCGAGCACTAGACTGGGCAATTTTGTTTGCCGCCCGATCCGTTGTGCGACGAGCTGGTCCACGCTCGTACCACTGCGAATGGTGCCGCCCGCGGCCAGCGGAGCGCCGGAAAGTAGATTGCCGGTCTGCGAGCTATGAATGTTGCCCTTGAGCGCTTCGGCGTTGTAGAGTCCGCGGATGAAGACCATTTGATCGCGGAGGTCGCTGAGCGGCGCGAGCACTTTACCCAACTGCATCGACTTGCCTTCGCCCTTGGCCCACCATTCGCTCTTGTGGAATCCACAACCGGCAAACAGAATCGCCATCCGCGTCGGCGCCTCGCTTGCCTTGTTGCTGCCGGCAGCGTCATCACCCCACACGCGGGTTGATTCCATCCAGGGTAGCGCCATGCTGACGCCCAGGCCGCGAAGCACGGTACGTCGCGAAAGTTGATAGGTCGTCATGATTTCTCTCCGCTCATCGAGATACTACTTTGACTACATGTCACAGACATGACGGATTCGCACCACACGGCGCATTATATATCAGCAACTACTTATTTGTATCTCTTCCTCTTATTTCGCGAAATTGCCGACTGGTGACAATCATTTCGACGGCCACGCTAAAGCGGTAATCGTTGTTGGCGAGCCTGGCCATCATTGTGTCAATCAACGGCTCATCCGAGAGCTGAATCTCACGGCCTAGGCAGTAGCCGAGCAGCTTGCGGCAAAACTGCCGCACGACATCATCGCGGCGGTCTTTCGCGAGGTAGTCGCGCAAACCCTGGATGCCCTCGATTTGCTTGCCGTCGGGAAGTTTGGTCTTGGTGTCGACAACTTGTGACCGCAGTCGGCCGAGGGCGTCGTATTGCTCTAGGGCGAAACCGTACGGGTCGATCCTGGCGTGGCACTTGGCGCACGCCGTAACGGAACTATGCTTCTCGATCAACTGCCGGGCTGTCAGCCCGCTTGGCACTTCGTCCGGCAAATCAGGGACGTTAGCCGGCGGTCGAGGTAGACGTTCGCCAAGCAATGTTTCGAACACCCAATTGCCGCGCAGAATCGGACTAGTGCGTGACGCGCCGGATTGGCTGGCCAAAACGGTCGCCATACCGAGTACTCCACCGCGTCCTTTTTCACGGACGCCTTCGACGCGCCGCCACTGGGGTTCGCTCACGCCAGCGATGCCATAGTGTTTCGCCAGCGATTCGTTCAGAAACGTGTGATCTGCGTTCAATAGCCCCAGAATCGAGCCGTCGTTACGAAACATGTCTTCAAAGAACAGCACGATCTCCTCGTACATTTCGCCGCGCAACTTTGCGAATTCGGGATAGAGTGTTTCGTTCTTGTCGTCGTTCTGGTCGAAATCGCGAACGTGTAGCCATTGGCAGGCGAACTGAATCGCCAGCCGCCGCGTGCGAGGATCGTCCAACATCCGCCGCGTCTGTTCGACGAGCGCCCGATCCTCCGTAAGCTTGCCGGCCAGCGCCACGCGGCGCAGCTCTTCATCTGGCATCGACGACCAAAGGGCATAGCTCAGCCGGTTCGCCAATTCCAGGCCCGAAACCGGCGCGGCCTTGTTGCCCGCTGCGGGTTGTTCTTTACGGTAAAGAAACGCCAGCGAGGTGAGCACCCGCGCGATCGTCAAGCGGATCGATTCTTCGTGCGGGATCTCGCTGTCACGCAGTTGTTGATATAAACCGCGCAGACGTCGCTTTTCGGAATCGATTAGCGGACGACGCCAGGCGCGATCGGCAAACTCCACCACCGCGTTGACATGGACCGATTCGGTAGTGACGAGCCGCCGTCGAAAAGCGTCCGCTCGATCGTTCACCGGCTTCACGTACGGCGCCCAGGCCTTGACCAGGTCCGGGCGATCCTGAGTCGCGAATTCCCGAATTTGCTCGAAAGCAATTTGATACTTCAGCGGTTCGCGAGCCACGTAAAACAATTCGTCCCACAGCCGATCGAGGTGAGCTGCCTGCCGATCGCTGAGCATCAACCGTCTCAGATGGTCGTCCTCGCGGTGAAACAACGTCAGCGTGACAACTTGGTCGACCGGCACGATCCGAGCGTAACACAGGGCCGGTGGAAACAGGTTACAAAACCGGCTGACCGGCCCTTCAATGCGCTCCCGCGCAGGACTCCCCTCGCGAACCAGGACCGGATCGTTCGCCGAGACGTTCAAGGCGGCCGGCCTGGACGCCAGGACTTGAACCTGAACCGTGCCGTCGTAGCCGTGCTTGGCGTCCAACTCGGCCGTGCCGACCAGTTCGCGGTCCTTGGCCAGCTCCGCCGGAACTCCGAATTCGATGACCTCGGGCGCCCGAACCACCAGATCCGCCGAACGGGCGGCATGTCCCAGCGGGTGCCGGCCGAAGCGTGCACCCGGTTTCAAATCCTTCAATAAGCTCGCCAGATCGACCGGCACGGAAAGGGTCCGAAGCTGATGCTGCAACAACGCGTCGGGTGAGTTGTCGTCTTTTGACTTCGGCCCGGTGGCCAAAGCCTGAACTCGCCGCGCTAGTTCACTTTTCTTAGCGGCATCCTTTTCCGCCAGCCAGCTTGCGAGCAGAGAACCGGGCGGCACGGCGACGATTGGCGATCCACCTTGGTGAACTTTGGCCATCTCGCCTTGATAGAAATGCCAGATATTCTTGTTGCCGTGACCATCCGCGTGCGGGTTGCCGGACTGGATATCGGCCGACACGTCCTTGGCCAGATTCCAAACCCGTTTCGCGCCGCTGGCCTCGCTGATGACGAGGGTGATGGATGTCAGGTCACAAGCATGATCGCCTTTTCTCGGCCCAATCAGTAATGACAGCAATTCTCCCTTGCGAACCGCAACGGTTGTCGGCGTCATCGTCGCCGAACCGCGCAGTTCGTACTCGCCTTTCCATAATGTTCTCGTCTTGCCGGCGGTGCGATGCTGCAGCAGCCATTCCGCTCCGTTGCCGCACTCAAAATGAGCGTCCGCGACACTTGCCTCGACACGCACCACACCGTCGATCGGGCTCTGCCAACCGACCGCGGCAAAATGGGTCGGAGTTGGATGAACCACCACCGAGTGCGCATTCGCGAAGCCTGGAATACGCTCATTTTTGTCCGACGAGTTTGCGACCACCGTGGGGAGCGAATCCGACGTGTGTGCTGCCCAGCCGGTGATTGCCTTCCGTTTGTTGGTTTCCTTGGTGAGGTGCCCTTCGACCTTTACGGCACTACTGCGGCCGAACGCCAGATAATCCAGCCACACCTTGAGCGTTTCCGCATCGACTTTGTGTGCCGCGGCGACCTTGGCGATATCGCTGTCAACGCGGGCGGCGCTGACGGCCGCGAGGTAGTTGGCGGTTTGGCCAAGCATCTTGAGCCGCTGCTGGTCGATGCGCTGCTGCAATCCCGCTACATCACGCAACGGCAACGGTGGGCGCCCGCCGCCTTCCAACCGCAGATTCTTCCACACCACATAGTCGCCTTTGTTCCCGTCACCCGCGTCACCCGTGGCGAGATAGAAGACGACGTCCTTGCCGTCTGCCGCAGTGGGCAGCTTCCATTTGAAATCCTGCCGCGTTGCGACGAGCGTGCGAACGCCGACCGCCTCCATCCACCGGGGCGGACCGCCCTGGCGGCCAATGTGCCCGATCGAATTGAACTTCCACATTTTCTTTTGAGCCTGGTCGATTTCAGACACCAGCTTCGACGGGTCGTTCGATTTCGTATTACGCCATCGCTCCCGCAGGCCACCGAGTAACGTGCCGTCATCCGGCTTGTCTGCCGACATTGTTTCCCATAGCGAACGAAGGTATTTGGCATTCAGGCCGCGCTCCTTCGCTACGGCTTCAACAGTTTTCGCGCCACTCGCCAGCGCCTCGCGCTGGGCAAGCGTCGCCGCTACATACTTGGCCACGGGCAGCCGGCCACCCTGATTCGTGGTGAACTTGATGCCATGCAGGTTCACCGCGGTACCGCCGCTGTCGTCGGTGAACTGGCGATAGAACACCTGAATGCGGGCCAACAGTTCATTGGTCTGATCACGCTGCGTCGTGTAAGGAGAAAACCGGACTCCTTCCGGCGTGAGCACCGCGTGGGCGGCGACTTCTTTCGCGGCGTCGAGGTACTTCGTCACCAACGCAGGCGACATCCCCTGAGCCGCCCCGGCGTTCGTGAATCCTTCACCCGCCGCGCCATCCACGGGAAATTCACGCGTTGGATCAAGCGACGGTACGCCCGTGAGATCCCGCACCGTGTAGTTGTACTCGGCGTTGTTGAGCCGCCGCAGAACCAGTGGCCCAGGATCGCCGGCGCATGCCTTTGCCTCGATGGTGAGATATTCTCGCACCCACTTCTGCAATCGGATTCGTTCGGCGTCGGTCGGTTGCTTCTTTGCTTCCTTGGGAGGCATCTGACGGCTGTTGAGCATCTCGCGGACCTTCAGCCAGACCTTCGGGGCCCGGCGAACGTCGGCCAACGTCGCAAAGGACGCCAGATCAATCTCGGCCTCAGCGTCCTCTCCAGAATGACACTTGTTGCAGTACGTCTTCAACAATGGCTGAATGTCTGGACGGTACGCCTGCTCGAGCGTCGTCAAGTCCGGCTCAATCTCGGCGGCATTTAGCATAGGCAACAAGTTTGAGGCGGCCGCTAACCAAAATAGAAGAGCACAGAGGCGAGTGCACAATGACCACCGATGGCGGGAACGGATCGAATTCGAATCCGTCCGGAGTCGTGTCGGTTTGGTCGTTCCATGGTCGCTACGGCTCATCTCTTATGCACCTCGCGTTGTAAATGTCTCGTCAGCTATCACACATAATTCAGTTTGGGACACAAGTGCAAATTCATCATCGTATTGACGATTCAATTAGGTGTTCGAGTTCTTAGTTGCATTTGATGTGTGCCTGCATTGTAGCATCGCCGCACGAAAATACGGCTCGATGCCAACGATCCAGCAAGTGGACGGAGTCGAGTGCCTTATTTTGGGTTTTTGTCGTTCGTGCCAACATCGCGCGGCAAAATGGACAGACGCTGGATTACGACGTGATTGCTGCCTAGTGCGTTGATCGCAAATGTAAGTTCCTTGCCGAAGGTTCCGATGCCCACGCCTGGGTTACCACGGCCGTATAGTGCATCCATCGCGTCGAGATCAAAGAACAATTGATAGGAAACGGTTTGGTTAGAGGCAGGGTCTATCACGGCGAAGGCGCGGAAAGCGTAGTCGTAGGCGACAAGGCCACCGGCTAGTTCGTCAGATTTGCCTTGACCGTCGAAAACGACCAGGGTTTCCGTTTTCCAGGTGTTGCCCGGGTCATAATTGTATTGCGTGTTATAGTCGCCAGCGTGCGCCGCGGAAATGTTGGTCTTGCCATCCGCACCACCCACCGAAGAAGCCGCGGCGTAGCTGTCATTGCCCAAGTCAAACTTGACGGTGGGAGTGGCGATGGGGCTGCCAGATATTCTTTCGATACCAATGCCCAAGATGGTATTGCCATTGGCAAACGCGCCAGCGGACTTAGCGCCGGGCGCGAAGCCCGCGCTGCCGACCGGTTTGCCAGACACGGCATGGTCGTCGAAGGCGAAAACGGTGGTATAGATTTTGTAAACGTCATCCGTTGCGCCGGAGCCATAGATGCCGACTTGGTTGGATGCACCCTGGAGGTACCAGCCATCCCATGAATTTCCACCATTGATGGCAACGACAATTGTCTCGCCTTGATCCTGCTTCAGAGCATCGTCGAACATAAATTGGTCGAGCGCGGCCTTGGACGGAGAAATTGTCAGCTTGACGGGCTCAACGACAGCCGCCTCGGACTTGTTCAAGGTTAACGTTTGCAAAGACCCGCCTTGCTCGTCGAGCAGCGATGCCTGGACGCGGCCTCGGAACACATGCACTTCCGTCTTACCGCCCGTCGCAGCCTTGACACCGAAACGGGTTCCTAAATCGACTACCTTGAGACCTGGCGCGCTGATCGTGAAACCGATGGCCTTCGGAGGAACCATGGCGCTAAGCATCCCGACTTGCAGGTCAGCTTTACTTGCCGATTCGAGTTGAAGCCTAGCCGGGCCATTGAGAGTGACAATCGCTCCGGACGCGAAGTGAATTTCCGCCACGCCTGATTTCAGGCGAAGCGTTTGCCCTGAACGAAGACGATCACCGACCGACAGTCGTTCTGATTCCCAGCGGCAATCGGAGGCTGCTTTCAATACCGCAGCATATTCAGCTTCCGGTGGCCGCAGCCAACGCTGCGTTGCTGCGAACCATCCTACGGCAATCAACAACGAAAACGCGACCGCCACGGAGAACCAACGAGCCCAATGCCGCCTGGCGCCACGCTGCAAATCCTCGGCCGCTTGTTCGGATGCCCATTGTCGCGAGGTTGATTTCCAGGATTCATTCTGTGGCGCATTCTCCATCGCTTCAATTCGTTGACGAGCGGTTTGCAATGCTTGCTGCGAATTGACAATCATCCGCAGTTCCGCATCGAGATGGAAATAGTCGAGGAAGGATTCCTGAGCGGCGAGATCGCCAGACAACAAGTCTTCCAACTCGCGCGATTCGGAGTCGCTCAACTCGCCTCGGCAAGCGACGTCGGCCAGTTGCCGTAATCGATCGGTGCGTTTTGACTTGTCATTCATGGAGTCACCACTGCAACTTTCATGTCACATCGTTGATCAAAGTGTAATCAAAGGTTCGCGGCCAACGTTCGCAGCACGCACTCTCTCAGCACTTGGCGAACTCGCGATAACGAATCATAGACGCTACCAACAGGCCGCTCCAACTGTGCTGCGGCCTGTTTGATGTTGCCCTCTCCGCGATAGCACAGATCGACCAATCGGCGATCCGTCTCTGACAGCTTGTCCAAGCACTGCTCCAACGCCGCACGTCGCTGCTGTAAATGTTCCGAACGGTCCCGCTGACTCGCGGCCAATTGTTCCAGCAATGCATCGCTAAACAAGTGGCGATCTCGGCGGCGAGCGCGGACGTAGTTACTCACTTCAAACTTGGCCGTTCGGCAGGCCCACGCCATGAAATCCGATCCCAGCTCGAAATCATCAAATTTCTTCCACAGCACCACGCTCGTCTTTTGAAACAAGTCGTCCGCATCATGTAGGTTATGCACCAGCGCGTAAATGTACGCAAACAGTTGGCTACCATGCTGTGTCAACAAATCCAAGAAAGCGTCGTTTCCGTCAGCTTCAGTTACTTTGCGCGGAGCCATCGGGCGACTCCACTTCTGGCAGGCGTCTTCACAGGTTCGATCGAGGCGCCTGTGAGTTCCTGTAACCGCTGGAGAATTTGGGCAATCACGTTGGTTTCCAAGGAATAGTAAATCTGCGTTCTCGTTCGGTGTTGTTCGACCATACCGGCTCTCTTGAGGAACATCAGCCGGCGAATTAGGTCGGACTCGCCTTCGTCCAAGCGATCACCAAGCTGTTCGACGCTCATTTCGCCTTCTCGCAACAAGGCCAGCACGATTGGCAAACGCTTGCCACAGGAAAGCGCGTCGCATTTCCAGGCCAAGTCCGAAAAAAAATCGTCTCGCACGTTTACCGGCAGGTCATCCAACGCCGGATAGGTAGCCATGCGATTCACGCTCCAAAGAGTGTATTTCGCTAGTTCCACCGAAATCTATAGATAAACGTCCATATTAACGAAAACCTCAGGCAGAAAAACTTCAACTGAGGTTTTCGTTAATATGGACGTTTACCTGTAGATTCGATGGCCTGCCGGTAAACGTGCGAGGCGATTTGTTTTGGATTCGGATGTTTACGCCTGTTTGCGACGATTTGTCTTGTCCCAGCGGCACGGCGATTTTTGACACATGAGCGAACTTCGATACAATGTTGGGGAATTCGATCCCGAGTTGGACCATGCCCCGATTTTCCTACCTGGCAAATTCCATCCATGTCTTGATTTCTGATTTTGCAGAAATACAGAAGGATCTCTGGCAAAGTCTATTTCGCGAGCCTAGCCGTCAGGTTTGATTCGCGCCGGCCTCAACGTCAGGCTTTTGTCGAAACAGTCTTCGAGCGACACAGTTATTCGTGCCCAGCGTTTGGCCGCAACCGTAGTGGACTGTGCGGCCGCGCTGCGGTGCTTTGAAAGGGTGAGCCGTGCAACCCAACTCAAGAGTTTTCGTTCTTCGAGTCACGACCATCGCGATCTGCACGATGGCATGGCAGGGTTCCGCACCGGCTCAATCCAGTTCGAGCCGGTTGGCGCGTGCGGTGCGGCTCTACAAGAACAAGCAGTATAATGACGCGATTCCAGTTCTGCTGGCCGACGTCAAGGGAAAACCCGATCCGCAGTCGGCCCAACAGCACATGCTGCTGGGTGAATGTTACTACCGGACTGGCAAATTCGGCGAAGCCCGACCCCATCTGGAAAAGGCGGCGAGGCATCTGCCCGACGGGACTAATAAGGCGATCGCACAACAGCGACTGGTGGCGGTTGCGTTCCGCTTAAATGACTACAGAGGCGCAAACGATCGAATCGATGCCTTTATTGCCGGGCATCCGGCGGATCAGCGCGTCGGTAAGCTGCTCGCCTACAAAATGCTGATTCTTGCCAAGCGGGGCAAGAGTGCTCAATCGCAGATGGAGCAACTTCACGGACGGATTCACAAGCAGGTCAAAAAATACGGCCAGACCACGGGCATGGAGGCCGACCGAATCCTCTGTGATTTTTATCGCAGCCATGGCGAACATGAAAAAGCACGTGATGTCTACGCCCGCATCGTGCATAACTTCCGCGAGGTGATTGCCGAGCGGAAGCGAAACAAGCAGCGGATTCCGGCCGCGTTTGAGAAATCGCACGATCATGCCGCGCTCCAGTTGGGCGTGATTTACATGAACCTCCGACAGTCAGGCGAAGCGATCAAATGGCTCGAAAACGTCCGCTACGATCAGGGCATGAAACAGCAGGCCCGGCTCATGCTGTCCAAGATGTCGTATGAGCAAGGGCAGTTCGACAAGGCGATTTCATATCTTACATCCGAGGGCTTTCTTGATACGGTACCTGCCGGGCGATTGAAGTCCGACATGTTTCTACTGTTGGGACTCGCGGAAAGCAGCAAGCCGGTGCCCGACGGGGGAAAGGTCGAGCGGCATTTGCGCAAGGTTGGCCCAGAGTCGAAGGGCTACCGCCAGGCCCAGGCGACGATCGGCGATCTCTACTACAAGAAGGGTCTCTTCAGCGAAGCCGAGGCAGCTTATCAAAACGTTCTCGATGCACCCAGCTACGAGGCACAGGCTCTTTCGGCATTGGGAAACATCTATGTTGCTCAGGGGCGTCAAGCGTCGGGTGAATCGCGACAGAAGGTGTTGTTCCGCAAGTCGTCAGACATGTTCAATCGACTCTTTGCGAAGTACCCGCTCTCACCGCTGATCAAACCGGCACGCGCTCAGATTGATTTCTTGAAGAGTCAGGGGATCGACGTTTCGTTCGCCCTCGGCGAAGAGGAAAAGCTCAAGACGTGGAAAAAGACCGCTCGTGACAAGAAGGGAACCGTCGCCGGAGTGCGGGCGCTTCTTAGTCTGCTCCGAACCCACTCCAAGTCGGTGATTGATGAGAAGACGCGACAGGTCGTCAAAGCTCCCAATTATGTCGCCAGCGCCAGCGCCTGTGATTCGTTGCTCGACGAAAAAACGTACACGGGCGACGGCTTCACGGTCGACAGCTGGCATGCCCTACGGGCCGAAGCGGCCTACCAGCGTGCCGAGTGTGAAATCGCCAGCGTTTCGCAGGCCAAGTCCGCCGCTAGCGGTGGGGTTGTTCCGAAGTACTTGCCGGGCGCAACCGCGGGACAGGCCATCGAACTCTTCAAGCGGGCGAAGTCGCTAGTGGATCCCAAGCAGCTTGATCTGGTGAAGAACATTGATATTGGCCTGTTGGAAGCGATGTTCAAGTCGAGCGACAAGGGGTTGCTCGCGGCGGCAGAGACGAAGTTTGTCGAACTCGAAGCAGACTACGGCAACGATGCTCGTTTCCAACAATTGGCGATTGAACTTGCCGACTGGTACAAGCAGCAGGGACGATTGGTGGAAGCTGCCGAGCAATATGCCGGCGTGGCCGATCGAGGGCAGGATCTGGACGACGATGCTCGCATGCGGCTACTTTACGCGGCGGGCGGTCTTTACAGCAAATCGGCCTACCAGGCACAACAAGATTCCCGTGCCAAGACGTATGCCATTTACGTCTATCCACAGGAG
>Ga0114996_10007229_pt1 | contig 12640 bp, 9 predicted proteins | sample ArcticOcean_MG_C_4_FD_87039 | JGI IMG/M metagenome (GOLD analysis project Ga0114996, IMG submission 87039) | Marine microbial communities from western Arctic Ocean - ArcticOcean_MG_CB4_134 | ecosystem: Environmental > Aquatic > Marine > Oceanic | place: Arctic Ocean: Canada Basin | collected... | reverse complement strand
GGAGCTATAACTGTTAAATCTGGAAGATGTGATCCGCCTTTATGAGGATTATTAATCAAATAAAAATCCCCTTTTTTCATATTATTTTGGTTTGAATATATAATGGATTTAACTGACTCACTCATCGCACCCAAATGCACCGGAACATGTGGCGCATTAGCAACTAAATTCCCCTCACCATCAAATAGAGCACATGAAAAATCTAACCTTTCTTTAATATTTACTGAATGTGCCATATTTCGAAGAGTATAACCCATCTGTTCAGCAGTACTCATAAATAAATTATTGAAAATTTCAAGAGAAATAGGATCTCTCTTTTCAGAGATACGTCTTTCTACGAAATCCTCCAGCTCAATAACTAGGTGGCCAAAATTATTACATGTAAATGAAAATCCAGGTTCAATTAGGATTGACGAATATTCATCATAAATCATTGCAGGGCCCATTGATTTTTTATTAATAGGTATCAAATCTCGTGACAGGAAAGGTACATTCGAATATTTATCTTCAAAGAAGATTTTATCTTCGATTAAAGACTCAGGGGAATTCTCCAATTCCCGTTCTATTTTAATTTCCGGAATTCTAGTATTACCGCCATAAACTTCCACCTTTATATTTGCAATCTCAATCTTACCAGATGGTGCAAATCCAAATATTTTTTGATATTTCTCTGAAAAAGTTTTAGTTATACTTGGGATGTCTTGTAAAGAAATCGTTAAGGGACTGTCTGTGCCAATTATTCTTAAATTCAAAAAATAATCAGTCCTAATATTATCTGAATCTATACCTAAACTTTCTAATTCTAAAATATAATCTGATTTAATTCTTCCACACATTTCAGAAGCCTCTGCCAGTGAATCTTTATTCAGTTCACTTACAAAAGTTTGTATTCCATATCTAAATTGTTCTGCATTTGCAATGCCATAAGCTGACTGAAAACTTGATAATGGGTGAATTATTGTCTTTTTAATTCCAAGAAGTCTAGCTATTCCACAACTATGTTGTGGTGAGGCACCTCCAAAACAAATCAAACCGTATTCTCTTATGTCATAGCCTCTGGAAACGGATATTTCTTTAATTGCGCTACTCATTTTCTCATTAGCAATATCTATGAATCCTAAAGCTAATTCTTCTATTGAGAACGTGGAGGAAGTTGCTTTATTGACAATATCTTTTAATTTATGGAATTCTTCTTCGGCTAATTCGAGGTCTAGTTTTTGATCTTGATTAGGGCCAAAAACACAAGGGAAATATTCCGAATTTATTCGATTTAAAATGAGATTTGCATCAGTTAATGCTAATTTACCACCAAGGCCATAGCATACTGGTCCTGGATTAGATCCTCCCGATTTAGGCCCAACTTGTAATTTACTTCCATCAAACCAAAGTAATGACCCACCGCCTGCTGCAATTGTTTTTATATCTAAACTTGAAGATTGAAACTCTATTCCACCAGCTTGAACTTCGACCACTTTTTCAAATTCACCACTATATTTGGAAACATCGGTTGATGTTCCGCCCATATCAAAACCTATAATGTTACTAATTTTATTTAGATTACCAATCTTAGCTGCTCCAATTACTCCACCTGCAGGACCAGACATAATTGCGTCTTTTCCATTTAAAGAAAGTGAATCAGTTAATCCACCAGAACTCTGCATAAATTCTATTGGAATCGCCCCTAATTCTTTTTCAATGGACAAAACATATTTGTGAAGTATAGGATAAAGATAGGAATCAACTACAGTGGTTTGACCTCTCCCCACAATCTTGATTAATGGAATTACCTTGCTAGATACTGAAATATTGTCAAAACCCTGAGCTTTTGCTATTTCATAACATCTCTCTTCATGAATCGGATTTTTCCATGAATGCATTAACACAATTGCTACAGACTCTATATCTTCCTCTTTCAATTGTTTAAGATCTTGTAATAACTTTTTTTCATTTAAATCCCGAATTATAACTCCATTTGAATCTAAACGTTCATCAATTTCATAAACTGTTTCAAAAAGTTTTTCTGGTTTTTTAATTGACAAATCAAACAGTCTAGGCCTTGACTGATTTCCTATTTCCAATAAATCTCTAAAACCTTTTGTAATAAGCAAAGCTGTTTTCGCTCCTTTACGCTCTAATAATGCATTAGTAGCTATAGTCGTCCCAATTCTTATTCTATCTATCTGATTCAATGGGATTTTTTGATTAGAATTTAATCTTAATAAACGTCTTATACCTTCTATAACTGAATCTTCATAAAGTAAAGATTCAGATAAAAGTTTTAACTTATGAAGCTTGTTGGAAGGATCTATTCCAATAACATCTGTAAAAGTTCCACCTCTATCTATTGCAAAAAACCATTTGCTCATACTTTCTTAGAACAATATGGGCACATAGACCACTTTTGATCAACGGCTTTGTTACAATTTGAACACAACTTAATATCTCGTTTTTTGATCTCGGGAGCTTCGGACCACAAATCAGGAGGTGGTGGTGCCGGTAAAGGTTCAGGCCAAGCAATAGCTATGCCTAAGCCAACTAATAGGCAAATAATAGAGATTATTTGGACTATTAGAGAATCGGTCAAATAAAAATTGATACCTGCCAGAATACCAGATAAGAAAAAGGTTAATCTTAACATTCTATTAATCTGAATACATAGCTTCTATCTCTTTAGCCCAATTCTCATTAATTTGTTTACGACGTATCTTAAGAGTTGGAGTGAGTTCACCTTCATCCACATTCAAATCTCTTGGAAGAATCGTGAATTTCTTGACCTGCTCAGGATTCATAAACTTCTGATTTAATTTCTGAACTTCTACGTCTAATTCAGCGTGTATCTCGGGATTATCGGTATAATCTGATAATTTTGACCCTAGCTCTTCTAATTTAGAAATTTGTTCATTCGGATCCTTAGGAACTTCTGTAGCTCCATCTAATCCATATTTATCTCTTAAAATAGCTCCAACATCAAGTGTGAAAATAGCGGTACAATAATTTTTATTATCTCCTACAAGCATACATTGTGAAACTAAAGGAATTGATTTCATAGTCTCTTCAATAACAAGAGGTGCTATATTTTTCCCAGCGGAACTAACATATATCTCTTTTAAACGCCCAGTGACATAAACAAAACCATCTGAATCAACCCTACCTAAATCCCCTGATTTTAACCAATCACCATCCATTGTTTCAGCAGTGGCTTCTGTATTATTGTAATAGCCTTTCATGACATGGCGGCCTCTGAATTGAATTTCGCCATCACCTTTTTCATTTGGATTATCTATACGAATTTCTCCTGCAAAAGTTTTACCGACGGAACCAAACTTATTAGCACCTTTGTGACCAATTGTTGCTCCTGCGGATGTTTCGGTCATTCCATATCCTTCAAACAAAGGAATACCTAATTTATGGAATAATTCAAGAATATCTGGATTAATTGGTGCAGCTCCAGTAATAGCATACACACAATTTGACATACCAATCTTCTGCTTAGCCTTTTTCTTTATAATTCCACCTAATATAGGAATAGAAAGCCATTTGATTTTCCTACCCAGGCCAGCGACTAAATTGGAATAAACTTTTTCATAAATACGTGGTACACCAATAAATAAATGTGGTTGTACTTCTTTACAATAATCAATTACATGTAATGGATTATCCACTACATGCATATGCATTGCTTCTCTAATCCATGCATGATTGTCTACTAACTGCCCAAAAACATGGGCGCAAGGTAACCAAGAAACATACTTTTCTCCTTGATTATAACCTTGTATCTCAAGAACTTTGGTTATTTCATATTCAAAATTATCATAAGTCAATTCTACTCCTTTCGGATTTCCAGTCGTTCCGGAAGTATAAATTAAAGTTGCAGTATCTTCTTGATTAATGCCAGCAATACTATCAAGAATTTGAGAGTCTTCAATCCCTTTACCTTTGGATAAAAAATCAGACCATGAGATAGCCTTAGGATGATCTGGCATATTTACACCATCCATCACTACTATAACTTCTACTTTTTCAAGTTTAGGTAAAACTGCATGAAGTCTGTGTGAACACATCTTTGAAGTGTCTCCTCCATCCATGGGATTATGACCAACAAATACAACTTTTGAATCAGAATTACCAACGACCCACTCAACTTCATTTGACGAACACGTATGGTAAACTCCAACTCCCGCCCCATTACAAAAATTAGCTGCAGCATAAGCTAAATACCATTCTTTCCGATTATAGGAATATATGCTTAAGTTATCACCCTTCTGAAAACCAACTGCCATAAGTGCTTTCGATAGTGCCATTGTTTCATTATGAAACTCAGACCAAGTTGTGTGATTCCACTCACCAGATTTGTTCTTAGAAGATAATGCTGGACTGTTAGGATATTTTCCGACATTTTGAATCAAATAGTCAGATGTGGTCATTACGGACATAGGCTAGACAATACTGCCCAGATTATATAAGTTTAAGTTAGAGCCTTAAAAGTTTAGATTTGGCCATCAAAAATTCTTCTTTACTTAAAATTCCACTCTCATGCATCTCCGCTAATTGAACTAATTTAGACATCATTTCATCTTCATTATTATCTGCCACTCCAGTTATATTGGCCTGAACTTTTTCCATCTCATTTCGCTCTAATCTTCTCTCATTCGAAGTTGTATCACTTTCAATAATACGAGCCTCTCGAGCTGAACGTGAAGCTTGTTGAACATTCATTAAAAAGTTTAAATGGTCTTTTTTCTTAAGATCAGATTGGGCCGTTTGGAAATATTTCTTAGCTGTTGTTGTATCTAAATTATCTGAAACTGATTTATCAATTTGAGTATTCGCATGTTTTAATAATCTTTGTAGATAAGGCTCTAATGTATATTTGTAAACTCCATCTGCGCCACCTAAAAAGAGATAACCACCTCCACTTGCCATAACTCCTTTAGTTGTTTGTCTAGATTTAAAACCCCAAACTTTCCTGCCCTTTTTGTTAAATAATGTAACTTTAGAATCGGTTTCGCCAATAGAAATAAAATCTGCAGTTTGAGTCATATCTATCCAAACTGGCTGAACCGAAAAATTCTCTTCCCATAAGATGCGTGAACTCTTAACTCCAAACGTAAATGTATTGTCACTTGACAAATAACCTACGTAATCTCCATTCGAACTTATACATGTTTGAATAACCTCACCTGAAGTCTCTTTAGTCCATAATACCTCACCTTCAATGTTGTACAGATATACTCTTGAATAATTAGTACCTGCTACTATGAATTGACCATCCGAGGAAATATCCACACTATTTACCGAGAAATCTGAATTACTCAAATGCTTTTCCCATTTTATTTTGCCTTTACCATCATAAAGAATTAAACGACCTTCATCTGTACCAACGGCAATTAAGGTCCCACTTGAATTAATACTTGTAGATACTGCTTTACTCTGTAATTCTCTATGCCAACGAATTTTACCATCACGATTAACTAAATAGATTACTTTTTGGCCACTAGCTATTGACATCAAACCAGCACGTGTCGACACAGAGATATCTTGTACTCTTCGTATCTTACTATTATTCCAGACTGGCCGTCCACTCTCATTAAGAAAAGTTAACCCATTTTTATGACCTACACCTGCAAATTTACCATCCAAACTTATTGATAAAGCGGAAGGAGAGGCACCTCCTTGAAATGTCCAGATTGGAGTACTTTCACGCATTTGTAGAATAATACCTAACTATTGCTATGTTATAAGCGATTTGGTCAAGACTCTACAATATTAACACTGCAGCTGCAACTGTAGTAGTCCATAGTCCCTCGGGACTAACTGTAGCCGTTTGAATAACTGAACGGGTATTAACTATCCTGTCATCTATTTTCCAAAGCTCCCGCTTTTCATCCCAAGAAGCATCTGGATCAAACTTAAGACCGTAGGTCGTGGCCAGCATTTCAGCTGCTAAATCCTCAACATATTCTTCCATTTGTTCATCTATCATATTCACTCCATGATGCTCAGAAAGATAACCATAATCGTCTCTATTACGCGGTACTGCAACACCAACACCTGAACTTACTAATTCAGAGGGAGTATTACTTTCTGAACGTGCTAACACAATAGGAACAACCTGTCCATGTGAAAGAAGTTTAACTCCAGAGTCTCTATCAATAAAATCACATTTAGGAGGTAGAATACTGGAAACCGTAATTAAATTTAAAGAAGCAATACCAGCCTCTCTTAAAGCTAATTCAAACGATGCTAATTTTTCTCTATGCTGCCCTGCACCTTTTGTCAAAAATATTTTTTTAGGAACCCAACTGTTGATACTCACTATTTTCAACAAAATCACATCTATATAATACTACCATACTTACAAAGTAAGGCGATTGACGAACTGAGATACATATATAATTATATAGGAGTCTTCAAGTGAAATGATGTGCAAAAACAACTTACACGTCGCATGGCCGGCGAAATTGTAGTTTCTGAAAAACCAGGAGATACGTTAAGAAAGTGGAGAGAAATTTTCAATCTATCTCAGAAAGAGTTAGCCAATCTTTTGGAAGTTAAACCTTCTGTCGTTTGCGATTTTGAAAAGGGGAGACGTGCATCCCCTGGTATTGGAACTGTTAGAAAGTTTGTTGAAGCAATGGTTGATTATGATTCTTCACATGGAAGTAAAGTAGCCAATAGTATGGTAGGTAGAAGAACTAATGAAGCTATAGTAGATATCAAGGAGTTTACCAGCGGAATCACCATTAATAAAATGATAGACACTATAGAAGGTGATGTATTAGCTGGAAATAAAGAATTAACTGAAAGACCCATATATGGCTACACAATGGTTGATTCACTAAAAGCTATTACTACATTTAATGCGTTTGGTGAAATGTATGGTTGGTCTAATGAAAGGGCTGTGTTTTTTTCAGGCGTACATTACGGACGCTCACCAATGATTGCTGTGAGGGCACATCCAGTTAAGCCGAGAATGGTTGTTTATATTAGACCCAAAGCAGTTGATCTATTAGCACCTAAACTGGCAGACATGGAAAGAGTTGTTCTTGTTAAAACCGAACTTTCGGAAAAAGAAATTATTGGAAATTTGAGGTATTTAAAATAGGTGAAAAAATGAATGGAATAGTAAGCTATGGAGCATACATACCGGGATACAAAATTGAAACCGGAGAAATTGCTTCAGTATGGGGTGCAGATGGAAGTGCTTGGGCTAAAAACCTAAATGTATATTCTAAATCAGTACCAGGGCCAGATGAAGATGTGATAACTATCGCAGTAGAAGCTACACGTCAAGCAATGAAGCGTGCTAAACTTACAGGTGATGATATTGAAGCCATATACACAGGTTCAGAATCTCATCCTTATGCAGTAAAACCAACTTCTACGATCGTTGCCGAAGCCATTAGTGCCACACCTAATTTAACTGCTGCAGATTTCGAATTTGCTTGTAAGGCAGGTACTGCTGCCATTCAAACATGTTTAGGAATGGTTGGGTATAAGCAAATTAAAAATGGAATTGCCATTGGTGTAGACACATCACAGGGTGCACCAGGAGATGCTCTCGAATATAGTGCTTCAGCCGGAGGTGGGGCTCTAATAATCGGAAGAGAAAAGGTAATTGCTAATATTAATCATACGACTTCTTACACTACAGACACACCTGATTTTTGGAGAAGAGAGGGGCAAATGTATCCACGACATGGTGGCCGATTTACTGGCAAACCTGCATTTTTTAAACATGTACAGAACTGTGGAATGCTGATTATGGAAAAAGCAGGCACAAAGCCTGAAGACTATGATTACATAGTAACTCATCAGCCGAACGGTAAATTCCCAATAAGAGCTGCTAAATCATTAGGGTTTACGCAAGAACAATTTGAAACTGGATTATTAACTCCAAAAATAGGAAACACATATTCTGGTGCCATATTTTTGGGTCTTTCAGCAATATTAGATATAGCCAAACCCGGTGATCGGATACTTGCAATTGCATATGGTTCTGGAGCTGGAAGTGATGGTTTTGACATAACTGTAACAGATAATATTATTGACATGGATCGAACCGAAACGGTAAATAACATGATATCAAAAATGGAAATTATAAATTATTCAACATATGCTAAATTCCGAGGTAAATTAAACATGGGAACAACCAAATGAGAGACGTAAGTATAATTGGAATAGGAATAACCAAATTTGGAGAACTATGGGATAAGTCACTTCGCCAATTAGGTCTTGAAACTGGATTATCGGCAATTAATGATTCTGGAATTACAAGTAAGGATATTGATGCATTGTATATCGGAAATATGGCCGCAGGATCTACTTTACAACAGGAGCATATAAGTGCATTAATGGCTGACTATTGTGGTTTAACTAATAACCATGTACCTGCAACCAGAGTTGAAGCTGCATCAGCATCAGGAGGTCTAGCACTAAGACAAGCTTACATGGCTATTGCGGGAGGATTCATAGACATTGCAGTTGTTGGCGGAGCTGAAAAAATGACAGATGTAAGTGATTCGGAATCATCTTATACCGTTAGTATGGGTTCGGATGAACAATGGGAATCTAAGGCTGGAGCCACATTTGCATCACTACACGCAATTATTGCTCAAAGCCACATTAATGAATACGGAACTACAAGAGAAGAAATGTCTGCAGTTTCATCCAAAAATCACTATCATGCTTCAATGAACCCCATGGCTCAATTCCCATTCAAAGTGAGTTCTGAGGCTGTTTCAAACTCGGGAATCGTGTCAAGCCCGCTACGGATGCTCGATTGTGCACCAAATAGTGATGGAGCTGCTGCAGTCGTTCTTTGTGCCTCTGATAGAGCATCTAACTACACTAAAAAAGCAATCAAAATTATAGGTTCGGGACAAGCTTCAGACACCTTAAGTTTACATCACCGCAAATATTTGAATCGAATGCCTGCAATTGGAGTTGCAGCTCAAAGAGCATTCGAAAGTTGTGGTAAGAAACCAACCGATTTAGACGTAATCGAAATTCATGATAATTTTACTATATCTGAAATAATTGCATTAGAAGAAATTGGCATATTCAAGAGAGGAGAAGCAGGAGCTAAAATATTGGAAGGGGAAACTAAAATTGGAGGAAGGATACCCGTCAATACAAGTGGAGGCCTCAAAGCTAGAGGACATGCACCAGGAGCTACAGGAATTGCCCAAATAGTAGAAATTGTTCAACAACTTCGAGGAGAGGCTGGAGAAAGGCAAGTGAAAAATGCAAAAATCGGAATGGCAGAGAACCACGGAGGTACTGCCGCTACTGCAGTTGTACATATCTTGGAGGCTGAATAATGTCAGTACCTCGATTCTGGAGAGAATTAGACACAAGATATAATCTTATTGGATCATATTGTAAATTAACTAAGACATATCATTATCCTAGAAGAACTTTTGATCCGGATGCAGGACGTGAATCTATAGGGACAATGGAGGACTATCAATTCAAGGGAACTGGAGAGATAATCAATTGTACGGTAGTGCATCAAGCTCAAACAGGTTATGAAATATTTGGACCCTACTGCATGGCTATTATCAAACTAGATGAAGGGCCTAAGTTAACCTCACAAATTGTTGACTGTGAACCTAATACTATTAAACCAGGTATGAAAGTAAAGGCAGTATTTCGGAAATTAGGAGAAGATAGTGAAAGTGGAATATTACATTACGGAACCAAATTCATTCTAAGAGAAATACCTCAAGTTGAAGATGAGAATGAAAATCTGTCAAATATTGAATTGTAATTCTTTTAGAAACTTATATATCTATAGGCATTGATTCTAAATATCAAATGGCTAAAAAAAATGAGATGTTGCAAGACCCACGTGAGTGGGTTAAAGACTTAGAAATGGACTCGACAGAGGACATTGCAGTACCTAAAATGCTGATTGATCAAGTCATTGGGCAAAAGCATGGTGTTGAAATTATAAGAAAAGCAGCTGAACAAAGAAGACACGTCATGCTAATTGGTGATCCTGGAACTGGGAAATCTATGCTAGCGCGCTCAATTTCTGAGCTTTTACCTAAGGAGGAACTACAAGATGTTTTAGTTTACAACAATCCTGAAGATAATAATGAACCTAGAGTTCGTGTCGTCCCTGCTGGAAAAGGTAAGGAAATAGTTCAAGTACAAAAAGCCCAAGCAATGATTGAGAAAGAAAAGAAAGCCAAATCTCAGATGATGATTGTTGGCCTAATAATTATGTTTGGAGTTCTTTGGTTTATTGCTACAGGTTTTAACAATCCTATGATTGTATTCTACAGTTTAATTGCTGCCGCTTTTGTTTTCATGGCCATGAGATATACTAATCAACGTAGTGATAGTGCAAATGTACCAAAGGGGTTGATACTACATGACAAGGATATGAATGCTCCTTTTATTGATGCAACTGGAACACATGCTGGGGCTCTTTTAGGAGATGTAAGACATGATCCTTTTCAATCTGGAGGACTTGAAACTCCGGCCCATGACCGTGTAGAAGCTGGTGCGATTCACAAAGCTCACAAAGGAGTATTGTATATTGATGAAATGAATTTATTGAGAATCGAATCTCAGCAATCATTATTAACGGCAATTCAAGAAGGTGAATTCTCAATATCTGGCCAATCTGAACGCTCTGCCGGAGCTATGACTAAGACCGAACCAGTACCGTGTGATTTTGTTTTAGTAGCTGCTGGAAATTTAGATGCCATTCAAGGTATGCATCCGGCTCTCAGAAGTAGAATCCGAGGTTATGGATATGAGATATTTATGAATTCTACAATTCCAGATACACAAGAAAATAGAGAAAAATTAGTTAGATTTATTGCTCAAGAAGTTTCAAAGGATGAAAGAATAGGACACTTTTCTAAAGAAGCAGTTGGTGAAATAATACATGAAGCTCAACGTAGAGCAGGAAGACAAAAACATCTAAGTTTAAGGTTGAGAGAACTGGGAGGTTTAGTCAGAGTCGCAGGAGATATCGCAAAAGAACTTGATGATGAAACTGTAACGGCTGCACACGTTATCAAAGCTAAAACTATTGCAAAACCACTTGAACAACAAATCGCAGATCGTTATGTAGAACGTCGTAAAGACTACAAAATGTATTCCATTAAAGGTTCTGAAGTTGGTATGGTAAATGGTTTAGCTGTGATGGGGGCAAATTCAGGTATGTCTGAAATGGCCGGAATTATGATGCCTATCGTGGCTGAAGTTACACCTGCACAATCTAGAAATGCAGGAAAAATTGTGGCAACTGGCAAATTGGGAGAAATCGCAAAAGAAGCAGTTGAAAATGTATCGGCATTAATAAAAAAATATACTGGAGAGAATATATCTAAATATGACATTCATATTCAATTTATAGGTGCATATGAAGGAGTAGAAGGTGATTCGGCATCAGTCTCCATTGCAACTGCAGTAATCTCAGCTCTAGAAAATGCTGAAGTAGATCAAACCATAGCATTAACGGGATCACTAAGTGTTAGAGGACAAGTTCTGCCAGTTGGTGGAGTTACTGCTAAAATTGAGGCTGCGGCTGAATCAGGAGTAACAAAAGTCATCATACCTTCTATGAATATGCAAGATGTTCTTATAGAATCAAAATACAAAGATATGATTACTATTATTCCAGTTTCTACATTAAAAGAGGTTTTGGACAATATACTTGTAGCTGGACCTAGAAAAGAGGGACTTCTAACGAATTTGACTAAACTATTGCCTAAAAATAGTCAAACTAGAGAAGTAGCAAATCCAACTTAATATTTTCTAATTTCCCCAAACTTTTCTAATGAATCACTAAGTTTTGGTAAATCATCAGATATAGCAATTATTGAAGTACCAAGATGAGCAACAGTAGAGACTGCACCTATTGGAGTATTATCAAATATTTCAGATAAGTTTTTATTTATTAAACCGGATTTTTCAGTAAACAAACGACCTGCCTTTATTGCTGAACGTATTGTAATTTTATTAAATTGAATACCTAAAGCTGCAGAATTTATGATTTTTACCCATTCATTATCGGATATTATTGCTGAAGTATCCCTACCCAAACCAGAAATACAAACTATAAATTTTTCTTCTATAGGATAAAAATCCGTCTTACCTCCATAACCTGGTTCATGACGAACAACGATACATGGGAAGGTATGATTCTTAAGTGATGTTGCAATTGCTATAACATCACCTAAACCGGTCTTAAATTCTATCTCAGCTTGATGAGCAGCTTTAACACACAAATCCAAATCTTTTTCTAATTCCAAACATGCTGCCAAAGCTGTAGCTCCCGATATTCCAAAACCTGAACCTAAAGGTAAATCATGCCTAATATATATTGTCAATCCCTTATTACTGAATCCAAGTAATTCTATTGCCCTTGAGGTAACTGGATCTTCCACCTCATTTCCTTCTCTAATTATTGTATTTTTATCAATATCTGATTGTTCTTTGACAACAGCACAATGTACTCCCTGTGGAAGAACAACACCCATGCCAATTGAACCCATAGCTAATGGATCTTTATTTGGCCAAATTGAGAATGTTAGACTAAGATGACCAGGTACAAAACTCATAGAATATCCTTGTAAAGTGTAATTGTCTTTTCTATAGTTTGAGACCAAGTTCTCTG
>Ga0114996_10007226_pt1 | contig 12642 bp, 12 predicted proteins | sample ArcticOcean_MG_C_4_FD_87039 | JGI IMG/M metagenome (GOLD analysis project Ga0114996, IMG submission 87039) | Marine microbial communities from western Arctic Ocean - ArcticOcean_MG_CB4_134 | ecosystem: Environmental > Aquatic > Marine > Oceanic | place: Arctic Ocean: Canada Basin | collected... | reverse complement strand
CGGGTGGCCCGGCCCCTCGCGCCACGTCGTATGGCGAGTTGTAGGACACCAGCGCACGCACGAACTGGGCGAGGGCGCGGCCGACCCGGGCAGCGCTCACGACAGGCGTCCCGAAGGCGCGCTCGAACAGCGGTGGGTAGTAAGAGGTGGTGGCGAGCTTCGCCTCGAGCGTGCCCAGTGACAGCCCCATCTCGACCCGGTCCTGGATTGGCACGAGCACCTGCGCCTCCAGTGTCTCGGCCCGCTCATCCCAGAAGAATCGTCCCCGCTCGTAGTACCGCGCGTTGGTCAGGCTCATGGCATGCCGGCCCGTTGGCCGGCCATCGAAGCCGATGCTGTAGCGCCGAGGATCCGAGAACCCGAGCCGTTGCAGATGGCACGAGCCACACGAGACGCGCTCATTCGCCGACAACCGGGTGTCGTAGAAGAGGACGCGTCCGAGCGTGGCGCCATCGTCCGTCGTCGGGTTCTCGTCCGGGGTGTTGTCGGCCGCGGCGATTCGGTCGGGCCCGTCGATGTCCGTAAAATGGCGAGGCAGTGCGCGGTCGTCGTAGCGGAAGGGGCTCGCCGGGAGGCGTGGCTCGGCGAGTCTACCGGCACCCGGCTGCCCGACAGCGACACCGGCACCGATGTCGGCAATGAGTCCAAGCGCCACCACGAGCGCCGCCACGACACGAAGCCGAATCCTCACACGCTGACTCTATCGTAGAGACACGATGCGCGCGGGTCGGACGTCCCGTTTCCTGGCGGCCTCGGAGCTGCGACGACCGGACGCGTAGTGCGGCATGCTCAACTTCTTGGACCGGTTCAGGCCGATGTCCCGATAGAATCGGTCTACCGTGCGGCGAATCGAATTGAGAATGTGACATGAAGGGCTTCATCCTCACGCTGGCGACCGCCCTGGCGGCGACCACCGTCACCATGGCGCAGCAGGCGGCGTTCGACCGACTGCCTGCCGACCAGCTCGACGTCGTGCCGCCATCGGCGCGGGTCGCTGGCGTGCTCGGCAGTCTTGCGATTCGGGAGCGGTCCTGCCGTAGCCTGCCCATCGACCAGGTCCGGCGGCGCATCGTCGACGCCGCGGTGCAAGAGTGGGGCTTTTTCGGGTTCACGGTCGTCGACCAGACGCGAGTCGATGAGCGGCCGGCGCCTCGCGGTCGACGGCGACGGCCGCGACTGAGCACCGCCGAATCCATGCGGGTCGCCGAGTCGATCGCCGGGTACTGGGCGGTCACCCCGGAAGGCGGCTGGATCATAGAGAACCAGAATCGACGGTGGAACGGGCCAGGGGGCGGCGGCGCCCGGTGGCGCGACCCCTGGTCGGCCGCCTTCGTGTCGTGGGTGATGTGCGAGGGCGGTCTGGGCGAGGCGACGCAGTTTCGGCGCGCCGTGGCGCACCACACCTACATCGATCAGGCGATTCGCGCCCGAGACGACGCTCCCACCGAGGCCGCATTCGCCGCCTACGACATCGGCGAGACCGTGATCGTGCCGGGTGATCTCCTGTGCAGCGGACGCCGGCCCGCCTACCGCAGCCTTGCCGAGCGGCGACGCCAGATGGGCGAGGGGGCGCGCACCCACTGTGATGTCGTGGTGAAGCTGGACGTGGCGGGTGGCCGTATCCTCGCCATCGGCGGTAACGTGCGGGGGACGGTCAGCCTGAAGCTGCTGCCGGCGGCCAGCGCGCCTGACGTGGGGTTACGTCCGGAGGGGGGCACGCGCAGGCTGTTCGCGCACCTGAAGCTGCGCGCCGGGCCGACCGCGCTCGATGCGCTCGACTCCAGCCCGACGATGCGGGCACTGGGGTGCCGCGAGAGTCTCAGGGCTCCCGTTCAGCTGGCCGCGTCGAACCTGCTGTCTGTTGGTGCCGTGCGTGGCCCGTGTTGAGGGGTCGGCGGCCATACTGATCGGCGGACACCCGCGGTGCCCGTCGTCGCCAGTTCCCGAGTCCGCGCTTCCTATAGGAGGTCGCCATGCGCAACCGCTCGTTCGCCGTCATCCGTAGCTCGGTGCTTGTGTTCGCCGCGTGTTCACTGGCGCCTGGAATCGTCGGGGGGCAGACGACCGCGGTCCCGCGTCACCCGGACGGTCGACCTGACCTCTCGGGCGTCTGGAACTTCTCGACCGCGACCCCGATGCAGCGCCCTGAGGAACTGGCCGACAAGGAAGTGCTCACATCGGAGGAGGCCGCCGAATACGAGCAGCAGGTCGCTGAGCGGCGCGCGGCCGGGGACTCGACCTCCGAGACGGCGTCGGCCGAGTCGCGGGTCAGCTATGAGCAGGCCATCTGGTTCGAGCAGGGCCACGAGCTTGCCGACCGGCGCACGTCGCTGGTCGTCGATCCACCGAACGGACGCATTCCGGCCCAGACGCCGGCGTCAGAGCGCAGGGGCGCCGCGCGTCGCGACGTCCGAGCGGGTGCGCCTGACGGTCCGGAAGACCGCAACAACGCCGAACGCTGTCTCATGGGGTTTAATTCCGGCCCGCCGATGACGCCGAGCGCCTACAACAACAACGTCCAGCTCTTTCAGACGTCCGATCATCTCGTCATGCTGAACGAGATGGTGCACAACGCGCGGGTGGTTCCGCTGGACGGGCGTCCCCACCTGCCGTCCGACGTCAGACAGTGGGCGGGTGATGCGAGGGCACGCTGGGACGGCGACACGTTGGTGGTCGAAACCACCAACTTCCTGCGTGAGACCTCGCTGGCGGGCTCGAGCGCAAATCTCAACCTCGTCGAGCGCTTCACGCGGATGAGCGCGGACATGCTGCGATACGTCTTTACCGTGACCGATCCGACCTCCTTCGAGGAACCATGGACGGCGGAGGTCCATATGTCGAGAATCGACGAGCCGCTCTACGAGTACGCCTGTCACGAGGGGAACTACTCGATGGCCACCGCGCTGTCTGGCGCACGCGTGCTGGATGCTCAGACCGACGGGCAATGAACGGTCCTGGCCCATCGGTGGCAGGCTCGAGATCCGCTGGTTCCGTGATCGTTCCGCGACACACCCATCCGGCGGGTTCACTACCCGACATATTCCCGAGCAGCACGTCACATCGGGACTCGAAGGAGACGCCATGAAGACCACCGCATTCATCGTTGCCGCGCTCGTTGGACTCGTGATGGTGACGCCGGCCACCGCGCAGTCGCGCGACATCGACCTCAAGGCGGCTGACGGGGTCACCCTCAGGGCCACCTACAGCTCACCCGGCCGGTCGGGACCGGGCATGCTGCTCATCCATCAGTGCAACATGGACCGCACGTCGTGGAGCGGTGTCTCGGCGGCCCTCGTCGAGGCTGGCGTCCACGTCCTCACGATGGACCTGCGCGGGTTCGGGGACAGTGGGGGCGAGGGCATGTCGGCTGGATTTCCTCAGCTGATGCAGAAGTCGCCCGCCGACGTCGACATGGCGCTCGCCTATCTGGTCGCGCAGTCCGGCGTGGACGGCTCGAGGGTGGGGGTCGGCGGCGCCAGTTGCGGTGCCATGTTGACCGCCGATCTGGCGACCCGGAACAACGCCGTGAAGACCCTGATGCTGCTCTCCGGCCCGCCGAGCGCGGCGGCGATCAAACATATCGCGGACACACCCGAGCTGGCGTTCTTTGGCGCCGCCGCCGAAGATGACCGTGTCATCGCCGGTGTGGCCGGTGTGATCAAGGGGGCCGCCGACGGGTCGAAACATCCGCGCTCGATGACGAAGGTCTTCGGGGGCACCGAGCACGGGTTGCCGATGTTCGAGGCGAATCCTGGCTTCGAGCCCGAGTTGCTGGACTGGCTCACGACCCAGCTGACGTCGAACTGAACGCGTGTCACCGACGGTGGGCGCCTGCCGCCTCGCGCTGGCCGATGCGTGGGCGACGCCGCTGAGGTGGTGGGTCTGCCTACTCGACACCCATCCGACCGACGATGATCGAAATGTCGTCCTCGCTACCGGCGGCGAGCGCTGCCGCCAGGAGTTCGTTGCACATCTGCTCTGCGGAGAGGTCCCGCGCGAGGATCTCGGCGACGGCGTCGTCACCGACGTGCCGTGTCAGGCCGTCAGTGCACAGGAGGAGCACGTCCCCGTCTTCGACATCCACGAGCCCCAGACTGGGGGTCGCATCGTCGCCGCCGATCGACCGGGTCAGGACCTTGTCGAGTCCCGACTCGCCCGCTTGGTCTTCAGGCAGGGCGCCGATGTTCAGCAGCGTCTCCTCCATCGTCTGATCCTGTGTGAAGCGACGCAGACGGCCCGCGTGCAGGTAGTACCCGCGGCTGTCTCCGACATGCAGCACATAGGCCCGCGGGTACAGCAGCATCGCCATCGTCAAGGTGCTGGCGGCCTTCGAGACCTCGAGCCAATCGTTGCTCTCCTTTCGAGCCACGATCCGTTCGTGCGCCGTGCGCACCGCGCCTTCGAGTCGGTCGACCAGCTGATCTTCCGCATCGACGTCCAGCCCCCAGTAGCCGCGTGCCGCCGCCGCGATCTCCTCGGCCAGCACCTCCACGGCGAGACTGCTGGCGAGACGGCCGCCGCCAGTTCCGAGCCCGTCCGCCACGACGAGCAGATGCGCCTCGGACTCGTGCTCCCACAACTGATTGTCGACGTGGGTCAGGCTGCTGAAGAGCTGGCTCGCCGACCTGGCGAGTCGGGCGATCAGGAACTGATCTTGATTCACCGCCCGCCGACGCCCGCGACGCGTCAGCCCGAAGAAGTCGTGCGCCTTGGTCTCGTGGGCCGGCACGTCACTCCTTGGTCTTCGTGGTCTCGTGGGCCAGCCAGTGGAATGCTTCCTCGACCCGTTCGCCGGTCTTGGCGCTGGTCTGAAACCCCGGGAGATTCGCCGTTTCGAGTCGCAGCAGATCGTCTGGTCCGAGCGCCCATTGACCGGTCAGATCGCACTTGTTGATCGCGACGATCGACGGTACCGGCCCGATCGCGTCGGTGACCTGCCTGCGCAGGTCGAAGACCAGCTCGAAGGTCTCCGCCCGCGTGCCGTCCGCGACATAGAACACGCCCGCCGCGCCGCGGAGGTAGCTTGGACGCAGTTCCTCCGTCTTGCTCCGCCCCTCGAGATCCCAGAGCAGCAGCCTGATGTCCACGTTGAACAGGCTCACCGTTTTACGATCGATCTTGACCCCAACCGTGGAGAGATAACGTTCAGAGAAGATCGAGTCGACATAGCGGCGTACCAGGCTCGTCTTGCCGGTACCTGTGCCGCCGACCATGCAGATCTTCTTCTGGATCATTCCTCTCGAGCAGTCCTCAGGGCGCCGATGCAGCATCCGTCAGGGAGACTGTGAAGGATACACTACGGTTGATTGCGCCCTGTCGCTCGACGTCGGCGGCCGGCAGCGGTGCAGACACGCCGAGCCCCGCGACCCGCACCGTCTCGGTCGGCACGCCCAGGGCCAGCAAGGCGTCGCGGACCGCCTGGGAACGCTCCATACTCAGCAGGTTGTTTCGCTCGGCCGACCCGCTCGGGTCGGCTCGTCCGACCATCGTCAGTTCGAGGTGCCACCCCTCTGACCCGGCAAGCTCGGCAAGCTGCTGGTAGTCGGCCGCGACACCACGCAGCCCGTCCTGTGACGCCCCGGCGTCCAGCACCGCCGAAGCGATCGGGAACAGTATCTGTCGCGCCTCGAGCCGCGCCACCGTTTGTTCGAGCGCCGCGGACCTCACCATCTCGACACCCGACAGATCGAGGACCGCCGCCCCCGGCACGACAGCCGCCCGCGTCTGAGCCAGCCACACCGGCGCCGCCGCCCCACGCGCCCGCAAGACACCCTCGTCAGCGTCGAGCACCAGCGTCACGGTGTCTGGCGGGTGCAGCTGCTGCACGGCCCGACGCTCGACGATCGCCGGGTCGAGTGACAGAAATGGCCGCCAGTGCTCCTCGAGCCGGGTCGATGCCGGCGCCGGCCAGCAGGACCGACGGCTCGGCCGACAGAGGGTCGCGTAGGCCTGAGACTGTCGACCGGCGCCACCCATGATCAGCCTCCAGCAGCACAATGCCCGGCTGGGCAGCGAGCAAGGCGGTGGCCCGGTTCCAGCGCGTCAGCGATCGATACCCGAGCACCGCGAGCACGATGACGACCAACCCGACAAGCGCCCACGCCACACGCGGTGCGTTACTCCGCGATGCCCCCTGTTCGGTGCTGAGCACCGTGTCCAGACAGTCCTCCAGCGTCGGGACCGCGGTGCTGAACGGTGCGTTGTCCCCGTCGAAGTTTTGGAGACGACGTCGAAACTGGGTGTGGAGCGTCTCGAGCGTCTCCTGCAGTCGTTCGAGCAGAGCCGCCGGCGGCTGTCCGCGGACAACCGCCGCGACGGCCATGTGGGGGCCCGGCTCGACCAGCACGCTCCGCTCGCCGACGGTGAACCGCTTGAGCCCGCCGTCCCCACTGGTCTCGAAGGAGTCGGCCACGAAGTCGCGAATGGCCGTGAGCATGCTGGACACCAGATCGCCGTCGGTGCCGTGGGCGTCGGCCGCCACGGCATGCGCCAGCAGCAGTCCGGTGTCCCCGTGAATCAGAAAGACCTGCTCGACCTGGTAGACGAGCGAATCTCTGAGGACGAGCTGAGCGTAGGGCACGCCGCTGCGCCACGATTCGAATCGCCACCGTAGACCGCGTGGCGACAGGCTGCTGTCGATCGCCCGGTTCAGGGTGTCGGCAAAGCCGGCAAGCGCTTCGGAGATCGCCTTGCGGATCGCCGGCCCGAGGGTCGGGTAGATAGCGTTCGCGACCGGTTCCGGATTCCGGTCCACCGATTCGCCGATGCCTGCTTCTATGGTGGGGGCAAGGGCGCGCGCCAGCTGCCGGTCACGCGTCGTCCGTACGGCGACCGCCTCCGGCAGGACCTCGGCAACCGCGTCGGCCGTTACCTCGAACCCATCGACACGCTCCTCGAGGGTCTGGAGTCGCGCCTGTTCTGGCCCCGTGAGGAGGCGTCGCAGTTCCTCGAGATCGTCTCGTCCGGCCCCCCCCCTCCCGCTGTGGCGGGGGGCGGTGCCGGACCCTCGGTGGGATGCTCGGGGTGAGGGGCCACGAGGCGTCAGTCCGTGTTCGGCGTCTTGATACTCTCGCCCAGGCGCCTGGCCACATCGGAGAACAGCTCCACCAGCGACGCGGTGTCGCTCTTGTCGAAGCGCAACTCGGCCGCCACACGATCCAGGTCCGATGTCAGCCGCCCGAGAGCGCCGCGATCTCGGCGGAGACCGTCTTGGTCAGCTCCAGGATCTGATTACGCAGATCGGTGTCGGCGGTGCTCGAGGCGTCGTCTAGCTTCCCAAGGCTTTGATCGAGGTTTTCGAGACCGGTCTTCAGCTCGCCACGGAGCGTCTTGAGCTCGTCGCTTCGTTTCGTCCGCTCGGCCTTTACCTTCTCGTCGAGCGCGTCGACCTGCTTGCGTGCCCAGGTCTCGAGCGTCTGGTGACGCTGATCGAGATCCTTGCGTAGTGTCTCGTTGGAAGGTGTGGAGTCGGCGTTCCAGACACTGGCCGAAGCAATGGTCAATGGCTCGAGATGAGGGACGATGAGTGCTGAGCGCGTGCCCTCCGACGTCGCCGGTTTCGTGCACCGTCTGACGATTCTCGAGCGCTCGCCAGCCTTCCTCCTGCTCGATGCCGCCGGGGTCGTGACCAGTTGTGGCGGGTCGTTGTCGCTCTACGGCCTTGGGCATGTCTGGCCCGGTGTCCAGGCGGTGGCACGGATCGACTTTCTGGTCGGTCTGCTGCCCGTGCCGGAGGCGCCGCTGCTGGTCCGTCTGCTTGGCACACCTTCCGGGCGTGTCGCCGACCTTCATATGTTCGGCGCGGACGCCGGCGGCTGGGTGCTGCTGCTCGACGCCGCCGCGGAGGCGGAAACGCTCCAGGGACGGATGCAGAAGACGAATGAGCTGCAGCTGTCGCACGAACGCGAACTGGCGCTACTTGATCAGCTCCAGACGACGAATCGCGAACTGGAGACGCGCGGCAACCGTCTCACCGAGCTGGTTGCCGAGAAGGACACACTGCTTGGCACCGCGGCCCACGATCTCCGGAATCCGCTCGGGACGATCAAGGTGGCCGCTTCGTTTTTGATGACGCTCGGCGCGGGCGAGCTATCGCCCCGTGCGCGCCGCTTGACCGAGTACACGCGGAACTCCAGCGACTTCATGGCGCGGCTCGTAGACAACATGCTCGACTTCAGCACCGGCGTGTCAGGCAAGCTGCACCTCGACTACAAGCTGACGAACCTGGCCCAGATCACACACGCGACGGCGGCGCTCAACCAGATCTACGCCGAGCAGAAGGGTATCAGCCTGATGGTCGACGTCTCGGATCGGCTCCCGGAGGTCATGGTCGACCCGCTGAAAATCGAGCAGGTGATCACCAACCTGCTGTCCAACGCGATCAAGTTTTCGCCACGCGGCTCGCGGGTCAGCGTGACGGTGAAGTCCGGACCGGACCAGCTCAGAATCGCGGTGCGTGACCAGGGAGAGGGCATTCCCCCGGACGAGTTACAACATGTATTCGAGCCGTTTCAGAAGGGCTCGTCACGTCCGACTGGTGGGGAACGGGGCACCGGGCTAGGGCTGGCCATCTGCAAGCGCATCGTCGATGGTCACCGCGGCCAGTTGCAGGTCGAGAGCGGCAATGGACAGGGCACACTGTTCACGCTCACGCTGCCGCTCAGTTCCCCCGACCTCGCTGACCCGACAGGGTCCAGCGATCCCGCTGGCCAGTGATATAGTGCCCTCCTGTCGCGAATCGTTACATTGGAGGTACGGATGAAACGCTGTCTGAGCTTGGCGCTCCTGACGGTGCTGGGGCTGTTTCTCACTGCGGTGACCGATGAGGCGCGCCAACCGCAAGCGGAGATCGCCGGCGCGCACGAGGTTGCTGAGAACCTCTACTTGCTAGGGTCCGACCCCGCTGGTCAGGGGATGCAGACCGGCGGTAACACGGCCATGTTCGTGACCGCCGCCGGCGTGGTGCTCGTGGACACGAAGCTGGAAGGCTACGGTCAGGACATCCTCGACGTGGTGCGGACGGTGACCGACAAGCCCGTGACCACCATCATCAACACGCATACGCACTACGACCACACCGGTAGCAATACGGAATTCCCCGACACGGTCGACTTCGTGGTCCACGAGAACACGCTGAGGCAACTGTCGCGCCCGAGCTGCGAGCCGGTGACGAACTGCGACGCCTTCAAGGGCGAGCACGCCGCGTATCTGCCAAAGATCTCGTTCGCCGACCGGACCTCGCTGTTCAACGGCCAGGATCAGATTGACCTCTACTATTTCGGCCGGGGCCATACCGATGGCGACACCTTTGTCGTGTTCAAGGCGGCGCGCGCGGTGCACACAGGCGACATGTTTCAGCGCAAAGGGCTGCCGTTCATCGATGTCGCCAACGGGAACGGCAGTGCGGTCGAGTTCGGGTCGACCTTGATCAAAGCGGTCGACGGCATCCAGAACGTTGACATCGTCATCACCGGTCATCACACCGCGACACTGATCTGGGACGACTTTGTGAGCTTCAGTGGGTTCTACAACGACCTGGTCGATACGGCACAGCAGGGGATCGCGAATGGCCGTGGCGCGGAACAGGTAGCCGAGGCGTACACGGTGCCGGGCCAGTACAGCGACTTTCAGGCACCCCCGCAAACGGTGCGGACGATCGTCCAGCACATCTACAACGAGAACGCGCAGTAGCACCGGCGCGATGGCACGCGACGGCTCGAGCTGGCTTCGGGTGGTGATGACACCAGCGAGCCCTATACCAAGGAGGTCCCAGATGGGCAAGCGAGGCGTTTCGACGCTCGTGGCCGTGGTGGCTTTCGTACTGCTACTGCCGGCGCTGGTAGCGAGTCAGACCAACAGCGGCGAGATGCCGCGCACCGGGTGGGGCGATCCGGATCTGCAAGGCACTTGGTCCTATGCCTCGCTCACGCCGCTACAGCGACCGGCGTCGATGGGAGACCGGCAGTTCTACACGGCCGAGGAAGCGGCCGAACGGAACCTGTCCGTGACCCTGGAGCAGGCGCCGCGGCCCGGGGATGTGGGGACATACAACGCCCTCTGGTTCGACCGAGGTGAGGTCAGCGCGGATCTGCGGACATCACTGATCATCGAGCCTGGCGACGGTCGGTTGCCGCTGAGGCCGGACACACAGGAGCGATTGGCGGCCGAGCGGGAGTATGTTCGCGACCACCCGGCCGACTCCTGGCTCGACCGGAGCAACTGGGACCGGTGCATCACCTATCACGGCGTGCCGCCGATCTCCACCGGCTACAACAACACCTACCAGATCTTCCAGGCTCCCGGGTATGTGGCCATAGTCGTCGAGAACATTCACGACGTGCGGGTCATCCCGCTCGACGACCGTCCACGGCTCCCCGACCAGGTCCGCCAGTGGAACGGCGATTCACGTGGTCGCTGGGAAGGCGATACGCTCGTGGTCGAGACCGCCAACTTCAGCGACCAGACGGTCCACCGGTTCCCCTCGTCCAGACACACCACAGCGGTCGAGCGTTTTCAGCGTGTCAGCGCCGACCGGATCGACTACCAGTTCACGATCGAGGACCCCACGGTCTACACGGCGCCCTGGACCGCCGTTCGTCCGATGCCCCGGCTCGATGACTACATCGTCTACGAGTACGCGTGCCATGAGGGCAACTACGCCATGACGAACATCTTGACCGGCGAGCGGGCCGGTGAAAACGGAGGGGGACGCTAAGGGCAGAGCCCTACTTCCCGTCCCTTGTCACTCGACGTCGACGTGCCATGCCACGCTGTCTGGCCGAGACCAACCTCGCCTGGATGCGCTACCCGCTCGATGACCCGCGTCTGGCGGAGATGCGCGACGAGATCGATCGGATCAATACGCTCGGCGACCGGTCGCCGGGCTGCCTCTGGCGCTTCGAGACCGACGCCGGCCACGCGACCGATGTTCGGGTCCTCGACGACCCGCGGGTCCTCTTCAATCTGACGACCTGGCGGTCTCTGGACGATCTTCGGAGCTACGTCTATCACAGCGAGCACGTCGCGTTCTTCCGCCGTCGCCGTGAGTGGTTTCTTCCACCGCCACGCGAGCCGCTCGCGCTGTGGTGGATCGCCGAGGGGGCGCGTCCGAGCGTAGACGACGCGATGGGTCGGCTCGATCGCCTCTGGCGCGATGGCCCGTCCGTTGAAGCGTTCACGCTCAAGCGCGTGTATGGTCCCGATGGTAGTGCGTTGATTCATGCTTAGACGGGGCTTCGCCCCGAGCCCCGCGCGGGCGCTCGCGCGGGGCCGAAAGCCCCACTCCGCGCCCGCTGGGCGCGCCTTGCTGGCGCCGTTCAGCACCGAGCTAGTCAGCTTGGCCCTCCAGGGCGTCGCGGAGCGCCCGCGCGGCCGGCGCGTTCACCAGGTCGAAGGTCGGGTGCCCGTCGAGGGCCCTGTCCAGCAACATCCGGGCGTTCGCTTCGTCTCCCAGGGCCAGACGAATCGCCGCGGCGTGGTAGAGAATGCGCCGGTCTTGCGTGCCGGTGCGGAGTGCCCGTGCCGCTGCCGCCGCCGCCTCGCCGAGACGGCCAGCCCGGTAGTACGCCCACGCCAGCGCGTCTTCGGTCAGGATGTCGCCGCGCTCAGCGATCGCCCGCTCGGCCAGCTCGACCGCGACGTCGGTCCGAAGGGCGCGGTCCGCCAGCAATCGCGCCCGCGCGGCCGGCTGCGGTTGTTCCCACGCCCAGCCGGCGCGTTCGAGCCGCTCCGCTTCGTCGTAGAAGTGCGTCGCCGGGGCGGCGTCACCCAGCGCCGCATGCAGGTCACCGATCAGGGCCGCCATTTCCGGGCTGCCGGTCTCATCGAAGAGTGGCTGGGCCAGCCCCAGTGCCTCGGTGTATCGGCCGTCCGCCGCCGCGACCTGCGCTCGGCCGGCCCTGGCGTAGGGGTGGTCCGGGAACGTGAACGCGGCTCGACGATACTCACGGTCCGCGTCGTCGAGACGACCCATGACGAAGTACAGATGTCCGAGCTGCGCGTAGTGCCAGGCAAGCGATTCCGGGTCGTGCGCGCTCGTCCCCTCGGCCGCCATCCGCATCGTATCGAGGGCCCCCTCGAGGTCGCCGGCCAGCTCCAGAGCGTGAGCCATCCGGGCGTAGGCCTGTGCGCCTGGCCGGATCCGCATCATGGTGTCGTAGGCGGCGCGCGCCGCCTCGTACTCTCCGAGCTCGAGGTGGGCGTCGCCCAGCACACCGTAGTTCCAGGCGTCATCCGGTTGGAGGTCGCGGGACCGCGTCGCTACGTCGATCGCCTCTCGGAACCGGTGCTGCGACAGCAGCACCGTGGCCAGCATTCGGCGGGTCTGGTAGTCGGCCGGGTACCGGCCCAGTGCCTCCGAGACCACCGCCTCAGCCTCTCGCGTCAGCGCCGGGTCGCTGTCGACGCGGGCCTGTCTGATGAGCACCGCCGCGAGGGCGACGCTGGCGGCCGGTTCGGCCGGCTCGGCCGTGAGTCTGGCCCGGAGCGCCGACGCGCTCCGGGTCAGATCGGCGCGCGAGGTGGTCGCGGCGCCGGGGGTGCCCACCATCGGTTCCCACCGCGCGGCCGCCGCTGGTGTCTCGCGCCAGGTCGCGTAGCCCGCGGCGGCGACCAGCGCCGCCACCACGAGGGTCGACGCGAGCG
>Ga0114996_10007224_pt1 | contig 12644 bp, 11 predicted proteins | sample ArcticOcean_MG_C_4_FD_87039 | JGI IMG/M metagenome (GOLD analysis project Ga0114996, IMG submission 87039) | Marine microbial communities from western Arctic Ocean - ArcticOcean_MG_CB4_134 | ecosystem: Environmental > Aquatic > Marine > Oceanic | place: Arctic Ocean: Canada Basin | collected... | reverse complement strand
AATGTACAAAACGCGCACATGCTTGACATCTGATACAACACCATGTCTCGCATATTGAGTGCAATGTACGGTTGTTCTTCATCAAGTACCGAACGCTTTAATGGACCAGCATACACGCCCATCGTAAGGTCAAAGATGCCACCACCAGCAACGCGGGCTGTTGGACTCCATAGACCAGTAAGGATAAACTCATCTTCACCTTGTCCCTCGACTCGACTCGTTATTTCATCAACCTTATTCGTAAAAACGCGGTTGCCTTCACCTTGAGAGTTGATGTCCGGAAACACGGCAAGTGCGAAATAGCGGTTCGTAGATGCAAACCAAGAAAGTTTAAACCCTTCCTCTCGTGTATCGTCGGTTGGCCAAACCGTGGTTTCACGTTCTTTCGTGACATCTGTAAACTCTAAGAAAAAATCATTTGATTGAATTGGAGCTGCATGATTCGGGTCAAATTCATCACCAAGCTCCCACCCAAAACGAAATCGCCTTCGATCCATATACCGGGAACGGTCAACAGCTAGAGTGGCAGGGCCATATTGCAACCAACGCACATCCATTTCTTGAGAAGTCAGGTTTTCAACCATTTGTTCTAAATGCAGTCCGTATTGGTTATTCAGCGTCCATTTCCGCTTCACACTTGCGATGAGATTTTGTTTCGCGTCAACAACAGTTGCGACAAACAGGACACTATTTTCTGTAACCTCTTCTACAACCCAATCTCGTTTTGAAGCCAAGGAGAGTTTTTGGTTGTTAATACTCAGTTGAAATGCGCCCAGAACAGGTTTTACTTGCTGTTGAACTGTCCGCTCGTTTGTCAGCAAGTACATTTCTTCAATTGGTGGTTGTGTTCCACCCTTGTCGCGATATTGATTCCAAGCAAGTTTTCCGTCTACGGTTTCGAAAATATTTGAAAACCGTATTGAAGAAATCCCAGCGCCAGTGCGAGTGAACTCAACTTCCATCTGCCACGTTTTAATATCATCTAACGCACCAAGCACAATTGGCTCAGTCGCTTTTTCATTTGGTCGAATATGCAAGATTTCAAAAGGTGCTAATGCAGTTGCGTCAGGTTCTTTTTCAATTGCAGTGGTATTCGTGGTTGAGGAGGAATCGGGAGCGGTGGATACTGTGGTATCGAGGGTTGTTTCAACAGGTGTGTTTGCTGTAGTTTCCTCATGCGATTCTGCATTTGTTGGCGTTTCGCTGATTTCTTGTTGCGGTGTTGATTTCTTAGGGCTTAATATTGCAACAAGAAAAACACTCAGTGCAGCAACCATGACAAGAGTTGTAATCAACCGCCGGCGAGATTGTTTAGTCATTTTGTTTTACTTTCCATTCTGCGGAATTACCGACCTTCACGCAAACGATCACCTAGCCAGTTACTGAGTTCGGGGATGGCATAAATTTTTTCTCGGACTGTTTCAATGTCATACTCAAGACGAAAAAAGTCAACATTCTTTGTTTCTTCATCTAGTATGGCATAACTTAATTTGGGGTCAAGATCACGAGGTTGACCCACGGAGCCCGGATTTATGATGATGTGATTTTCATTTTCAAACTTGAATGAACCATCCACATCATCGGGAGGATAAAAATCAGGTTCATCGGTAAAAATCCCCGGTACGTGTGTATGACCCGACATGGAGTGTTTAGGAATTCGATCAAAAATCTGTTTCATTTTGACTGGAGAGTTAATTGCGTCATCAGGGAAAAGATATTCGTTAATGGGTCGCCGAGGCGTCCCATGCACGCAGAGGAAATCACCCATCTGTGTACGGACTCGTAGCGAGCCAAGAAATTCCCACCGTTTTCCAGCGACCTCTTTATCTTCCTCAGCATCAAACTGAGCGCGAGTCCAATAAGCTGCTTGTTCAGCGGCGGCATTAAAATTCGTTGGTTCATACAACGCACCGTAGTCGTGATTGCCAAGTAATGACCATTCGCAATGTTCTGCTACAAGATCAACGCATTCCACAGGATTCGGTCCATAACCGAGTGTGTCCCCAAGGCAAATAGTGCGATCAACGTGTTGATCTGCAATATCTTCAAGCACTCGATTGAGCGATTCAAGGTTGCCATGAATGTCACTGATTATTGCTGTTCGCACGTCTATTTCTCGTTCCTTTGAATCGGGAATGATACCTCAGACAGAGAACACCCGTTGACCCCCACGAAGTACCCAAATATCGTTCTCGCGAGCGTATTGTAACTACTTGAAAACAAAAGGTTTAAGGATGATTGGACCGACTTCCGCCTTGGGCGATAAAATACTCGCGTTTTGAGGGTTCTTTCTCTCAACCCGTCCAAGACCTCAGTAAGGAAGGATAGTACCTTGAGTACGCAGCGACATTTTGATTTGGTAGTAATTGGCTCGGGTCCTGGTGGATATATAGGCGCTATTCGAGCTGCTCAACTTGGGCTGAAGGTTGCCTGCATTGATCGAGATAAACTCGGTGGAGTCTGCTTGAATTGGGGCTGTATTCCATCAAAAGCCCTTCTCCATGGTGCGGAGGTGTACGACGAGGCGGTGAATCACGGAAAAGAGTGGGGCATCAACGTTGAAAAAGTTTCAGTTGATTGGGCTGCATTTATTGGCCGAAGCCGAAAGATTACAGAACAATTAAATGGTGGTGTGGGATATCTCTTTAAAAAGAATAATATTGAGCATATCCAGGGGCATGCACACATCCTCTCTGGGAATAATGGCGTAACACCGTGCGAAGTTGCGGTCAAAAAACCATCGGGTGATTACTACGATGGGGATGGCGGGGAGGTTATTGAAACAATTACATCAGACCGAGTTCTGATTGCGACTGGCGCTAAGCCCCACGAACTTCCATTTGCCCCGTGTGATGGGAGCACGATTATCGATTCATCTGACGCGATGTTATTAGATTCAAAACCTGAGTCGCTGATTATTATTGGTTCGGGTGCAATCGGGATGGAATTTGCGTATATGTACAACGCATTTGGCACAAACGTCACCATTATTGAAATGGTAGATCGCATTCTTCCTGTGGAGGATGAAGAAATAAGTAAACTTGCTGGCCGAGCATTTAAAAAACAGGGGATGACTATTCACACGAGTGCGACGGTGAAGGGCATCGAAAAAAATAGCACTGGCGCTACAGTTACATTTTCACCAGTGGATGATGAATCAAAAACAGAAACGGTGAGCGGAGAAAAAGTACTCGTAGCAATTGGCGTTGGACCACGTGCGGATGGGCTCTACAGTGAAGAGCTTGGAATAGAACTCGACCGTGGGTTTATCAAGACAGATGCAAAAGAAGTTGCGGAACCAACATACAAAACGAGTGTTTCAGGCGTTTACGCAATTGGAGATATCATTGGACCCCCAATGCTTGCGCACGTTGCATCGGAAGAAGCAGTGACTTGTGTTGAGCGGATGGTTGGGCATCACACGTTCGGAGTAGATTACAACTCGATTCCAGCATGTACCTATACGAACCCTCAAATTGCATCGATTGGCATGACGGAACAACAAGCGAAAGAGAATGGAATCGAATATGTTAAAGGCGTGTATTCGTTAAAATCACTCGGCAAAGCAATCGCAGTTGGTAGAGCAGATGGCATTGTTAAACTTCTCGCGAGTAAACCGTATGGGGAGATTCTTGGTGCGCATATTATTGGTCAAGATGCAAGCGAACTGATTGCAGAAATCGGTTTAGCAATTCGTCTTGAAGCAACGGTGGAAGATATTATTTCAACTATGCATGCACACCCCACAATGGCAGAAGCGATCCATGAGGCTGCTCTTGGCACCGAAGACAGAATGATTCACAATTGACATACATTTTCTCTGAAACAACTCTCGACAATGGAATGCGAATTGCTGCGGAGCATTCAACGGACGCAGTTACGAGCGCGATTGGTTTTTTCGTAAAGACGGGAGCCAGAGACGAAACATCTTCCTTGATGGGTGTTAGTCATTTTTTAGAACACATGATGTTCAAAGGTACGGATACGCTCTCCGCTGAGCAAGTTGACCTTGCATTTGATACGCTTGGTGCTGAGCACAATGCGTTTACTTCAGGAGAAATGACAGCATTTTGGGGCGCTGGCTTACCAGAAGTGCTTTGTGATGTGCACGATATCGTTGCAGACATTCTTCGCCCAGCACTTCGACAAGATGATTTTGATAACGAGAAAAAAGTCATTCTTGAAGAAATTGCAATGTACGATGATCAACCATTTTGGGTTCTGTATGAAAGTGCGATGGAACAATATTATGGCACGAGTTCTCTCGGGCACCGTGTTCTCGGGACTCCTGAAAGTATTACTTCCATGAAGCGAGATGAACTTGCTGGATACTTTGCCCACCGATACAGCGCAGACAACACGACGGTTGTTCTTGCTGGCAAAGTGAATTTCGATGAAATGGTTGACCGTATTACATCGACTTGTGGAGAATGGGAACGAACGGGCGCATCAAGAACATATGCACCAGTTGAACGTCATTCTGGAAAATTTGAAAAAAATATTCCAGATTTGCAACAACACTATCACGTCATGATGATGCCAAGCACTTCGTTTCAAGACGAACAAAAGTATGCAGCATCTGCACTCGCAGCAATTCTTGGTGGTGGAGACGGTTCAAGGTTACACTGGGCACTAATCGATACGGGGCTCGCGGAATCAGCTGCGACAAGCGTTGACACGAACGACCGTTATGGCGAACAACTCACGTATGCTGTGTGTGACCCAAAAGATGCTGAACAAGTTGCAGAGATTATGCGAACAGAAATGAAGAATGTTGTAGACACATTAACAGAGGAAGATTTAACAAAAGTGATTGCGAAAGCGGGAACAGCAGCAGCAGTTGCAAGTGAACGACCCTCGGGAAGAATGCAACGATTGGGTGGCATGCTTACGACTTCGGGAAGGTACGTATCACTTGAAGAAGAACTTCAAACCATTGAACACTTAACCTTGAAGCAGTTGCATGAAGTGGCAGAAGCATTCCCTTGGGAGCCACTATTTGAAGCGACTACTTCGCACGATTAATATGGCAATCCTCTCTGACACAGCGATTTGTATTCGATGCTGGGATTTTTCTGAAACGAGCCAAACGGTCTCTTTGTTGACGAAAGAACACGGACTCATCCGTGGACTTGCAAAAGGGTCCAAGCGAGACAAGGGATCGTTTTCTGGAGGATTCGACCCGCTGACAAGAGGTCATATCGTGGCAAGAATGAAACCAAACAGTGACCTTGCTACGTTCACTGAGTGGCAACTCGAACATGTGTGGTGGTCCACAAGAAATTCACTTCCAGTGAATAAAGCAACAATCTATATGGCAGATCTTGTTTTTAGAATGATTACGGACCAAGATCCACACACGAACATCTATGAATCGCTCGCCGAGGCACTGAATCGCATGGATGATGGGCACGACATCGATTGGCCAGTCTTACGATTTCAGTGGGCACTTTTAGTCGAGACGGGGTACCAACCGACACTCACGACAAATCAAGAAGACGAACCCGTGGTCGCGTTTAGTTCCAAAATTGGAGGTGTAGTCGAGGATACAGGGGAAATTGACCGAGTTCGCGTTCGAAAAGAGACCATCGAAGTACTTCGACTCTTGCAAGACCAAGGACCTATGCAACCCACGCAGCCCGAAACACTCAATCGCGCGAACCGGTTATTGTCGCATTACCTCCGTGACATCATTGGCAAAGATACTGCCGCGATGCGCTGGATGTTCGGATAAATTAACCCGCGGGTCGTTTATACTGCGAATTGTGACGAGAATCATTTCATTATTGAATCAGAAGGGGGGTGTTGGTAAAACGACGACAACGGTGAATCTAGCCGCAGCGCTGGCTGCGTTGGAATTCAAAGTGCTCGTCATTGACCTTGACCCACAAACCCACCTTGGGTTGCATTTCGGAGTTGAGAGTGAATCCGCATCGGTCTACGACCTCCTTATGGAAGAAGATGTCACGATTCAAGACACGATTATGTTTGCAAGAGAAAACATCGACCTTGTAACAAGCGAAGTCGATCTTGTCGCTGCAGAATCTGAACTCGCATCAAAAACCGACAGGCATGACTTGCTCTCAAGAAAACTCGCAGCGGTCGTTGATAACTACGACTATATATTGATTGATTGTCCTCCAAGTTTAGGACTCCTTACAATCAATGCACTTGCTGCATCCAAGGAACTCATCGTCCCAATGCAAACACACTTTCTTGCTCTTCAGGGTGTGAGTCGATTATTTGAAACGGTACAAATGCTAGTCGGTGGACTTAACCCCGAATTACAAGTCACCGGTATCGTGTTGTGTATGCATGAAAAGAATACGAAACTTGCACGTGAAGTCGTTGACGACTTACAAGAGTTTTTTGATTCTTCAAGAGAAAGCGATGTGCCGTGGAAAAATTGCACAATTCTTCAACCAGCAATACGTCGCAACGTAAAACTTGCTGAAGCCCCAAGTTTTGGTCAAACCATTTTTGATTATGAACCAGATTGTGCTGGCGCGAACGATTATCGAAAACTTGCTGAAAGCGTGATAGCCATTCAACAAATAGAGCACCGCGCATCAGAAGTTGAAGCAAAGCCAACTGAAGAACACGTTGAGCCTGCATCTAATGACCCAGCATGATCAAGTACTTCGACACTGGAGGGTAGCATTTCTAGTTTGGCTTATCGTGTTGACAATTGCAACACATTTACCACAAGACCCCCCAATTGAAAATCCCACAATCGAATCTCCAGACAAATTGTTGCACTTCGTTTGTTTCGGAATGCTTGCGTTTCTTTTTATGTCTACCCGTTGGGTACGTCATGTTTTACTTTCTTGGGTAGTGGTTGCTCTTTGGACAGTACTCGATGAAGTAACACAAGACCTGCTTCCATTAAACAGAGCATTTAGTCAAGGCGACCTTATCGCTGGTGAACTTGGAGTTTTCGCAGCGTATGTATGGCAGGGTGCATTGCAAAAATCAAACCTGCAAGAACTAGAACAACACGTTGATCGGGTGCTGGCAAACTGGAAAAATTGGCTGTACCTTGCTTTTGTCAGTGCGCTTACTGTGGTGTTCGCGACTGTTGCATTCTGGTTTCTTTTCAGAGGAATGACGGATCAACAACAAAGTGAACCTGCATTTACGACAGGAATACTCGTAGGGATGATTGCAACGCTGACGCTCTTTTGTACGCTTGGGAACATTGAGCTGAATATTTTTAAACACAAAAAAAATATGGTTTTACTCCTAGTTGCGACGATGGGCATACCAGCAATGATTGCTTCCTTTGTTCCTTACACATTTGTTGACCCCTGGGTACTCTCCCTTTTTGCTAGTGTGCTTGGTGCACGCGTATTCTGGAATATGGCAACATGAGTGATAATTTAGAGCGCAATACACGAACAAACTGGTCGCTCACTCTAGTGAGTCGCATGACAGGGCTTGTTCGCGATGGTGCAATCTCAAGGATGTTTGGAACAGGCGCTCTGTCTTCAGCGTTCTACTTTGCATTTTTAATTCCAAACGTATTTCGTCGACTCTTTGGTGAGGGAGCACTCGCCGCAGCATTTCTTCCTAGTTTCTCGAAACTTCACAATGAAGATCCAGAACTCGCAAAACAATTCGCCACGCTTACCATTTCTAAATTAGTAGTCCTTCTTGGCGGAATAACGATTGTTGGGGAGCTGTTGCTTTGGTGGGTTATTTCAATTCAAGCAGAACCAAGCACCTCGCTCGAATTGGCAATGATCATGCTTCCCTATATGCCATTGGTTTGCACCGTTGCAATCTTTGCTGCGATGCTACATGTGCACGACACGTTTGGCCCACCTGCATCGGCTCCTATTATCTTGAATGGATTAATGATTGTTGCAGCGTTCGCATTCATAGGAGTTTTTGACAATCCACTTCACCACATGATGGTGATTGGGATTGCAGTGCTCGTTGCTGGAGCGATTCAGATCGCTTGGTCACTTTTTGCCCTACGAAAATTTGGGTGGTTCGCAAAAGATTCGCACAAAGCGAAAAGCGAGTTCTCTGTTATGACGAAGCGTATGCTGCCAATGATTGTTGGGCTAGGCACGCTTCAAATTAATACGCTCATTGATGGGCTCATCGCAAGTTGGCCCACACTATTTGGCGACACATTCTTTTTTGGGTTGCAATATCCACTTGGTGAAGGAGCGATGGGTTCACTCACTTGGGCGCAACGACTCTATCAATTTCCACTTGGGGTATTCGGTATCGCGGTTGCAACTGCGATTTATCCACTTCTTGCAAAACAGAAAGATGATGCCGAATCATTCTCAACAAGCATTCGTCGAGGGCTACGCCTCGTTGTGTATATTGGATTGCCAGCAAGTGCTGGGTTAATTTTGGTTCGGAATCCTTTGGCATCAGCAGTGTTTCAAGGTGCGAACTTTACTTCGCAGGATGCGATGCTCGTTGGAACGATATTGCTTGGGTATGCGCCTGCAGTCTGGGCATACTCGATGACGCAAGTGTTGACAAAAGGGTTTTACGCGAAGGATGACGCTATGACTCCCGTAAAAATTGCGATGGGTTGTGTTGCGTTGAATTTTCTGCTGAACATCACCCTCATTTGGACACCGCTTGGTACGGCTGGTCTTGCATGGTCGACCGCAATCTGTGCAGTCATTCAAGTGTGCTTCCTTATTATTTGTATTCGAAAGCACGTCACCAATGCTGTTGATCATGAAGTGATGCGTTCTTGGCTGTCCACTTTGCTCCTCACAATTGTGATGGGAGGTGCAGTTGCACTCACTATGCAACTCATATGGGACCCAAATTCCAATTGGCTTTCTTCTTGTTTCACCCTGCTCATCTCTGTTTTTGTGGGCGTCCTTGCGATGGTTATTGGAAGTATCGTTCTCAGACGACCAGAACTCTTCTGGGCACTTGGTAAACAACGATGATTCACCTTTCTTTATTGAACATCACGTGTTCTATTTCTGTATAAAGAAGTCGCTGGCTCAATTTATATAAAATGGACCAAAAGTGCCGTTTTAGAGTCACAATAGTGCCGATTGAGTGGTTTTAGGAGCCCTACTTCTACCCTATATAGAGAGATGGATTGAATATGGAACAAAACGAGGAAAATCGAGAGTTACAGAGCCGTACGACCGCGATGGAGGAAGCTCCTCCACGGAGGCGAACAGCATGGCCCATTATTCAATTATTTCTACGTGTCCTTTGGGGCACTTTTGGTTGGTTTCTGTGGACAATCTTTCCATTTTGTCGGTCCTTTTTGTTACGCATTTTCGGTGCCAAAGTTGGAAAAGGATGCACTTTCGCAAGAACCGTGCAAATTACAATTCCATGGAACCTAGTCATTGGTCAAGATTGCCATTTCGCTGAGCATTGCATTCTCTATGCACTCGGAAGAATTACGCTTGGCGATCAAGTACGAGTCGACACACGAGCGCATCTTTGCGCCGGCTCACATGACATGAAAGACACAACGTTCCCACTCCTTCGTCCACCGATAACAATTGGCAACAATTCATTTATCGGAGTAGACGCGTACATTGCTCCGTCGGTTGTGCTTGGCTCTGATGTTATTGTTCATCCTCGCGCAAGTGTCTATCGAAGTTTCGGTGACTCCTCTGAGTTACTCGGCAATCCAGCAAGGATCATCGAGTGAGGGCACTTCGCGCGTTTATTTGGAAATTTGTAGGGCGTTTCATATTTTCCATCAACCCACACAACGCCTATTTCTATCGCAGAATGATTCTGCGATTGTTCGGTATGAAGTGCGGTAGAAATGTACGGATTAGACGAAGTGTAAAAATTGATAAACCTTGGAATATCATCGTAGATGATTTAGTTATTTTTGGTGACGGAGTTATCGTTCATGCAACAGAGAAAATTTATATTGGCAAGCGATCTTCGATAAGTCAGTACGTCATGCTTCTGACAATTTGCGGAGACCACAAAACAAAAGGCACAACTAAAAGAACGGGCGCAATCACAATCGAAGATGATTGTTGGGTAGCAACCGATAGTGTTGTGATGCCAAGTGCGTATCTGGAGCAAGGAGTTGTTGTTGGAGCCAGAGGTGTTGTTGAAGGGCGATTGCCCGCATGGCAAATTTGTACAGGAGAACCTGCAGTTCCTCGGGCTGAACGAGTCTTATATATTCACGAAGTTGTCGCACCAACAGAAAGACCACGTACGAATATTGAAATTATTATTCCAGTGAAAGATGAAGAAGCTAATCTTCCACATACGCTTGCAAGTGTTGTGACATGGGCGGACAAAGTATGGGTTATTGACTCTGAATCAACGGATGAAACGTGTGAAATCGCACGAAAAGCCGGGGCAGAAGTCGTTATTCAACCATGGCTTGGTTATTCAAAACAAAAGAATTGGGCACTTGATAATCTTGATCTTAAAGCCGACTGGGTATTTTTCCTTGACGCAGATGAAACCATTCTTCCAAAACTTAAAGCTGAGATGTGTGCAATTGCAGCAAAAAAAGTGGATGAAGTCGCACCTTCAGCATTTAACATCAATCGGTACTTTGTCTTTTTAGGGAAGCGCATTCGTCATTGCGGTTATTTTCCAAGTTGGAATGTTCGGTTTTTTAAACGTGGAAAAGCACGGTACGAAGATCGAGACGTGCATGAACACATGATCGTCGAAGGAGATATTGGAAAACTTCGAGGTCTCATGGAACACAACGACAGGCGAGGCTTAGAATGTTATTTAGAAAAACATAATAAGTACTCAACGCTTGAAGCAAAAGAAATAGTTTCTCATCCTGAGAAGAGCGACCGTACGATTAGTCCGAATTTATTTGGAAATGTCCAAGAACGCCGTCGATGGGTGAAGCACTATATTTATCCATGGTTACCCGCAAAGTGGCTTTTCAGATTTATTTGGATGTATGGCATCAGGCTCGGTTTTTTAGATGGAGTAACTGGTTTTCGTTTCTGTTTGTTTATCTCGACGTACGAAATTTTTATATCATTGAAAATGATTGAATACAAAAAACAAAGAGCTGATTATGACAACTAATCAACGTCACATAAGCCCGTACACAACGCAAGAAAAAGTGTGGCGACTCATTTGGTCGATTACACAAGCAACACTATTTAGGTTTTCCTTTCATACGTGGAATACTTGGAGAATTTTCTTATTGAATTCTTATGGCGCGGACGTAGAATATTCTTGCGTGATTCGTCGAACAGTGAAGGTCGAGTGCCCCTGGAATCTCACGATGGGAGCCAATAGTTGTCTTGGCGATGGAGTCATCCTGTACTGTCTTGGTGAAATAACCATTGGTGACAGAGTCTCTATTTCACAGCACGCACACCTTTGTGCAGGCTCACACGATTACACAAAAAACGAGATGCCATTGCTCCGACTTCCAATTACGATTGAGGACGATGTCTGGCTAGCAGCAGATTCCTTTGTTGGACCAAATGTGACTGTTGGCGAGAGTGCTATTCTTGGAGCTCGCGGTGTTGCGATGCGTGACCTTGACTCCAATACGATTTACTCTGGGAATCCAGCAGTCATTATTAAAAAACGCTAAACAGCCCCGCGGATAGTTTTTTCATCGGAATTCTTGTGCAACATCGCGTATCCTGTACCTGATGAAATGCGAAAAGACCACTATGACGCAGAATTCGCGGGGTTTTACTCTTATTGAACTCCTAGTGGTCATTGCAATCATTATTGCTCTTGCTGCAATGTTGATTCCAGCACTTGGAAAAGCATTTGCAACAGCAAAATCAATGGAAGACAGAACAAGGCTCGAGGGCATTCATGGTGCAATGTTGCTTGATGCAACTGGGAATGAGGGTCGATTACCAAGACCAAGTGTATTGGCCTCTCAATACGACCCCGACCAGCTTGATCATCTGAACCCCACAACTGATACTACTGGGAACCTGATGTCCCTCTTGATTGCTCGAAATTACTTTACGACAGATTTTCTCATTAGCCCAGTTGAAACCAACTCCTCAATTCGAGATATCAATGAATTCGACTTGGTCTATGACTACGATGGCATTGATGGTGAAACAATCTTGTGGGACGAGGCATTTAATGGCGATGTTTCCACAGCAACTGTTGCTAATCCAGCACATAACTCCTATGCACACCAAGCGATTTGTGGGCAACGTATTCGCCTGAAATGGAATTCAGATGCGTCCTCTACCGACATTATTCTTTCAAATCGAGGAACTGGTTTGATATGGACTGGACAGGACAAAGACGGTAACGACATTTATGGATACAACGAGGAATCTTTTACGCTTCAATTTCACAGCGAATCAGGCCTGTGGAAGGGGAATATTGTGTGTGGTGACGGATCGACACGAATGGTAGATTCAGTTGAACCGAAGGGCATCATATACCAACCTATTACTGGCAATCCCCCAGGACCTGACAATATATTTATGACAGATTGGAATGATATAGTAATCACATCAGTACCCTCTATTCCATCCGGTATGCCATCCGGTGACAATTGGATGGTGATTTGCACTGAAGTCATTGAACACGTCGAACTTGACGATACCAATGAAATAATCGCTGTCTGGGATTGAACACTCAATTCAGCTTGATGGAATCAATTACCATACTGTCATTCGTATGCAGTTGCAACTTTACAACTCATT
>Ga0114996_10007223_pt1 | contig 12645 bp, 8 predicted proteins | sample ArcticOcean_MG_C_4_FD_87039 | JGI IMG/M metagenome (GOLD analysis project Ga0114996, IMG submission 87039) | Marine microbial communities from western Arctic Ocean - ArcticOcean_MG_CB4_134 | ecosystem: Environmental > Aquatic > Marine > Oceanic | place: Arctic Ocean: Canada Basin | collected... | reverse complement strand
CTGTCTTTCGTTGGCCCATTCGGGGATTTCGTATGGCGGCACATAAGATAGATTGCCCGCCGTGTAACGCGTCATGACCGCACGGCGTGGGTGGTCGGCGGTCCAGGGCAGGGTGCCGTGGGTCACGGCTTCGGTAAAGATGGCGACGTCTCCGGCTTTGCACACCACCTGGCGCACGTTTTCCTGGTGTTTCTCATAGCGCTTCAGTTCCAGCGGGCAGGCATAGTTGCTTTTGTGGCTGCCGGGGACGACGATGAGCCCGCCATCTCCCGGGTTGACGTCGGTGAGCTGAATGCTGACGACGGTCAGGCCGTTGTGCATCTGGCCGTTGCGGAAGATGTAATATTGGTTTGGGTCAAAGCCGGGACCGGAGGAGCCGTGGAAGCGAAAACCTTCGGCGCCCTTTTCCATCCACAGCAACGACATCTGGTGGTCCATGCGAAAACCCTTGCCGAGAATTTCGTTGAGGTAGGGTACGATGCGTGGGTGTACTAACATGTCTCGGAAAGGGTTGCACCAGGGTTCTTCCCAGTTTAACATGCCGCCCATATCGCCGCGTCCTTTTTCGCCTTTCAGCGCCGCCGAGCCGCCGTCCAGTCGGTTTTCGCCGGAACGGGTATTACTCGGGTCTATATGGTGGTCGATGGCTTCATTGGCCAGGGCGATTTCGTCTTCGGTCAGGACATTCTCGATGACGATATAACCGTTGAGGTCAAATAGGTATTTTTCGTCTTCGTCCATTTGTAGCTCGTTATATGAGATGGATGGGGTGGAGTGAGGACTGCTGTACCAATTTTGTACTGGGAATTATAAGTTTTTGGGTTGTAGCGTCAAGTGGGTTGGTGTGGTTAACGGGGGCTAGTGGCACAAACGAACGGGGTGCGGCAGCGGGCTCTTGAACTCGGCCCTTTGGGCCTCAGACAGACAGAGCCCACTGCCGCACCCCGTCCGTTTGCGCCTGGGGACATATGGCTCATTATCGGCGCTGGTTTTGGTGGTGTTCGTCAAGGGAGGGGGGATCGAGTATATTTATTGCCAGGTTTTTTTGATTAGACTACGGGCTGTTTGGGCTGTACCTGTGAATGGGTAGAGTTTGAAACCGTGGCGTAGATCGTATTAAACTGCTGCAACTCATTTTATAATTGGCCTTGCGACTTCTCTTTCTCCTATATGCCCTGTCGGGTTTTATTAGCCTGGGATACCAGGTTGCTTGGTTTCGCATCTTTGTCGATTGGTTTGGCTCGACCAATCTTACTTTTGCTCTGGTCGTGTGCAACTTTATTGGCGGGTTGGGCTGTGGGGCGTTGCTCAGCCAGCGGATTACTGGGTTGTTGGCGAAGTGGAGCGGTATTAGCGACAAGCTGCGCCTCTACGGGTTGGTCGAGCTATTGGTCGGGGTCGGGGCGCTTTTGACGGTGGTGGTCGAGTACCTGCCGGCAGACTTCTGGGGTGCTTTCCCCTACCAGCTCGAAGATGGGATCTGGGTTCAGTCGGTTTATTACCAGATTGCTCAGGTGGGCGTCGCCATGGCCAGCGTTTTTATTCCTTGTTTGTTTATGGGGGTGACGTTCCCGTTGTTGTGCGACGCGTTTCGCTCGGCGTCGGGGGGTGGGCGATTTCCCGCTGCGCTCTATGCGTGGAATACCTTGGGCGCCTGTTCCAGCGTGCTGGCGTGCCAGTTTGTCTTGATCCTGTCAGTCGGGCACAAACCCACCTTCTGGCTGATGGCCGGGTTGAATGTACTGCTCGGAATCTATTTTCTGGTGCGCGGTAGAGCGCCTATTGTCGATGCGTCGGCACCCAGCGAGGTAGCGCAAAGCTCGCCAACGAATGCAGGCACACAACTCGGGTCGGCAAGTGCGCTAATTGTCTGTGCCGCCCTCAGTGGGTTGCTGGCTGGCGCGCTCGAAGGCGATATGTTCAAGCGCATCGGTTTTATTATTCTGCTCAATCCTGGGGCGACGATGTCGTTTATTTCGTTCTGGGCGGTGCTGGGCATTTTTCTGGCCAGCACTATTGTGCAGCGCATGGAGCGCATTCGGCTCGTCCATATCAAGGTTGCCTACGCTCTGGCGGCTCTCTATTACCTTGCCGTCTGGCAATTCAGCGATGAGTTGACCTATGTGCTGGGGAACTGGCCGCGACCGGGTGCTGTGCCGCACTTCCCGGTGAGTCTGTCCCAGCTTTTTGTCTACACCGGCATTTATGTGCTGCCGTCCTATTTTCTGGTGTCGCTGCTCTTGCCTTACGTCTGCAATCGACTACAGAGCGGTGGCAAACATCTGGGGCTGGCCTACGGCCTGAATACGGTGGCTTTCTGTCTCGGCATGATTGCTTTTACCTTAGTGGCGCCCCACCTGAGTATTTTTTATTCGTTAAAGCTTTTTCTGATCTTCATGGTTTTGGCGGCGCTTGCCCTGGTCTTTATTGCGGAATGGCGGCCCGTCAAATTGTGGCAGGGGGCCGTGTTCGCAGTGCTCCTTGCGTCTGCTTGCATTGCCACGCCGAGAGGTTTTGACCGCGATTTCTTTACACCGCTGATGTGGCCGCACGATCTGCCGGCTAAGGGACTGCGGAGCAATGCTGCGCACACCACTTATTTTCTCGATCTTCCCAATAAAAGCACAAAGCTGTTCTTCGGTCGATTGTCGATGTCGGGTACCTCACTGGCGTCCCAGAAGTATATGCGGCTGATGGCGCACTTTCCGTTGTTGGCGCATCCCAATCCACAGAAAGTCTTGTTGATTTGTTTTGGTGTCGGCAATACGGCCTCGGCCATTGCTGCCCATAAGAGCGTTGCACAAATTGATGCCGTCGATCTCAATGAGAACGTTTTCAAGACGGCGCCGGAATTGGCCGCGCACCACGCTTCCGTGCACCTGGACCCGCGGCTGCGCATGATCAACGACGATGGGCGCAACTTTCTCAACCTGAGCACTGAGGTATACGACCTGATCACCAGCGAACCGCCGCCGCCGATGGCCGGTGGGGTGTACCGCCTGTATTCGCGGGAATATTACGAGCAGGCTCTGGCACACCTGAGTCCCAATGGATTGATGACCCAATGGCTGCCCGCATCCCAGATGCCGCCCGCTGCAATTTCGTTGGTCATGAGGACGTTCGTCCAGGTGTTTCCCCACAGTCTCTTATTTGAGGGCGCCGACCGCCATCTGATCCTGCTCGGTAGTCGTTCGCCCATCGACCTCGAGCGCTTGTCCGAACGTTTCTATGAATCCCAAAGCGTTACCACAGATCTCTACCGCATCGAAGTCTGGAGCCCCGACGAGTTGCTTGCTCGCGTAGTGCACCGGGGCACGGAGTTGCGCCGCCGCATCGGCGCGGGTCGCGTGCTCAGCGACCAGCACAACGACCTGGAGCATTTGCTCTACGATCCAGCCCGACAACCTAAGCGATAAGTTGCTCCCGCAAAATATTGTAAGGTGACGGTATGCTAATCACATTGTTTGAGCTGCTGATCAAATAGGCCCATTGACAAAGGAGAGCGAATATGACAGGATCGCAGGATTTTAAGTCAGTTGGATTTTGTGAGGCAGGGATGCAGCGCGCCTACGGATTGCTGCAGGCCGCCGTTGATAGCGGTGAATTGTTGGGCGCGGTGTTACAAGTGTCGCGCGGCGGTACGGCCTTGCCGGTGGCGTGTTTTGGCAAACGCCAATTGGCGCCGGACGGTGCCGCAGTAATAGAGGATACGATTTTTTTAATTGCGTCGATTACCAAGCCGATTGTCTGCGCCGCCGTGGTGCAACTCGTTGAGCAAGGGCGGTTGCGCTTGGATGAACTAGTGGCAGATATTGTGCCTGAATTCGCCGAGGGCGGCAAGGAGAGTGTGACGGTTCGCCATCTCTTGACCCATACATCGGGGCTGCCCGATATGATACCCGAAAATCATGCCTTTCGCGCCGCGCACGAACCGCTGGCGGCCTTTGTGGCGCGCATCTGCGAATTGGACTTATTGTTTGCACCGGGCACGCGAATTTCGTACCAGAGCTGCGGCATTGCGATGCTGGGCGAGATCGTCGAACGCCTGCAGGGGCGGCCGTTGCCAGAGGTATTGCGCAGCGCGTTTTTTGATCCATTGGGCCTGGAGGATACTGCTTTGGGACGCCTAGAAGATCGCCGCCAGCGCGAGGCGGAAATTCGTTTGCCGCCGACCAGCGACAGCGGTGGCGACGGAACGGATTGGCATTGGAATTCGGATTATTGGCGCAATCTTGCCGCGCCCTGGGGCGGCATGTTTACGACGGCGGCAGAATTGACCGCGCTGTGCCAGGTTTTTTTGTTGGGTGGGCAGGTAAACGGTACGCGCGTATTGAGCAAGGCGGCGGTGACGGCAATGACGCAAGATCAGACTGCGGTGATGTACAGTCTGCCCGAGTCCGAGCGGTCGCAGCAGCGTCGGGGATTGGGTTGGCAGTTAACCAACGGCTCGCTCTACGGCGACCTGACCTCGCGCAATACTTTTGGACACGGCGGCGCCACGGGGACCGTGGCCTGGATGGATCCGCAAACCGAGGTGACCTTTGTATTGTTGACCAATGATCCGGTTGGTGTAGGGCGTTTGCGGCCGACGGTGTCGAACGCGGTGGCGGCGGCGGTCATTTAGTTAAGCAGGGCAGGAACGCATGGCGCCGGGAGGGGCCGTGCCTTATCACTGGAACTGGTAATGCGGAGGGACAGATGAAAAGACTGCTATCGGGTATCTGTCTGCTTCTGGGTTTGCAAGGCGCAGGCATTGGGGAGGAGGGCGAGGTCGACCTAGAGCGCGTCCCTGGTTTGTAGCCGACTGAATCGCAACGGCCTTTGGTCATGCTTTGAACGGAGGTGCAGGATGGATTCATTGACAGATATAGCGAAGAAACTGCGGACTCCGGTCCTGCTAGTGAGCGGATTGCTGCTGATTGATGCAGGCCAGTCGGAGCTAGCAGCGGCAGCCGCTGGCGGCGCTGTACTCTCAGAATTCTCATTGCCCGACCACATCGGCTATGTCGCGCGCCCCTGCGGGTTCGATCTGGACCGCGATGGCGACGAGGGCGAGCCGGCTGACTGTATCCTCGGTCGAGAGGGGGTGACTGACCCCGACGGCGATGGCATCGACGAGGTTTTTATTTATGTAGACTGCGGTGCTACTGCTTACAGCGCGCAACGTGACCAGTGGCGGCAAGGACGGGCCGAATGAGCCGTCGGTGCCGGTCGGTTTCATACGCTACGCCGGCCATCGCGACGGCGCGAGTCTGGTCCGTTACCATTTTGCCCACGATCTCGAATTGCGCGACATCAATCCGCGCATCAAAGACACCAGCGATACGATCGTCTTTAATATGTGGTGCCGCACAGGTTGCGAGCATATGACCTGGCGCAATATCCTGCTGGATGGTTACGACGGCTACGGCTGGCGCGGCAGCATCAACCAGGGTGTTGGCGACTGGCTCGTCGAGAATGTGACGGCTATTAATACAGCCCGGACTCCCGAGCCGGGTTCCAGCACTGGGGGGACGTTCTTCAGGCCTTGGGGCAGCGCCCTCTCCCTAGATGGAAATGTGATTCTACGTCTGTCGAATCCGCGCCAATTTTTGTTAGATACCACTCCTCATCAAGCCGCCAGCGTTGCAAGCGTTCGAAGATCTGACGCTCGCTCTCAGCGGCATCGAGGTGTCCCTGTCGTTGGTAGAGGTGGGTCAGGTTCAGGTGGGGATGCGGTTCCCACGGGGCCCGGAGGGCGGCTTGTCGAAACGCTGCAGTCGCTGTAGCCAGGGCTCCCTGGCGGCGCTGTAGCAGTCCCAGGAGTTGTGGCTCTCCCAGTCGTCCGGAGCCAGGTCCGCGGCGCGTTCGAGCACCTGTTTGGCCCGGTCTACTCGGTTGAGGCTGAGGTAGATGTCGCCGAGAAATTTGTGGATTTTGGCCGCCGCCGAATCTTGCAAAATAGCTGTTTCGAGGACTGCCGCCGCTTCTTCTGATTGGCCCAAACCCCCAAAGAGAACGACGGCGATGGCGTATCTGGCTTCGAGGAAATTGGGCTCTAGTTCGACGGCTGGTTGCAAAACATCGAGCGCCTCTTCGTAGCGTCCCTGTTCATAAAGCTCGATCCCCTTCTGCAGGTAATCGGCGGCGGTCCAGTCGGCAGGTGCGGCAAAGCGGGGGTGAGATTGTCCCCCGACCTCTTTGGCGCTCGGTAGAGCGACAGGGGGTTGCTCGTCTTCACTCTTTGAGCCGCCGTAGCTGGATAGCATATTTTGGGCATCCTCCGCGATCACGTGGTAGCGACCCAACGGGGGATCTTCGAGGAGTTGAGTGCGTCCACTGGGCCAGCGGATCTCGACGCGCTCGACGCGCTCTTGGCTGCCAAGCCCAAAGAGCAATCGGATGTCGTGCTGAGATTGATAACCGTAGCCGCGGTGCACTTCGCGTGTCTGCATTTGCTCGCCGACCACCAACCGCACCCGGGTGCCCAGAGCATCGCGATTGCTTGCTGCGCCGACCAGTTCCAATCCCAGCCAATTGTTGCGGTTGCCGCCGCGATTTTCGAGCAGAGTTGGCGTGTCGTTCAGGTTTATCACCAGGATGTCGACGTCGCCGTCGTTGTCGTAATCGCCAAAGGCCGCGCCGCGACTGACTTTTACCAGCCCAAGTCCGACGCTTGCCGCACTCGACAGAAAGCGCCCGCCGATATTGCGATAGTACAGATTGCGCTGCGCGTAGCCAATATTGGCGCCCTGCAGATCAACCTGGGGATAGATGTGACCGTTGGCCACGAACAGGTCCAGCCAGCCATCGTTGTCGCCGTCGAAAAAGGCCGTGCTCCAACCCAGATACGGCCTTACCTCTCCTTCTAATCCAGCTGCCGCCGTGGCGTCAAAAAATATAGCATCGCCCTGGTTCTGATAGAGGGTATTGGCGTCGTCGGAGAAATTGGTGACAAAGAGATCGAGATCGCCGTCGTTGTCGTAGTCGCCGGAGGCGATGCCCATTCCCGCCTGCGCCCGCCCATCTTCACTGTAGGCGACACCGGCGCGGGTGCCGACCTCCTCCAGGTTCCAATTGCCGTCGTTGCGGTAGAGTAGATTGGGCATCGAGTCATTGGCCACGTAGAGGTCCTGATCTGCGTCGTCATCAAAATCCCCGAAAACGATTCCGAGCGAGGGCTGCTTGTGGTGCGCAATTCCCGTCATTTCACTGATGTCTACAAAACCGCCTGCCCGGTCATTGCGATACAGCACATTGGGGCCCCAATAGGTCGCGTAGAGATCGACATCGCCGTCGTTGTCATAGTCTCCTATAGCACAACCCATGCCCCAGCCCGAACGGCCTACTCCAGCCTCCTGGGTCACGTCTGTGAAAAGGGCGTCTGCTCTAGAATCCTGACTGGTGTTGCGGTAGAGTCGGTCAACCTGTTCGGGCATCTCCTCCACGGCGCCGCCATTGACCAGGAAAAGGTCGAGAAATCCGTCTCCGTCGTAGTCAAAAAAAGCGCCTCCGCCCGCCATCGACTCGAGGATGAACTGCTGTCGCCTGGACCCGGACGTATGGACAAAGTCTATGCCACTGCGCTGCGTGATATCGACAAAGCGAAGATGCGTCGGAGCTACAGACTCCGAGTGCTGCTGCACTTGACTCTGCACCGGGTCGCTATTGGGTCCAGCCTCGGAGACCGGCTCTTTGCGGTCGGACGAACACGCCGCTACGAGCCAGACGAGAACAAGGGCGCTCGAAATGTCGAGAGTGTACCTCGAGTATTGTATCATAGTAGGCAATATGGGACGCGATCTGATATCGCGCCGCAAAATAGAGTGAATTCCGCTCTGAGAATATATCTGTTCTGCGATCGGTTGGCGTTAGAATATGCCCCAGGCAGTTAAATACCGTAATTTTTAACCTAATCGTATATGCCAAAATAAGCGCCGGCACCGCCCTTCGCCCAACTATAACCATCACCAGATAATTGACGCGGCTGGGTGACCTGCCCTTGGCATGACCTCATCGGATTATAAACTTTTAATAAAAAATATAAATTTATTGTTGACCGATCGGTCTCTAATTGTTATATTCACCGTATTGTTATTGAAATAGCCGTTATTTTATTTTTTTGATTTATTGTTGACCAATTGGTTTCTAATTGTATTTCCCTTTGAGGAAGGATGATCATGAGCAACGAAACTTCGTTTGACCGGGCTTGGGGGCCGTGGGTTATTCGCTGGCGCTGGCCGGTGCTAGTAGTGAGTTTGGCATTGACCCTAATTGCGGGCATAGGCGCGAGAAATCTGGCGTTCAACAACGACTACCGGGTTTTCTTTAGCGATGAAAATCCGCAGCTCCTGGCCTTTGAGGAGTTGCAGCGGACGTATACCAAGATCGACAATATCTTTTTTGCTGTAGTGCCCAAGGAAGGTAATGTCTTTACGCCCGAAATTCTCGACGCGATAGAACGACTGACTTTGGATGCCTGGCAACTGCCCTACGCGCTGCGGGTCGATTCGATCACTAATTACCAGCATACGACGGCGACCGAGGATGATCTGATCGTCGCCGATCTGGTCGAGGGCGGGGCGTCTTTCACCGCCGACGAACTGGCGGCGGTGCGCGAGGTGGCGCTGGCCGCGCCGCTATTGCGCAATTTTGCCGTCTCCGGCGATGGGGCTGCGACTGGGGTTAATATCACCTTTCAAATGCCACAGCTGCGTTTGGAAGAGGTGCCGGAGGCCGTGGCTGCCGCCCGCGCCTTGGCCGCGCAACTGGAGGCGGATTATCCGGTCAATGTGCATCTAACCGGCATGGTGATGCTCAATAACTCCTTCTTCGAGATGAGCATGCAGGATATGTCGACCCTGATTCCGGCGATGTACGGGGTGATTCTACTGGTGTCCTTCCTATTGTTGCGATCAATTAGCGCGACGATCGGCACGCTGTTGGTGATCTTGCTCTCGCTGATAACGGCGATGGGGCTGGCTGGCTGGGCAGGGATCAAGCTGACACCCCCTTCGGCCTCGGCACCAACGATCATTATGACGCTGGCGGTGGCCGATTCTATTCATGTCCTAGTGTCGCTATTAGCGCTGATGCGCAAGGGCTCAACCCGGCGCGAGGCCTTGTCCGAGAGCTTGCGGCTCAACTTGGGGCCAGTGGCCCTGACTAGTATTACGACCGCAATCGGTTTCCTGTCGTTAAATTTTAGCGATTCGCCGCCTTTCGGCGACTTGGGCAATATCACGGCAGTGGGGGTAATGGCGGCGCTGTTTTACTCGGTGACCTTCTTGCCGGCCTTCGTGGCATTGGTGCCGATCCGGGCCAAGGCCCAGAGCGAGGCGCCGAGCCAGATCATGGACCGGTTTGCCGATTGGGTGGTGGCCAAATATCGCCTGCTTCTATGGAGTCTTTCGGCGTTCGCAATATTCTTGCTGGCCTTCGTGCCTTCCAACGAACTCAACGACGATTTCGTCTCCTACTTTGATGAGAGTACGACCTACCGGCAGGACGTCGATGCAACTACTGCACATTTGACTGGGGCTTATCAGCTCCAGTATTCGCTGCCGGCACCTGGTTCGAACGGGGTTAGCGACCCGGCTTTTCTGGCGCAGGTGGCCCAGTTTGTCGATTGGCTCCGGGCTCAACCGGAAGTTCGCCACGTCGATTCGATCACCGATACCTTCAAGCGGCTCAATAAGAGTCTGCACGCCGACGATCCGGCCTATTATAGCCTGCCCGAAGAGCGCGATCTGGCTGCACAATACTTGCTGCTCTACGAGTTGTCGCTGCCTTACGGACTGGATCTGAACAACCGGCTCAATGTCGACAAGTCGTCGACCCAGGTCGTGATTACGCTGGAGAATATGGACACCAATCGGCTGCGCGAGATTGCCCAGCGCGGCGAGCAGTGGCTTAAAGATAATGCTCCGGCGCTCTCGGCTACGGGTATCGGTCCGGCGATTATGTTTGCCTATATTACCGATCGCAATATCCGCAGTATGCTGACGGGTACCTTCATCGCGGTGTTATTGATCTCGGGCATTATGATCTTCGCTTTGAAAAGCCTCAAGCTGGGGGTGATCAGTCTGGTGCCCAATCTGCTGCCGGCCGGTCTGGCCTTCGGTACCTGGGGTCTTTTTGTTGGCGAGCTTAATATGGCGGTGGCGATGGTCTCTGGCATGGTCCTGGGCATTGTCGTCGACGATACGGTGCATTTTCTCAGCAAATATCGTCGCGCCCGCGAAGAGCAAGATCTCGACGCGCCAGAGGCGGTGCGCTACGCCTTCAATAGCGTCGGCAAAGCGATCCTGGTGACTTCGGTGATTTTGGTGGCCGGTTTTTCGGTGCTGGCGCAGTCGAGCTTTGCGCTGAACTCGTTGATGGCGTTATTGACGGCCATTGCCATCGGCATGGCCGTGCTCGCCGACTTCCTACTCTTGCCGGCGCTCTTGATCTGGCTGGACCGCAAGAAGGTCGAGGCCGTGGAAGTCACTTCTTCGTCCGCTGCTGTGGCGGCGAGTTAAATACAACTATTAATAAAAAGGATACGAGACATGATAAATTATCTAAGCAAACGTCTAAGCTGGTTTGTCGCCGGCTTGTTGTTGGCGCCGCTGGCCCTCAGTGCCGAGACTCCAGAGGAGCGGGGGCTGGCCATCGCCGTGGAGGCGGACCGCCGCGACACCGGCTTCGGCGATTTCAAGGCAGCGCTGAAGATGGTGCTGCGCAACAAACACGGACAGCAGACCGAGCGCAATATGCGGGTGCGGACCTTAGAGCAGGCCGATGACGGCGACAAATCGCTGATCATCTTCGACAACCCCGGCGACGTCAAGGGCACGGCCTTTTTGTCCTTCACCCACAAGCAGGACACCGACGACCAGTGGCTCTACCTACCGGCGCTCAAACGGGTCAAGCGCATCGCCTCGTCGAACAAGTCGGGGCCCTTTGTCGGCAGCGAGTTTGCTTTCGAGGATCTCTCTTCGCAGGAGGTGGAGAAATATACCTACAAATACCTGCGCGACGAGAATTTTGACGAGCGCGAACACTTCGTTGTCGAGTTAGATCCGGTGGATCCCAAGTCGGGCTACAAGCGTCAGATCATCTGGGTGGACCAGGCCGAGTACCGGGTCTGGAAAGTCGAGTTCTACGACCGCCGTGACGCCTTGCTCAAGACGCTGACGGTGTCGGATTATCGCCAGTATCTCGATCAGTACTGGCGGGGCCACCGCTGGCAGATGATAAATCACCGGACCGGCAAGAGCACCGAGTTGGTCTGGGAGGATTATGTCTTCGGCAATGGTTTCGCTGATAGCGACTTCAACCGCAATAGCTTGGCCAAGGCCCGCTAGCCCAATGTATTGTTGGTTAACAGCAGTCCTATTGTTGTGGGCATGCAGTGTCGGGGCCGCCGAGTGGTCGGGGGAATTAGCCGTCGAGGCACGGCTTTTCCCCTACGATCCGCTCGATTCGAGACAGCACGGCGCCAATGGTTCGGTCGCGTTTGAGCCGGAGTTTTTCCACGACTGGCAGGACGGGCAGCAGCGCTTTGCCTGGACGCCCTTTATACGCTGGGACCAAGGCGATAAGGAACGGACGCATTGGGACTTTCGCGAATTGTATTGGCGCAAAAGTTTTGCCAGTGCCGAACTCTATCTCGGGGCGCGCAAAGTGTTCTGGGGCGTTACCGAATCGCTGCACTTAGTTGATGTAATCAACCAGACCGACCTGGTTGAAAACCTCGACACCGAGGACAAACTCGGCCAGCCGATGGTGCAGCTTACTTTGTTGCGCGACTGGGGCACCGTGGATTTTTATCTGCTGCCTTATTTTCGCGAGCGCGCTTTTGCCGGGACCAAGGCGCGTTTGCGCGGTCCAGTGGCGGTGGCGGATAAAGCGGTCTACGAGGCGGATGCCGAAGAGTGGTCGCCGCACGGGGCGGTGCGCTGGAGCCATTATATCGGTGATGCCGATATCGCAGTGGGGCATTTTTATGGCACCGGTCGCGAGCCACGGTTCCTGCCCGGGCCAGAAGATTTGCTGCCCCACTACGATCTTCTGCACCAGACGAGCTTGGAACTGCAGTATATCTGGGGCGACTGGCTGGGCAAGCTGGAGGCGGTGCGCCGCGATGGGATTGATGGCAGTTCGCTGGCGGCGGTCGGGGGGGTTGAATTCACCCAGGTCGGTATTTTGAGCAGTGCGGCGGATTTGGGTTGGGTCGGTGAATATCAGTATGATAATCGCGATGCGCCGTTTTTTCCCGTTGGCGACAACGATATTGCGGCGGGGTTGCGGTTGACGTTTAACGACGTGCAGGATACCGATATCTTGGCTTTTGTCGCGATCGATACGGATAAGGGCAGTCGCTTTGGCTCGGTCGAAGGCAATCGCCGCCTCGGACAGAGTGGGGAATTGCGCTTGGAAGGGCGTTTTTTCGCTGAGGTTGACGGGGCTGACCCGTTGTTCTTCTTGCGTCGTGACGACTACCTGCAACTCGAGTTCATCCACTATTTCTAGTGGTGTTTTATCCGCTGGATCCCTATGCTTAACTCACGTTACGCAGCCAGCGGTAAAGGGGTGGGCATCCCGCTGAAGCCGCTGTAACTCCTCAAAGGCTGAATGGAGCGCTTGCATATAGAGTTTGGTCTTCAAGGCAAAATGATT
>Ga0114996_10007222_pt1 | contig 12645 bp, 6 predicted proteins | sample ArcticOcean_MG_C_4_FD_87039 | JGI IMG/M metagenome (GOLD analysis project Ga0114996, IMG submission 87039) | Marine microbial communities from western Arctic Ocean - ArcticOcean_MG_CB4_134 | ecosystem: Environmental > Aquatic > Marine > Oceanic | place: Arctic Ocean: Canada Basin | collected... | reverse complement strand
GCCGGGTGAGCCGGTCCGGGTCACTGGGATGGTGGCGCGTGTCACTACGGGTGATGACGCCGCGGAGCGCTTCCGCGCGGTTTGCGTCGTCTGTCCTCACGAACAGTGCGACGTCGATTTCATCGCCGACCCGGCCGAGCTCGACCCGGTCGTGGTGGAGGAAATCGGGGTGGTCACCGATCCCGTCTACTTGTGTCCGTGTCACAACAGCACGTTCACGCTGGCGGAGGGCGAACGTCTCGGTGGCCCGGCGCCCCGCGGCTTGTATCGATTTCGCGTGACCGGTGTGAGCGAGACCCACGTCGAGATCGGCGAGGTCGAAGAGGACGTGCTGCTGTTTTTTTGATTGGTCCGTGTAGGGTGAAGACATCGAGGACGGCAACATGGCTGACTACAAGCTGATTGGCAAGAACTACACCACCACGGACCTGAGGGCGAAGGTCACCGGTCGTGCGAAGTACGCGGAGGACTTTCGTGCCGAGGGCATGGTCTTTCTGAAGCTCCTCCTCAGTCCGATGCCGCACGCGCGGGTGCGTAGTCTCGACGCAAGCGCCGCGCTGGCGATGCCGGGTGTCGAGGGCATTCTGACGGCCGACGATCTGCCGGAGGCGGAGGCGCCGAACGAGGTGGGGCTGACAAACGAGCCGCTCTACGAGGGTGAGCCGATTCTGGCAGTCGCCGCCGTGGACGAGCAGACGGCGTCGGCCGCGATCGAGGCGATCACGCTCGACCTCGAGGCGCTGCCCTTTGCGCTCGACCCGCTCGACAGCTTGCGACCGGACGGACCCAATGCCCGGCTTGATGGCAATACGCTACGCAACCGCGAGCTGGACACGATCAAGTGGGGCGAGGCGGAGTTCGCCGAGCTGGCGGAAGGCCGACTTCCGATGAGTGGTGACTTCACCGATGAGTGGTCGGTGGGCGATGTGGAGGCGGGTCTGGCGTCCGCCGACCTGGTGCTTGACGAGTCGCTCTATCACCAGTCACTGGGGCATCAGCCGCTCGAGACACGCAGCTGTATGGCCTACTGGGAGAACGGCAAGGTCTACGTGTACGGATCGACGCAGAGCACCGCCCGCACCGTCGGCGCCGTGGCGCGCTGGGCCGGGGTGGAGCCGGAGAACGTGGTCCTGGTGGCCGAGTTCTGCGGCGGCGGGTTTGGCAGCAAAGGTGCCGGGTCGATCAGCATGCGGTTGCCAATCGCCATGTCGAAGAAGATCGGCAAGCCGGTCATGATGCGGATCAGCCGGCGCGAAGAGAATTTCATCGGCCGCGCACGGCCCGCGGTGCAGGCCCGGGCGAAGATCGGTTTTCGTAGCGACGGACGGGTGCTGGCGATGGACCTTTTCACCGTCGGCGACGGCGGGCCGTATGGGCGGGCTGGCGATTTCCTGTCGGTCGGCAACATCGCGTCGCTGGCCTACCAGCCGGAAAGCATCCGCATCCGGGGGCTGCACGTCTACACGAACACACCGCCGCGAGCCGCGCAGCGGGCGCCAGGGGGCGAGCAGGCGATCACCATGCTGGCGCCGCTGATGGACCGGGCGGCGCGACAGCTCGGGATCGATCGGGCCGAGATCATCCGTGTCAACGCGCCGGCCGGGCAGGCGAAGTTTGGCGCGCCCGGCCGTACCGGGGAGCAGGGCAACGTCTCGAGCGCATTCGTGCGGGAGGCCCTCGACAAGGGGATGGCGGCGTTCAACTGGTCGGAGCGGGTCGGTCGAAGCGGTCAACGGAACGGCAGCAAGGTCACCGGTATCGGTGTCGCGCTCAGCACGTTCTCGGCCGGCAGCTCCGGCATGGATGGACTACTGGTACTCCGGCCGGATGGGCGGCTTCAGATCCAGACCGGCGTGGGAAATCTGGGAACCGAGTCGTTTTCCGACTGCGCGCGCGCGGCCGCCGAGGCGCTCGACATGCCGTGGGAGAAGGTCGACCTCGTGTGGGGCGCCACCGATCGCAACCTGCCGTGGAGCGCGATGTCGGTCGGCAGCCAGACGACCCATGCGCACACACGCGCCAACTGGGCCGCTGGGCTCGACGCCAAGACCAAGCTGCAGGAGATTGCGGCGCAGGACTTCGGCGGGTCGCCGGACGACTATGAGGTCGGCGGCGAGCGTGTGTTCAGACGGGGAAACCGCAGTCAGGGTATGAGCTTCGCGCGTGCGGCCGAGCGAGCGATCGCGCTCGGTGGTCGGTTCGACGGGCATGAGTTGCCGGAGGATATCAACGGTATGACGACGACCTCTGCCACCGCGCTGGCCGGTCGTGGACTGCTGGGGGTGGCCAAGGACACCTTTGCGACCGGTGGTCGGGTGATGTCCTTTGTCGCCGGGTTCGCCGAGGTCGAAATCGACGTGGAGACCGGCAACATCCGGATGGTCGACTACGTGGGTAGCGCCGATTGCGGCACGCTGGTGCACCCGCGGCTGCTCGGCTCGCAGATTCATTCCGGGGGTATTCAGGGGTTTGGCATCGCCTTGAGTCAGAAGTGGGTGTTCGACCGGCGCTGGGGACTGTCGGTCGCCAAACGGTTCTACAACAACCGGCCTCCCGGCATTCTGGATGTGCCGCACGAACGACCGATGGGCTGGGCTGCGGCGGAGATTCCCGACCCGTTCAACCCGCTGGGCGCCAAGGGGATCGGCGAGCCGGCGATCGGGGCCGGCTCGGGCGCTGTGTTGTGTGCGATTGCGGACGCGCTCGGTGGCGAAGGACACTTCTACCGTACGCCGGTCACCTCGGACATGGTCTTGACCAAGCTCGAGGAGATTGCCCAGCCGCACAGCCGGCTGATGAATCACGTGTGAGGACCGCTTCGCGCGGGAGTACCGCCCTTTCCTCTCTTCTGTGTGGCTGGACCAGCCGAATGAGGACGCGTCGCCGACTGCTCACCGCGGTTTTGGCGGTCCTTGTGCTCATCGGGGCCACCGCCCCGGTACACACGCCCGTGTCGGCGCGTGCGCCCGAAGCCGGCTTCTACTCGCCCGTGCAGGCCGATAGGGGACAGGCGGTCTTCGGTGAGCACTGTGCCCTGTGTCACGAGACCACCGAGCTCAGCGGGACCGACTTCGAGTACCGGTGGCGGCGGCAGACTGCCTGGAACCTGTATCGCTACCTCAGCCAGGCGATGCCCGAAGACCTCCCCGGGTCGCTCGAAGACGAGGTCTACGTCGACCTCGTCGCCTATCTGCTCCAGGTGAACGGCTATCCGGCGGGCGACACCGAGCTGAGCCCGACGCGGGAGTCACTGGGCGAGGTACGGCTTGGTCCCGACGCGGACAAGACGGGAGAGACGCACCATGACGATCGACCGACGCCGGTTCATCAAAGTGACCACCGCCGCCGGCCTCGCCGTGGGCGCCGGCGCCGTGTCTCCGGCGTCCGGCGCTGTCGCGCCGGTGCGTGGTCGCTCGGCGGCGATCCAGACCGGGCGCACCCCTGACATCGTGGTGGTGGGCGCTGGCGCCTTCGGCATGTGGACCGCGCTCAACCTGCAGCGCCTGGGCGCGCGGGTCACCGTCGTCGATGCGTATGGCGCGGGTAACTCTCGTCAGACCTCCGGTGGTGAGACCCGCGGCGTCCGGACGTCCTATGGCGACCGTCCCCACGGTCGCCTCTGGACGCGCTGGGCCAACGACGCGATCCGCAAGTGGACCGAATGGGACGAGATGGGGGCTGATCGACTGCTACCCCGGGTGTTCTTCAACACGGGCGACCTGATTCTTCGCGAAGAGACGAGCCCCTACATCGAGGACACACGCAGCCACTGGGACGCGCTGGGCACCCCCTACGAGATGCTCACACCCGACGAGGTGGCCTACCGCTGGCCGTGGGTCCGGTTCGATGGCCTCGGCGTCGCCGTCTACGAGCCGGCCGCGGGCGTCGTGCGGGCACGCCGCGCGATCGAGTCTGTGGCGCGGGTCTTCGAAGAAGAGGGCGGCACGATCACGATCGGGCGGGCGTCGCTCGGTGAGCGGCGTGGGCGAAGCCTCCAGAGCGTCGCGATCGACGGCGGCGACCCGGTGTCAGGCGAGACCACCATCTTTGCGTGCGGTCCCTGGTTTCCGAAGGTGTTTCCCGAGCTGATGGGGAACCGCCTCCGGATCTCGATGGGACATGTCTTCTACTTCGCCGTGTCACCGGGTGACAACCGATTCTCGTTTCCCAACATGCCGAGCTACGGGGTGCCCGGGTGCACCGGATGGCCCGCGCTGCCACCGGACCACCGCGGGTTCCGTGTGCGCACCGGCGGGCGTCCGCCGGAGGACCCGGACCTGAGCGACCGCTGGATTCCAACCGAGTATCACGAGCGTCCGCGGGAGATCCTCGAGCGCCATTTCCCAGACCTGGTGGGTGCCCCGATCAACGAGACCAGGGCCTGTCATTACGAGAGCAGCGTCGACCGCAACTTCATCGTTGACCATCATCCGGACTTCGAGAACGTCTGGCTGATCGGCGGAGGCTCGTCCGAAGGGTTCAAGTTCGGTCCGGTGCTCGGGGAGTACATCGCTCGCCGGGTTCTGGGCGGTGGGGATGAGGCTGACGACGCTGGGCTTGCCGAGGGGTTCCGCCTGAAAGAAGAGGAGTTCGGTACTGGCGGCGGTGGCGGCCCCGAATAGAGCCGGTCCGGCCAAGTTGCACCCACACGTCCGGCGCGAATTCGCGGGCACGCGTGTGCCGGCGTCCCGGCGCCGCCAGTGTGCCTCCACCGACGCATCGGCCCCACTTGCGAGCCTCCGCCGCAACGCTGGTAGAATCAGCGGCTCATATGGCAGTCCAGGTCACCATCAACGCCCCGCACAGGCTCGCCCTGCGGCACGCCCTTCGCGGCGAGCGGGTGAGGGGGCGCACGTCGTGAGCCCACCGCTGGCCTATACACCCCTTCCCGGGCATTACGACGAGATGGTCGCCCCGGACGGCACCATCCGCCCGCACTGGCGCACGCTGTCCGCCTCGATCGCCACGTTGGGTCGGAACGAGTTGAACCGTCGCGCGCAGGAAGCCCGCCGGCTGATCCGCGACAACGGGATGACCTTCCACGTCCACAAGGACGGCGGGACCCAGGAACGTCTCTGGCCCCTCGACCTGGTCCCCTGTGTGATCGATGGCGCCGAGTGGTCACGCCTGGAAACGGCCATCGCGCAGCGGGCGAAGCTGCTCGACACCGTGCTGGCCGACCTCTACGGCCCCCAGCGGCTCATCCGCGAGCGCACCCTGCCGGCCGAGTGGCTGCATGCGCACCCATCGTTTCTACGGACCTGTCATGGGCTGGCACCGGCCGCCGGACGCTGGTTGAGTGTCTACGCGGCCGACCTCGTGCGCTCGCCAGACGGTCGCTGGTGGGTGCTCGGAGACCGCACAGAGGCACCCGCCGGCACCGGGTTCGCGCTAGAAAACCGCATCGTCACCAACGCGGTGATGCCCGACCTGCTGCTGGCATCGAAGATCCGGCGGTTGGCCGGCACATTCGAGGACCGCAAACTCGCGCTCGTGTCGACCGCGCCCGGACACCGGGACAACCCGCGCATCGTCGTCATGACCCCGGGTCCGGCGGGGGAGAATTATTTCGAGCACGCGTTTCTCGCGCGATACATGGGGTACACCCTGGTCGAAGGGACCGACCTCACGGTCCGGAACGACCGCGTGTACATCAAGACGCTGGCCGGTTTGCAACCGGTGGACCTGATCCTTCGCAGTCAGCAGTCTGATGCGTGCGACCCGCTGGAATTCAGCGGCCCGACGAAAACCGGTGTACCCGGCCTCGTGGAGGCGGTCCGGCGCGGCTCGGTGGGTGTGCTCAATGCTCTGGGGAGCGGGGTTGCGGACTCGCCGGTCCTGATGGCCTTCTTGCCGGCGCTCTGCCGGCAACTGCTTGGCGCCGAGCTGATGTTGCCGTCGGTGGCGACCTGGTGGTGCGGTGAGGAAGCGGCTCGTGAACACGTGCTCGAGCATCTGGACAGGCTCGTCATCAAGCCAGCCTATCCGACCGCCCGTCGCGAACGGATGTTCGGCCGCCGGTTGCCCGAGGGCCAGCGTGACCGGCTGGCGGCTCGCATCGCGCGTCAGCCGCACCGGTACGTCGCGCAGGAGCAGGTCGCTCTGTCGACGACACCGGTGCGCACCGCGTCAGGTCTGGCGCCGCGGTTCCTCGTGGTTCGGGTCTACGCCTTGGCACGCGGCGACGGCTACGACGTGCTGCCGGGGGGCCTCGGCAGAGTATCCGCCTCGACCGATTCTCCGGACGTCACGCTCCTGGGCGGCGGTAGCAGCAAGGACGTCTGGGTGGTCGGCGAGACGGTCGAGCCCCACCGTTCCCTGATGCCGCAGAGCGTGTCACCCATCGATGTCAGCCGCGCGACGTTCGACCTGCCCAGTCGCGTCGCCGACAACCTGTACTGGCTCGGTCGCTATGCCGAGCGGGTCGAGGCGGCGGTCCGGCTGCTGCGCGCCTCGGTCCCGTTGCTCTCGGAGGAGTCGTCCCGGCGGTCGACCGCGGCCCTGACGGGCGCGGTGAGCTTCCTGAGGGAACTCAAGTATCTGCCGGCCGCCAGCGGCGCGGCGGACCACTCACCTGAGCGTGCGCTGGAGGCTGCGGTCTCGTCGATGCTCTCCGAGTCGAAGCAGCGGGGCAGCATCGCATGGCAGGTCGATCATCTGCGGGGCGCGGCCTGGCTGCTGCGCGACCGGCTCTCCGCCGACTCGTGGCGTATCATCAGCCGTCTCGAGTCGGACCTGCGGTCAGGAAGCGTCAGACGGCGCGGACGTGGCGGTGTCGGCCGACTGCTGGACCAGATGGTGATGATTCTGACGAGTTTCACCGGGGCGGTCAGCGAAGGGATGACCCGGGGGCACGGGTGGCGGCTCCTCGACTTCGGCCGGCGTCTCGAGCGCGCGCTGCAGATGATCCAGCTACTGCGTCACGGTCTCGCCGGGGTGGTCGAGGATGAACGCGCCCGCATCGAGTTGCTGCTCGACGCGACCGGCAGCGTGATTACCTATCGGTCGCGCTATCTGACGTCGCTCCGTGCGAACCTCGTCGTCGACCTGCTGCTGCTCGATGACGCCAATCCGCGTGGTGTCGCGTTCCAACTCGATCAGCTGAAGCGACACGTCGAGCAGCTGCCCAAGACCCCAGCCCCCGGTCGGTTGTCGCCAGAGTTGAAGCTGGTCACTGACGCGATCGCGGCGATTCAACTGGTCGACCTGGACGAGCTGTGCGAGGTGCGTGACAACCGACGGCCGGCGTTGATCGCCCTGCTCGACCGGCTGCAGGATGACCTCGGCGGGCTCTCCGACTCGCTGACACGCGACTACCTCACCCACGCGACACCGCTTCGGCACCTGGCGAGCCGATGACTATCGGCGATGCCCCTGGCGATTCGACGACTGGCGCATCGGCCGACGAAGCGTCGTTCCGGCTGACACACACGACGCAGTACGCCTACGCGGAGCCAGTGTCGCTGTCGATGCACCAGGTACGGCTCACCCCGCGGGCGAGTGCGTCCCAGATCGTGCGGGACACCCGGTTGCGGATCGACCCTCCGGCGGGCGTTTCCAGCACCAGACAGGACTACTTTGGCAACGAGGTGACGACGTTCACCGTCTCCGATGCGCATCACCAACTGCGTGTGACGGCCGAGAGCCTCGTGATCAAACACGGCGGCGCCGCCACGCGGCCCGCGTCCCCGTCGCTGTCGGAGGCGGTCGCGCGGCTGCGGCGGCGCGCGACAGACGACGAGTTGGCGGCGGTGGAATATCAGATGGAGTCGCCGCTGGCTCCCCGCGGCGTCGCCTACGCCCGTTACGCCGCGACGTCGCTCATCGACGATCGACCCCTCCTGGAGGGGGCCGAGGCCTTGATGCGGCTCATTCATCAGGAATTCAAATACGACCCGGTGGCGACGACGGTGTCGACCCCGGTCGCGGACGTGCTGGAGGGCAGGCGCGGTGTCTGTCAGGATTTCGCGCACCTGATGATCGCCTGTCTGCGGTCCCGTGGCGTGCCCGCGCGGTATGTGAGCGGCTACCTCGTGCCCCGACCGGGTGTCGTCGGCGCGCAAGCATCGCACGCCTGGGTATCGGCCTACTGCCCGACGGTGGGATGGGTCGATTTCGATCCAACGAACAACGTCATGCCCTCGCGCGGGCACATCACGCTGGCCTGGGGCCGAGACTACGAGGACGTCAGCCCGGTCAAGGGTGTGACGGTCGGGGGCGGCGCCCACACGGTGAGCGTCGGTGTGACGGTAGCACCCGCGGGCGCGTGACCGCGGTCGCATCACGTCGTTGCCCCCCGGCCGCGAGGTGCGCGACGCGCTCACCCGCCTATAATGGCGCCAGACTATCCTGAAGGACCACGTCGCCAGAGGGAAGCCGGATGGCCGAGACGGACCAACAGCGAGCACCGGTGGGCCCCGCGGCGCCGGCCGGCGAGCCGCCGACGCTCGGTCCCGACCTGGTCGGTCGGGAGGTCTCCTGCCGCGGTCTCGAGTTCTTCTTCCGTAAGGTCGAAGAGGAAGGTGGCGCGGCGGACACGCTGCTCGACGGGCTCAGCTACTCGCGCAGCCACCTCTGCGACGGTCACGCACGCATCGACTGGGCGTCGGAGTGCCGTCTGGTGCGCAACTTCGCCCACGGCCGTACGGATGCCGAGCTGGTCGACATCGGGCGAGAGCTGACCCAGTCGCGGTGGATCCGGCCGTTCGCGGCGGTCGGACGGTTGCTGTTCACGAGCGCCGATCTCTATCGCTGGAATTTCGACGAGCGGGGCGGCCTCGCCCGGCGGCTGTTCACCTGCATCCATAGCCGGGTCCGGCAAATCGGTCCGGATCACATCGAGGTCGAGACCTCGATGGCGCCGGGGTATGCCCCCTGCCGCGAGCTGTTTCTCATCTTCCGCGGCTCGCTCATCTCGATGCCGCAGACCCTCGGTCTGAAGACCGCCGATGTCGAGATGACGGAGACCGCCGCCGGCGCGCGATTCTCGATCCGCTACCCGACCGGCGGTGGCGCGCTCGCCTGGCTGCGCAAGGCCGTCATGTACCCGTGGAGCGCCCGAACCCTGGCGCGCGAGTTCAAGCAGACGGATGACGCGCTGTTCGCCCGCGACGTCGCACTGGAACGCGAGATCAGCGAGCACCGGGCGACCGAGACGGCGCTCAGCGAGAGCGACGACCGTTTCCTCAAGGCGTTTCACGCGACGCCGACGCCAATGTCTGTCACGTCGCTGCCCGATGGCCGGTTCATCGAAGTCAACGAGAGCTTTGTCCGGGTCTGCGGCCACCCGCGCGAAGCCCTGATCGGCCGCCGGGGCAGCGACTTCAACATGTGGCTGGAGCCGCAGCAGCGAGACGCTTTCATCGCGCGCTTACAGGCCGAGGGGACGGTCGGCGGCCTCGAGGCGGAGTTCGAGACCCGGGGGGGTGAGCACTGGACCGGACTCGTGTCTGGTGTCGTTGTCACACACTCGGGTGAACCCTGTGTCGTGTGGAACGCACTCGACATCACCGAGCGCAAGCGCGCCGAGGCAGCGCACCGTGACCTCGAGCGGCGGATCCTCCAGGCACAGAAGCTCGAGAGCCTGGGTGTGCTCGCCGGCGGCATCGCCCATGACTTCAACAACCTGCTCGTCGGCATCCTGGGCAACGCGGATCTCGCCTTGCGCGAGACCGAGTCGTCGCCCTCGGCGAAGAAGCGCATCGCCGAGATCCGCAAGGCGGCCCAGCGCGCGGCCGAGCTCACCCGGCAGATGCTGGCCTACGCCGGTAAGGGGCAGCTCAGCCGGGGGCGGCTGAACCTGCCCGATCTGATCGGCGAGACCGCGAGGCTCATGCGCAGCGCGATGCCGAAGAACACCCGATTTGAGCTGTGTCCGTCCCCCGACCCTATCTGGATCGAAGCAGACGAGACCCAGATCGGCCAGGTGGTGATGAACCTGATCACCAACGCCGCCGAGTCGTGCGTCGCCGGCGGTGGTGAGGTGCGTGTCACCACCGGGGTCGTCGAGGCCGATCGCGCCTATCTCGACGGGTCCCATTTCGACAACACGCTGCCGGAGGGGTCGTATGCGTTCGTCGAGGTCGCCGACACCGGCTGCGGTATGGACGAGGCGACGCTGAAACGGATCTTCGAGCCGTTTTTCTCCACCAAGTTCACCGGTCGCGGTCTGGGGCTGGCGGCCTCACTCGGCATCGTCCGCCGCCACGAGGGGGCCCTGCGCGTGACGAGCGCCCCGGGCGGCGGGACGACGTTCCGCGTGCTGTTCCCGCTGGCTGCCGCGGAGCCGGCGCCGCAGCCGGTGGCTCGGGCCGCGGTCGAATGGGAGGGGGCGGGCCGTATCCTCGTCGTCGACGATGAGGAGGACGTGCGATCCGTCGCCGAGGAGATGCTGCGTAGCATCGGCTTCGACCCGATCACCGTGCCAGGCGGCACCGAGGCGATTCAGCAACTCCAGCGACATGGGGACTCGCTGGTGGCGGCGCTGCTCGACATGACGATGCCCGACATGGACGGCGAGACGACCTTCAGCGAGCTGAGACGGGTGCGTGCCGACGTGCCGATCGTGCTGTCGAGCGGACATGGCCTGGAGCACGGCTCCCGCTGGGCGGACGGTAAGACACGCGTCGCCTTCCTCGCCAAGCCCTACACCGTGGACGGGATGCGGGAGACGTTTCGCCGGCTGCTCGCCGAGGGCGATGCCGCGGTCAGTCCCGGAGACGGTCGCGGGCAGCCCCGCGCCGTGTCGGCCTAGCAGTCCGTGGTGGCGCTGGGTGTGAAGGTGCGTCAACTCGACCGCGTCTCCAGCCCCCGCAGGTGAGCGGCCCCCGCACGTGACGACGGTGTCACCCGTTCGACGACGCATCCCGTATGGCCTGGTGCGGAAAAGGCTTGCCTTCGGCACGCGATGACGGCAACATCAGCCGCGCGCGATGCCAGTCCCTTGGAACAGGAATTTGCCACAGGAGTCCCGGGCGAGGCACCCCGGCTGGCGGCGTCGCTCCTCGGTCCCACATACCCAGTTGGCTCCCTCGGCGCGCCTTGCCCTGGCCAGGCGCGACAGTGCCGCGCCAGAATCTCGGTGGAGCGCGGGGTTTCACCACGGACCGCCAGCGTCGAGGTACTGGTGCGGCCAGATCGTCGGGCTCGTGGTGAGCTTCGTGCTGATCGCCGGCTGGGCTGGGGCCCAGCCGGGATCGGCCGGCGCGATCGCCTCGGCCGACGAGGACGCGTTACGCAGGCTGATGCCGCAGGCGGACCGTTTCGAGCTCGTCGAGACCGGTGCGCGTCATTTCCGCGGATACGGGGCGGTCGCGGGTCACGAGCCGGCGTTGGTCGGTTTGGCCTTCTTCACCACCGATCTGGCGCCGCGAGTCTACGCCTACAAGGGGCGGATCACGATGCTCGTGGCGATGGACACCGCGGGCCGCCTCATCGGGGTGCGGGTCGTCCATCACTACGAGCCGTTCGGCTATTTCTCGATCGACCTGCCGGCGTTCGCCGACCAGTTCAGAGCCAAGAGCATCCTCGATCCGCTGGAGGTAGGCGACGACATCGATGGGGTGTCGCGCGCGACGATCACCGTGACCGCCGCCACTCGAGCCATTCGTCAAGCGGCCCGCCAGCTGGCGCGTGAGTTTCTCGCCGCCCAGGTCTCCGAGAGATGACCTTGGTCCGCGAGTTTCCCGTTCTCGCGGCCCTCTCGTGGACGATGAGCCGCCGAAGACCATGAACACGTGCATCCGTCGCCTCACCGTTTCTGGCCTGCTGGTCCTGCTGCTCGTGGGGTGCGGTGGTTCCGCCGCGGCGCAGCCTGCCGAGTCGCAACCGCTTACGCTCGACGACCTCGCGGCGCTGGATGCCCTGCTCGCTGAGGACAGCGAGGAGGCGCCGGCCGAGTTCGACCAGATGGCGGTGCTGGACGTGGCGGCGCTCGGGCTGGTGCTGGGGTTCGCCGTCTTCAGCTTCCTGAAGAAGAGTGAGCGGTTGAAGGTGGTCAGCATGGTGCTGTCCGTCGCCTACCTCGGCTTCTACAAGGCGAGTCTCGTGTCGGTCGTGGACATCTTCGGTGCGCTCCGCTGGACCCTGCCGGAGTTCCAGGACGGGCAGGCGTATTACGCCCTCATCCTGTTCACCCTCGTGTCGACGGTGCTCTGGGGACGTGTGTATTGCGGCCGGATCTGCGCGTTCGGCGCGCTGACCCAGCTCATGGACCGGGTCATCCCGTCGCGTTTTCGCATCGAGCCGCCGGCCTGGCTCGACCGGCGCCTGGTGTATCTGAAGTATGTCGTCCTCGGCGCGGCGGTCCTCTATTTTCTCGTCAGTGGCGACACGCTGGTCTACCGCTACATCGAACCGTTCTGGATGTTCACGCTGAACGGGAATGTCGTCATGTGGACGCTGTTGACCCTCCTGCTGCTGGCGACGGTGTTCGTGCGCAATCTCTACTGCCGATATCTCTGCTCCGTGGGCGCCGGTCTTGGGCTGCTGTCGAACCTGACCATGTTCCGTATCAAGCGGTGGGGCGAGTGTAGGACCTGCAAGCTGTGTGAGAAGGTGTGCGAGTGGGGCGCGATCGAGGGGCCGAAGATCCTGGTGAGCGAGTGTGTTCGCTGCGACGATTGTGAACGGCTGTATGCCGACGAG
>Ga0114996_10007220_pt1 | contig 12645 bp, 6 predicted proteins | sample ArcticOcean_MG_C_4_FD_87039 | JGI IMG/M metagenome (GOLD analysis project Ga0114996, IMG submission 87039) | Marine microbial communities from western Arctic Ocean - ArcticOcean_MG_CB4_134 | ecosystem: Environmental > Aquatic > Marine > Oceanic | place: Arctic Ocean: Canada Basin | collected... | reverse complement strand
GTGATCTCACCCCAGAACGCTACGCAAGCCCACCGATTCAATTCGCGACGATAAGATGCCAAGGCTGAAGGGCTTGATTAGCCATAGATCTGCCCCCGTTTGGGAGAACACTATTGCGTCTGTCGGCCGAGATCTAGTAGGCCGAGACGCGGGAAACACTATTATACTAGGGTTTCCGGCTCGCGTACTTTTTTTGACCCTTCGCGCGCTGAAAAATCATGTGTTCGAGCGGCGCCCCCGGGCGTCGATGCTCTCCACCCTCACCGATTTTCCTGCGTCTCCATTGGGGGCCAACTTGGCGCTCTGCTATCGGCGTCCCAGCGGGGTTTAATGAATGTGTAACTCCTGTCTATTACTGTACTTTCGACAATAGCACGGTGAGCGGGAATTACCAGCCACTGTAACGTCAACCGGTAAATATTCAGCGACGTTACTTGTCTTCGGGGTCAGTTTGAAATTCTCGGTTCGAGTTGTTCTGGGCAGGGGCCAAAATTCGTCAGAAGCTGGTTCACTTTTTCTTCGTCACTCGACCGCCATTTCTCAATGACTGACTCGGCCACGGGGCTGGTCGTATGCGAAATCTTTTCGCTATAGACGCACGTTAGCCAGCGGTCATTCGGTGCACCGGTAACGCCCACCGGGCTAGCATCTAATTGTAATATTCCCGGTTCCCAACCCCGTGGCGTCAGATGCCATTCTCGATGTTCGTTACTCGCGCTCATTGTTTCCTCCGGTTCAGCCTTGACTGAATATCACCCCGAAAGGCGAAAAAGTTCAGCCTACCATGAAAACCCCTGCACAACTTAGTCTAGACCAAGTCATCGGCCCAGAACGCCGCGTGAGCCTACCAATTCAATTCGCGACGATGAGATGCCAAGGCTGAAAGACCTGACCTGCCATAGATTTGCCCCTGTTTGGAAGAAAACTATGGCGTCTGTCGGCCGAGATTCAGCAGGCCGACACGCGGGAGACGCTATTATTGTAGTGTTTGCGAGTCGCGTACTTTTATTGACCCTTCGAGCAGATTGCCAAAGCGGTGGTGACAATCCGCCCCGGCAATATTCTATCTGACTTGATAAGGACATCTCGATAGCTTGACAGTCGTGCTATAGAAAACGGTTCAGCACATTTGTTACACCGAACGCACCGATTCGATCCCCAAGGAAGCGATATGACCTCCACGAAGATTATTTGGGCAAAAATCGACGAGGCGCCGGCGCTGGCGACTCACGCGTTGCTCCCCATCGTGCAGGCAGTCATCAAAGGGACCGGGATCGAAATCGAGACGAGCGATATCTCGCTGGCGGGGCGGATCATCGCGAACTTTCCTGACAGCCTGACCGACGAGCAGAAGGTCGACGACCACCTAGCCAAGCTGGGTGAGTTGGCCAAAACGCCCGAGGCGAACATCGTCAAGCTTCCGAACATCAGCGCATCGATCCCGCAGCTTCAGGCCGCGATTAAAGAGCTTCAAGGGCACGGCTACGTCATTCCAGATTATCCAGAGGAGCCGGCCAATGACGCCGAGCGGGAACTACAGAAACGATTTGCCAAGGTGCTTGGTTCGGCGGTGAACCCGGTGTTACGCGAAGGGAATTCCGACCGGCGCGCCGCCACGGCGGTGAAAAAAGCCGCCCAAAAGAATCCGCACAAGATGATGAAGGAGTGGCCCACCTCGGGTTCTCAGTGTCGCGTAGCCCACATGCAAGAGAACGACTTCTTTGACAGCGAAAAGTCGATCACCGTCCCTGCGGCCGCCAGCGCGCGGATCGAGTTGGTCGGCGAGGATGGCAGCACGACAGTGCTGAAAGAAAGCATTCCGCTGCTACCTGGCGAAGTAATCGATGCAGCGGTGATGAGCGTCACGGCCTTGCGGGCGTTTTATCGTCAGACGATTGACGAGGCTAAGCGAGACGGGACGCTGCTTTCGCTGCATCTCAAAGCAACGATGATGAAGATCTCTGACCCGATTCTGTTTGGCCACTGTGTTGCGGTCTATTACGCGGCGGCGCTGGACAAGCACGCCGACGTACTCAAAGAAATCGGGGCCAACGTCAACAACGGGTTAGTCGGCGTGCTGGACAAACTCGACAAATTGCCGGCCGACAAGAAGGCCGAGATCGAGTCCGACATCGCTGCGGTCTATGAGAGCCAGCCGGCGCTGGCGACGGTCGATTCTCGCAAGGGGATCACTAACCTGCATGTGCCGAACAACGTGATCATCGATGCCTCGATGCCCAACATCGTCCGCGACGGCGGGCGGATGTGGAACAATGACGACCAACTGCAGGACACCGTCGCGATGATTCCGGACCGCTGCTACGCCACGATATATCAGGTCGCGATCGCTGACTGTCAGCAGCATGGCCAATTCGACCCGGCCACGATGGGTTCGGTGGCTAACGTCGGGCTGATGGCCCGCAAGGCCGAAGAGTACGGCTCACACGATAAGACGTTCGAAGTGGCGACCGCCGGCACGGTGCGTGTTGTGGACGGCGCGGGGACGATCCTGCTGGAACAGCCGGTCGAGGCGGGCGATCTGTTCCGAATGTGTCAGACCAAGGACGAGCCGATTCGCGATTGGATTAAGCTGGCCGTGAATCGGGCCAAGGCTTCCGGGACACCGGCCATCTTCTGGTTGGACGAAGCCCGGGGGCATGACGCCGAGATCATCAAGAAGGTGAACGAGTATTTGAAAGTTTATGACATCTCGGGTCTCGACATTCAGATTCTCAAGCCAGTCGATGCGATGCAGTTTTCGCTCAAGCGGATTCGCCGTGGCGAGGATACGATCTCCGTCACGGGCAACGTGCTGCGAGATTATCTGACCGATCTGTTTCCGATTCTGGAGCTAGGGACCAGTGCCCGGTTGTTGTCGATTGTCCCGCTACTGAAAGGCGGTGGGCTGTTCGAAACGGGCGCCGGCGGGTCGGCTCCGAAGCACATGGACCAGTTCATCAAAGAAGGCCACCTACGTTGGGATTCGTTGGGCGAGTACTGTGCGTTGGTGCCGTCGTTTGAGTTGGTCGCTGCCAACTCGGGCAACGCCAAGGCAACGATCTTGGCCGAGACGCTTGATAAAGCGATCGGTACGTATCTGGACAACGCCCGCATGCCGTCCCGCAAAGTCGCGGAGATCGACAACCGTGGCAGCACGTTCTATTTGGCAATGTACTGGGCCCAAGCTCTGGCAGCACAGGACAAAGACGCTGAGCTAAAGAGCCGCTTTGCCGACATCGCGCAAAAGATCGAGGGCAGCGAGGCCAAGATCACCGAAGAGCTACTAGCGGCCCAAGGCGCCGCGATGGATCTGGGTGGATATTTTTTGACCGATCCCGCCAAGACGGAAGCCGCCATGCGGCCCAGCGCGACGTTCAATGCGATCATCGACGCGATGTAGCACGCGCCGCCACGACCGAACGTACTTGGCGTTCCCGAAAGGCGAAAAAACTACGCCGACCGTCAAGTCTGTTGCCCGATTGAGTTTATATCAAATCATCAGTGAGTTCTCGGCCCCGAGCGATACGCGAGCCTGCAGGTTCTATATGCCTGCCGACGGTTCACCATGCCGGCCAAGATGGTGAGCAACAGGCGCCACGGCTGAAGGAGATGATTCGCCATAGAATTGCCCGTTCTTGGGAGAAAACTATTGCATCTCTCGGCCGAGATCTAGCAGGCCGACACGCGGGAAACACTATTATAGTAGGGTTTCCGGCTCGCGTACTTTTATTGACCCTCAGATGTCTTCGGGTTTCCGGCTCGCGTACTTTTTTGACCCTTCGCGGTAAAAAGTAGCCGGGAAATGGAACGCAGTGCAGGGGTCATGCGGCCAGGGCCTTGTGGCCTCTGCGAGCCAACAGGCGGTTAGCGGGCCGGACCCAAGTTGCTCAACGCGGCCCGTGCGGCTTGGCGGACAAAATCGGCGGGGTCGTCCGCGGCGACAGCCTTCAATCGGGCCTCGGCCTTTCGAGCCCGGGGACCAAGTTTGGCCAAGGCAGCGCAAGTTGCCCCGCGCACATCGGCGCTGGTGTGGTCCAGTAGTCGCATGAGAATGGGCACAGCACGACTGGCACAGGGACCGATACGTCCGATAGTCCCGATTGCCTCCAGGCGAATGGCGAGTTCCGGGTGGGCGACGTTGGAAAGGACGAGAGATAACGCCGCCGCGGATTTGGGGCCGATCGCTGCCAGCGCCCGCAAGGCGTATATCCGGCCGGCACGCGGTTGAGTTTCTAGGAATCGAACCAGCGAGGGTATCGCGGCCGGACCGATACTGCCCAACGCTGCGGCGGCCGTCGAAGCGACGCGCGGGTCACAGTCTGCGAGTCGTTCGGTCAAGGGTTCGATGGCTGGTCTTGCCCGTCGACGCATACGTGCCAACGAAGCGGCGGCATTGACGCGGACGGTCGCGTTGCGATCGGGCAACCTGCGGACCAACGCCGGTACCGTCGGCGAACCGATTTGGCCCAAATGCCGGACCGCCCGTTGCGTGACGAACCAGTCACGATCGGCTAGCAGCGACAGAAGATTCGGAATGGATCGCTTGTCGCCCGTCAGTTTCCATAGAGCCCAATTGGCGCTGGCCCGAACCATGCCGTGAGGGTCGCGCCGCGTGGCCTTGAGCGCGGAAACGACCGCGGCTTGCTTCGCGTCGAGTTTGCCCAACGATTCCGCAGCCGAGGCGCGTACGTCGGGATCGACATCCGTAAGCGCTGCTCGCAAGTCCGGCACCGCGATACGGGCCGGATCGCCGATCTTGCCCAAGGCCACGATCGCCTGCCAACGAACGTTGTCGTCGAAATCTTCCATCGCCGCGCGCAACGCGCCAACGGCCGGCCCGCCGATCTTCGCCAACGACTCCGAAGCGACCAGCATTTCTCGCTCATCGTAAATCCGCGACGCCGCGATCAGTCGGTCGACCGCCACGCGTGCAGCAGTCGAATCCTCGGCCCTGATCGGCGCGATCAACGCGACGACGATCGATATTGCCGGTAACACAAGTAGCAGTTTTCGGATCATGCGATCATTTCACGAATCACTTTGCCGTCCTCACCCACGCCAGTCAGCCGATTATCGAGGCCCTTGAAGGGAAAGATCAGCTTCTTGTCGTCCAGACCGAACAGCCGCAGCAGCGTTGCCTGAAAGTCATTTGCGTGGACCGGGTTTTCGGCGATGTTCCAACCCAAATCGTCCGACTTGCCGTAGGTGATGCCGGGTTTGCTGCCGCCGCCGGCCATCCACATCGAATACGCAAACGGATGATGGTCGCGGCCGTCTTTGCCTTGGGCCAGCGGCGTGCGGCCAAATTCGGTTCCCCAGACGACCAGCGTCGAATCAAGCATCCCGCGCTGTTTCAGATCCTTGATCAGCGCACCGAGCGGTTGGTCGACCGCCTTAGCGTTGTTCGTGATGTTGCCGCTCAGCCCGCCGTGGGCGTCCCAACCGCCGTGAAAGATATTCACAAACCGCACGCCTCGCTCGATCATGCGTCGGGCGAGCAGACAGTTGCGAGCGAAGTCACCGGTGCCGTAGGACTCGACGGTCTTCTTGGGTTCGTCACTCGTGTCAATCAACTCCGGCGCGGCAGCCTGCATGCGAAACGCCAACTCATAGGCGTCGATGCGGCTGCGAATTTCGTCGTCGCCTTTCAGCTTGAGTCGCTCGCGATTCAGATCCGCCAGCGCGTCGAGCGACTTTCGCTGCACCTCACGCGGCAGGCCGGCCGGGTTGTTGAGATTCAATACCGGTTCGCCCTGGTTTCGAAACAGCACACCGCCGTGGCTCGACGGCAAAAACCCGTTGGAGTAGAGCGTCGCTCCACCTCGCGCGGCGGCCCCGGCGGTGAGCACGACATAGCCGGGTAGGTTTTCCGACTCGCTACCCAGGCCGTAGGTCAGCCAGGAACCGATGCTCGGCCGGCCGAACCGCTGCATGCCGCAGCACATCACGAGCTGGCCCGGATGATGATTGAACGCCTCCGTGTGCATCGAGTGAATCATGCATATGTCGTCGGCACAGGAGGCGATATTCGGCAGCGCGTCGCTGAACCACATCCCCGACTTGCCATGCTGCTTGAACTTGCGTTTGGCCGCCAGCACGGTCGCGTTCTTGTTGATAAAGGCGAAGCGGACGCCTTTAGTCAGCGAGTCAGGCAGTTTCTTGCCGTTGTACTCTACGAGCTTCGGTTTTGGCGTGAACAGTTCAAACTGGCTGGGGCGCCGGCGAGGTAAACGAAAATGCACGCTTTGGCCGGCGAATGCTTGAGATGCGGCGGCTTCGGCGCGAGTGGATCCGTGCGTGTTTTCGGTGCGGCGGCCGCTTCTCCCGCCAGCATCGAAGCCAAGGCCACTCCGCCAATACCGCTGGCGCTGGTGGTGAGAAATTCACGCCGAGTCTCGTTCACGTGGCTCATCGTCTTGATCCTTTTGCGATGGTTCGGGCGCGGCGCTACTCGCGCGTAATCACTTCGTCCAAATTCAAAATCGTCCGGCATACAGCGATCCACGAGGCGGCTCGCTGGGGCGGAACGTTGTTTTGTTTCCACTGCGCGGCGTGCTTGTCGCCGACGAGCTTCTTCGCCTCCTCGGGACTGGCGGCGTAGTACTTGGTCAACTCGTCGAGCAATTGCGCCGTTCGCTCTCGCTCGAATGTACTGGGCGGCCGCGACACGGCGCGCAGAAACATCTGCTCGACTCGCCCGCCATCGTCGAGCGTCGTTGTGCCGGCCAAATCCGCGGCCAGAGCCCGAGCCGCGTCGACAAACGTGGCGCCGTTGAGCAGCGTCAGCGCTTGCAGCGGCGTGTTCGAGCGTTCGCGACGTGCGCAACTTAGACTCACATCCGGCCGGTCAAACGTGGTCAACATCGGCAGCAGCATGTTTCGCTGCAAGTGAATATACATCCCGCGACGATACTGTTCGGTGCTCGGACTGGCTTTCCATTTATTAACGAATTGCACGCGCGTCACGCTGGCCGGCAGCGGCGGACGAAAACTCGGGCCGCCGACTTGCCGATTCAACAGTTTGGCACTGGCCAGGTAATGATCGCGAACCAGTTCGGCCTCGAGGCGAAAACGATTCTGTCGAGACAGTAGCGCGTTGGCAGGATCGCGATCCTTTAGGTCCGCTCGTACCCGCGACGCCTGCCGGTAAGTCTGCGAAGTGACAATCAGCCGGATCAACTTCTTGCGGCTCCACCCTAGACGCTGAAACTCGCCGGCCAGCCAATCAAGTAGCTCCGGCTGCGTTGGCTTTTGGCCCTGGGTGCCGAAGTCGTCCTTGGTCGACACGAAACCTCGCCCAAATAGCAGCGACCACGTGTGATTCACCGCCACCCGGGCCGTCAGCGGGTTCTTGCCGTCAGCGATCCATCGCGCCAGGTCAAGCCGATCGGGCCGCGCGGCGCGAGGCACCAGCGGCGGCAGAAATGTCGGCGTGCCGGGCTTCACTTCGACGCCCTTGGTGAGGAAGTTGCCGCGCAGATGAACGTGGGTCGGTCGCGGCGATCCCTGACGCATGACGTGGAACTTGGCGCTAGGCATCTTGGGCGTCTTTTTCTTATGGTCGCTGATCTGCTTCTGCAATTTCTTGGCCGTGTCATCGCGGGCAAGGAAATGCTCGAAGAGCTTTTTCTGTTGCTCAGCGGTTCGCTGCCCTGACTCGATCCGCAAGAGCCTAACGATCACTCCTGGTAGCTTCGGGACGTTGCCAGAGAGCGGACTGGCCACCTGAGTGGCGGCCACTTGAATCTCGTCGAGCGATCCCTTTGATACGTGGAAATGCAGCGTCAGCGTCGCCCCGCGATCATCCCACTGCGGTTTGACAAATTTGCCGGGGGCCGCCGCCGGAATGAAATTAACCTGCATCGCATATTTACGTGAGGCGAGCTTTGCTTGCTTGGCAAGTTGTATCGTCCCACCCTGCGCGGGCAGCTTGGCAAAGGGATAGTAAATGACGTCTTTCGTCCCGCCGCCCGCGCCAAAGGTTGGCCCGCTGTTGCCGGAATGAGCAAAGACGTCGCCGGGCCTGACACTCCAGGCAGCTTTGAGCTGAAACGCCTTCTCACTGGTGCTGCCGTCGGCCTTGAATTGCTGGCGATAAACGACGCGATGCGATCCGCCGTCGGGCCGCAGCAGATAAACGGCGAACGTCCCGCCCTTGCCGCCCTTGGTGAACACACGAATTCGATCCACCGTGCCGCTCGCCGAAATCGGCGACTGATAATACACATTCAACAGATTCGGCGCGGAGTCCTGCGAACCATCCACAGGCGAATTCCCCAGCCAACCCGCCGTGCCGGCAGAGCCCGCCGTCACAATGTACGCGGTCGCGGGTCGCTTACCGAACGCCGCGGGCGACCATCCGGCGGTGTCCTTGGCGTCGAGCAGCTTTCCGATATCGCGGCGCCCTTTGGCCGTGACGGCCTCAGCGCCGGCTAGCAACAAAGAGCCCCCGGCCTTCGTTCCGGCCGGGTGCGCCGTGACGCTCAGATGCGACACGACGATGCCCTTTCCGGCGGCGCTTTTGGGAAGTTGCAACCGCAGGGCAGTAACGCGGGCGAGCTTTGTTTTCGCGACGACTTCCAATACGCCATCGCCGGCCGCCTTTCGGGAAACAACCTCCAGCGGCGTCCACATCTCTTCGAGCGCCGCTTGCTGCTGGGCGGTCCACGTGGCGAATCTCTTCTCGAGCGCCGGTCGCTGCGCGTCGAACTTCGCCTGCAACTCGTCCAGGATCTTGTTGTGTTGGACAAGTTGCTTGTTGTGAGCACCCGACAGCGCGGCCTTGGGCACGGTGATGTCCTGCTCGGCCGCCTCATTAAAAAACGCGTAGAGGCTGTAAAATTCCCGCTGCGAAATCGGGTCGTACTTGTGCGAATGGCATTCGGCACAGCCGACCGTCAGACCCATCCACACACCAAACGTCGTGTTGTTGCGATCCACAACCGCCTTGACGCGAAACTCTTCGGCGTCCACACCGCCCTCGCGATTGGTCAACGTGTTGCGATGAAAGCCGGTCGCCAACTTCACCTCGTTGGTCGCCCCGGGCAGCAAGTCGCCGGCGATCTGCTGCACCGTGAACTGGTCAAACGGCAGATCGCGATTGTGGGCCTCGATCAGCCAGTCGCGCCAGTGATATGCATTGGGTCGCGGCAGATCCTTCTCATAGCCGTCGCTGTCGGCATAGCGCGACAGGTCGAGCCAGTGCATCGCCCAACGTTCGCCGAAGTGCGGCGAGGCGAGCAGCCGGTCGACCAATCGCTCGTACGTACCGGCCGATTGGTCGCCGACAAATTGCTCGATCTCCTCAACCGTTGGCGGCAGTCCGATCAGGTCCAACGACAATCGGCGAATCAGCGTATGACGGTCAGCCACCAACGACGGCTTGATCCCTTCCTTGGCAAGCCGAGCGAGGACAAATCGGTCGATCACATTCGGCTCCGCACGCTTGGGCGGCTCGACTTTTCCGATCGGTTTGAAAGCCCAATGATCCGAGATGACTTTTGGGTCGATCCCGTCCGGCCACTTCGCGCCTTGGTCGATCCAAGTTCGTAGCAGCGTCACCTGCGTCGCCGTTAGTGGTTTTCCCTTTCCTTTGGGCGGCATCTGTTCGTCTTCATCGCCGCTCGTGATTCGCTCGATGAGATCACTCGCCGCCGCCTTGCCCGGGATGATCGCCTCGCCCGAGTCGCCACCGGCCAGCGCGGCCCGCTTGGTGTTCAGCCGCAGCCCGCCTTCGTTCTTTTTCGCGCCGTGGCACTTGTTACAGTGCGCCACGAAGATCGGCCGAATGTCGCGCTGAAAGTCGACCAGCTCGGCCGCCGGGGCCGCGTGAACGACGCCCAACATCAGCGAAGGAAGTAACGAAATCAGCAGGACTCGAAGAGCGGGATGCGTCATCGTTTTTCGATGCGAAGTTCGCATCGCATGGGGTGGAAGGATCGCCAGGGATGACTTGTCATTCTAGTGCATCGGCAAACTGATAGGAATTCCAATACGAGGCGACGGACTGAATTGTCGATCGAGACGACCATGAAATACTACGTCAGCACGACGCCGAGAGCATCGCCGACGTGCTCTACGCGACCGTGAGCCCGTCAGGTGTAAGTTCGGGTGTAAGTGACGATTCTGAGAAAGTGAAAGGCTCGCAAAACCCTGTTTTCTCGGGTCGTTCACTTCGACCTGGCTTTAACCTGGCTTAGCTAACGCTTCGACCTGGCGCATTAGTGGGGGGATTAGTGGGGGGAACTGCCGGGCAGAAAAATGGCAAGTTCGAGTTTGAAAAGATGAGTCGTTTTGCGATCACTCACTCTCCTTTTTGATGTCGCTGTCGCGCATCAGGTCGCTCCTCTCGACGACGCATCACCAACGTCGGTGCGGCGCTTTGCTTTTGGCGTCCCAGCGGGGTTTAATGAATGTGTAACTCCTGTCCATTACTGTACTTCCGACAATAGCGTGTTGAGCGGGAATTGCTACCCACGGCGACGAAAATTCGCCGAGATTCAGCAACGTGACTTGTCGAAAACCTTTATTTTTCTAGGATTGATGTCTCGCGTACATTTCTAACCCGCCCGGTTCAAATCGAGGTTCACGCTATGAAACGGCAACTCGCCGTCACCCTCGCCATGCTTTGTGGGACGTGCTTACTCGCCCCCAAGTGGCAAGATGTCACCGCGGAAGAAACCAAGGTAGATGAAGTAGCCCGGGCAATTGAAATCGTCAAAGCGCTCAATGGGCGGGTTGTCACAGATCCGGAGGGCAACGTTACCGCCGTCGACCTGACACAGCGAGGGGTCGCGGACGCCGACCTGCTGAATCTGAAACCATTCGTCAGCATGAAAACGCTGCTGCTGCGCGGAAATAAGATCACCGACGAGGGACTCTCGCATATAAAAGGACTGGCGAAGCTTGAATCGCTAAACCTCGCACACAACCGTGTCACCAATGCGGGGCTCGCCCATCTCTCGGGCCTACACAATCTCCGCACGCTAAATGTCAACGGCCTGTCGGTCGACGATGCAGGAATAGGGCACCTGAAGGATCTCACTCACCTTTCGCAGCTCTATCTCAAGGTATCGGACAAAGGACTCTTGCATTTGCAAAGGATGAAGGACCTCAAGATTCTCGACCTACGATACTCGAACATCTCAGATCGTGGCCTTGCTCATATAGCGACATTGACCGGACTGAAGCGACTCGTGCTCAATTGTACGGGAGTGAGCGACACGGGCCTCGTCCACCTAAAGCCGCTAGCGAACCTCGAATCGCTCGGACTCAATTTTACCGCGATCTCGGACAACGGCATCGAACATTTGTCCGCTCTTAAAAGACTCAAGGAACTCCGGATATTGGGCACCCGCATTAGCGACGATGGGGTCGACCGTCTAAAGAAATCGCTGCCCCGTACGGAGATGACCGCTCCACCGTCGCGAATCACGGCCATACGTCTTGGCCGCACCCAGATAACGGATGTCCACTTGGCGCATCTTGCGCAACTGACAAATCTGGAAAAACTCACGCTCAACGGCACGCAACTTACGGACGCCGGGATGATGCATCTCCGGCGATTCTCCAAGCTTAGGGAGTTGAACCTCGCCACCACGAAAATCACGGACGTGGGCCTGGCGAGTCTGGCCGACCTGAAGCACCTCGAATGGCTGAGCCTTTATGGCACAAAGATCACTGACACCGGACTGGCACATCTAAGAACCCTAGACAAAATGCAATCGCTTCATCTATTCGGCACCGACGTTACCGACGCCGGGCTTGTGTACCTTCAGGCGATGCGCGGCCTGAAGACGCTCGGGTTGGCCGGTACTAAGATCACCGACGAGGGACTCGATCACCTTGTCCAATTTCCTGCCCTACAGTCGTTGGACCTAGCGGACACGCGCGTAACCGACGCGGCGCTTGTACGTATCGTGAAGCTGCGCACCCTCAATCGATTACGACTCGCCCGAACCCGAATCAGCGACGAGGGAATCTCGCAATTAGCGTCAGTGACGAAACTGCGATCACTCGGACTGGACGAAACGCGCGTGACCGACGCTGGCCTTTTGCACCTTAAGAATATGGCCGCGCTCGAGTCACTCTATCTGTACCGCACGGCCATCGGCGACGCCGGCGTAGCGCACTTAAAGGACCTGCAGAACCTGAGATACCTAGGTATTTCCGAAACGCAAGTCAGCGACGACTGCGTAGCGCATATAAAGCACCTCAAGCAGCTTCGGAAGCTCTACGTGACTCACACGAAAGTAACCGTTGACGGCGTCAAACAACTTCAGCGCTCATTGCCGAAATGTAAGATCTACCACGAAGAGTGAATGTGCTCCGCCCATCATGAACTCCAATGCCGAAAGGCCAAAAGACTCAGCCGACCGTGAATCGGTTGTTCGATTGAGTTTAGATCGAATCGTCGGCGAGACTTCGACCGAGACGTTGACGCAGGCGGACGCATGGGAACCCAAACAATTGTGTCTCTCGGCCGAGATCTAGTACACTGTGTTCTCGGAAACCTCTTTTTTACTAGGTTTTGTGGCTCGCGTACTTTTTTTGACCCTTCGCGCTAAAATGCACGCCGTTTGACTAGTTCCACGTTTCAGCTGCACGCGAGGCGTTTCATGCTCCGGTTGCTCGTGCTCTTAAGTG
>Ga0114996_10007218_pt1 | contig 12649 bp, 7 predicted proteins | sample ArcticOcean_MG_C_4_FD_87039 | JGI IMG/M metagenome (GOLD analysis project Ga0114996, IMG submission 87039) | Marine microbial communities from western Arctic Ocean - ArcticOcean_MG_CB4_134 | ecosystem: Environmental > Aquatic > Marine > Oceanic | place: Arctic Ocean: Canada Basin | collected... | reverse complement strand
TCTCTATATTATTCTGCTACCAACAGGAAATCGATTCTTAGACATAGATTTAATTATATGTAAATAAGCGATTTATGTGGACTTTATCGGATTTATTGGTGATCACAAACGAACAGTGTCCTTAAAAATACACAATTAAGGCTGTTAAAACTGTTAAAAAGATCACACTTAAATATCCAATATGTACAGATTTAATATTAATTAACGGTCAATTTAAAAAAAGCATTATAATATCGCAAGTTATTTTAATTGAGACCCGAAGTGATGCTTGTTTGCAGAGGCAAAATTAAGTAGCTTAATGCCCGCGAGCACGTCTCCGGTTGCAGTTATTGCATTAAAGATGCATAGAAAGAGACGCGCTAAAGATAGGGGCATGGCCATGCGCATTATCGACACCCACGTTCACGTTCTCGACAATTATACGCCGGTTGACCCTAAGGCGGAGAGGGGGGAAAACTGGTTTGAAGGGAAATGTGCGCGGCTCTTACAGCACATGGACGAGTGCGAAGTGGAAAAAGCCGTGCTGGTACCCGTGGTGGCGGATTACTCGCCGCACAATAACGAGGAGTGCGCCCAACTCGCCCGCCAGTATCCCAATCGTTTGGTAACCCTGATCGATGTCGATCTCAAGGGCGCCGATGCAGCCCAAGAAATCGCCCGCGCTCGCGAGCAGTTCAACGCCGTGGGCATCAGCTATTACCCCCCCGACGAGGATCTCAGCTGGATGGCTGAAGCGGCTTGCGATCCGCTCTGGGCAGCTTTCAGAAAATACGATCAAGTCTGCAATTTGCAGATCAGACCGCCCAATTACCCCGTTTTGCTAAAGTTGGCGCGCACTTATCCCGACATTCGTTTCGTGAGCAATCATCTGGGGCTGCCGGCCCACGTTTTTGATCCGGATGAGCCCACCTACGGCGGGCTGCTGGAAGCCGCTTCGCTGCCCAATGTTTTTGTTAAGGCGTCCGGGTTCTACGCCGCGGCGGCAACGTCCTGGGATATGCGCTGCCCGCGCATCCTCGATTTTATCGCGCGGTTGCTCGAGGGCCTGGGCATCGACCGCGTGCTCTGGGGTTCGGACTGGCCGCCGGCCGCCCTCCACCTCACCTACAGACAAAACCTGGAATTGGTGCGCAGCTTTGTCGATGGTTTGGACGACGCCGGGCGCGCTCTGGTGCTGGGTGAAAACGCCGCACACGTCTACGGAATTTGAATGTTTCTGAATATCTTGCATCGATCTGACTTTTGTCACCCGCACCTAGCGCTCCGCACGTCTAGAGTTGTACCCGGTTGGCTGGGGTGTATTCTCCTCGGCCTATCGGTCTTGGCCTGCGAACAACAGGATTCTCTTACAGAAAGCGAAACCAAAACAGAAATTCTGGCGCAGGTAGGGGACGAAACGATCAGTGCATCAGACTTTGAAGATTTTGTCGCCGATTTGCCGACCTGGACCGCCAGTGACAAAAAGGGCAGTGCCCAGGTGCGCGACTATTTGCAGACGCTGATCGACCGCATCCTCATTCTGCGCCAAGCGCGGGCACAAGGCTTGCAAGAAAGTTCGGAAGTGCGCCAGAACTTGGACCGCATTCTAAAGAAATACCTGGGCAAAGAGGCCGCCAGTCGCCAGATTCGCCCCCAGGTGGTAATTGGCGCAGAAGAGTTAGAGCGGGCTTTTGTGGAACGCCACTGGAACCGCCGCCTCAAGGTCGCCCACATCCTGGTAAGCACCCGGGCAGACCTCGACGAGGTGGCAGCGGCGCTGGCTGCCGGTCGGCCTTTTGGCGAGGTAGCGCGCCAATTTTCGCAACATCCGCCCAGCGCTGCACGCGGCGGCCAATTGCCACATTACCACAGTCCCGGCGGCGCCACCCAGGCCGTGCGCGATGCCCTCTTCCATTTGCAAGTGGGCGAGATTACTGCGGCGGTTGCCAACCGCAAAGGGTACGAGATCTTCAAGGTCTTGGACGAGCAGCAGGTCGCTTACGAAGAGGTCGCGGAGCGCATCCACAAAGAATTGGTGCGCGAGCAGTTAAGCGCGGTGCGCCGCACCTATATCGATTCACTGGCGCAGCACTTTGGCCTGGAGCCGCATCCCGCCGGCCTGGCTACTCTGATGGGCATATTGCGCCGCGTCGAGGCAGAAGGGGTGGGTCGGCTCTCCCCGGCCGCGGCGCAGACGCCACTTTTCAGCTACAGCGGCGGTGTCATCGCGCTCGAGGAGGCGGTGCGCCAGTCTTCCTTTATTCGCCGCGGCAAAGGCGTTGACGACAGCCTGAAGGTGATGAATTTCCTAGAGAGCGATGTGGTGGTGCCGCAGCTCTTACTGCTCTGGGCTTACGAATTGGGCATCGATCGGGATCCCCAAATTCAGACCTGGACCCAAAGCCGTAAAGAGGAACTGTTGATCCGCGAAATGCGGCGGCTCGAAGCGACGGAGAAAGCAGTGGTGGATGAGGCGGAAGTGTCGCAGTTCTACGCCGAGAACAAGGAGAATTATCGCACCCCTTCGCAAGTTGAGGTGGTGGAGATCATGGTCGGCACCCAAGGCGAGGCGCAGGAGTTGCTCGAGCGGATCCAGGCGGATCGCCGCCGGGCAGCACCGCTGATCGCCCTCTTGCGGCGGCTCAAAGAAAAATTGGCGCGCGCCCAGGCCACCGGCGCAGAACTGCAGGCTCTGCGTCAGTTGGGCGACGAGCCGCCGGTTTTTGCCTGGCTGCGCCAGCGCCTGGAAGATGAAGAGAAGATGGTGCAGTTCCTCGAAGAAGTCGCCGCCGCGAGCCCAGAAGACCTGGCCGAACAGTACATCGTGCAGCAATTGGTGCTGGGCCACAGTCTGCGCTCGGGCAGTGTTGAAGCCGAGGGGCACTATCATTTGCACTGGTATGACGAAGCGCAATTCGGTCCCCTGGTCGAGGCGGCGATGGAAGCCGAAATGGGCACCCTCATCGGCCCGGTGCAGAACGAAGAGTTCTATTCGATTGGCAAAGTGGTGCAGCGCCAGGAGTCGACGCCGCGGCCCTTTGCCGAAGTAGAAGAGCGCATAATCCGGCGGCTGCGCCGCGACAAAGAGAATGTATTGTTCGGTCACTTCTTAAAAAAATTGCGCACCACCTACAGAGACGAGGTGAAGCTCTTCGATGCAAACATCGAAACACTCGGACGCAAGCTCTCGGCGGCGGCCGGGGACTGACCACAGTTATCGACAGGTGCACAACGGATGATCCAGCGCGAACTACGCAAATTGATCCTGCCCCTGCTCGTCCCCGGCCTTTTGCTGCACATCGTGTTCTTTGTGGTGCCGGCGGTCAATGCGTTCTATTATTCGCTGACCTCCTGGTCGGGCCTCACTCCGTACAAGAATTTTATCGGTCTGACCAATTTTGTCCGCGCTTTCACTGACCGCACTTTCCTACTGGCGCTGGAAAACGTGGTTCTCTTTGGCATTCTCGGATTTCTGATAGTTTTCCCAACCAGTCTGCTCTTCGCGGTGGTGCTGGCCGACAAACCGCCTTTTGAACGTTTTCTCAAATTCATCATCTTCGCTCCAACGCTGCTCTCGGTGGTGGTAACTGCGGTGCTCTGGGGCAGCATCTATAATCCGGTCATCGGCCTGCTCAATGAAACCTTGCGGGCGCTCGGTCTGGGGGCGTACGCCCAGCCCTGGCTGGGCCGCCACGGCACGGCGTTGCCGGCCATTACCGTGGCCATGGTCTGGCAGGGCCTGGGGACCTATGTCATTCTCTTCCTGGCCGGCTTGCAGAAGATCCCCCGCAGTTTTTACGAAGCGGCGGAGCTGGATGGGGCCAGCCCCTGGCAACAATTTTGGCACGTGACCCTGCCCCTGCTCTGGGATGTTGTGCAAATCCTGGTCGTTCTATGGGTCATCAACGCGATCCAGGCCTTTGCGCTGATCTTTGTCATCACCCGCGGTTACCCCAATGTTATCGAGGTGATGGGGACCTACATCTACTGGGCCGGGTTCCAGGGGCAGAGCGTCGGCTACGGCACGGCTATGGGCGTCATTATGTTTTTCGTAGTATTAATCTTCAGTCTGCTGGTCAACCGCCTAATGCGGCGCGAGACCGTGGAATACTGAGCGAGAGCAAAGGCATGGAGAATAGACAGTACGGCCCCATCCTCTTGAAGATTGTCACCATCCTGCTAATGGGCCTCTATTGCCTGAGTTCGCTGGGGGCACTGGTCTGGGTGGTCTATACTTCCTTTAAATCCAATACAGAATTTTTCTCCAGCACCTGGGCGCTGCCGGCAACGCTGCGTCTGAGCAATTACGCCTACGCCTGGGAGAATGCCGAAATTGGCCTCTATTTCTTTAATACCGCCTATATCAGTACGCTGGCCACCTGTGGTTCGGTAATGCTGTCGGCCATGGTGGCCTACGTGCTGGCGCGGGTGGTTTTCCCCTTGCGGCAATTTACTTTCTTCCTGTTTTTGGCCGCCCTGATGGTGCCGGCTATGCTGTACATTTTTCCGCTCTTCGTGCAGATGCGGCATATGCATTTGACCAACAACCACCTGGGCCTGCTGCTGCTCTACATTGCCATGGGTTTGCCCTTTTCTGTTTTTGTGCTCACCGGTTTTTTCAGGACCCTGCCCACCCAATTGGAAGAGGCGGCCTTGATCGATGGGGCCTCGCCGTGGAAAACCTTCTGGATGATCATGCTGCCCCTGGCCAAGCCCGGGTTGATCACCGTCTCCATTTTTAATTTCATCAATGTATGGAACGAGTTCTTCTGGTCGCTGGTGCTTTTGCGCAGCGGCAAGCTCTACACCATGGCCCGCGGTTTGCAGACCCTGTTCTGGAATATGTCGGCGGAATCGCGCTGGACCGAGCTCTTCGCCGGTTTGGTCATTGTCATGCTGCCGCTGGTGATCCTCTTTATTTTTCTCCAGGACCGCATCACCGAGGGGTTGACCGTCGGCGCTTTGAAGGGGTGAGATGTGAAACGCAGAGACTTTCTCAAATACATGGCAGCCGGCGCCCTGAGCGGCTGCGGCAGTTATCTGCCGGAAGAGGATCTGATGGAAATCTCGATCCCCCAATTCCAGCGCCGCGTTTCCCAGGTGCGGATGAACCAGCTGCTGTGGAAAGTGATGGATCGTTTTGGAGAAAAATATCCGCAGATGCGCGTCGAGCCGGCCAGCGGCGGCGGCGGCGGTTATCAGGAGTTGATGATTCGCGTCATGGAGGGCAACCCCCCCGACATTATGTCCTTTGCCGGCGCCGATACCGGCCTCATTTTCTCCTATGTCAAACAGGGGCATGTGCTCGACATAACCGACTACCTATATGGGCCGGCCTACGACACCCCGGGGGCGACCTGGCTGGAGACGATTGACCCGCTCTACCACGAGAGCCTGATGTACGAGGGCCGGTTCTACGCCGTTCCGCAGAATGTCTATTCTCTGCAACTCTATTGTAATTCCGCACTCTACCGGCGCGCCGGCGCCACCCTCAACCCGCAAACCTGGGACGAGTTCCTCGACAATTGCGAACGCCTCAAACGCATTGGCGTGATTCCCATTACCCAGGACGGCATCCACTGGTACACGGTCTGGTGGTTTGAACACCTGGTGCTGCGCATTCTCGGCGCCGATAAGTTGCGCCAGGCCCTGCGGGATCCAGAGCGGCCGACGCCGTGGACCGGGGCGGGTTTTCTGCAGGCCGCCCGCATGTTGGAAGACCTTCTGGACCGGGGTTATTTCGTCGAAGGTTTTGCCGGCCTCAACCACATAGAGTCGGAGTTCCTGTTTTGGCGGGGCCAGGCCGCGACGGTTTTTGTGGGCAATTGGCTGACCAGCGCGCGGCGGGATATCATGGGCGACTTTCCACTCCATACCTATGCTTTTCCGGCTGTGGAGGGCGGTGCCGGCGATCTGCGCGAATTGATGGGTTATGCCAGAGCTCTCAGTATTCCGGCCCTGGCGCGGCACCCGGAAGAGGCGGCTCATTTGCTGCGCTTGGTTAACAGTCGCTGGCACCAGCAGCAGATGGTGCAAGAGGTGCTCAGGGTGAGTTCGCTCACCGATGCGCCTATTCCGGTGGTGCACCAGGGGCTGGATGTCGTTTTGGGGGAGAAGACGGGTTTCTATCCTTTTTCTTTTGATCTCGAAGGCGAACATCCTTTCTTGTACCGGCAGTACTGGGACGAGTGGAATCGTTTTATGGTGGCGCGCGAGATTTCGGCGGTTGAGTTGCTGGAGAATCTCGAGCAGATATTTACTCGCTATTTTCGGATTGCTGCCATTGAGTCCGCGGCGCTGATCTGACCTGGGGTTGTGAACTTTTGTTTGGTATTTTGCGCCTGTGGATCGGGGGGGTCGCCGCGCTGGTTTTGCTGGGTGGGTGTGAGCTAGAGTCGGCGCGGCAGAGTGCCAACCTAGAATATTCCCCAGCGGCAAGCGGGGTCTCGCCGTCCGCAATTGCCACAACAACAGAAATGGGCGCATCTACGGTGCGTTTTGTCGAGGTGGGGGCGGCGGTCGGTCTCGAATGGGAGAATGTGTCGGGGGGCGTGCAGCAAGACTTTATCCTCGAGACTATGGCGGCCGGCGCGGCTTTTCTGGACTACAATGGGGATGAGTACCTGGATCTCTTTGTGGTCAATGGAACGCGTTTGCAGACGCCGGTGGTGGGGGCGCGCAACAGGCTTTACCGCAATGAGCCGGGCAATGAGGGAGAACGGGTATTTCGCCAGGTGGAGGTCGATTTGGGGCGCGATGGCTGGGGGATGGGATGTGCGGTGGCAGATTACGACAATGATGGGGATGCGGATATTTATGTGACCTATTGGGGCGCAAATCAACTCTGGCGCAACGATGGGGAGGAGCGTTTTAGCGAAGTTGGGAAAGCAGCCGGCGTCGACGATGAGGGTTGGGGGTCAAGCGCCGTTTTTGGGGATCTGGACGGGGACGGGCTGCTGGATTTGTACGCGACCAATTATATTGAATTCGATTTGGCCGCACCGCCCGGAGGGGGAAAGAAGTGTTTCTACAAAGGGCTGGAGGTTTTTTGCGGTCCCGTGTGGGAACCGGCGCAGGCGGATCGGCTGTGGCGCAATGCCGGCGGCGGGCGTTTTGTGGATAAAAGTGCAGTCACTGGTTTGGACCAGCAACGTTATCCAGCGCTGGGAGTGACCTTGGGAGATTTTGATGCGGACGGCGATCTAGATATCTACGTGGCTAATGACGGGGAGCCCAACTTGCTCTACCGCAACGACGGGGACTGGCAGTTTGCAGAGGTGGGGGCGCGCGCTGGAGTCGCTTATAGCGAGACCGGCAAAGCCCAGGCGGGTATGGGAGTGCACAGCGGCGACTACGACAACGACGGCGATCTAGATTTGTTTGCGACCAATTTTTCTGACGACGTCAATACGCTCTATCGCAACGACAGCAGTGCTGGGCAGTGCTCAGGTGCGGCGGATTTGCAATTTACCGATGTCACTTATGAGACCGGCCTGGGAGGGGTGGTACAGCCCTACCTGGGTTGGGGTACGGGATTTTTTGATTTCGACAACGATGGCTGGCTAGATTTATTTGTCGCCAACGGCCATCTCTATCCGCAGCTGGAACAGCAACCTTCGGGGCTGCGTTACGCGCAGCGCAATTTGCTCTACCACAATCGGCAGGGCCGCTTTGTCGAAGTTGGCGCCGAGGCCGGACCAGGTTGGAGCACCGAGCAGGTGAGCCGGGCGGCGGCTCTGGGGGATTACGACAACGACGGGGATGTGGATTTGTTTATTGCCAACCTCAACGAAGTTCCCTCCCTATTGCGCAACGACGGGGGCAATAGACACCATTGGCTGGGTTTGAAGTTGGTGGGTGCGGAGAGCAATCGAGACGCGATTGGGGCCCGGGTGCGGGTGGTGAGCGGCGATCTGGAGCAGGTGCGGGAGGTGCAGAGGGGATACGGTTTTCAGGCGCAGCACGATCGGCGTCTGCTCTTTGGGTTGGGTGAGCGGCAAAAGGTGGAGCGGGTGGAAATTCATTGGCCAGCCGGGCGACTGCAGGTGCTGGAGAGACCGGAGTTGCGGCGCTATTTGGTAGTGCGTGAAGATAGCGATGAGGTGCTGGCGCTGGCGCCGGTGATGCGGCAAGAGCGCGGCGCTGTGCTGGAGTTGACAGCGGCGCTGCAGCAAGACAGCACTAAAGCGGCCGGGTCCGACACAGGGACGGCTGTGGATGTGGGGAAGCGGCCAATCAGCGCTGCCGCACCGCCTCTACAGATCGATTCTTTGAGCTGGACGGCGACGGATTATTTCCAATCTGGCTGGACTTTATACCAGCAGGGGCGTTATGGCGAAGCTCGGCAAATGCTTGAAGCGGCCCTGCGGCTGGACCCGGATAATCTGGAGGCCTACGTCCAGCTGGGCATGGTGCTCTCCGCGGGCATGGGGCGACACCAGGAGGCTGCCGCCTGGTTGGAGCGCGCCGTGCGGCGGGATTCTTCCCACGCCGCTGTCCGCTATTGGTTGGGCCAAGTTTATCTGAACCAGAATCGGCTGTCGCAGGCTATCGAGCAATTAGAAAGCGCGGTGCGTCTGGCGCCGGCATTCTGGGAATATTACAATGGTCTGGGGCTGGCCTATGGGCGCGCCGGTCGGCTGCAAGCCGCCGTTACTGCTTTGCAACGGGCTGCGCGCCAGGCTCCCTGGGCTCCGCAACCACACTTGCACCTAGCGCAGGTGTACGGAGACCTAGACAGGGCGGAGGCAGGCCAGCAGGAGTTGCAGGTCTTCGAGCGGCTCGTCCCGGTCCAGCGCCAGGTAGAGCGCTATCAGCGCCAGCTGGCCATTAACGCGCAGGACGAGCGGGTTCACACCCGTCTGGGCATGGCCTATGTAGTTCAGGGGCGTTTGCAAGAAGCGCTGGGGCATCTGCGGCAGGCGGTGCAGCTCGATTCGCTCTATGGGCCGGCCCACTATGGCCTGGGCACTGTGTTCTACCGGCAGAAAAAGCTGGAGCCGGCCATTGATGCCTTCGAGCGGGCCTGCGAGGTAGAGCCGGAATTTGTCGAGGCGCTGAACAATCTGGGGCGGGCCTACCACCAGGCCAGGCGTTACGACAGCGCGGTGGCGACCTATCAGAAGGCGTTGGCATTGCGTCCCGGTCACCCGCAGGTGAGCGAAAACCTGCGCCGGGCTCGTGAGAAAATGCAGAAATAATAATAGAGTCAGGGTTGTCACGCCGGTGGTAGATCGACTTTTGCCGTTTTTTTTGCTAAGCTAAGCTCAGATTTTTACAACCTGAATGAGGAGTCGGGCCCATGTCCGCAGAGACTGTTGCAGCGTATCGCCGTCGGCTGACTATCGACCACAGCCGCGTGCACAATGCCGACCAGCGCGACTTTCCGCTGCTAGTCCGCCTCAGCGACCCGACCCTGCGCTGCAGCGGCGGTGGTCACGTCGCCCATCCCCAGGGGGCCGATCTATTCTTCACCCAGGCCGATGGCAGTACCCGATTGGCGTACGAACTGGTTGTTTATGACGGTGCACAGGGCAACTTGGAAGCTTGGGTGAAGGTGCCGCAGTTGTCGTGCCGCGAGGACGGGGTGTTCTATTTGCACTACGGCAGCGCAGCCGAAGAAGCGCAGGGGGTACCTGAAGAGGTGTGGGACGGTGGGTACAATTTGGTGCAGCACGGGGATGATGCGGCGGTGGTCGATGCGGGCGAACTAACGTTGGGGGAAGAGTTGACGGTGGAGGCGTGGGTGCAAGGAATGGGCTCGGGTGCGGAGGTTTTGCAGCCGCTGGTGTCGAAGTGGGCGGTGCTGGAATCGTTCGATACCTTCAGTGCCTACGACGCCGGAGCCACCGACGGCTTGGACAGCATCGGTTATCTGGGCGGCGCCTTCGACGGGCGCTACGTGTACTGGCCGCCGAACCGTCGCACCAACCAGAGGGAGTCAGTACACGGGGTTGTGCTGCGCTGCGACACCCAGGGCGATTTTGGCGATCCGCAGAGCTGGACGGCGTACGACGTTGAAGATATAACGGGATTGAGGACGGTGAATTACTACGGCGCCGTCTTTGATGGTCGCTACGTTTATTTTGTGCCCCAGGACGAAGGCACGGCGTACCACAGCCGGGTCTTGCGCTACGATACTCATATGGACTTCAAGAGCGCCGCCAGCTGGGATGTCTACGATGTGGGTTTGCCGCACTCGTACCAGGGCGTGGCTTTTGATGGCAAGTACATCTACTTCTGTCCGGGGTACGAGGGCACGCCAGGTGCCGCGCTGATCTTAGAGGACAAATATAGCAGCAGTGTGGTGCGTCTGGACACTGGAGGTGAATTCAAAGATCCCGCCAGCTGGAGGATCTTCGACGTGAAAAACGTTGCAGCAGGTGCCTCGTGTTTTGACGGCGGTTGCTTCGACGGTCGCTACATCTATTTTGTACCCCTCAGAAGCGGTGTGGTTCTGCGCTACGACAGCAAAGGGGATTTCGCCGACGAGGCGAGCTGGCGTTCCTATGATGTGGGGCGTTTTATCGACGGCGGCTGGTATGTCGGCGCCGTCTTTGACGGTCGTTATCTCTACCTCATGCCCTATATGCACGGCATTTCGGTGCGCTGCGATACGCAGGCCGACTTTACTGCCGACAGCAGCTGGGAGTCCTTCGATTCTAACGATACGTCGGGCCTGGATACCAGTGGTGCGGACGGCGGCTTTTTTGACGGCAGATACATCTATTTCATACCGTGGGCCGGCCGTTTGAAAGGGGAGAAGGAGTCGGGGCATCACACCAATTTTCTGCGCTACGATACGCAAGGGGCGTTTACCTCGGCGCAGAGTTGGGATGCATTCGACGCCAGCGCCACCGACGGCCTGCAAACCATCGGCTACAACGGCGGCGTTTTCGACGGCAGGTTTATCTATACTTCGCCGCTGTGCGACGATGAGCTTTTCCACGGTCGGGTATTGCGTTACGACACGGCGGGGGACAACGGCTCGTTCAGCCTGCGCTACTGCGACTACGGACACAACGGTGGATTGTGCGCCGCCGTGCCCGGCCCCAGCTTTCTGGTCAATACCGCCAAAGGTCCGCTCAGCGTCGCTGCCCACCAGGCGCTGACGCCGGGTTGGCACTACTTGGCCGGCGTTTACAACGGCCGCACTCTCAAGCTCTTTGTCGACGGCTGTGTAGTGGCCGAGCGCACCGGCTCGGGTGCGGTGCAGGACAACGAGGTGGCGGTGAGCATTGGAGGGTTAGCCAAGGGCACGGCGCAATTCCACGGCCAGGTTGGTGAGGTGCGGGTTGCGCCGGTGGCGCGCAGCGATGACTGGCTCAAGACCGCCTACCAGAATCTGATCGCTAGCAAAGGTTTTATCCGTCTGGGAGATGAGGAAGCAGTGGGGTAAATTTGCAAAGATACAAGTAGGAAATACGAAATGATGTATCGCGCCACTTTTTTTGTTCTTTCACAGCGATTTTTTTACTGATGGCGAGCGCCGGACTGCTTTTCGGTGCGGACCCCACATTGGAGGATAGTTCCATGTCTGCAGAGACTGTTGCAGCATATCGCAGCCGGCTGACCATCGACCACAGCCGCGTCTTTAACACCGACCAGCGCGACTTTCCGCTGCTGGTCCGCCTCAGTGCCCCGACCCTGCGTTCCGTCGGAGGTGGCGGCCATGTCGCCCATCCCCAGGGAGCCGATCTATATTTTACCCAGGCTGACGGCAGCACGCGGCTGGCGCACGAATTGGTTGCCTACGACGGCGCACAGGGCAATTTGGAAGCCTGGGTGAAGGTGCCGCAGCTGTCGTGCCGCGAGGACGGAGTATTGTATCTGTATTACGGCGGCGCGGCGGCGGCGGGATCGTCTGTAGATGTGTGGGACGGCGATTACAGCCTGGTGCAGCACGGGGATATGGCGGCGGCTGGAGCGGATGGCTTGGCGCTGGGAGAAGAGCTGACGGTGGAGGCGTGGGTGCAGGGGACGAAGTCGGGTGCGGAGGATTTGCAGCCGCTGGTGTCAAAGTGGGCCGTATTGGAATCGTTCGACACCTTTAGCGCTTACGACGCCGGAGCTACCGACGGCCTGGATTGCGTTGGGTTTTACGGCGCTGTCTTCGATGGTCGCCACGTCTACTTTTGTCCCATCCGCTCGCATAGGGATAGGACCACGGTGCACGCTAATGTGCTGCGCTACGACACGCAGGGCGATTTCTACGATTCGCAGAGTTGGGAGGCGCACGATGCCCGCAATACCGACGGCCTCAACACGGTGTGTTATTATGGGGCGGCTTTTGACGGTCGCTACGTCATTTTCACGCCGCGTGACGACAGCGAGGGGTACCATAGCCGGGTCTTGCGTTACGACACGCACAAAGACTTCAAGAGCACCGCCAGCTGGGAAGCGCACGACGCCAATTTGCCGCACTCGCACCAGGGCGTCGCCTCCGATGGCCGCCACCTCTATTTCTGCCCGGGCTACGATGGCGAGTCGGATGAGTCCCTCAACGAAGGCACGCTCAGTGGCAAGGTGCTGCGTTTGGATACGCAGGCCGATTTCAGGGATCCGGCTACCTACCGAGTATTCGATACCAAGACCCTTTCGGAGGACGCCGTATGTTTTGATGGAGGGGCGTTCGATGGCCGCTACATCTATTTTGTGCCGCTGACCACAG